>ENA-ORBV01017161-ORBV01017161.1-microbial-mat-metagenome-genome-assembly--contig:-NODE-17161-length-10393-cov-4.453083_pt1 | contig 10393 bp, 6 predicted proteins | sample MGYA00237777_ERZ505514 | MGnify/ENA primary metagenome ERZ505514 (study PRJEB26160, sample SAMN06269048) | microbial mat metagenome | isolation source: Oligotrophic lake microbial mat | place...
CTACACCTCTCTATTCGTCGGCAGCGTCAGATGTGTATAAGAGACAGTTCCAGATCTGAGCTGACTGGTTGAAAATTGCACCGTCGCTACTCTTAACGATATCGAGCAGGGTCGCGTCGGTGGCGTCGGGCTTCAGCTCATTGAGCTTGACGACGTAGGCGTTGTGGTGCTTGCCGTGGTGCAGTTCGACATTTTCCTTCGAGTAGTTGGGCTCGAGGGCGTCGACGGCGTAGGGCAACGGGGGCAGGGTGACAGGCATGGAGGACTCCGATGTTGTGGTAGTGTCAGGCTTCGCCCCGGACTTATGGCACGCGCGACAGGCAGGCAAGGCCAGCTTGCTGGAATTCCGGCCACCACGGACAGGATCCTGGAGTGCGCCCCGACCCCCTATCCGACAACCTTCGCCGACTGCGCGCCGCCGCCGGCTTGACCCAAGCAGAACTTGCCGCGAAAGCGCACATTCCCCGCGCCACGCTGGCCAGCATGGAGCAGGCCGCAAGCAACCCCGGCATCCTCTCGGTACAGGCGGTGGCCAAGGCGCTTGACGTCGGACTCGACGAACTGATCGATGCTCGCCCGGTCGAACGGCATTTCCTGGTCGGCCCCAAGGAGCAACAGGACTACCGCGCCGACGATGGCCGATTCAGCGGCCGCCTGGTCAGTCCGATCGCCAGCAAGGGCGTCAACATCCACCGCGTGGTGATGGAACCTGGCTGCCACAGTGTCGGCCGCCCGCATCCGCCCGGTGCGCAGGAGTTCTTCCTTACCCTTAGTGGATCCGCCCTGATCGAGATCGATGGCGAACCGGTCGAAGTACCAGCCGGCCACCTGTTGCAGTTCCCTGGCCATCGTCGGCACATCTATCGCAACCCCGGCCACAGCGTGTGCGAAGCGGTCAGCACGGTGGTGATGCAGCTGGGGTGAACCGCCCATAACGTTGACCACCGCCTCCCCCCCCTACGGTTCCCGCCCATGCGCGGAACCGCTGAATTCGAGGATCTCAAGCACCTGGTAGACACGGGTGCGATCCGTTCGACTGCCGGCATAGCCCCCAGTCAGATCCAACCCAGCTCACTTGATCTGACCTTGGCCGACGAGGCCTATCGCCTGCCCGGCTCGATCCTCCCCCTGCCCGGCGAATCGGTCGCCGAACTCGCCCGGACGCTAGCTCTGGAGCGCCTCGACCTCTCCAAGCCGACCTGCCTGGCGCGCAACCAAGTGTACCTGGTGCGGGTGCGCGAGGAGTTCGCCCTGCCCGCCGGCGTCGAGGCATATTGCAATGGCAAGAGTTCGACTGGCCGCGTCGATCTGGCGACCCGCGTGCTGTCGGATGGCACGCCGCGCTACGATCGCGTTCAGCCAGGCTACCATGGCCAGTTGTGGATCGAGCTGATCCCACGCAGCTTCCACATCATCGTCACTGCCGGCGTCGCAGTGAACCAGGCGATCGTGTTCAGCTCGCGCCAGGTCCTCGACCAAGCAGCCATGCTCGCCCGCCATAACCGCGAACCGATGATGTTCGTCAACGGCACGGCGTGCAGCACCGACGCCATTTTTGATGGGCGGCTAACCATGACCGCGGATCTCGATCGTGATATCCTCGGCTTTGTCGCCAAGCCGACCCATCTACCACTCGATCTGAACCGCATCGCCGCCCATCGGGGCGACGATTTCTTCGAACCAGTCCGCCGCCCGACCAGCGGTTTTCTGTTCCTGGAACAGAACCGGTTCTACATCCTTGCCACCCGCGAACGCATCGTTGTTCCTGCTGACCTGGCTTGTGAAATGGTCCCATTCGAGGCCACCGCCGGCGAGTTCCGGGCACATTACGCCGGCTTTTTCGACCCGGGTTGGGGCATCAAGGACGGCAGGGCGGTCGGCGCCCCGGCTGTGCTTGAAGTGCGTCCGCACCAGGATGGGCTGATCCTACGTCATGGCCAGCCAATCTGCGCTATGGCCTACGAGGTCCTCTCACGACCGTGCACCCGACTGTATGGCGCCTGTGGCAACACCTATGCCGACCAGTCCGGCCCCAGGTTGTCGAAACACTTCACCTGATCTGCATAGATCAGGTGTTTCGCGTGAAGTACGGTTGCACCTCCCCGGGGTGAAGGCACACCTCTCCTCCAAGGAAAACGCCATGGATCTCGTCTCCCAACTCGGTCTCGACCCCAAGGGCGGCAGCAGCAGCCCGGATCGCGCACAACTGCGCCGTATCACCATCGCCAAGCTGGCCGCGCACAACATCCTGCCGGCCGAGCGGTTGAGCGAACTCGGCGATCTTGGCGGCCTGCTGTCCGGCTGGGCGGCCAGCGGCCGGCTCGGCGTGAAGGACCACTGCCCAGCCGATGCCCGCATCCAGGCGTTCCTTGATCGCACGCTGAAGGACTGCGGCGCGCCGGTCCCTCGCCTGCCAGCCGCCAGCTTCGTGCTCGACCGGCATGGCCTAGCCCGCGAACTCAGCCTGCCGCACGACGGTGACCTCCACGAAACGCCGCTGCTGTCGAGCTACCGTCTGGCCAATGGGGTGCTGCACAACCCGGCCAGCGACCGCCGCACCACCCAGGGCTCGTTCCATGTCAGCGAAGGCGGACTGCCGATCGCCCCGGACAAGTACGCGGTGCCGGCCGCGACTTTCGCGCGCATGATGGCGGCCGCCCTGAAGCCCTCGCACGATCTGCAGCGGCTGCCCTGGACCGCAAACTGGCCAAAACCAGTGGAATTCTTCGTCTCGCTACTGCTGCGCCCGCTAGTCGTCCCCGCCATCCCAGGCCAGTTTGCCGCCCAGCGCATGGAAATCCGTTTCCTCGTCCCCGGCTCGCTGGTCGCCAACCTCGACTTCGTCGAATCCATCTTCGGTAACGCCGGCGATCCGTTCCTGCCCGACCATGATGCCGGCCTGGACGAGAACTGGACCGGCACCACCGGCATGGTCATCCTCGCCCCGCATCTGACCAGCCTGACCAAGAAGGAACTCGGCCTGCCCGCCTGGGACAAGGCCAATGAACGCCAGCGCGCCGAAGGCATGTGCTGGAAAGACGCAGCCGAGCGCTATAATGGCGGCAACGCGTTCAAGATCACCCATCGCGACGCCAGCGGCGTGATCGTAACGCTGATCGCCGACAATTACTTCGGCTACTGCAAGAAAGAGGTCAAGACGCAGATATCCTTCAGCGCCAACCTCATCGGCATGGCCGAGGAGGAGCACTCGGGAGGTGCCCTCGCCTTCCCGTCGTACCACCTCGGCGACCACTTCAGCGCTGGCGGTCCGGTTATTTCCGGCGGACACACCTTCGCAGAGACCATCCGCACCCTCGGTGACGAGATCTCGGTCAACCCAGAGGGCTATGCCGAACTGATCGCTGATCCGCGCGTCTTATTCGTCAGCGAGGAGGCCGAGTTCGACCTCAAGACCCGCAGCATCACCTGGGAGAAGGACGGCAAGCCGCGCAGCATGAAGCTGCTGCGCGACCGCGTCTACGTCCACCCGAGCGGCTACAAGGTCCGCTTGGCCCGCCACCCCGGCGCACCCAGTTGGCGGTTATTGGGAACGTGGGCCTACGGCACCTACTGCCACAAGCCATGCACGGTCAGCGGCGGCGGCAAGAGCGAGATCAGCAAGAGCCTGGCCGACGCCGTCATCCATGGCCCGATGGTGGTCTACGACATCGAAAAGGACCTGAGTCTGGTCGATGAGATCATCAACGGGCATTACGAACACCGCCTCAAGCCGCAGTTCCGGCCCGACTACAACAAGCACAAGACCCGCGCCGTGTTGTCGCCCGAACGCAGCCTGGGCAGCGTGATCAAGATGTTCACGCCCAGCGATGAGTTCACCGACGAGTACATCGCTTGGCTGCGCTCGTTGCCGCCCCACATCTGGCCACTGGTGTTCATCGTCAAACGCTTCTACCGGCCCGAATGGGGCACAGCGTGGCGCAGCCACTTCACCGTCGATCGCATCAATGGCCAACCTGGCTACCAACTGAAGCTCGACGGCCGCGCCCTGGTCGGGGAATACCTGCGCGTCGGCTTCGAATCCGATGGCGGTTGGCGCACCTTCAAGCTACGCCAGGACTTCATCCCGGCCGAGAAGGTGCAGATGGAGGACGACATCACCGCCTCTGTGGTGGTCCCCGGCATGTGGATCGGGCTTGATCCGGCGAAGAGTTTCAAGCTGTCCGAAAACTGTGAGAACCGTCTGTTTCAGCGCCCCGACGACGCGATCCACCGCGGCTATGACAAGCAAGCCGAAGCGGACATCTCGGGCGCCGGATTGTTCGCCTCCAATTGGCAGCCGATGACCGCCAGTGAACTGCGCACCGAAGTCGAGGACGCCCCAACCCACGACCAGTACACCGCGGTGATGCGCAGCCATCTCGAAAGCGCCCTGGCCAACGGCAACGCCTACACGGTGTCGACTGCCAAGCCTCGCATCGTCGACGGCAAGCCGTCGAAGAACCCGCGCTACCTGCAGACCCGGCCCGACCGCGCCAATCCGCTGCCCAAGCAAGTCGCCGAGATCTGCCTGCGCCTGTTCCACCGCATTCCTAAGGAGCGCGGCCTGGTCGTGCCGGTCGACGCTGTGCTGGCGGGCCGTCGCAACAACCCGCCCGAAAAGGGCGTGCGTCCGCTGTGCGTCTACAACCCGATTCATTATCAAGAACTGCCCGAACTGTTCATGGATTGGATCAGCAGCCTGACCGGCAAGAGTCCGTCAACCACCGGCGCAGGTTCCGAGGGCGCACTGACCAAGGGTCCGTTCAACGCCCTGCGCGCCACCGCCGACCTCAATGCCACCCTGGTGTCGATGATCCTGACCGGCCATGACGGCTTCAGCACCGCCGCCGGTTGGGTCGGCCCGAAGGTCCGCATGGACCACGACATCTCGCTGCTGGTGCCCGAATTGTGGTGCCGTCTGAAGCCAGCGGAGCGCACTGCCGACGTGCTGATCAAGGCTGGCCATCTTGAGCGTGTCGAGGACATGACCTATGATGGACGCTCGATACGATCCAGCCGACTTGGCTGGCGCATCACCACGAAGTTCCTTCACGACTACTTTGGCCGGATCTTCGACAACGGCACCGCAGTGTTCGACCAGTCGCTGTTGCGCCCCGAGACCCAGGGTCTGGAGATCTTCGCTGATGGCGTCGACAACATTGTCGAAGCACACCAGAAGGTCGCCCAGAGTTACCTAGAAGACGGCTCGTGGAAGGACGCCTGCCCACCGCTGCAGGGCCTGCTGCACATCATGGCAACCGGTGCGTGGAATGGGAAGGATGAGCGCGATCTGGCCTTCCGCGCCCAGTTCACCCGCGAATCCCTACTGCAAAGCGAGTGGTACAAGACCCGCATCGAGCACCAGCAGCGCCTGGACATCGTCGGCTGGCAGGACCGCGTGCGCTATCTGAACACGTTTCTCGACAAGCCAGAGAACCGCGCCCATGCAGAACGCCTGGACATCCCCAAGCGCCTGGAGCGCGCCCAGCGCATGCTGGAGAAGGTCAGCGCCCCGGGCTGGCGCGACCGCCTGATCGGGACCATCGGGGTCGACCCGACGCTGAGCTGAAGCAAGTTCCGCAGGACGTCGGGAGTCTCGTCTCCCGACGTCTATTTCACGATGCGGATGCTGACGATCGTCACTGGCGTTTTGGGCTGGTCTCGCTCGTCGCGGGGCACGCCTGCAATCGCCGTGGCGATCTCCATCCCGCTCTCGACCTCGCCGAAGACAGTGTGCTTGCCCGACAGGTGTGGGGTGTCGCCCAGGTTGATGAAGAACTGGCTGCCGTTGGTGTTGGGCCCGCTGTTGGCCATCGCCAGGACGCCACGCATCGGCTTGCGCGATGGCGGAAGGGTTGCGTCGTAGCGGTAGCCCAGATCCTTGTAGAACTCCAGTAACGTGACGCTCTGCAGGGTCGGCAGGATGGCTGCCACCGCAGCATTGCGTTCATCGGCAGTCGCATTCGGACCAATGCCACGACCCGCGAGCTTCGGCTCGATGTAGTTCATGACGAACTGCCGACCCATGTGAGCGCAGTAGGGATGCAGTTGATCGCCCTGTAATGCCATCTCCTTGTCGAGGCCCAATGAGACGGCATTGATCTCATCCTTGAACTGAAAGCCGGGACCGCCGGTGCCATCGCCCTTCGGATCGCCGCCCTGGATCATGAATCCGGGAATGACGCGATGGAAGGTCAGTCCGTCATACAACGGCCTGGTCACCTGCGCGCCGGTCGCCGGATCGGTCCATGCGCGCTTGCCCTCGGCCAGTTCACAGAAGTTCTGCACCGTCACCGGACAGGCCTGATCGTACAGTTTGCAACGGATCACACCCATCGAGGTGGTGATGTCGACGCGGGTTTCCCCGGCGGCCAGGAGCGAAGCGAGCAGGAGCAGGGCGAGGCGCATGCAAGGCGTTAGCGCAGGAGACGACCGAATACAAGCGTCAGCCTGACGCTGGCCGGCGCAACTGCAGCGAAATCCGATGTTTCCCAAGCGTTTCATAACGGATTTTGCAGAATGCAGACCGTGTGTTCCAACCACGGCTTGGCCGGGCCGCCGCACTGCCATCCTGGCATGCGTGGCCGATTCCATCACTCTCCTGCCAACCCCCGGTGGCTGCGCCGTGCAGGCCGTCGGCGGATCCCGGATGCTGCCTTGGCAGGTGGCGGCAGCGATGCTCGACGACGCCCACCTGGATGTCTGGACTCTGGCTCCGGGCGAGTTGTCGCCGTGGGACGGCGAACGTCTGCTGGCTGGCCTCGCCGCCGCAGCTCCAGCCGCACTGGCCATCCTCACCGGGCCGTGGCCGCCGCAGCGCGAGACCGTCCAGTCGCTGCCCCGGTGCGAACGCCGCTGGCGCCGCACCATCGATCTGGGCGTGCTGGTCGGCGATCCCGACGCGGCATGCTGCCGGGCAGGGCTGGCTCTTCCGGGCGACGATCCGCTGCGCTTGGTGACGACCCTGGCAGGACTGGCCGCACATCAGCAGCGTGAACTGCTGGTCCGGGAGCGGCTGTTGGCAGCGCATCCGTGGATCGGTGATGCCGCGTGGCTGGCCACCACCGGCCTGCTCGCCGAGCTGGTGGTGCTGCAGGGATTGCGTCGGCATCAGGTGAAACAAGACGTCGCGCCCGACACCATGCCAGTGACTCGTCTGCTGCGTGATCCGGGCCGGTTCATCGCCCGGCGATCTGATGTTGCCGCTGCCATGCGCTCGATCCTGGATGGCACGGTATCGTGGAACGAACGTGGACAGCTCGCGCTGCGACCGGCGGCTGGATGGCAGCTAACGGTCGGCGGCGTTTCGCTGACCTGCGGCGTCGGCGGCCTGCATTCGACCGATCCCCCTGGCGTGGTCGCGGGACCGCTGACCGATCTCGACGTGGCGTCGTACTATCCCTCGCTGATCGCCAGAGACGGCATCGCTCCGCCGCAACTGCAGGACTTCCCGGCCCGAGTCGGAGCGCTGTTGCAGCGACGCCTGGCGGCGAAACGTGCTGGCGATCAGGTCGCCAGCACGGCCCTGAAGCTGGTGATCAACAGTCTCTATGGTCAGTTGGGCAACCGCCGCAGCGGGCTGTTCTCGCCAGCGGATGCCCTGCGCGTGGTGCTCACGGGGCAATTACGTCTGCTGCAATTAATCGACGGCGTGCTAGACGCGGGAGGACATCTGGTGTCCGCCAACACCGACGGTGTGGTGGTGCGCGGATCATGCGAAGCCGCTGCAGCAGCGTGGGAGGCGACCACCGGTCTCAGCCTGGAGCGCACCCGCTACGGCAGGCTATGGCGGACCTCGGTCAACGATTACATCGCCATGAGCCCCGACGGCACTGTCGCCAAGACCAAGGGTCGCTTTGCTGGTGGCGATGACGTTGATGCAAGTCGCCGGGCAGCGGCTCCGATCGTCGCCCGGGCTGCGCTCGAACATCTGGTCCACGGACGGACCCTCGCCGATGTCGTGGCCGCGTCCGAATCGCCTGCCGACTTCGCACTCTGGCGACGGGCCAGAGATCTGGCCTGGGGTGGCCGAGCCGTGACCTCCCCAGTGGTCCGCTGGGTGGTCGGTCGCAGCGGCGAGCCGCTCGTCCAGTTGGCCGAGGGGCGTGGTCGTTCCACGGTCGCCGCCAAGGCGATTCCGCTTTCCGACCCGGCCACCTGCGATCTGACCCTGATTGACCGGGCCTGGTACGTCGCCGAAGCTCAGGCCCTGGTAGACCGCGTCCTAGGAACCGAGCAGGGCACCCAGCAACTGAGCCTTCTCTAGGCCTGCCGTATTTCTCGTAACCACCTTAAAGCCATGACTATAGATGGCCGCACACAAACCCGGATAAATGGAGAAGGCTTGACCTCCCCCCGGTCGTCTTGGTAGGACTCCCCTCCGCCCACGGACCCGCAGCATCATGGCCAAACACCTCGTCATCGTCGAAAGCCCTGCCAAGGCCAAGACCATCAACAAGTATCTCGGACGCGATTACCTGGTAAAATCCTCGTTTGGCCACGTCCGCGACCTGCCCACCGGAGGTGATGAAAGCGACCCGGCCGACCGTCTGAAGAAGGCGAACGAGGCCAGGGCCAAGGGGATCAAACAGACTCCTGCCCAAAAGGCGAAGAAGAAGCAGACCGCCCTGATCCGCCGCATGGGCGTCGATCCCGAACACGGCTGGGAAGCCACCTACGAGATCGTTCCTGGCAAAGAGAAAGTGATCAAGGAGTTGCGCGAGGCAGCCGAGAAGGCCGAGACGATCTGGCTGGCCTCCGATCTGGACCGCGAAGGGGAAGCGATCGCCTGGCATCTCAAAGAGTGCCTCGGCGGACCGCCCGAGCGCTTCGCCCGCGTGACGTTCAACGAGATCACCAAGAGCGCGATCCAAGAGGCCTTCGAGCACCCCGGCCACGTCAACGAGAACCGCGTCCACGCCCAGCAGGCCAGGCGCTTCCTCGACCGCGTCGTCGGCTTCCAGGTCAGTCCGTTGCTGTGGGCCAAGGTGGCGCGCGGTCTGTCTGCTGGTCGCGTGCAAAGCGTAGCCGTGCGCCTAATCGTCGACCGCGAGCACGAAATCAAGGCGTTCAAGCCCGACGAGTATTGGCAGTTGCATGCCGATCTGTCGAAGCCAGGCACGGCCCAGTTGCGCGCTGAAGTTGTGCGCCGCTCGGGCGCGAAGTTCGAACCGACCACGAAGGCCCACATTGATGCCGCCCTCAAGGCGCTCGAGGGTGCAACCTACCGCGTCGCCGACAGCGAGCGCAAACCGCAGCGTTCCTTTCCGTCCGCCCCATTCATCACCTCGACCTTACAGGCGGCCGCCTCGATCCGCCTGGGATTCTCCGTCAAGAAGACCATGACGATGGCGCAGCGCCTGTACGAGGCCGGCCACATCACCTACATGCGTACCGACAGCGTCAACCTGTCGGCCCAGGCCGTCACCGCGGTGCGCGAACTCATCGGCAGCCGCTTCGGTGGGTCCTATCTGCCCGAGAAGCCGAACGTCTACAAATCCAAGGCTGGTGCCCAGGAGGCACACGAGGCGATCCGTCCATCGGACGTCAGCCTGATGTCCACCGCTCTTGAGGCGGAACCCGACGCCGTCCGACTCTACGAGCTGATCTGGCGCCAGTTCGTCGCCTGCCAGATGCCCCCTGCTGAGTTTGACACCACCACCGTGACAATCGCTGCTGCCGATTGCGAACTCGCAGCGCGCGGACGCGTGCTGCGCTTCGATGGTTTCTTCAAGGTTCAGCCACCCGCCAAAAGCGACGATGTTGTGCTACCCGATCTCACGGTTGGCGACCAGTTGCAGCTAGAAAAGCTTGATCCAACCCAGCACTTCACCAAACCGCCGGCACGCTATTCAGAAGCTTCGCTGGTGAAGGAGATGGAAAAGCGCGGCATCGGCCGCCCCTCGACCTACGCCGCCATCATCTCGACGGTCCAGGACCGCGGCTATGCCCGCCTCGACGCGCGTCGTTTCCGCGCTGAGAAACTCGGCGAGATCGTCACCGAACGGCTGGTCGCTGCGTTCCCCGACCTGCTCGACTTCGGTTTCACCGCCGGCATGGAGGGTCATCTCGACGAGGTCGCCGACGCCAAGGCCGACTGGAAGGAAACCCTCGACAACTTCTACAAGCCGTTCAAGGCGCGCCTACTGTCGGTCGAGAAGGATCTCGAGGCGGTCAAACCAGTCCCCACCCCGATACCCTGCCCCGACTGCGCCCGGCCAATGGCGATCAAGTTTGCCCGCACCGGCGTCTTCATGTCGTGCAGTGGCTACGGCCTGCCGCCAAAGGAACGCTGCACCAAGACGATGAATCTGGTGCCAGGCGCGGAATCAGAGGCGGCCAAACCTGCCGAAGAGACCGAAGGCGAGGAGACCCAGGCCAGCGAGGCTGAGGT
>ENA-ORBV01017162-ORBV01017162.1-microbial-mat-metagenome-genome-assembly--contig:-NODE-17162-length-10391-cov-4.734245_pt1 | contig 10391 bp, 3 predicted proteins | sample MGYA00237777_ERZ505514 | MGnify/ENA primary metagenome ERZ505514 (study PRJEB26160, sample SAMN06269048) | microbial mat metagenome | isolation source: Oligotrophic lake microbial mat | place...
ATGTGTATAAGAGACAGGTTCAAATCACACAACCACCGCGCAAGATTCGGTTACGTTTGAACGGCTACAAGTATGGCCGCGCGCGGGGTCGACGCCTTCTCTAGTAGAATTGGATGGAAAAGCGAAAAACGGTGCGACCCAGTTTTTATCCCGAGCCCTATTTGCGACTTATCCCTTTATTTCCACCAGCACCAATGCCACTGCTAGCTAGCAGGGCTTTGGAAAGATTAATAGGGAATCGAACCCAACGGATTTGAACCAATTAGTTTGGTTAGGTTTGCTAAACCAATTAATGATTCAAAGCAATTAATGAATGCATGTGACTGACTGCATGCGCCCAGCCCAAATTATCAAGCAGGGATGTGTGTCAATTGGCAAACAACACGCGATTGGGCTTTGTTGTGGCGCAAATTGGGTCATGCCCGCCGTCCTAACCCTTCCATCATGTCAGAGTTGACAAGAGATTGCCATTGGGACATGTGGAAATGCTAATTTGACATTGGGTATGCATGTTTGCTGCAGATTTTTGTTGGCAGGTTGCCAGAGACTGCAGTTCAGAAGTGGTCAGTTTGGGTTCACTGACAGTGGTGAAAAATGACATGAACAGGGGATGTGGCACCTTCACTCCTAATCCCTCCATCAAGAGAAGACTGACTGGCAAAGGACTCTCCTGCAGAGACCACAAGTGACAGTGCATGCAGTGCCAGTGGTGTCTCAAGCCCTTTGCAACCAGCTGCATCGACAGCAACAGGGTTGCTGCCCATCATGATTTTGACTGCACACTTCCTGCCCTTCCAGAACCATTCATGGTGGACACACATGTGCCCCAATCCCACAACATTAGCTGGCCTAGATTCATCCTCCACCAATGATGCCCAGTGACAGACTGCCCCTTTGCCTCCAGAGAGGCAGGCACATTGGCCATTCACACACACTTCCAACACAAACATCATCTTGGCGCCATTCACATAGCCAACAGGGATGGACCCAGACCCAAATGCATTTTTGTGGCCTACCCAGAGCCTTTCCAAATGGGATTGATCATCTGACATCAGAGGACTGTAGACAAGGCAGGAAACTTTACCAGAAGAGAGCAGGCAAACAAGCTCAGCAGACAGATGGGGCAAGCCATCGCCACACTTGGCATTCCCCTTGGAGCGATGCAGACACATCTTCACTTGGGCAGGCTGCTTGCCTGCAATGACAATGATTTGCCAGCAATCCAGAGCCAGCTGAAGAAGGCCCGCTCCCACCAGGGTTCACTCTCCAGAATCCCAGTCAGGGAAGGGGCCACCCCCATGATCTCAGTGATGTTTTACAAGGCCGTGGTGCAGGCGGTGTTCTTTTGTGGATGTGAATCGTGGGTGGTAACTGACAAGGTGTGGGAAGTTCTTGAGAGCTTCCACCATGGGGCTGCACAAAGAACAGCAGGAAAGATGCCCTGTGAGGTCGGAGAGGAGTGTGTTTGCAGCATCCCCCTCCGGAAGAAGCAGGAGAAGATGCTGGACTGTGTGTCATTCAGCACTGTGTGGAGACGAGACAGAACAGGGTGGCAATGCATGTTGCCGCCAGACCCATCTGGCCCCACTGTGTGTGCACAGACTCAAACCCCAACATCCGTGCCAGCCGAATCATGTGTTGGACAAATGTCCTGCTGCACCCCCCTGTCCTCCCTCCCTCTCCTCCCCTCACATCACTGGGATAGGCTCCTTAGGACCTGAATTGCACACTCAGGGACAACGAAGCCTGGCCCTCAGCTGTTGGGGCAGATCACAGCTAGGGCCAACAGTGCCCTGACATCAGGCAAAGTGAAGCACACAGTGGCCATGACACTGCTGTGGGTCTCTCCCTCTGACACAAGGTGGATTCAGGGCTAGATTGGACATGTGAGGGCATGATGCAGACATGCCAGACAGTTTGGTAGAAGCAATGTTTGTTTGGCTTTGTGTTCCCAGGTGGCCTTCACTCAAATGTGGGGGCAAAATGGCTTGGGTGGTCCCCACAAAACTAGAGGTGTGCCCATCCAGACTGAAAGAGAGTTGCCAATGCCAACACTCCTCCATCATGTCAGAGTTGATAGCAGATTGCAGTTGGGACATGTGGAAATGCTAATTTGACATTGTTAGTGTGTTTGGTGCAGATTTTGGTCGGCTAGTTGCTGGAGACTGCAGTTCAGCAGTGGGCAAATTTGGGCACACGTGATGAAAAAAGACCAAAACAGGGGTTAGGGCACACTCCCAACCCCTCTGTCATGTCAGAGTTGACAACAGTTTGTAGTTTGGACACATGGAAATGACATGTTAACATTGGGTGCATGTGTTTGTGCGGGCTGGCAAATTGCCAGAGACCATGTGTCACTACAGAAGTCAGTTAACTTGGCACACAGTGCTGAAAAATGATCCAAAAATGGAGTAGGGCACCATTGTGGCACCCACTTCACAACAGAGATTACAACAGTTTGTAGTTGTTACACATGGAAATGGTAATTTGACATTGGACATGTGTGTTTGGCACAGGTTTGGGCTGGCTAGCTGGTCTCATAAGGCAGTTAATTTGTCACACAGGGCTGAAAAATCATCCAAAATGGAGTGTGGGACCTTCCAAACACCCCCATGCTGCCTGAGTTGATAACATTTTGTAGTTGGGACATGTGGAAATAACATTTGATATGCCTGTTTGGTGCAGGTTTGGGCTGGCAAGTTGCTAGAGACCATGTGTCAGAAGTGAGTTAAATTGGCACACAGGGCTGACAAATGACCCCAAAATGGAGTAGGGCACCATTGTGACACCTACTTATTTCAATCATGGCCTGGCACAGGACTCAGGCCAATCACAGCAATGAAGCATGCAGAATGCATGATTTGGGAATGGTGCTCATTAACCAACAACATTGCTTCATTTTGAATGCAAGTCCTGTGTTGGCCTGCTCCAAACACAATGACTCTGGCATTTGGTGTTGACAATGAGAACACACAGGTTGTTTGCTATAAAATTGCAGTGCTGACCCCAATTTGCTGTTTCGCGCCTTGGGCATGCTCTTCATTACGACATGTTTTTTGTCGCAGCAGGTCATGTCTGTAGTTGCGCCACAAAAACATTCTGTGTTCTGAACTTATGGTTGGAATAGGATCGGCGTCAATGCAATGTCATTGTGAAAAGGACCCCAGGAGTGCTTGGAACACTAGCAGGGGTTGCCTACTTGGACAAATGATGGCCCCAACCCCACAGGTGCAACACCACGTGGTCAATGAACACAGCAGTGTTGAACACAATGAACAGAGAGAACAAAAAATTGGACTTCTTGGTGTCAAATTCAATTGAGCATTGTTGCATTGAATACAGATTGTGAGTTGGAATTCAACACCCTTCTGCTGACAATGTCTATCATTGTTGGCAACAATCACACTTCAAGGGGTCACATTGATGACATGCCCTGCAAAATCACATGTCAACTAAAAAGAGCACAGATTGACTAGTGAACAATCACATCACGGCAGATCAATTTCATATTCAGCTGATTTGACTTGATTTCATGCATTCTTCTACACAGTCAAAAGTCTACCCAACTGAAGGACTATGCTACTAGCTAGTAAAGAATGTCAAACCATGGTGACACATTCCACTGTTTACAAAAGTGGTGCCTCATGTGAGGTGATTTGGAGAAGGCATAATTAGCCATGCGTGTTTGAGCATTGTGCAAATTTGCAGACAGCTAGACAAAGAGAATCCAAAAACTGCATATGATAGGTAAGCATAATGTGATCTTGAAACCTTCCATGAGTCTAATTCTGGCACATCATGTCCTAGTCAAAAGATGTTCCAAACCCTGGCACATTTTGTTCTAGAACCATAACAAGTTTTTTTGCTGTCATTGTAAAAAATATCTAGAAAAAGAATCCTCAAGGGTACTCAACATCTAAGCATAAACAAGATTGGGATGAAAACATTGCTGGAAACAATTTCAAAAAAAGGAAGCAAATTAAAACACGCACAGACCCAGACTACTAGCAGCGGCAGGATCTGAGAGAAAAAATGCGTCCATATGCATTTACTCCATTTTATTGTCGCTTGTATTCTGTCAAGCTCTGGCTAGCTAGCTACTATAGTGTGTGGAGGTGACTATTGCAATGTGGACAGCAGATCCCAGCGTTCATATAATATCATGATGGTTTTTATTCATTATTTTTGTAAACATATCCGTATGGTAAAAGTTTCAGACAGCTTCGTTCAACAATATGCTCTTGCTCTTACTGGAACTCATCCGTTCTGCAGTTCGTTTATGGTTTTGCGCGACCCTGGGCGCTCAAAGGCCTGCTTTGGTTGCTCCTTTGTTCCTCTTCAGTCAGACTGTTTTCGGAATGATGATAGTACTCTTGATAGCCGTTGTTGCCAGCCACAGCCCCCGGAATCATCTGATATTGATTGCGTTGATTGCGCACAACGAAATGGTACAGGGCAGCTGCAATGGCACAAGTGATTAACACTCCACCGACAAATCCCTTCACTAACATGCCTGTCGTGTGGTCGGGACTGCTCGCTGGTCCAGGAATAGGCATTACGTCCTCGGCTGGAATAGCTGCAATGTGCTTGGTGGGGCACTCTTCGTAGATAATAGTCGTATTGGGACACTTGCTTGCATCGAACGGTGGCGGAACCCAGAAATCACATTGACCCGTGCTGAAATTCCACCACCCGTTGCCACAATCAGGTGGAGGTCCCGCGGTTGGCGCCAGTGTTGCGTCGCCCAGAGCAAAGTCATTTTCTGGAGGATTCAAACATGCCAGTGCCAGGGGAGGCCAGAGTGGCGAATCCAAGGAAGCGACAACGTCCGGGTTATCTATCAAGGAAGGAATCCATCCCTTGGCGTGGACATCGCGAAGGGACAACAATTTTGCCGGTGTGTCAATATCACCGATCTTTTCATGGCCGACCCGAAAGACTTTCCAAGTCGCAAAACTCCACCCAAGGCCTCCCTTTTCGTAGGATGCAATTTGTCTGGCGGCAAATGAACGACGGTGTTTGTTCCACCAGCGAGAAAGTACGGTTTCCCCGAGTCGATCACACTGTCCGTAATTCTTAAAATCGGATGTTACACGTGCCAAATGGCAGTCATCAATGGCAAGGTCGAAACCATTGCCGACAAAAACTGGTAGTCCCTGATAGCATTTTGCGTAGTCCAGAGGAGCCCGTTGCAAACATGCCATGTTTTCGTGAAAGAACAACTTGGCCCGATCTTCTTCTGATGTCGAGCTAGCAATTTCGCCAATGCTCGAAGTATGCGATAGATCGAGCCAAATGGCACCAATTTTAGCCTCGGGAACTACGGTGGCCATTTCATGCAGACGTGTCAAATCTCCTAGTCCTGCTGGCATCCACAGGGGAATAGGGCTGCCGACAGTTGCCGCAGCTTGAATCACTGCTGGGTCCGAGGAAGGCAAGGTCACGGCTGTGACAACCACATCTTGATGTTGGTCATTGATACGGTCGAAGAAGTTCAAGGCTGCCTGTAGGGCACCAAGCAGCGACACTTCGCCTTCGTGCACTTTGGAGGTATATTCCAATTTGATAATTACCTTCATCTTGGCTTGGTTCGCAAATCCCAACCATCTTTCGAGCAAATTCAACCACGCTTGTGGTACCTTGGGCAAGGGACTAAAGAGCTGAATGGCGACGGGAATTTGTACAGTATTCAATCCAATAGCGGTCATGTTGGCAAAGTCGCCTGGCATGTAAAAAAACTCGGCATCTCGTTGCGTGAGAGTTACCGTGGAGGGAGTCGAAGAGTTCTTGACTGCCCACGGAGCGGGAGAAAAGACACCGGCAATGGTCACGGCCCGAAGTTTCTTCGTCACGCTGAATGAGTTCAATTTCTGTGGAACCGCACTGGCCCTCTTGCTGTCACCGTCGTCGCTGTCAGCGGCAGGGTTACCACCGTTCACGATGAAGGTGGTGCTGCCACTGCTGCCGCTCTTGCCATTTCCACTGGTGACGACATCGACAATGTCGCTGCCGGCGGTGCCGGCGGGTACAGTAGCAGCGGGTACAGGCGCAGGACTGCCACTGCTGCCACTGCCTCCACTGCCGCTTCCACTGCCGCTGCTTCCACTGCTACTGTCACTTCCACTGCTGCTGCCGCTACTACTTCCGCTACTTCCACTATCACTTCCACTGCTGCTGCCACTGCTACTGCTGCTGCTGCCACTGCTGCTGCCACTGCCACTGCTGCTAGTAGCATGCAGCCTTCGGTCCGGTGGCGACAAAACGTCCTGATAATCTTCCAGAATTTTATTTCCACTGGCTTCCGCAGGACAGTGCGCCAACGTCGACAAACCATTAATATCGCAGGCAAAGGGTTCGGTTGCCGCATCGGGTGTCGATGCATAGGCTCGTTCGACCAGAAAATTCAACAAATTGACCGTATCCGCCGCTGTCAAGTTGCCGTTGGCATAATTTTTGGTAATATCTTCTACGCTGGTCAAGTTAAAGATCCAATCCGCATCTCCTTGTAAGATACTCGTGCTGTTTTTGTAGGGCATCAAGTCGTCGGCGTTCATATTGGACACGAGCTGCGTCTTGTCGGGGAATGCTAGACAGCCATACGTGTGTCCATCCGGGGGATCCAACACAAAGGCACCTCGATTTTTACTGCAAGCAGACGCAAAAATGGACAGTCCCACGTCGTTCAAAAAAGGCAATGTCTTCTCATTCAAAATGCTGGGATCCAACATACAACTGGCCTTTTTGGGCTTGTCCGCATAGTAAGGGTCCACAATGGCATTCACTTCCACTTCTACTGTTGGCTCTTTTTTGCTTTTCAAGACGGCTTCTTTATCACTGCCGCTGCTGTCGGATGTATCACTGCCGCTGCTGTCGGACTTGTCGCTGGCGTCGGACTTGTCACTAGATGTGTCGCTGGCGTGGAGGATTCTACGATCCTCCTCTTTTTTTTCCTCAAATGGCGCGTCCATTTTTGTAGGCTTGTTTTATGTCGGAATTGAATAGGGTATTGTGTAGCTTCCAATGCAATTATTATTATGTCGAGCTTAATCAATGATAACTAGCTAGCTAGTAGTCGAAGTGGGAAGGTAATCCCAAAATTATAAAGAAGTCGGTTGTTGCTGTTGAGTCGAACTGCAAAGAATCTTTCTCGCTTGGTGGTGTGAATGGAAAAACGATGAGATACGTAGTTTTTATCGTACGTAACAGCAATGACGTAAGTGTAATCGCACACTTTCTCCAGCTTAAAATAGAGTTAGAGTTATAAGTGAGAAATGACTTCACGCGCCTGCCAGGCCAAAGAAACCGCCAGGTGAGCTAGAATATTATCTATTTAAAACATCTGTTTTGAATTTTGAGTTTATGAAGTCTTTGAGTTACATCAACGGCCTGCCAGACTACTGTCTCATTTTTTGGCGAGACGCAAGCCCCTTGATGGAAGTCAAAATAGTATAGTATGCTGTAAGAATATTGTACCTGGGTGGATAGTTGGATACTCATCGTATCTGTGTTGATAATTCGTTAGAATAGAAATTTGGTGGGATCATCACTGAGGGGTAGTACAAGTAGCTGATATTGGCCGCGCAAGAGAAATAAAAATGAACCAAAGAAGGGTACGGAGACAAAGACGAGCGTCGATCGGACCAACAAGGACGACGGTGTTCGCTGCAGCAGCACTGGTTTTGCTAGCACTTTGTCCTTTCCATGGTAGTGCTTCTTCACAGGAACAAGGTCATGGCGTGTGCTTGGAGGAGAACGGCAATTGTGTTGCCGATGCCTGCATGACTGGCTCTTGTGGCGAAGCCACTGGGAGTACCCACGACAATGCCACTCGGTCCTCCAGTAGCAGTTACTCGCCCGACAGCCAGAGCGACAACCACAGCCATACTAGAAGTGTCGACCAACTCGATGATGCAAAAGCGGAGGAGTTGAAAAAGAAACTACAACAACAAAAGAAGATACGAAAACAAATGCAGGATGTCCTAATGAGCAACAAATTATTTCCAAAAGAGTCGGTTCCCCCCCAAACGAGTCATCCCTTGGGAGAAACCAATCTTGTGGCTAGTCAGAACGAGCTACCACCACCAAAAGTCACAGCAATTACCATAACGCCAAGGCCCGCCCCCGTCGACACACCAGCCAAGCACGACCACAAAAGTGAGGACCAACTAGATGATGCAAAATTGGACTCCGAGGCTGTCGAAGAATTGAAAGAGAAACTACGTCAACGAGCAAAGATTCGAACACAAATGGAGGACGTGTTCACGCCAAAACCCGTCCCCATTGACACAACCGCATTCTTTCAGGCAACGCCAGCAAAGTCACAGACAACAACTACATCCACAAGTACAATGGCACGGTGGCCAGTGCACAAGCCATTGCCTCCCTTGTCTCCTACAACGTCCAAAACCATTCTCTTTGTGGCACACTTTTTCGTCAGTACCGACGTGAATCACATGCTGCTCATGGCAGACGAATTGCGAGCACGAGGTCACAATTGTCAATTCATTGTCATGGAACCCTACGTGGAGCGTGTCGAACAGATGGGATTCCAAGCCATTGCTACGCCCAATGTCTTGCAAGGTGCTGGTTTGGAAACGATTCAACGTGCCTTTTCCTACACGAGCCGAGAAAGCAGTTGGTTGGCCTATGTGTACAAGTATGTGTGCGGTGTCGCTCCCTTGGCGGCTCAGTACTACGAGCCGGCCATGAACATTGTGGAAGACTACCTTCACGAGCATGGCAAACCCGATTTAATCATTGCCAGCAAGGCCAGTGAACCTGCCATTGATGTCGCATGGCACCATGATATTCCCCTGAGTGTCTTGTATACCATGCCACTGGGTGGAATGGTCAATGCTTATGAGGACGTTGTCGCGGCGCCCGATGCCAACTTGTGGGGCAGTGTGGCGCAACACGCCAGCCTCTGGATGCGACTCCGAAAAATTATTGGACGCATGGCCATTCTCGGCAATCCAGTCACGGTCAAAGTAGGATTGCAATTGGCGCACATTCGATACCAACATGGCTACAATCCCTTTGCCATTCCAGGAGATTTTTGGAAGCGTTCCATTATTATCAGTCCTTGGAGCATTGGTATTGATTTGGCACGACCCCTTCGACCCTTGACGCAATTGGTGGGGTTCATGACGTCACCACAACCGGCACTGCCCACGGATCAGGCATCGCTGGAGCAAAATTTCTCCAAAGATGATCAAGATCACTTGACCTATCTGAATAGCAAAACGGACGGTGTCGTCTTTTGTGCCTTTGGTTCCTTGGCTGTTCTCACACAAGAATGGTTTGATGATTTGGTAGCTGGCATGGATTTGTGGGCACGCACGCAAAAGGGAACCAACAGTGGTGGTGTCATTGCCGTCAATGATCTGAGCTTGAAGACAGGATTGAACGTCAGCAATGTCCCCAATACAGTGCAAGTCACAGGATGGATCAACCAGAAACTCTTCTTGGCACATCCTCATACAAAGGCCTTCATCACACACGGAGGCTTGGGATCCCTCGGAGAAGCCATTCAGGCACGTGTTCCTATGCTGGTCTTTCCACTCTTTTTTGATCAACCCAACAATGCCCATCGACTGGAAGAAGCGGGCGTGGCTTTGAAATTGCACTTTCGCGAAGAAAGCATCACCGCCGCCAAGGTCGCATCCCGTCTCCAGCGGCTTACCTCTGAACCTACTTTTGCCCATAATTTGAATCGTCAATACCAAATCAATGAACGAGCTGGAGGCGTGAAAAAGGCTGCGGATCTGTTGGAAGATGTTTTGTTGTGGAATGGCAACGTCGATCACTTGATTCCCGTTAATGAACGAGTATCCTTTGTGCAACGAACCAACGCGGATTTGTATTTCCTCATAGTTGTCTTGGCGGCACTGTTGGTCCGTAATTTTCGACCACTTGCGCAAAAAATCATGAGCAGACTGAATCAAAAAGTCAAGGTCACAACGGACAATGCTAGCACTTCTTCCAGGAGTGACACCAATACCAGTGTCGGTAAGAGAAAAAAGAATCGTACGTTCAGGTAAATGAATATCATTTACTGCTCTTTGACGAACTATCACTGCACGTGTATTGCCATTACAACAATTATAAACTACCTATGCTGTATATACGATTCATACAACGAAACCAACCGGGAAGAACTACGGGCTATATCCTAACCAATGTAGTTAGTGACTTTGTTCGACCATCGAGTGACGCCCAGGGAGTCAGTCACTTGGTCAGACAATGCATTCACAAACAAAAGAAAAATATAATAAAGGCTAACAGGAATAAAACATAAATACATGATGACCGACGAGAAATTCAATGCTTAGATTGTAGGTTGAAAATACCTTCATTACTGTAGCAAGACAGAACCGAATACCATTCAGCAT
>ENA-ORBV01017163-ORBV01017163.1-microbial-mat-metagenome-genome-assembly--contig:-NODE-17163-length-10390-cov-11.925628_pt1 | contig 10390 bp, 16 predicted proteins | sample MGYA00237777_ERZ505514 | MGnify/ENA primary metagenome ERZ505514 (study PRJEB26160, sample SAMN06269048) | microbial mat metagenome | isolation source: Oligotrophic lake microbial mat | place...
CACAAAACTGCGCGAGCCGCCCGTCTTCACTCGTGTAGCCACCACATCGTTCGCATCGTTCGCAGCTCATGACCACAAGATATCACGGTGCGGCTACGTGTCAAGCGCCAACCGCGCAGGCCCTTGGCGCAACGACGGTCCGGGACCACAGAATATCAGACCGACTTACCGGTCGTCAAGAGCGATGTGCTATCGAGGGGCGTGATGATATCGGACGATCGTCCGCCGGCGTTTCGGCCCTGATCAACGCCCCGATTTGTATGACGGCGGCAGGGGTGTGGGTATCTCGGGGGTATCTAGGGGTTTCGATCGGCGAAAAAAGCCGATCGGGGCTTCGGCGAGGGGTGATCGCTCAGCGATCAAGCCGAGCGCTGTCACGCAGGCGAGCGAGGAATTAGCCGTCACCATTCGATGACCGTGTTACCGGGGATCCCCGCCGCCTTCTTGTATTTCGCGACAATCTCCGCAGATCGCTCGAGTGCTGCCAACTCCTCTTTGGAGCAACCGTCAAAAGCGGCTGCCAAAACGGCATGGGGCACTGGCGTGGGCGCGTCAGCGGCGTCAGCGGCGTCAGCGGCGTCTCGCTCGCGCTGCCGCTGCTCCCGCATTAGCGAGACGACGACGGAATCGCTCACGCTACTGGGTGCCAGCGCCATCGATTGGAGTCGACTCGCGACAATCTCTTGCGAGTAGAGAGCGGCTTGCTGCGCGAGGGCCGCTGCCCGCGGGCGAGAGATGGCCTCAGCGATCGTGAGTGCCCGCTCAGCAGCTTCGACTGCCCGCTTGTAAGCGTTGCGACGTGCTGTCCAGGCCCATCGATTAGCGATCTCTGTGTCCGGAGCGATCCGGTCGCTGCTGAGCAGCCAAGTCGTAAAAAGCGCGAACGCCTCGAGAGGCTCCGTCGCCACGCGCTCCCAGCTAGGTGCTGCGCCGATCGTCATCGCTCGAGCCTAGCGTTGTTGGCGTTGTCGTCCAGCTGCGGAGCGCGGAGGATCCCCAGGCGACGGCCCTCGCGACCGGTCGGACCGGTTGTAGACATGGCGGGGATTTCTTTCCGTGGTCCAGGTGTCTCGAAACGATACAGCGAAGGTCGGCGAGAGAGGGTGGGAGGCTGTGGAGGCTGTTCTTTCAACCCGAAGGCCAACCAAAACAGCTTTTGAACAAGGCGGTCTTCGCCTTGGAGTGGGCCAAGTGCTTGAATTTATTGGTTGGTCTGGTGTGCCTGGCATGTCTGGTGTGTTTCTAGCCGCTGGCCAAATCGATTATTTTGTGAGTTCGTTCCCGAGAGGCTGTGGAGGCTGTGGAGGCTGTGGAGGCTGTGTTTTCATTCTTGAGTCTAATTTTTTAATACACTCGTATTAGGGCCTGCCGACCGGCCCGCGGCACAACTCCAGAATTTATCGATTTGGCCAGCGGCTAGAAACACACCAGACATGCCAGTCACACCAGACCCGAACCCGTAAACCTGCAAGAAACGAGGTGTTCGAGTTTTCGACACCAGACGAGCACCTCGATTCCTGCAAGAAGTGCGGGTGGCCTCAGACCCTCGGACGCACCTTCCAAGTGAGAAGCGTTTTGTTGGAGGTTGACGTGGACAGAACGAGACCACCGAGAACGCGCCCTCGGAGCCCCCGCAAGAGAGTCCCGATCTGCCGTGTCGTCGGGTCCCGCCGATCGTCACCCGCGAGCACTTCTTCAATTGCAGTCGTGAGCGCAAGCGCGGTGCCGTGCGGAGGTATGCCGTTCTTCGACCACAAGTCGCTGATCTGTTTGGCCGTTGCCCCGTTCGGGAAGTGAGTTTCAAAGGCGGCGAAGAGGACCTTTGCCGCTGCGGTTTCTGGATCGTCTCCGGTCGAAATCGCGAAGTGCTTAGTCAGATCGATGCCCGAGACCCACTGCACTGCGGCATTGATTTGCAGCGCCCACGCCTCGTAAGAGCCGATGCTCTTCCCCTTGGCCCCGCCGACCGCGGCGCCGCGAAGCACGGTCAGCGCGTCGCGGAGGAGCGAAGCGCGGTGCTCGCCTACGTGCCGGAGAATGTTGCCGATCTTGAAGCCGGTCCGTTCGGCGGGGACCTCCGACTCGGGTTGAAGGCGGACTTGCAACACGCGCCGCGCTGTGTCCTTTGCAGGGGAAATGTTGTTGCCGGTCAGCACGATCACCGCGCGCCATGGCATCTCCACCGTCTCTGATTTGCCGAGCACCCTGAATTTGTTTCGTGTCGTCGTTAGCAACCGATCGAGCGTCGGCCCGCCGAAGACAGAGCCGTCTTTAAGGTTGTCGAAGACGACGAGAGACGCCCCATCCCTCGTCAAGCCGCCGAAGACTTTCTCCTGTTCGGCGGCGTCGTAAGGAAAACCGATCTCGCCGCTCTCTCGGCCCGTAGCGAGCTTGTAGACGATTTTCGCGAGCAGCGTTTTGCCGGAGCCTTGCGTCGTTGCGTCGAAGGCGAACGCGGGCGTCGGACCATCAATCGCTGGTCTCGCCAGGACGGTCAGCAGCGCCGCGATGACGACCGCGACTTGGTCTTGGTGCTCGAACGGAAAGTCCGAGAAGAGGTCGACGAGGCGCTGCCACGCGGCGATCGCCTCGTCTCGATTCGGATCAAGAACTGCGGGCACTACGACGGACGGCTCGTGCCAGAGCCCGGTAGCTGGATCGTACCCCTCACGAGTGAGAATCGTGCCGTCCGGTCGAACGCACGGCGACTCGATGATGCCCACAATCCCGCGAACGCCAGGATATTTGCCACGCGCCACGACGATGCGCAGCACCTCGGGGGGAACAGCGACGGCGCGAAAGGTGTCGTCCTTCACCGGGCGAACGAACGCCGCGCCGATGGCCGACAATCGATCTCGCAACCGGTCTTCCTTGAGCGATCGGATGAACGGAGCGCCCGTGGCGACGACGTCTGGGATGCCGGACTCGGCTTGAAACACAGCAACGAGCTCACCTTCTCGTTGGTAGATCGAATCGTCTTTCGCAAGCCTCTCGATGGCTTGATCGGCCATCCGATCGACTCGATGGTCAACAATGATCCCACCACCCTCGGCGAAGGTGCTCATGCCCGACTTCGAGCCGAGCCAATCGTGTAGCGCCTTGACGCAACCCGACGTCAACACACCCGCTTTCACGAGCGCATTGAAGGTCGAGATCGGCTGACCTTCGGACAGACGCGCTCGCGTGGATTCTATCGTCTGGGGAGCTTCCTCCGCCATTGCAGGACAGACGCACTCGAGAATGCGTGTGGCGTCGGCGTCGGTGACGCCTGCCTTGAGCAGGCCACCGGCGATTGCGACCAACGAATCGTGCCGCGCGCCTGCGTCCGGAGGGAAGTGCCTGCGAAGCAGCGTGGCCACGGCGAGCAAGGAAACTCGCCGTCGCAGATCTGCGAACTCAGCGGTCGTCACTTCACTCTCAGTCCCACTCGTGAATTCGATCGGCTCGCCGCTTGGATGGATCGATCCGGGGAACACTGTCTGGCCACCGGTTGAGCGGATCTCGAGAAGCATCGCTCCCTTGTTCGGCTCCTTGAACTTGTGCGCTTTGCTTCCAACGCACGTGTAGAGCCAATGCGACTTCGGTCGACTTGCCCGCCCGAACGTCCTCGTCGGGGTTAGGAAGCACGGGGCAAGTTCTACGGCTTCGTCGCAATCGAGATCGATATCCGTGAGCCAAGCAGACGCCTCACCGAGGACGACGCCTACGTTCCTTGCCACGCCCTCGGGGAAGTCTGTCTCCAGTGTGGCCACCGCTTCGAGCCATTTGGTTTTCTCCCACCCGCGGCCGGACGGTTTTTTCGACCCAGCCGGCAATGGAATCGTGACCCAATTCTTTTCGAGGAATTGGCCTACCAGACGTCGCGTCTCGCCAACCGACGAGAGTTGGGCTAGGCTCAGATCATCGGTTTCGGTTTTCATAATGAGAGGCCTGGCGCCTGAAAGGGCGTCGGGCTTTTTTCCGTTTGTCTTCTGATCAGTTTGCATGGCGACCTCGGTAGTTGCTGGTCCGCGATGGCGCCGCCACGACGAAACCCCCGTCGGACCTGACCTCGATTCCAGGTGCGATCGAAAAGTTGTTTTCGATCAGCTTCGAGCATGCACAGCATCCACACCAATCCGACACAAAGTAGAGCAGCTGAAACCCGTTCGGTGATTCGATCATCATTGTAGGCGGACGCATGCCCCCAAGCTGCGCTTGGAGTGTATCCATGTTCTCGCAACCTTCCGCGCCTTCGACGACAATCGCAAACGTCCCGTCGCCCATTGCGAGACCAACGTTGTCCGTTGGATTGGCAAGCCAATGGGCGGCGACTTCGTCCACCGTCATCGGCGGGCCGGAATTCCAACCGATAGGAGGCGGTCCCTCACGGAGCGGCGGCAACGGCAAAACTCGAAAACCCTGTCTGGCGTAGACGATTGCCGCCTCGCCAAGCGTCGGTTGATCAAACACTTTCTTCCCCCTTTCGAACGCGCGGTGCGCGCGGTGCGCGCGGTTTGGTGGCAGTCACCACCGATGGTGAAATCACAATGAAGCCACCGGCGGACCGGACCTCGATGCCGGGCGCCATCGCCTTTTTGTCTGCGAACTGCTTCGAGTCAGGCACAGCGTAGATGTTCGCAAACCCCTCGCCGCCGCTGTCGTTGACGATCCCCACCATCCTGACCCAGACAACCCAAGAGCTTCCCGCGTTTTCCGCGCCGTTGACGATCGCTTCTATCTTTCGCAGCACAGGTTTTGTGTCTGTCTTTCGCAGCGCAACGTCGCCAAGCCACTTCACAGGTCCCGTTTTTTTCGCGCCGTTGACGATCGCTTCTATCTTGCTCAGCGCAAGTTGGCGCGGACCATTCGAGCGGAGCCGTGGCGGCAGGCTTGGCCACGAAAGCGCAGCGCCTCCCGCGGCTTTGACGATAGCTTGTATATTGTAAAACTTTGTACTGTGAAAACAGTCGTCCGTGCCGTTGACGATCCCCTTTACCCTCGGCAGCACGAGGCCGCGTTCGAACGTTTTCATGTTCTCCGTGCGGTCTTCGCTGAAGGTGACGAAAGCGACCTTGTCAGCATTGCTAGGGTCGATTGCTGCCCCCATCGCGATACCGACGTTGTCATTTGGGTTCGCGGCCCAGTGGGCGCGGACTTCTTTGACCGTCATAGCCGGCCGGCCGTCGTCCCACCCCGCAGGTGGCGGCCCCGCCTGTAGCGGCGGCAGCGGCAAGACGCGATAGCCTCGAATAGCGAAGCGAAGCGCTGTTCTGGCGAGCGATCGCGTCCAGTGGTTTTCCTGTCGCGCCCGCTCCGCGGCTTCGTACTTGTACTCCTTTCGAACCTTCTGAGTTTGCACGGGGCCTTTTCCTTTTTTCTTCTTCTGAGTTTGCATGCGATCAACCAACCTTTCGAACGCGCGGGTGCGTGACCAGTGCGACTTCTCTGACCGTCCGCGGTCGCGGATTGGCGAGCAGCGCGAGCAGTACGTCCCTGTCGACCATCACCCGCCTCCCCGGTTTCACGGCAGGTAGAGACCCCTTGCGGATCCATGAGCGGATTGTCCAGATCGAAATTCTCGCCGCGATCGCCGCCTCAGCGAGAGAGAGGTAGATCGGCAGGGCGGGCGCATCAGCGGGAATGGGCGGCGGTACGTGGAAGAACTGCTTCGCTCGCCGCTTACGAGTGGTTGACACAGTGGTTGACACGGGTGTCAAGGTAGGTAGCTTTTGTTGCTTCATGACCGCAGTGTGCATCGGCGAGCGCTCGCCGTCAACCGATCAGCCACGACGCGAGTGCTAGGCTCGCAGTGGTGGTCACCGGGTCCTGCGTTTCGAAAGGACGCAGGACTTTCCCTTTTGCCGATCGCCCCGCCTGCGGGCCCAATTTTTACGACGCCCCTGCGAGCTCGCCGAAGCCTCGAAAAAATTCAGCCCCGGCCAGCGCCAACCGCAGCGCGACGACCGACCCAGGATCTCTTCTGCGGGCCTCCTAGGTGTCCGCCTGCCTCACGGCCAGGCGGCCGCGCTCGACGTCACCAGCGACGAGCCAGCGACGTCACTGCTCGTCCCCGGGCAGCCGGCTGATCGTGGCGATCGGTGGAGCCCCGCGATCAGCATCGGCTTGGTTTCTCCAGACGAGCGTCCTTGGCTCCGCGTGGCACTGCGGATGTGACCAGCCGATCACGCGCAGCGCATCAGCAATCGAGTCAACGCGCGGTTCTACGCGACCACCGCGCCATTCGATCTTGTAGCTACTCACTGCCCGCGATCCTTCGCTCACCTCGGAGCGGCGGGCGAGGCCAGAGGCTACCATCGGCGTCTCGCGTGCTCACGTCTATGTCCACGGGCTGCTCTCGTCTGACGACCTCGGTCCAAGATCCACCGTGGTCGGTGCTGAGAGAGACGATCGTTCGGAGGATTCCCTTGGTTCGCTCGACTGCGCTCACGACGCCACCAATGGCGGTACGATGACGAAGCCGCCGGCCGATCGGACTTCGAAGCCGGGGGCGATCGTACCGCTGGTGATGGTCTTCGAGGTGGCAAAAAGCAGCTGCATTGATCTGCTCGTTATCGCCTGCATTTTGCAGATCTCGAGGTCACACGAGGTCACACCCAAGACGTTGCGATCCAACGCCTCCTCTATGGCTCTCCACGCACGATCGCGCGCGACATCAGAGAGTGCGATCAGGGCTGCCCCGGTGATGACGATCGCAATGAGGCCGTGTCCGGTCTCGATCCCAATGTTGTCTTCGGGGTTGGCAAGCCAGTGCGCGCGGACTTCATCGATCGTCATCGGCGGCCGGCCGACTGTGGTCGTCGGTCGAGCGCCCCGCAGCGGCAGAACTCGAAAGCCTCGCGCGGCGTAGGTCAACGCCGCCTCGCCCGCCGTGGCTACTGTGGTCGTCACAGAGCGCCCACCGATGGTGGTGAACAGCACCTTTTGCGAGGGCAGAGAGAAAAGCATTCGCTCGCCTCGCCCCTTGTCGAGGAACCGGCCAGAGCGAATTGTTTCGAGGTTCTCCCAACTCACGATTGCACCTTCTTCGGCGGACCGGCCCAGAAACCGCGCGCAGCCAAGGCCTGGTACTCATCGCACGCGCGCAGATGCGCTTCGACCTCGTTCGAGTGGACGCCGTACATCCGACAAAGGTCCCAGTACCGAGCGTCGTTCCGAAGGACGCCCGCATGTTTTTTTGCCATCGCGCTCATTTGTTGTCGCCGTGTCATCGGCCACTCCCATAGAGCGGCCGCTCATCCTCGCCAGCCCACCGAGGGGTGATCCCTGCGAGTGCCTCAGCGACTTGTCGAGGTGCCCATTGATCGGGAAGAAAATCCCACTCGCTGTCGCGATGTGCGCGGCCGATGGCGATGACTTGCTCAACGCTCATACCCGCCCAAAAATCCTCCGAGACCCAGCGACTCATGTCGGCGATTGCACGGATCAGCTCAACGCCTGCGAGCGCGTCCTCATCGTCGTAGACACGCGCGGGTGTCGGGGCAGCGGGCTTGCCGCCACCGCTCTCGGCGAGCCACGCCCGCAGCTCATCGATGGGGCTCATGATCGATCCTTTGCCAACGCTGCCAAGCGCCTGCGCTGACCCGGGGTGAGCGCAGTCACGACGTAGTGGCGTGCGATCGGATCCCACACACGCGCATAGCCTTCGGCGTCAATACGGATCCGACGGCGTTGGAGTGACTCGCCGAAGCAGCGAATTCTCGCGGTGAATTCTACAGGCCTCACGATCGCACCTCCGATCGCTCATCGATGCGCGAAGCGTCTGTCGTCGTCAGTCGACGAGCGGTCCACAGAAGACAACCGCGACGCGCGGCATTCTGGACGTCTGCCGCGCGATCAACGATCGAACCGAAGCCATCCTCGCTGAGTAGCCACCGGAGGTCGGCGAGTGCAATCGTGGCGACGTCCACGCGTCGTGGGCGCGGAGGGATCGGCCTTGCCGACCATTCGACATAGGTCTCGAGCCACGCGGCGTACGAGGGCGACGGCGGGCCCGCGGCGTCGACCGGCGTCGCGACGAAGTCAAGCCGCGCCGATTCGTAGGCTGAGTACGTGCTCACGACCTCACCTCGTGTGAGATCGAGATCACACAGCACGCGCGACTACCGTCGTCATCCTCGCTGTCGGCCTCGCATGCCCACACGAGCGTGCGGTCGCCGCCTTGGGCGATGTCACCGTCGTGACCGATCGCTGGATTGCGATAGAAGGCGCGGACTGCGGCGATCGCCTGTGTGTAGGTGGCATAGCCGTCTTCAATGGCGCCGTGCGCGTGGATGATTCTGTAGTTCACGATTGCACCTCGAGAGTCGCGAGGCCATCGACAACAACCCACCCGGCGAATGCCGCGACTGCACGCGCGTCGCGCAGCGCGGTCTCTGCCATCCCCGCAGGCCTGATCATCGTCTCGGCGATAATCCTGCCCGTTGACGCGAGGGCAATAATCCCCCGCAGAGCGAAATCAACGCCAACTGTGCGGACACCGATCGTAACTGCTGTTACTGTCTTTTTACTCATGGGAACAATCTCTCCTGTGGGTCACGACCCCGGCCGCATACTCACGGCGCGGGGTCACTTTCGTCTCAAGTTCCGACGTGCGCCACGACGCCACCGAGCGCGTAGACAGGACGCCGCGGACCGTCGTACGATCTGATCTCGGGCAGCGCGAGAAGCTCAACGAGACTCTTCGCCGAGACATGCTTCACGTCGCGCTGCCCTTCTGCCGAGTAGACAACGAGGCAGACAAAGCAATCCTCGGAGAGGCCCGTCACGAGGCAATCCCGAGTTCTTTTTCGATGGCTGCGAGCCCGCGTTCGAAGGCTGACTTGGCGACGCTGTTCGCCTTGGGGGCGACGCCGGCCGCACGTTCCGCCATTGCTGCGAGTACGATCTCAAGGCGATCTTGCAGCGACCCCACCTCCGGCACTACCGCTCGGGTGCGGAACGAAACGCCCACAAATTTGCGTGGGTCGGGCGGCGGCGCCGCAACAACAACTGCTTTCTTCTTCATACACCCCATGATATCACGGTGCCCCGACATGTCAAGAGGCGACTGCGCGGAGCGGCCGAGCGCCCGGAATGGCGAGGGTGGCGACTGCGAGTCGCAGAACTTCCTGGGATGTAGCGGCGTAGTGACGACCAAGAACTGACCTCGGTTCGTGGCCCATGAGGCGTTCGATCGTCTCGCAGTCCACGCTCGAAGCGACGAGCCAAGTGGCGAAAGACCTGCGGAGCGCGTGGAACGTAATGCCTGCGGTTGGCAGGCCTGCCGCCGCAAGGTCGGCGCGTAGCAAACGTGCGCTGTCCGGGCGGCAGGCCAAGCCATCGCGCCCCGGGAAAACCGGACCGATCGCTGTACCGCCTGCGGAGAGGAGCCGGAGACGCCAAGCAAGGTCAGGATGGATCGGTACTGAGCGATCGCTCGCGAGTGTTTTAGTGGGTCCGATGCCACCGATCGCCGCGAGCGCCTGCCGCACGTGGATGAGACCCTCGACAAGGTCGATCGCCTCCCACGTGAGTCCGCTAATCTCGCCGTCACGCAGTCCCGTCAGCATCGCGAGCGCGTAGCGTGTGGCGCGTGGTTCGCTCGCGCACGCGAGCAGCTTTCCTGCGTCTGCGAGCGAGAGGAAGATCGGCGCCTCGCGTCGCTTCGATGGTAGCTCCAAGCCCACATCGAATGCATCGCGGACCGGGTTGACAGTGAGCGTAGGATCGAAGCGAACCCTCACGATCTTGCAGAAGGTCGCCAACGACTTCACCACATTTTTGACGGTCGAGGGCGAGAGTTTTGCCTCATCACGCAGGCTGTCGACGAAGGCGGCGAGCCGTGCGGTCGTGAGGGCTCCGACGCTGGACGTGCCGAGCAAACGCGCGATATGGCCACGGACATGCGAAGTGAATTCCGCTTTCGTCGCCGGGGATCGATCGCCGCCTTCGAACACGGCGATCACTCGCTCGACGAGCGATGCGATCGTCACGATCGGTGCAACGGCGGCAACCTTCGCGCTGCGGCGGTAGGAACCAGACAAAACGGCGTCGACAATCGCGGCAGCGTCGCGCTTGATGCGCGCCGCGGGCCAATCCTTCGGATACAACTTTTGCGCCGTCAGCAGGCGACCGGCCGCATCCAGCCGACGGAAGTTCAGCACGTACCTGCCAGCCCGCGGACCCGTTGACAGTTTGCAAAGCCCGATGCTCATGACCACACGATATCCAACGGACAGACCGTTGTCAAGGGACTTGCACCGATCGCTTGGTGGTGCGCCTCATCGAGCACGGCGACGACGCAAGCGCGCGGACCGCAGCCACAAGCCACGTCACAAAACTGCGCGAGCCGCCCGTCTTCACTCGTGTAGCCACCACATCGTTCGCATCGTTCGCAGCTCATGACCAC
>ENA-ORBV01017165-ORBV01017165.1-microbial-mat-metagenome-genome-assembly--contig:-NODE-17165-length-10389-cov-5.360163_pt1 | contig 10389 bp, 2 predicted proteins | sample MGYA00237777_ERZ505514 | MGnify/ENA primary metagenome ERZ505514 (study PRJEB26160, sample SAMN06269048) | microbial mat metagenome | isolation source: Oligotrophic lake microbial mat | place...
ATATTAGACAAGTAGTGAGTAAATAGATTAAAAAAAGACACAAAACCAAAGACGCAAAAAAAAAAAACCAATGAAGTATTTACCTTGACATCATATAGACAATCGGTAATGGGTGCTTGCCATTGATGCAAACAAATCAGTACGACCATATAGGACAATCTCAACAAATGTTGACGCCATTGACTGTGCAATTCTGCGGCCGTGGCTCTTCCTTTGGCGACGGCCACTTGTGCTTTTTGAATTTGGACATCGACGGAATTGTATTCTTCCTTTTGGTCATTGGTAGCACTAGTAGCCGTAGTACTGGGAGCCTTTTCGTTTTTGTTACGTCGTTGTGGTTTGGCCATGTTGGAACTTTCTTTTTCAATTGTAATGTCTCTTCTGGTAGCTAGCTGATACTCTCGAAGGGGTCTTTTCCAAAGTTGTGGTTTTGTAGAAAGATACTTTTATTTTTCTTGGGTTGTGAGAAAGGGAGGCATTTTAATTTGAATGGAATCAATCGACGACGAAAGAAGAATCAATGCCGCATCTGCCATACATGGCCAACGAATCAATGGTCTGTCTCATCAGTGACTGAATTTGACTCGTTCGACTCGACCCAGGTGAACCACAGTTACCAGTACGTAGAACTCTACGTAAAAACCCTACTGCAGAAGCAAGTTTCGCGCGGGACGAGGCAGGACGCGTGAGGGTCAAACCGCGCTTCCCTGTTTTTGTTTGCGTCCAAAGTTTAGTTTACTTGCAACACCAACAACAACAATAAAACAAACACAGCGTGATCTCGTTGTTCAGTTGTCGCCCCTTTGGAAGTAAGAGGTCATTGATTGATTGTTCATCAAATTGAGTCGCTATTACAACGAACTGTTAGCTACCACCGTCCCGTATCACACTTTAGAGTCCATTGCTACCAACCAGTACCATTCTGGGCGGACTGAAAACGTGCCGTCTAATTGGTATTAGACAAGTCATAGCAGTAGCTGTACGAGCTGGTAAGGATTTTCCTCCACCATGTCGAACAACAACAACAACAATGGCGGGTCTATTTTTGACACGATCTTGCAGCGTATGAGATTATCACGTCAAGAACACGGAGCCATGGTGGTCAAAATAATGTCCTGGATTCAAACCCAACGTCCCAATTACATGTTTACTACGGTACTCGCTTTGAGTGTGTTGGCAGCACGCATGTCCAAAGCCTTTAGTTGTCGTGCAGCTCCAGGCATTACAGCCGCCACGGCTGCCGCAGCAGCCGCCGCTGCAGCAGCTGCCAAATCCAGGGCAGCATCTGGTGGAGGGTCTCCCCAAAAATCCTCGCCGCCATTGTCACAACAACAAAGACAACTATCCTCACAACAACAAGCGCAATCTGGCGTAGGACAACAACAAGGACCACCCATGGCAGCTGGAAGACGCAAAAAGAAAGCCTTTCGTAGTGTCAAAAAGTTGGATTTAAGTCCCAGAGTTGTGGACTCTTTAGAAGGCTTTGTAGCCGACTTGGCAGCCTCTATTCCCTTGATCATTCAGCATGCCGAATATGAACAAGAACAAGAATCTTCTTGGCCAGGAGGCTTTGTGACATCCAAACCACCCACGGCTGCTGACATTATTGATATTCTTCTCGAATTGCTCGAAGGAAATTACATGACGCCATCCCAAGCTCTACAACAACAAATGAAGAATAATAAAAACAACAGCAACTTCAATAGTAATATGAGCAGCAACCATACCAATGCTCCCAATGCTGCCATGGAACTCTTTCGTCGTGTATTGGCTCGGAGTGCTACCAACAACAACACCAACAACAACGGCAATTCTCCATCGAATGCCAACAACAAACAACGAGATCCCCACGAAGAAATATTGGATCAACTCAAATTCAAAACCTTTTGTGTCAAGACATTGGAAAGTGCACAAACACGGTCGATTGACATTGTCGAATCCTTTTTGGATTTTCGATTCTTGTGGAGTACTTGTCGCAAACACCAACACCTCATAGTAGAAGCGTCAGCGGCACAGGATACTAGTACCAACAACAATAGTCATGTCAATATGAAGTTGTTGGGAAGTGCCGATCAACAAGAAGCCTTGGCATGGAGATTGGCAACCTATTTGGTTTGGCGACGACAAGAAGATCATCCGGATTTGTGCTCGAGACGAGAACGATTGTCTGCGGGAGCCACAAGTATTATCATTGTTTCGGTCATTGCCTTTTTGCACCGTCATAATCGGCAAAAACCACAGGAAGCACAGCAAGCAGCACAACCAGCTTCTACCAATAGTAGTGGCAACCCACAAGAACAAGAAGCAACAGCGGCATCCAACACCATCAGCAATCAGGGAGAAACAATACATCAAAATAAGGATCCGACTTCAACTACAAATGATCGAACAGCAGATGCAACCATGAGCGAAGCTGGACAAGGTTCATTAACAACTGGGCAAGGCACAGATCAAGTCCCAGACGCAGCGACATCCGCTCAAAACAAAGACAATGCCAATAAAAGCAATGACGGCAGCGAGAGTAGCAAACGATCCATAGAGCCCGGCGCGAATGGATCCAACAACAACGACGAAAATGACAACGATGCGAAACTGAGACGAGTTTCTTCCACGGGCGATGTGCATGCGGGCGTACCAGCAGTGGACAAAGCCGAAGCAGGAGCAGCAGATGAGACAGACAAACGTGTGCAGCAAACACAAGGCCCCTGCCAGGGATGTACAAAACAGGAACGACCCATTCAAGTTGTCATTCATGCAACACGACAAGCACTGTCGTTCTTGCGATGGGCCACGAAAACCGCCCCCTCATCTGGCAACAACGAGGAAGGTGCCGTGGTGGTGGAAGACGAAACGAATGCTAGTGCTGGTCATACGGGTGAACATGATATTGGCACAGAAGTTTCCCGGGCCGAGTTGGATCAAAAGCTTTTGAATGTGGCTCGGCATCTTGCCACCTTTTCGTCATATCCAACGAAAGACTCCGATAGCTGGTTCGAAGTCATGAAAGCGGCCATCAATCTAAGAGACAATGATGATAGCGTGACGGCGGAAACAATAGCAAGAAACTTTTTGCGATTGTTGGATGCAGCCTTGGCCTCTATGAAAATCGAAGACGCTGAGCGGATGGGAACCCGCGTCGAAGCCGTTGCCTATGTTGACGAATTGTCGTTGATTGCCTTTGAAAGCAAATACTACACGGACTATATCTGTCAAACTGTCAGCAATCGACAAAAGATAAGGAATGAGCTAATTGCTTGTGTTCCGGACCCATCGCTTGCATCGCAAGCTTCGGATTATAAACCAAGTGGCCCCAACAAAACCAGTCACCCTGGATACAAACCCATTCGACATGCGGCTGCAGTGGACCCACGCTTGTTGTTGATGGAGGATGAGAAGAACACTTTAGGCAACAACAGTCGAACGGTGTCGCCCCCTGTGTTGACGGAGCCGATGGAGCTCAATGAATGGACTGTCGCAGTGCTGGCGTCGCTTAGCCAGATTCAACCAAAACCGAGTCTCCTGTCAATTCTATACAACGCCTCAGAAGCAACACAAGGCGGAGTTACACACAAGTGGCAAACTGTGATCATTCCTGTTCTAAACCGATTTGTAAATCGCATGCATCAATCCCTTGGTATGGACAATGCAGGTCCTCCACCCATGACAGTGGACCAAAATGGTTTAGTGCACTCCACAGAGAGAACACAAGACACTCAGCTGTGGGCGGCTATCGTTCAAATGTATTACCATTCACTTGAGTCGATTCTTCAATTTGAGAAGCGGGGACACGCAAAATTGGTCAGGACTGAAGCATTCCACGAGGCGCTCTTGGCATGTTGCTACTTGTGCATCGCACAGGCAGTCACAATTACAGGGAAAATGCGTCTTCATCAACCGGAAAACCACCAAATCTACACCATCATGCCTATGACTGGGAGCACGCCTTACACTTACTTGAAAGTGGCAGAATCTTTCTTGCGCGCCCTGACCACGACTGTTCCAGAAGACGCAAAGTCAAAACGATTGAATGAAGCGTATGGCAATCTACCGCGGATTCTCCAAAAAGAGATTAAGGCATCGGAAGTTTATGTGGTAGAGTCATTGGTATGGGCTCGAGAGCACACACCAGCTGGTTCTGATACAGGTATTGTCAACTCCATTGCGGAGCTCAGGCTGGCGGAACTGTGGCCACCGAAGTGCCTGAAGCCCTCGTTGCCAGAGGAGCTTGAGGATTTAGAGGATGAACCCAGCAAGATCGACGAGGAGAAACAACAAGTGCACCGGGATGCAGCTTTTGTTTCTTATATCATGCGCAAGCTGTTACAGATCGCCTACTTTCGTATTCAGACAGTTTGCCAGGAGCTGCAGATACCAGCGGAGTGTCCAGTGGCTTCGCAGGTGTGGATTGCGTTCAGATTTCTCCTTCGGAACCACGTTGAGCTTTTGTATGGGCGACATGTGGACCAATGGATACTTTGCACTCTTTATGGAATAAGCAAGGTTATGAAATATGAGCCAGACCTCACATTTGCTCAAATCGTTCAGGCATACGTATCTCTGAGGGGGGAGGATCTCGGGGAACGCACGTGCCAAGCAATTGTCAGGCATATCACTATTTTAGATGGAACTGGGGACGGCGACGACAACGGTGGAAGTTATGGAGCAACCAAGACAGGAAATATAATCCGCTTGTATAATCTGGTGTTTGTTCCATTGATGAAGAGCTACCTTCTGAAGAGCAATGCATTACGGAAGAGCACGGCCTCTCTGAAGACAGTATTAGCTGAGAATAGGAACACTCCACCCAAAGCAAGAAGTGACAAGCCACGAGACGAGGCAGTGTCGAAGAGAGTCACCGCTGGCAATGTGTCTGTGCAGCTAACACTGCAAAGGGATCAAGGAACAGGAGCATCGACTGCATCCATGATGTCGGGGCAACCAGATGATGTCGATGCAGCAGATACGGTTCCAGGTACTCCTTCTGCGGAAAAGCCCGCAGCGTTTTCTACGTTCCTCCAATTTGGCCGCACTAAGGTACGCACGTCGTAGTAGCAATGGTTTCTTTGCATCATTTCATATTCTGGCCTTACTGACCGTGTTGCCTTCAACTCGTCGTCAGCCACTTGCTCTTGTCAATGACATGCTTGCCCAGGCGGCGCCTTAGCCAACAGCTTGAATGTCAACTTTCCTCCGTCGAAAGGGAAGTGCTACCGTGCTGCAGCCTTCATCGCAGCTATCGTTATGAACCGCTGGAATACTGTGCCGAGCAATGAAGGGGTCTTCAATCTCTAGGCACAAATAAATCTGATGGGTACTTTTTGGAATTCGCCCTAACAACAGCGAGTAGCCTATTCCACTGCAATGAGCCTTTTAGGTAGCAAGTACTTCTTGATATGCATAGTACGGAATCAATGCAATAACAGCAAAATTATAAAAGCCCCTTCTTAGTTAACTTATTTTGCTTTAATCGGCACCACAACCGCTTGAGTTTTATCATCGATCGAAACGAGGATTCGCAAAAAATTGGAGCGCTGAAGAAATTTCGAAGATGTAGAGCAGCGTTTGGCGTTTATGAACACATCCAGCACTACACTCTCAAATAGGTCTAGAGCGGCAAGCTGATCTGATCTTACTGATGGTGTATTTACTTCCACATAAGGGGATCCGTCAAGCCTGAGAAGTTTTTTCCGAAACCTGTCGTCCCAGGAAATTTCAGGAAACTCTTCCCCTCTCCGCCGTGTCGATGCATCAACCGTAAGTTGTTGATTTTTTATTATGACCAAGTGAGGGCCTCGCTTCCTTGTCTTTCCTCCACCGATGTTTTGAATGACAATCCTTAGTTCGACGACGGGCGCAGATGTGTAAATGCCGCCCTTCCGGGAAGACGACGGTTCGTCTGGATTGCGCTTCAGACTTCGCATGGTTTCTCCGTTACTCCGTTCTACCAAAAACATCCAAGCTGCCACTCCACTCTGCAATCGAGTCTCGCCAACTAAAATTCGTTCACCGCTATCAGCTTGCAAGGGTGGCATAACGTTGTTGCGATCCATCTCACGATATAGGCGTAACATTTTATCGCTGCGTTCACCCCGCCTTTCACGAACATTTTCGCCCACATCGTTTTCTTCATCGTCGTCGTCTTCGTTTTCCTTCTCTCTCCATTTGCACACCTGGACGACGCCGAATCTTTTTATGCATAGATTCGTCCATGTTTCTGCTTTCGCGAAACAACTGGATTCGCCTCTCCAGCTCTTGCAAACTCGCAGGCATTGCACTACGGACAATGGGTCTAAGAAGGATGCGATGAGATCCATGGTACTTTCTTCAAGACGCATTGGGCTTCCAACGCTCGGAGTACAAATGATAGTTGCTTTGCTTGCGATCGGACTTACCGAATTGGCAGCACTGCCATCCGTCGCGGAGCTCGCATCCTTTTTTTCGTCTTCTTCATCGTCATACGCTCCATTCAAGCGCCTTCGTTTTTCAGAAAGCTCTTCACTGCTTTCCCCCGCAAGACTTTCTCGTTGATCTCGCTTGCCATTGGGCGACAATTCTGATTCTTGTTCTTTGTCGTATTGCTTTTTTTCATTACAGGCATCATCTACGCCACTTTCATTCTTGATTTCCGAGTCCGCTTCAGCGGGTGGCACTGTCGACGGTGGACGTGATTCATCCTGCAGAAACTCTAACAGTTCTTTCATCAAAATTTCACACTGTGAATTCAAACACTCGATCATGGTGGCAGCGGATCCCACAAAGTTGGGACGATCCCACTTTTTCGCCGATTCCGCCGTCTTGACACAGCTCTCCATAAGCTGAAAGGCTTGATGATCTGTGGTACTTTCCGTACTACGTCCCGCTTGCTTCATGAGGATCCGCAGTTGTTCCACCCGCTTTTTGGATTCGGTTCCTGCCACTCCCATGGAAACATGTAAGCGCTCGATGGACTCGTTCAATTTGACACGAGCATCTTTGGCACGCTGTTTTTTCCGCTCGTACGCAGTATCCGCTGGGGGGTGAGGAGATGGCGCAGCCGAAGCCCGCAGTGACGCATACGCTCCGTTACTGCTGAACGCACTGGAGGTTGCTGCTGTCGCGGTTGCCGAAGCTACCTGGTTCGGGTTGTTGTTGGCAGCTGCATCTTGCAAATCGTCAGTGCTACTCTTTCGGGGGTAGGAAATGGTGGTGGGTGGCCCTCCTGCCGGTGCAGTTATGCCGGATGACGGGTAGTTTGCATACTTTGTGGGTAATGGGTGATGGTAGTTGTTTGTCGTTTGCGATGTAGCTGGTTTGTGAAAGCCGCTATAACCTCGCCGTGCGTTGGCGGCATTTTCCAATGCGCCTTTGGGTGTCGTATGAGCTGCCGAAGCTTCGCGCGGCATGTGGTGCCCACGACGCGGAAGATAGGTAGATGCTGGCGCAGGGGCCGCAGCTGTACTAGTTGTAGCTGCTGTCGTCTGATTATTGCTATTTGTAGCAGCCGTGACATTACTTGTGACAGTCGTGGCCGTCGACATCCCTCCGGCACTCGTTCTTCGCCGAGCCCCGCCAGCAATATTGTTGCCTTCTTGCTGTGCCGTGGTGTAAGGACCAACAATTTTCGGTTTTGCAGGATAGGATCCTCCCACCGCTAAAGGAGTTGCCACACTGTGGTAGGGGGGATGGTGGTGGGCCTGATGATGCGAGTGTGAATGCTGTTGCTGTTGTTGCTGAGGTGGATAGGCAGGATGCTGTTGGTATTGTGCATAAGATTGCTGCTGGGCCTGTCTATTGGGCAACTGTGATTGTCGATTGGGGCTTCCCGTTCCACCACTTTTGTTACTATTTCTACTTTGTGGACGAGGGGAGCCATGCCAGGAAGCAGAAGAACGGCCGTTCGATTGTTCCGGGGAATGTGGAGGGGTCCGATGTCGATGTGGGCTGTTCGATGGCTTGGGAGCTATTGGATTTGGTACTGAGGAGGACGCATTATTCGTATCGGAATCTTGCACGGAAGCCAGAGCCGCTGCAGTGGCTACGGCATCTGCCAGCATCGGAGATCCTGGCTGGCTATTATTTTTTGCCTGGTCAGGAGGAGAAACTGGTGGCATGGTTGGAATAGGCAATTGATAGGACCGTCCAAAGGGATAGTAATTGCTGTGTTGAAGCCTTTGCTGCCTGTACTGCTGGTATGTGTGATGCTGAAGTTGCTGCGCAGTGAGTCCACCAGATGTCGATCTTTGCTGCTGCGAAGCCTCGTTTGATGCTTGTTGTTGTCGAGGACCGTGGAATCTCTGTCGTTGTTCTTGTTTGGCACGAATTTCGGAGAGCGGCGTTGGTTCGACTCCTAGATCATAATCCTCGTCAGCGTTGGACACGTCACTTTTTCTTCTGTCAATTTCAGCAGGAGAAGGTTTCTGCTGATTTTGCGCATTACTGTTTCGGCTTGTGGGTGTATTATTGTTATTAGCCTCTTCCTCATCAAAGAAGGAAGAAGAGAGTGAGTTTGCCCGAGTTTTGCGTAATTCTTTGTCGTGACCCTTGAGTGCCCCCTTGGCTTTGTAAGTGGAGTTCAAACTACTTCTATGATTGGACTGCAAAAACAACTCACTCAAATTGAACTCCTTGTCGTCCATTTTGAGCATTTCATCAATATCTCGTTGCGTGGACGGCAGAGCGCGTTGTCCAAAAGTGGAATTCATACTGCTGCGCCGGCCTCCTAGTGGGGTACCCCCCAAGGCATTCGATCGGTCCACGGTAATGTTGGATGTCGACTGTTTCACATTTCCCTGCGACGCAATGGCGTTATTGCCAGACATGGAGTAGTAGCCGTAAATGTCAAAGCCTGCTGCCGCTGCCGCTGCCGCCCCTGCCCCTCCTCCTAATGCTACAGCCCGATTGGGCTGAATAGGAGATTCCGGCGGGGAATTCAACATGAAGTATTCGTCGAGAGAATCTATGCGATCCAGACTCCCCATGTCTTCTCCGCTGACTGATTGGGACTGCATTTTGTTGGCTGCTGCGGTTGGTTGTTACTATGGCGAATGAATGGTCGATTTTGATGAGTTTTTTTGGTACGCGTAGAGGGGTACTTTTTCTTAGGCTACCTTACTATCCTTACAGCACGAATCACAAGCTAGAAAGAAAGACTCAACTCAACTTGATCCGGTCCTCTTCCTATCGATTGCTTTGAAGTTCGTCTACAGCCGAAGCAAGGAAGGGCAACCTTTCAAAAGAATCGTTTCTTGAGCGGTTGCTGAATTTGGTGATGCTCTTTGCAGGCTTTTTGTCTTTCTCTGGCGCGATTGACTGACGCTTGGAGTAGCTCTGGACGGAGTATGCTGTTTGATGTAATGATGACCAACAACAGAGCCAAAAAGAAGCTAATGGTAGGTTATTCTATTGTAGCACACACACCAAGTTAGATACAGTAATAAGATTGATTTGATGGGCGGGGTAGTAGCACAGTGCATGGATGCCAGGTGCCGTTTTAGCTAGCGGTAGTAAGTAGCAATTGTTGCTGTTAGTATAATAGAAATAGCGCGGCAAGATGTGGTCACTGGTGGTTGAAGAGTTCTTCGGTGCGGGTACAGAACGCGCTGTACAGTACCCGGGACTAAGATGCACTTGCGAACCCGGGCACCACCTGGCTTGACGCGATGATGCGTGCGATAAAACATAGGTACTCGTAATACTTCGTGTTTCTACAGTTTTGAAGAACGTGATTCAAAATCATGATTCGGGTAGATTCGATCCGTATTTCTGAGTTGGAGCGTCTGTTTGGCTTCCCTGTTTTTGCTATCGCGCCTACATAGATGCTTATTACTATTATTAATTTTATACAAGTCCGTCTGTCCATAGGCCTATTACGGAAAATTGAAGACGCATATAGTACATCATAAAACGTACCCTTCTCTCCCCATAGTTATTCTTCTTCTGGGTCTTCGGGTTGGTGCCATTCAGTGCACTTCTGTGGAACAACATATCTTTTGTCCAAGATGATGCACGAGCTGAAGGAACGGATCATGATACTGTTCTTACCAGAACTGATTGGTCGGTGTCATCACCCTTATTGGACTCGGAACAGTGAGTCATCCATAGTGGCCGGTTCAGCGGGGTCGGTGATGTGTAACAAGTAACTACTGGCTGACTACTACTATCTTTACTAATCATAGCCCAGCGAAGTTGTAGTGGTGGGCCTGTGCTACTGCTTATTAGCTAGGTGCTCACACCTCCTACTAGTAATTGAGCTACTTTAGCTAGTAGCGAGCATCCCAAGAACTGAATGATCTAGCACGGCACCAACTGAAAAGAAACAATCAGCATTATCAACTGAACTGAAGTTCAGTCAATTACATTGCTAGCAGCGGCGGGCCCGGCTCCCACTCAGCTGCCTGCGTGGCCCGGGGG
>ENA-ORBV01017167-ORBV01017167.1-microbial-mat-metagenome-genome-assembly--contig:-NODE-17167-length-10388-cov-5.828048_pt1 | contig 10388 bp, 10 predicted proteins | sample MGYA00237777_ERZ505514 | MGnify/ENA primary metagenome ERZ505514 (study PRJEB26160, sample SAMN06269048) | microbial mat metagenome | isolation source: Oligotrophic lake microbial mat | place...
TCAAGCAGAAGACGGCATACGAGATTCGCCTTAGTCTCGTGGGCTCGGAGATGTGTATAAGAGACAGCTTTAACAGGAAGATGAGGCACTTATATAAAGATGCCTTTCCATGGGCCATTGGAAATTACACTCAAGAGGATGCCATTGTCACGGACACCAGTCGACATTTCCCGTCCAAGGATATTGGTCTCTATACAAATGTCCTGGATTACCTTCAAGATCAGTCCATCAACAGTTCCGCATCCTTTTATTACATGGAACCCACGCCGGAAGAATGGGCCACCAGCAATGGAATCTGGGCAAAACCTTGTGGATGGAAATGTACCTGTCGTCCCTTGGACGAGCCGAAATTGAAAGGATGGGCCACACCAAACGATCCGAATGTCGATCTGGCCAGAAATGACACCAAAGGAGCACACCTGTACGTCCCAAGCTTTGATCACTTTATCAAGCTCTATCCCAACCAAAATCGAACACGCGCCTTTACCACCCACATGGACCCCGCGAATGTTACTTGCCTCCCGGACTGTGCCCCTGCCGATTGGCGCGTCCGATCTGTCCGATCCAAGATTTTGCACCACCCCAATCCAAAGACGAAATTTCAGCTCGTGCCTACCTATTGGCAGCTTGTGGGACGATCCCATCATTCCTCGGCCACCCTCAAAGGGGATTGTACCCATCGCTCTTTGGATGCCTACGTCATGATGAATGAACAACTGATACGAACCATGATGCATTCCAAAACAAAACTGAAAGGACGAGAGTAGCATTGATCCGTTACATGGGTTGAAATGATAATGACGGTGGCATCCAATGGTGGATGGCAGTTCTTTCATAGCTCCTGTTTCATTAGATTCTGAAATCGAATGGTTACCATTCTTTTTCAGTGTTTTATCATGCAGTCTAGTAGGACATGTTTCCGCTTGTCAATTTAGAACGCTGGCGATCCTATCCGGCATGAGGAAGTTCTGGCAACAACTGAAGGTTGCCAATTCGTGGCCGGTTGCATGTCATGCCATGTCCTACAGGGCATGAACTCGCATTGTTCTGTTTACCTTTAAAAAAACTTCAGCTAGCAAATAAGAAAAACGTCGATACACAGGAAGCTACGTAAAATGATACCTTGTGTGATTTGCTGAAACTATTGAGTAAAGCTCTCTATGGATCCGCTGTTTTCCGTTCTCCTTCCTGTGCACTTCCTATCTGCCTTCTACCCCTTGCCTTTCGTGGTGCTGCCGCACTCGACTAGCTAGCTAGCACCACTACTTCCAGGGTCCGGAGGTCCCGCATACCTGTTACCCGAATAAGTATGGTAGCCGATAGAGGGGAAGGTGACCGATTACTAGTATGTGTCAGTACTGGTTGTGCCGCTGCTACAGTACTTGTAGATCCAAAAGAAGAGCTATGTCAAGTAAAAGGATACCTATTGTTGGTTTAGCTAAAATTAGTAGTATGCACTCACAAGTATTCTATTCACCCTCCACCATTCCTACCATTCTTCACATGCATATCCATAAATAACTACTTTCTCTCTCTATCCTATTTACCTACCCGGCGGCCGTGGAAGGGGCGTTCGTGCTTTTCGGGGTGCAGCTGCGCCAGAAGCATCCGCTGGCGCTCCATAACTGGTATTCACTGCGACAGGCGCCCGATGTGTGAGGACGGGTTGTGCGGCTGGATCTCCACCTCCACCACCATGATGATGATGTGCGTGGGCATGTTGAAAGGCCTCGCGCGTCGGTTGGGGTGGTGGACGTGGTAAGTCACGATTTTGTTGTTTGGCAGCCGTATTGGGTCGAGGTAGAGGACGTCGTCTGGAAACCACCTTTTTGGCAACATTGGCCGACGTCCGCAGGATCCCATCCAACATGCCCACGACGGTAAAGGTTCCTCCGACAATGGCCATGATACTGGTAATATAATCGTACCAATGTCGTTTCGAGGCATGATAGGTGACGGCAATGGGTGACAAATCCAAAATGAATTTGGCTTCGGGGACTTGGTCGATTTTGTAATGGACGAGCTGGGAATTTTGCACGACTTGATAGGAATACAAATTGGTACTGACCAGTTTAATGTAATGATGATGGGCTTGATGAAATTCGTGCACGACATAGGCATTTCCATTCATGGGATGACTGAGACTGGACACGGGACTTGTTTTGGGAGGTGGGACCATGATGGTCCCATCTTGGGCTCGTTGACTTTCATCGAGTTCGTGGAGTGGCGTGGGTGGTTTGACGCCCGGGGGTGGTTGCTGTTGAAAATACAAGTAATGAATTTCGTGCGAGACGTTGGTCAAGGTGGGTTCCAAGGAATGCGTAGGACTTTGGGCTTGAATATAAAAATTGCCCGGCACCTTGTTCAAATACAAGGTCCCGGCAATTTGACATCCGGGATGTTCCGATGGTTGCCAGGTTTCCGAACGTGCTTTCTCGACGGTGAGGGCGCGTAGTTTATCCTCGTCCGTGACATTCATGGCATTAAGGGCCACTTCGGCATGATCACTAAAGGTCAATTCCTCGGATCCCTGTTCGGGCAACCCCAGTATTTTTTGTTCGGCCAGTACAACAAATTGCAAGAGGTTTACGACGGTCCGACTTCCAAAAAAATCTTGATAAATTTCTCCATTGACGTACAATCGAATGGTGGGATAACTCATGATGCTTTGTTTGCGACATAATTGATGATTGTTGACACAATCGACTTTCCCAACGAGAATGGGTGACTTTACGGATACCGCTTGCAGTGCTTTTTGGTATTCTTCTTCCGAGTAGGTAATATTTTCCATGACATTGAGATTGACGCCTTCGGCATCGGCGGCTTCTTGTTCTTGTTTGACTTTGCGAGCTTCTTCTTTGGCAATTTCAATCTTTTGGACGACGCGTTCGTGATGATGCCATTTGGCATCGACCATTAATTCCGCCAATCGTTCCCACGTGGGGGCAAACAATCGACAATGGGAACACCTATCGTATAGTAAAAAGAGAGAAGATGGAATTGGGTTTGGGTGAGTGGGTCTCCTCCAATACTATAAAATGAAAAAGAAAACTCTACAAGCTAGTACGTACCAATTGGCAAAATAGTCGACAAAGACAAAGGGATTGTCTTTGAGTGCGACTTCCAAACTGGCTTCATCCAATGGAATGGCATCTTCTCCATTGGCGTGCAATTCTTCCAGTGTTTTCGTGACGGACGAATCGTGCAATTCGACGGCGCCCATGTCAATGTCGTGTTGCTGTAGATTGCGATTTTTGTCATAGCGTTCTTGCACGCCTTCCGGAGAGACCATCCACTTTTGAATGTTCTTGGTGACATTTTGTTGAGCTCCCAAGACACTAATGACATCAATGGTGGCAAATTCACACTTCAAATCCATCATGGTCACATTGAATTTGACTTGCAATTTGGGCGTCTTATTCTTACTCGTAGTATCCAAATACTTGTCACTTCCCCAAAGCGTCTTTTTGCGGTGCAACTGTGGCGTATCCAGAGCCAATTCTTCCACCACTTGGACGGTTAAATAATTGGAAGTTTCGAAAAACATCAAGACAAAAATCACGCCCAAGACCAAGTACGAAAACAGACTGCCTTGCACCGTGCCTTCCATTAAATCCGTCGGCACTTTTTTGTACAAGTCCAGATTCGCCATCCAACGGCGAGGGCCGCCTGGATGAGGATGGTTTCCAGTCGTCATGGTCATGGGAGGGCCCATCTTCGTGTCGTGGTGTTGGTTGTATTGAGTAAAGGTGTTTGGAGTAGTGGTGTTTGGAGTGGTGCTGTAGCTTTCGTTGGCCTCCTCTTGTGCTTGTTGTTGTAAGGTGCTTTTTGTTACCACATGTACTAGTACTCGGAAGGAGGGTTGTGCAGTAGTTACAGTTCTACTTCTTGCTACTAGCTAATGTGCAGTTCTGAAAGTAGCTATCGATAGTAGACCTACAAGTAGGATAACAGCTACTACTAGTTAGCTAGTTGGATCCACAAGATTGAGATGAAGTGAACAGCTAATAGATAATAGTAGCTTGTTATTGGCGTTTCAATGACCATGGCGCATGGTAACAACACGGCACAGTACTACTATCTAGCTAGCTGGTACTAGTAGCTAGTACTCGTAACTACGCTATCTTAAGGTAGCGCCGCGGCCGTTGGCGGTTGGTGTGTGGTCGGAAGATCCTATCTGCCTCCATGCATGCCGCCATGGCCAATGACCCGTTACGTTTGGCCCGCGATACTTACAATTTACGAGCAAGTGTGCACAATTATTTCATACACTTTGTCGCACACCCATGCATTGTTCAGTTGTGTGAAGGGTTTTGCAGGGATTCATACAAAGGTCATTAGCGAGAGAAAATCTGTCATGGCTCAATCTTGATCGTTGTTACATGTAGGCATCTTAGGTTTGGTCGCAGGTTTCAACTCCATGCAAAATGGTCCACATTCTTAAGTCAAGCTCGGTTGGTCCTGCCTGCCTGGCGCTAGCATTGTGATGGGACGCACGATTTGCTAACATCCATTCTTGTCGTGTGCGCAGCGTTTTGATGCATTCGCACCGGCATGACTTTTGCCTAAGTGCGAATCTTGTTCTTTCTCATCGCATGCAAGAAGCTTCGCAATGTTCGCGCTGTCAGCGCGCCAGGCGGCATGCGGCGCGTTGTTTTTGTCGAAATTTTGCCTCCAACGCATCTGTTTGCTGCACAAATGGAGTGTGTTCACTCACTTCAGCACATGCCATTGCAGCAGCAGCTGGTCTGATGGTCTTGTTAGGTGCTCGTTGACAAACGTTTTGTTCATTTCACATGTGCGTTGAGTTTGCGTGGCAAATCTGGATTTGTTCCAGTTCACATCCCCGTTTTTGGGCCGTCCAATGATTCCATTTGTCTCACACATTGCATTGACAGAAGAGGTTTCACGCAACATGTGGACAAGCGATCAGGACGATGATGATTCGTCTGACTCTTCTGGTCCTGATTTTGGCACCAACAAACTGACAAACAAGCCGTTCCAGAGTCCCTTTCCATGGCATGGAGATGGGTTTTCGGGACACCGCATTGATTCTCACCTTCTCAACTCTTCGGAAATCACACGCAGGCTGCATGCGCCTGGTTTGTCCATTCCTGCATTCCCGAATCTCGGTCCAATGGGTTTGAGGGTGGAAATGTCTCCTCTGAATGCTTTGCCGGCCAAAAAGAAATCTAAGACGAACAACACAGTTGCCAGTCAAAAGCTTCCGGTTGTCGCAGTGCCAAAGAAAAAGGCGGCAGCCAAGAAACGAGAAAAGAAGCCGCTTCCGCAATGTCTGAAAGAAGTGAAGCTCTCTGACCGTGATGAATTTCTGCACGAAGGAGAGGACACCGATGACGACAAGGTTGTTGAAGTTTGCTGTGCCTTCGTTTGTGGTGGCGACACTGCATGTTTGAAGGATTTGAATCTGTGCGAGTTGCGTCGTGTCTGTGCTTTCTTTGACATTGAAGGCAACGGACAGTTCAGTCGCGCTGCCTGCAAGCACAAACTTCTTGCATGTTCACTCCACAACGCTTGTGATGACCGGAGAAACGACTCCGAACGTTCTTTGCTTCTGTCTTGCGTGGAGTGGCTGTCCGAAGTGACCCACGCAATTGGCAATCGCATTCTCAGCACCAATGGCACAAAAACCAGCCGCGGTTGCATGCGCACCATGAGTTTCCTTTGGCCACTGAATGTCCAAATCCGCAAACCGATCAATTGCCCTTGCAGTTCTCCATGCAACCCTGCAAAAGGAAGGCACACACATGTGTCAAGGCATGATCCGCCGGCCAAGCATCTTGTGGTGCAAAATGCACGCAGCTGGGGTGTTGTTTGACCGCCTCTGAGTTCCGCCATGACATGATCAACTGCCAAGTCATTTTCTGCATGAGTGACTGACTTGTCAAATGAATGTTTCTCAATGCGAAGAGCACGTCGAAATGTGCCATGACGCATGTTTCGCTGCTCACAATCATCCCACATGAGGCGCTGTTCGGCCACAGCCAGACTCTTTTCATGGGGAATGTTGTGCCAGAAACCAATGCTAAAAATCATCATCTGTGCGAAAAAAGTGGCAGCGCCACAATTAGCATCAATGTGCACGGGTCAATTTTGTCAATCAAAAAGAATGAGTGGACGCAATGAACTGTGTGATGGTGCACTCGAATGCTTCTCGCTTGAATGAAGCTTCAGATTTTGCGGAGCATGTGTGCGCGCACTGAAAAAACATTCGGAATGGACCAAAAAAGTGAGCATCAACGAAAGAACATGCCCGTCAGGCGACGACAGGTGAACGCTTAGGCAAATTGAGCACCACACAGCGCTGTGAAGGCACGCTTCCGCACTGCTGGAATTTTCCAGTCGTGCCGGAGTGCGCACGGGCATCTTCGCACCATGTGAAGTTTTCATGTGAGTGTGACGTAAGAACGTTCCTCCGCACCACTGCCTTCGTAGCCGATAAGAATGGATGTGACCAGAGCAGCACTAGCAGGAGTCCACTGCTAGCTGCTAGCTAGTGCTAGCAGGGCTGGGCAATGCCAGTGCAGCAATGGCAAAACATGACAGCAGAGCTCCACGAAGTTGCGGTTAGGACACCCACATGTCCCGTGAAGGGGTTTTCAGGGATTCAAAAAAGGGCGCTAGCTGCTAGCAGCTAGCAGCTAGCTAGCTAACGCACCTGCAGCACCAACACCTGGCATTGAGAGCGGGACGCACGTTCGCCTGCAGTGCTTCGTCTAGCTAGTTCTGACAGCTAAATCAACTTAACCAATGGACATCAGAGCTGACATTAGTTCCTTGCGATTGTCTACTAGCCAGCTAGATGGAGTACTAGCTGCTCCGAGGACAAGCAGTTGCTTGTGCCATTTGTGCATTCGAAAGCAGTGCGAGCTAGCCAGTGGTGGCGAGCAGAAATTGTTGGTCCCCTAGCCTGGCTCGAACAACTTTTTGTTGCCGGCAGATGGAAACTACACTTGTGACATGGCATGATGCCATGACGACAAGGACATATCGACAAAAGTTGTTTTGTTTATTGTTTGCATGCTGCTGCTCATCCTAAGGTTGTAGCAAAATGGCCTTCAAGTTGCCGCAGAAGGTGAAGGCAACAACTAGACTATCTTACGACCATTGTAGAAGCCGATCGTTTCACGGAAGACTGTGGGACCGGTTGCAAATTCAATCACCAGCTGTTGACTCACTATGGACGGAACAAGGCTGCTTAGAGGAACAAGAATCCAGATGTTGGATGTTGGCTTGACGGAACAAGGCTGCATTGAAGAAACCATCAGCCAGATGTCAGATGTTGTCGGAACGAGACAATTCGCGACAACCTGCATACCACAATTTGTCTATTAACGAAAAGCTAATAACAGAAAAATGTACTCTGCACCGTCCTAGCGCACGGTAGCTATCTAGCTGCCAGGTGGGGCGGCATGAAATGGTAAAAAGTGGATTGGGAACTAAGGCGCGCCGTTACTCAGTCTCGGCGGTATGTTTATCGGGTGCAATCCTTCCTCTGGTAGTGAGCTAGCTAGTATCTATTACAAGTCGTATGTGAAAGTGCTGGCCAACTTCAACCTAATACTACTAGTAGTACCTAATGTAGTTGAAAGAAGCTACTATTACAATGATATCTACTATGAGTAGTATAGATGTTTGAGAACAGCTAGTTCGGTTTAGCATATGTAATATATATAAATCATATGCATGAAAATGGATTTTGCAAAGCGTCCGTCAAGTAACAATTTTTGGGAGTAGTCCGTATCCAAAAGCTCCTCAACTTTCGTCATCGCAGCGCACGAACAGTCTTGCGTTCCTTTCTTTCTTGTCTTGTTTTTTTTTTCTTTCTTGTAGTTTGGCAAACGACAAAGGGTATAGAGAGCGTGTGCAAATACATAAATATCGCTTAGGCTATCGCTCGTGCGCCGGGGCCGGTGGTCCTGTCTATCTTTCTTGGGGGCAGAACCAAGTCCGTGATATGTGTGCATGGAAGTTCGTCCATGAATGTTCTTCGTTCTTCCTTCTTGGTGCGGCCGTCCTGATGTTCTTCTTCGTACTATCTTCCGGTCTCATTTGCGTTGCTGTTGGTATTGGGCCAAGAGCTGCATCAGATCTTGTTGTTGTTGTTGTGGAATTTGTTGCTGCTGCACTTGATTGAGTCCACACAACATTTGAAGAAAGGCTTGATCTTGAATTCCACCGCTGTTGCCACGGCTATGCTGACTGGTATTGCCGTTGCCAGAAGTCGAGGATGCGACCGCTGTAGGCAGAGGGGAGGATGATAGGTAGGCGGGTAGTTGGGATGGCACGGGAGCCGGGGCTTGCTGAGACTGCTGTTGAGACTGCTGCTGCACCAAGGCCATGAGCTCTTGAAAGCTGGTGACGTTGCTAGGAGCAGCGACGGGAGTGGGAGCCGGGGCTGGTGGAGAAGGAGCACGGGCTGCTCCCAACAAGGATTGCAAAGCTTGAAGGGCATCTGGAGTTGGAGCCGACGCCTGGTGCAACGACTGCTGCTGCTGTTGGGCAGCCAGGAGTGCCGCCACGGTGGCATTGCTGGTCAGGGCCGCAGGGGCCACTTGGGACGACTGCAAATGAGGAAACAGTCCTTGAAGAGCCGACAACTGCTGCTGCTGTTGTTGCTGCTGCTGTTGTTGCTGTTGCTGCTGCGCCAATACCTGCGACAACAACTGTGGTTCCTGGAGCAACATCTGCGCCGTCAACTGGGGTGTCGGTTGCTGCTGTTGCACTGGCGGTTGCTGCTGTTGTTGTCCACCCATAAGTGCATGTACCAGGTTCTGCAAGGCTTGGTTTTGGCCAGCTTGCTGTTCTTCGGGCGAGGAAGGCTGCATGACCGCCGCCAACATGGGAGAAGTAGCCATACGGGGAGGAGATCGTTGGCCGTTCTCGGAACCACTGGTAGGAGAGTCCGTTCGCAGGGTGGGCATGGAGCTCTTTGCTTCCTTTTTCTTGTCCGCTGAGGTGGTAGCACCAGAGGCATACGAGACCATCTTCATGTCGCGAATCAGATGAGGAGAACTCTTTTAGAAGAGGGGATGATGAAAGGACAAGGCTGACTTGGGCAAGGAATGGTAAAAGATGCGACGGAATCCCCATCGGTTCAAGCTTCGAATAAAGCTTGTGAGTTTGGTCCCACGAAAGTGTTTGTCCAAAAAGTTGGGTTGAATCTTTTCGGTATCAAAGGCAAAGCCATCTCCATCCGGTTGCCACCACAAGGTATCAGGCAAGACTTCTTTGGAGAGATATTCCATGAGCTTATCGGGCAAACGAATGCGTCCACCTCCACGAATCTGTGGGGCAAAACTGGGAGATGCCGCAGCCACTGGCAAGGTGGCAGCAGCCTTGGTGGGAGTGGCGAGTGCTTGGACCTTGGGGGCACCTGTAGAGGAATCACTGCAAGATTCCGAGGATACAGCGGCGGCAGGCTTGACATTGTCGGCTGCGTCCCTCTTGGAGTCGTCGTTGTTGCGTCGCTGCCGTTGTTGGGCAGCGTCTGCGTCTGCTTCCATCTTGAGCTTCTTCTTGAGAGGTCCTCGGAATCCTGTTGATAAGGTCGCGGTGAGGGAGCGTATGAGTGAGATGAGATGAGGTTGAAGTGTTCGGTCCCGCCAAACTCAGTACTGTTTGAACACAACTCTACGTACCTTCAGATCCTGTGGACTGTTCGCCTTCACTTGTGCAAGTGTCAGTGACAGAGGGGCTGTTTCCGCGCTTCATCATGTTCATCATGATCATAGAGAGTGGTAATGGTGTATTGGATTGATTGACTGAAGCAAGAGACGACAAGGCAACGGTCAAGAGGGTTAGCTTCATGTACAGTAGAGTACTGGCGGCAGAAGAGAAGACGACTCTGACAGCTGCAGCTGCCTGGTGGGACTATTACTTTGAAGCTAATGGTCCCTCCTTTCTCAACTAGCGAGTAGCTAGCTGATCCGATGCAACAAATGACACAAAGAGGAACAAGGACAACAACAACAAAGTCAACAAGGATCGTCTCGATCATGTCTTGCATCCCATCACTCAATCATGGTCTGGTTCTCTCACCTGTGGTCTGGTCTCGGTTAGTTTATGTGTCGGTCTGTTTTGCTTCAGATTGTGAGTTTTATGCGGCCAGACGGGTTTTTTGATGACGGCCAGTAGGTCTGTTTTTGTGCGTGGTATGCGAAAAAGCGGTACAAGCAAGCAGCAGTTTGACCACAACTGTCGATTTTTGGAACCACCACAGCGTGGTCGTATTACTTGCTACAGTACTTTACCTACGACGTACTGTTGTACCATTTTCTACGGCAACTGGAGTGAAACAGCGCGGGGCAATACTGTAGCTGTCTCTTATACACATCTCCGAGCCCACGAGACTAAGGCGAATCTCG
>ENA-ORBV01017169-ORBV01017169.1-microbial-mat-metagenome-genome-assembly--contig:-NODE-17169-length-10387-cov-7.304365_pt1 | contig 10387 bp, 8 predicted proteins | sample MGYA00237777_ERZ505514 | MGnify/ENA primary metagenome ERZ505514 (study PRJEB26160, sample SAMN06269048) | microbial mat metagenome | isolation source: Oligotrophic lake microbial mat | place...
GTGCGGTATTCATCCACCCAGGCATCCACGACTTTTCGGATATCAGCGGTCGTCATTTCTGCCATCGTCAAATCGTGGCGCGGCGAAAAACAGATCACCCGCGCAAGGCCGCGTTCCGGTTTCGCCTGAAAAAACGGGCTTTGCCCGGCTTCCGAAAAAGCAGGGACCGGATCGGGCAACAACGCCGCAAAATCGTTGTCGAATACAAAAACGTCTGGGTAATCGGGAGTTTTTGCGCCGTTGGCCCGAATGTTCCCGGCACATAGGTAGCAGTTCGGGTCGTGCGTTGGACGGGTATCGGCAGGCAGTTTTTCGACCTGGCCCTGCCAGGGGCGCGTCGCCCGGTGGGGCGATACCAAGACCCAACTGTTGGTCAGCGGGTTGTAGCGGCGGTGCGGAGCGTCGTTCAGGTTCATCGTGTGAGGGCATTTAAACAACCTCTGTCCCGGCAGTCAGCCGAACGGGATAGGTTTTCAAGTTTATGTTAAAAGCCTTTCGGTAAGCGTCGGCGGTTGTTTGGGAAAATTGCTTCAGCGCAGTGGTTTTGACCAGGTTGATGGTGCAGCCGCCGAAACCGCCGCCCATTTGGCGTGCACCCAGCACGGTTCCGCACGGTTCGAAAGTACGCGCTATTTCCACCAGAAAATTGGTTTCGGGGACGCATACGGCGTATTCCAGGTTCAAGCCATCGTGGCATTGGAACATCAACGCGCCCAGTGCTTGCAAGTCATTGCGTTGAAGCGCCCCACAGGCCTGTTCGACGCGTTCAATTTCTTCGACCACATATTTACAGCGTTTAAAAATGGTTTCCGGCAATTCGTCGCGGTATTGTGTCAAAAAGCCGGGCGATACGTCGCGGAGGCTGGAAATACGAGAGTCGTGCTTTTTTAGTATCATCACACCTGCTTCACATTCTTCGCGGCGGGTGTTGTACTCGCTGTCCACCAAGGTATGTTTTACACCGGAATCAAACAGAACAAGGCTGTAGTCGGGTGCGTCGAACGGAAAATACTCAAATTCCAGGCTACGACAATCCAGTCGCACAACCTGGTTTTTATGCCCCATGACCGAGGCGAACATATCCATGATGCCGCATTTCATCCCCACGAAATAGTTTTCGCCGCGCTGCGCCAGCCGCACGATGTCCATTCGCGAAAGGCCTAACCGGTACAATTCGTTGAAGACAAACATCCCCCCGCTTCCAAGGGCCGCCGATGAGGACAAGCCAGCGCCCAGGGGCACATCACCGCCAAACACCACATTCATTCCGCCCAACGTAAGTCCATCTTTCCGGGCTTCGCTGATTACGCCGAGCAGGTAATTGGCCCAGATATAGCGTTCCTGAAAAACGGGGGTTTCATGGTCAGAAATAAAAAACTCCCCCAGATCGTGGGCAAAAAAAGCAAAACGTCCGTCGCCACGTCGTCCGGCGGCGATCCAAATGGCTTTGTCAATCGCAGCAGGCAGCACAAAACCGTCGTTGTAGTCGGTGTGTTCGCCGATCAGGTTGATGCGCCCGGGTGCGCGGACGATGCGTTCCGGCGGGACAGAAAAGCGGGATTGAAAATCGGATTTTAAGGCTTCAATATTCATGATTCGAAAAGCGGGACACTATGGCTCATTTTCATGGCCCGCCCCAACAAATGAACGGAGTAAATCCGAGCGTGTTTAGTTTTTTGTGTTTCGTGTTTTGACTGCCACAGTCTCTTCCACTTTTTTGGGGGAAAGCACCTATGTTTTTACTGAAGTACGGCAAAGGCCTTTTCTACGCCACCGACGCCACCGGCCGCTTTTACCCCATGCAGCCGCAACTGTCCTACCCCTACCCCACCGCAATCGCCTTCAAAGACAACGAGATATGGGTCGGCACCGATGGCGGTGGCATCTATACCCTCCCGTTGCCGCCCATACAGGCCGAAGTGTCCGCAAAGCCAACCTTTCAACACTGGCCCACTCCTTCTGACGGACAAATGCACCTTACCTCCGATGTGTTTTTTACGGATGAAATTCAGTTGGATGTGCTGGATGCGGCAGGCAGGTTAGCCACCTCTGTGTTGCTGAATCGGGACAGGTCTGGGATCTGGATTTCCCAACCCTTGCGAATGGTTTGTACGTTATTACCTTGCGAACGCCACTGGGCGTTTCAGCGCTGAAATGGTCAGTGATGCGGTAGTTAGCCGCGCCTCGGGACTTTTCATAGTGCCTTCCTTCCAGTCCCAAAGTTTCAACTAAGAACGCAGACAAAATTTCTCGCAAAGACGCAAAGTGTTCACCATCAAAACTTTGCGCCGTTGCGCCTTTGCGAGAAATTTTAAACTACTTTTTGCGAGCCACTTACCTGCGCCGTTATGAAAAAACACCTGCTCCTGCTTTTGCTGCTTTTTTGCGGCTTCCAACTGTCCGCTCAATGGCAATACCTGCCCGGTCCCGACGGCGGTTATGTTTTCAATCTGGAAACGGATGGAAGCATCCTGTACGCGCTCGCCCCGACCGGCATCTACCGGAGCGAAGATCAGGGCTATCACTGGCATTTTTTGCCGGGCACTCGCGGGGCCAGCAAAATGATAGAACGGCTTACGGTTGAAAACGGCGTTTTTTACGGCATCAGCACCTACAAAAAATTGTTGCGCAGCAACGATGGCGGCCAGTCCTGGCAACCCGTTTTACAAGAGCCCTTCCCCAGCCCAGGGCCGGAAGAATATTTGAAGAATGTGTTTGTCAAAGGCGACACGGTATTGGTCACCAGCACTTCCACCGTTTACCGGTCTGTGGATCGAGGGGAAACCTGGATTTCTACCGGCGACTTGTTAAATTTCAACCAGTCCAGAATTTTCTCCACGGGAAGCGATTTTTTTTCAGGGGGAAATACTCATTTTTACCGCTCTTCAGATGGAGCCCTTAGTTGGGAAAGGATTTTTGAATTTACCAACGACTTCGCCGTTGTCGGCGCAGTGGGCAATAAGCAATATATTCTGTACGACAATATGGAGAAGCTGGCCCGGAGTACAGATGGTTTCAGGACGTGGAAAAACATCGAGACCGATGTATTCTTTCCTCTTTTTGGCCCTTCTCATTACCCTTTGAAATTGGTGGGGCGTGGTGATACCTTGTACTGTATAGGTAAAACCACTGGTTCAGGTTGCTCCACCCTGTTCTGTTATTCAACCGATGGAGGAGATACCTGGCATGCTGGAAACGATGGAGATGAGCTGCCCGTCACGATGGATGACGTTGTTCTTTTTGACCAGCATCTGGTGTTTTTGAACACGCAAATGGGCATCAGCCATTCTACGGACGGTTGTAAAACTTTTACGACTGAACAATCGGGCCTGACCTCTACGGATATCAGCGGTATTGCCACACAAGGAAAAACGGTCTTTGCAGCCGGCAACAGGACGGTTTACTATTCGAAAAACGGCGGGCAGGATTGGAAAGAAACCGCTCCCAATACAATAACCAATCCTTGCGAGAAATTCTCTCAGATGTTTTCTACTCAAAAGCGCCTCTACCTGATCAAGAGATTCGGGGTGAAATTTTATTCGGAAGACGAAGGCACTTCCTGGAAGCCCCTGGAAACTGTAGATTTCTACCCTGTAGGAACTACCCGAAACGGTATTTGGGCTGCTGATTTCCAAAGTCTTACCCGGATTTTGGATGATGGAACAACTTCGACCATAGATTTAATAAACCTTCTCGAAGGACAAGGAATCAACTCTGTGGTCACTGCGGCAGATCACGTCATCGTGGTCGCTAAGGATCACTATTTGATTTTGAATGAAAATGGTCAACTCATACGCCAAATACCGGCTGCACCCTGCAATGAATTTTTTTTCATGACCGCTGAACAAATGCACTTCGACGGCCGCAATATTTTTTTCTTTTGTACGAACAACACCTATGTTTTTTCCGAAGGCGCTTCAGCATGGCAGCAGATTTATCCACAGGACTGGACGACCGGTATTCCGTTGTACCACAGTCCAATGACCGATATCGCCACTTATAAAGACGTTACATTTGTCGCATTGGACGGCAAGGGGATATATTATACCACAGATGCCACAGGCCGTTTTTATCCCTTGGATACGCCCTGCCCTGAGTTGCATCCACGGAAGATCTCCTTCAAGGACAATTCGATGTGGGTCAGCAGCGACGATGGCGGCATTTACACATGGGATTTGCCGCTGGTACAGATAGACGCTTCTGAAAAACCAGTCTTCCGATACTCACCCAACCCTTCCGACGGGCATTTGCACCTCGAGTCAGACGTGTTCTTCACCGACGAAATCCGGTTGGATATATTGGATATGGCAGGAAGACTGGCGATTTCCAAAGTGCTTCGGCCGGGACAAACCTGGGACCTGGATTTCCCGACGCTCCCGATTGGCCTGTATGTGTTGAGATTGCAGACACCGCTAGGCGTTTCAGCACTGAAATGGTCGGTAGTAACGAAAGATTGAACCGTCTTCATGGTTGCAACCTATGTTGAGCAAGATCAAACCCCAAACTGCCTAAGGGTGATCCAGATGTTTCCACATCAGATGATCCCAGTCCGCTGTCGTCATTTTGCCAAAAATTGGATGCGCCACCTGCGTGATGCCGGACGTGCCTTGCTGTGCAAAGCGCTGCACCAGCGGGATGAGTCTTGAAAAATCGCCTGCAAAACCTGTGGCCTACTGTCCGATTTCGAACACGCGCGTCCATCCGCGAACGGATAACGTTCTCCATCTGAATGTTGAAAATTTTGATTTTCAACGCTTTATAAAACTGGCACAGGGTTGTGATTCATCCGGTATCATTCATCACTTATCCTTGAAATAGTGGATCGTCCGATACAGAAAAAAAGGTTCACCCCGCAGCGCATTGCACTCGGCCTGGGCATCGTCGCATTTCTGGTTTTTGCCGTGCGCACTTTGCTCAACGGCAATCAGAGCAGCCTCAATGTGAACCGCGAAAAAATCAGCATCAGCAAAGTGGAACGCGGCGTATTCGACGAGTTTATTGTCGTTACTGGTGTTGTACAGCCGCTCAAAACCTATCAACTCGACGCTATAGAAGGCGGCTATGTAGCACAAAAACTGCTGGATGGCGGCGCGACGGTCCGGCAGGGCGACCTGATCCTGAAACTGGAGAACCAGCGCTTGACCATGGAATATGTCAACCGCGAAACAGAAATGTACCGCCTGATCAACGAGCTGGAAAATACAAAACTCAGCCTGAAACAGAACAAGTTTACGCTGCGCCGCACCCTCTCCGAACTGGATTTTCAGATCCAGCAGGCCAAGTTGGACCATGAGCGCAACAGCAAACTGGTCGCCGACAAAGTAATCAGTCATCAAGAGTACGAACGCACGAAAATCACCTTCGAACGGCTCACCCAACAGCGGGAGATTGAGATCGAGAACCAGAAATTTCAGGAGGAAAACAGCCTGGTGCAGATCAAGCAGTTGGAAGGCACGCTGGATCGCACCCGCACCAACCTGACGATGATGAAACAAAACCTGGCCAACCTTTCCGTGAGGGCCCCTGTATCGGGTCTGCTTTCCCGGGTGGACGTAGAAATCGGCTCCAGCATCACGGCTGGGCAAAACATCGGCCAGATTGATGACCTGAACGGATTTAAGATGCGGGTGGAAGTAGACGAGCACTATATCTCGCGCATTTTTCCCGGGCTGGAAGGATCGTTCGAGTTCAACGGCGCAACCACCAAACTGGTCGTCTCGAAAGTTTATCCCGAAGTGCGCAACGGCCGCTTCGACGTGGACATGACGTTTGAAAAGAAAGTCCCCGACGGCATCCGGCGCGGCCAATCGGTGCCGGTGCGCCTTCAACTGGGCAAACCGGCTGAGGCTACTCTGCTTCCCACTGGCGGTTTTTTCAGCGACACGGGCGGCAATTGGGTATACGTGGTGAGCGAAAGCGGCACCAAAGCGACCAAACGCAACATCTCGCTGGGTCGCAAAAACCCGCAGTTCTTTGAAGTGCTTACCGGACTGGAACCGGGCGAACAGGTGATTACCAGTTCGTATGAAAATTTTGGAGACAAGGATGTGCTGAACTTGCAATAAGGAACGCGGATAACTCGGTTTGCCGCAGATTTCCGCAGATCTTTTAAATATTTCAAATCCGCGCTCACCCGCGCAAATCCGTTCAATCCGCGTTACACAATGATAAAAACGAATAATCTGCAAAAACTCTTCACCACCGACGAGGTGGAGACTACCGCCCTCAACGGCGTCAGCATCGAAATCCAGCCCGGCGAATTCGTGGCCATGATGGGCCCGTCCGGTTGCGGCAAATCCACGCTGCTCAATATCCTGGGACTGCTCGACAACCCCTCGGAAGGCGAGTATCATTTTTTCGGCACTGAGGTCGCAAAAATGAGCGAACGCCACCGCGCCAATCTGCGCAAAGGCAACATCGGCTTCGTGTTCCAGTCGTTCAACCTGATTGACGAACTGACGGTGTATGAAAATGTGGAATTGCCGCTGCTCTACCTGAAAACGCCCGCCGGTGAGCGCAAAAGAAGGTAGAAGGCCAACTCGAACGCATGAACATCATGCACCGCCGCAATCACTTTCCACAGCAACTATCAGGCGGTCAGCAGCAGCGCGTCGCCATCGCACGGGCCGTGGTCGCCGACCCAAAAGTCATCCTCGCGGACGAACCGACGGGTAACCTCGACTCTACCAATGGCCTGGAAGTGATGAACCTGCTCACTCAGCTCAACCAGGGTGGCACGACGGTGATCATGGTGACGCACTCACCGCATGATGCAGGCTTCGCGCACCGCATTATTAATTTGTTCGACGGGCGGGTGGTGACGGAGAATTTTCATGTGTGAGGCCATTTGCCAGGGTAGCGACCTTCCATGGTAAGGAATCGGCGAATTTCAACCTGTTCCGGGGCATTGAACTGAAATAGTCGAACAGTTACTTCAGCAATAGCCGATTTTGGGAAAATCAGACCATCTGAAACTTCAAAATGGTCAGGCCAGTAGTCTATTCTGGGATTAAAAAAACGCGATAGGGTTCCATCTGCCAACATGCCGCCTATGTCATAACCTTTGTTGTTATTACAAATAGCGCAGCTGTAAGCGAGATTTTCGAAAATTGTCTTTCCGCCATGTCGTAAACTGAGGATGTGATCTATTTGACCACTCATAATCAAGTCGTCTTGATGGGTAAGGCAATATTCACAAGCAAAACCAGCTCTTTCTGAAACCAATAAGGAACGCGGCACCAATAACTTAGTCATTTTAGGTCAACCATTTTTTCATCAGACAACACTATTTTTCTGCGAATAGTGGGGCTATTTAAAGAAAAATAGGGGCCGTATGATGGAACAAAGGGTGGCATCAAATGACTAAGTTATTCGCTGTGATATTACCCATAATCTAAATTTTACCACAAATTAAACCAATTTTACCGAGGGCAACAACTAAAAAACAAAAACGCTATGCTCATTACCCTCCTGTTATACTTGCTGATGCTGTTGTGGGATTGGCTGACCCGGCCCCGGCTGTGTTAATACAGTCATCGTATCAATTTCATTGCTCACAAGTCTTGTCCCCTATTTGGAGGTGGAGTAAAACCTACCTTCGCAACAGAATCATCTTTGTCGCTGAACATGCTCTCACTAAAAAACATCGAACGCTACTACAAGAACGGTGCGCTCAAATCCTATATCCTTCGCTACGTCAACGCCCATGTCGCCGAAGGCGAGTTCGTGAGCATCATGGGGCCCAGCGGTTCCGGCAAAAGCACACTGCTCCACATCATCGGCATGCTTGACGAGCCGACGGAAGGCGAATATCTGTTTCTGGGCGAGCGCGTGGACAAACTTTCCGAGCGCCGCCGCACCGAACTCTACCAGCAATACATCGGCTTCGTATTCCAGGCTTATCACCTGATTGACGACCTGACCGTGTATGAAAACCTGGAAACCCCGCTGCTCTACAAAAAAGTCCCCGCAGGAGAGCGAAAAAGCCGCATCGCCGACCTCCTCGACCGCTTTAACATCGTAGCCAAAAAGGACCTGTTTCCTGCCCAACTGTCTGGCGGTCAGCAGCAACTGGTCGGGGTAGCGCGCGCACTCATCGGCAATCCAAAACTGATTCTGGCTGACGAACCGACCGGTAATCTTCAAAGCCCTCAAGCCAAAGAGATCATGGAAATTTTCAAAAAACTGAACGAAGAAGACGGCGTGACGATCATCCAGGTCACTCACTCGGAAGCCAATGCCCAATACGGCAAACGGATTTTGCACCTTATGGACGGGCGCGTGGAAAGTGAAGAGTTGGTAAAATGACCAATGACCAATGACCACATTCCTTCATTTTTTATTTGCCTTGTAAATCCCCCATGAAATCAGACCGATGAATGCTGCCAATCCGCCGAACAGTGCCCCGAAATGGATACTGGCTTTAAAAACAGCCAGAAAAACGATCGCTACCAAAAAAATGGTCGGCACCTCATTCAGGGCGCGGTATTGTAGGTGGGTGAATTTCGACGTTCCGGCTTCCAGTTGCCGAATATGGCTTTGGCAGTAGTGCGTATAACCGGTCAGCAGGACCAGCAAAAAGAGTTTAATTTGTAACCAGCCTTGCTGCAATAAGTCGGGATTCATACAAAGCATCACGGTCCCGAATGTCCAGGTAATCACGACTGCCGGGCGCAGGATGATCTTGTAGGCTTTCCATTCCATCCCGGTGTATTGCAGGGTCAGAATGCCGCGCTCCGGCTCCGACAGCCCAAAAGCCATCGCATGATTGACCATAATGCGCACCAAATAAAACATCCCGGCCATCCAGGAGACCATGCCAATGAGGTGGAGGGATTTTGATATACTGTACCAGACAAACATAGTGGCGAAGGTAGGAACGGTGCCGGATTCTTCCGGTCAAAACTTTTGGAAAGACCTACCTTGCCGCGCGCCCCGAAACACGGAACACAAAGACCAATCATGCAAGTAGATTCTTTTTGCGTCAAAGAACCCCGCGATCCCCGTACCACCGCACCGCACGTGCTGCCAATCTATGCCACCTCGTCGTTCGCATTTGAAAACATAGAACAGGGCATCGAGATTTTTAACAATATCGAGTCCGGCCACACCTACAGCCGCTACTCCAACCCGACTGTGGATGCCGTTGCACAAAAGATCGCTGACCTTGAAACCCACGGACTTGGACTCGAAGCCACGGCTGTGATGACTAGCAGCGGCATGTCGGCTATTTCTACACTGTTGCTTGGCGTGTTGCGGGCGGGCGACAAAGTATTGACTCAAGGCAATTTGTATGGAGGCACAACCGAATTGCTGACCGCTACGTTCGCGCAATTTGGCATAGAAACCGTGCTGACCGACCTCCGAAACCTGAAGCAGGTGGAACACCTTTTGCGCAATGACAAAGTGCGGCTACTCTACTGCGAAACGCCCGCCAACCCAACGCTGGCTTGTGTAGACATCCGGGCATTGTCCGACCTCGCGCACCGCTACGATGCGCTGGTCGCCATTGACAATACTTTTATGACCCCGCTGCTGCAACAACCCTTTGCGCACGGCGTGGACTTTATCGTACACTCCACCACCAAGTACCTCAACGGACATGGCAACAGCATCGCTGGTATCATCATCGGTTTGGACAACACCCTGATGCGCAAAAATGTATGGCGGGCCATGAAACTTGTCGGCACCAATTGCTCGCCGTTCGAAGCCTGGCTGACCCACAATGGACTCAAAACGTTGGCGTTGCGCATGGAACGCCACAGCAGCAACGCCTTGGCACTGGCTTCTTTTTTAGAAAAACATCCGGCTGTAGCACGGGTGAATTATCCGGGTCTCGAATCCCATCCCGACCATGTGCTGGCCCAACGACAGATGCAACGCGGCTTTGGCGGGATGCTCAGTTTTGAATTGCGCGGTGGCTTCGATGCCGGTATTCAATGTGTCAATCGCCTTCAACTCGTCTCTCTGGCACCTACCCTCGGCGATGTGGACACACTGGTGCTGCATCCCGCTTCTTCGTCACACTTGCACGTGCCCAAAGCAGTGCGCGAGCAGAACGGCATCACCGACGGCCTGATCCGGGTGTCGGTTGGCATCGAACATGAAGGAGATTTGGTGGGAGATTTTGGGCAGGCGCTGGGGTGAGTGATGCAGCGTCCTTTTTAATTTCACACAATGACACGACGAGGAGACGTTTAATCCGCTGCCAACGAAGCCTGTAACAATACCCAGAGCGGCATGACGACACGACGAGGAGAAGTTTAATCTGATCAAAATCAATCCGCTGTGTCGTCGGGTGAAAGCATTTGGGAACGCGGCACCAATAACTTAGTCATTTTAGGTCAACCATTTTTTCATCAGACAACACTATTTTTCTGCGAATAGT
>ENA-ORBV01017171-ORBV01017171.1-microbial-mat-metagenome-genome-assembly--contig:-NODE-17171-length-10387-cov-5.552764_pt1 | contig 10387 bp, 5 predicted proteins | sample MGYA00237777_ERZ505514 | MGnify/ENA primary metagenome ERZ505514 (study PRJEB26160, sample SAMN06269048) | microbial mat metagenome | isolation source: Oligotrophic lake microbial mat | place...
AAAAAGCTAAAAATCTTCCTCTCTTCCTTTGTTCCTAAGGAACTTCCTAGGAATTCCTTCAGAGGAAGTGGAGGAAGCAAGGAACAGAGGAAGTTTTTTAGCTCCACTTCCTAACTTCCTAGGAATTCCTGCTTTTTTTTCCAGCTGGGAGGAACTTAGGAACTCGGAGGACCTTTGGGAATTCCTTGGAATTCCTAACTTCCCAGAGGAAGAGAGGAAGTTCCTTGACTTCCTCTTCCTGAGGACATCCCACCTGAGTCATCAAATCCTCAGCCACGACAAATGGGCCATTTTGCTCATCCTGAATTGGTCCTTGACCATTTGCGTGATCACAACAAATTTTTAAGCTGAAAAGATCAATGCCTTCTTGTGTGACACTTGAACAATTTGACTCAATGGAACCTGAATTTGCAGTTTTTTTTCAAATCCACAATCAACAGTTGGCAGCTTGTGCAAAACCTCTGATGACATGAAATCTGTGACTTGATTCATGGTGGTGGTTTTTTAAGTGCCAGCAAACAAAACATGATGTGTTGGACATCCAAACCAACCAGAGCAATGTGCTTGACAAAAACGGACAGAATGCAGTGTCAATGTCGAAACTGTTGCCTAACCAACGATTGTTGCACTTTCGATTGCAGACTCCCTGGATGGAAGTTCACAAAACTTTTTTGTAAATTTCCAGTCCAGGAACTTGCAAGCTGGGACAAACCAGATGCTTCCAATTCTGTTGGATGAACTTCATTCATGTGGTCAGAGTTGTGCATCTGTTGCATCTTCTCAAATGAAAAAACACTTGAAAACCAACATGTGCTGGACAAGATGTTCTGTCATTTGTGAAGCTTCAAAAAAGAGCCAGACACACAATGCTACCCTTTTTGCAAATGCTTTGCCTTTGGCTGCCCCCAAGTCACCAAAGGGAAGCAAACATTTGTTTTGCAAAAGGCATGTGGTTTGGAGATGATGTCAACTGAAATGAAGAACATGTCGGCTGGAAACCATCCGTTGAAACGCCGTTGTTGCTCTTTTTTCTCTTCAAAATGACAATGAGCATGCAGAACTGGTTAGTTTTGCACCACTTGTTCTCTCATGCAACTGTGACAGCTTGTGTGCTGTCACAACAACATCACTCTTTTCTCTGTCCTGTGCCACTGCTAGCACCAGCTAGCCACCAGCTAGCTGCAGTGGCGGCACCGTTTCCCCATGCTTCGCAACCCCATCCCTAATGAGATTCTGTTCGTTGTTGATGTTCATCTACACACAATGTGTGCTTCCCCTTGCTTGTGGACAAGAACACCAGCAAAGCACTTCTTCCGGTTGCCACGTCATTCCTTTTCCAATAAGCATCTACAGTCTGAAGACACTGTGCGTCGTGCTTACGGTGTGAGTCTACGCTACATTCGGTGCGGTGCATGAAGTACAGAGAATTCAATTATTACAGTGGGACTTGACGTGGGCGGGATCCGGAGGAATGGCTGATCGGTTTGGTCGATGTTCGGGAAAGCTGCGGGCCCTGGCCCGACACCGCGTTGGACCAAACAGCTCCCGCATGTGCGAGCTGCTACTAATAGACATCTAGTTGCTTGCTAGTTTCACTGGTGATCGATTGTTTGCAATCTAGTTGCTTGCCAAATCGAACAAAATTCTCACCATAATTTTTTGTTTTGAGAAAGATGACAGTTCCCACGAAAGAAGAACTAAAGCAACTCGGTTGGACGAGGTCCTTTGATGCTTCTTCCCAAAGACACTACTATTACCGCCTTGATGGAAGCCGTCCTCCAACTTGGGACAACCCACTCGCACTCGAGAAAAATGAGCACATCGGCTTCGCGCAAAGCCTTGGACCAAGTGGCAGCCAGGGCCAGCGTTCTATTACTGGTGCCAGCACTGCTAGTAATCCCAGTAGCACCATTGAGATGGCTGTAGTCGAGCGTGTGCCTGAGGTGAAGGAATCGGTAGCCTTTCTTCTCCAGAAACAAGTCTGGCCTCCTCTGCGCGTGGAAGACGACGCGAACGGATATGAGAGAAAGTACGCACACGGACTCTTCACTGTTCTGTTTTTGGCATTTCTAGCTCTGTCAGGCTACACCTTGTTTACCTCCTATGGAGAAGACAATATTATTTGGTCCAGTGAGTTCAAGAAAGAAAACTTCACCTTCCCCGTTGTGACAATATGTGGAGATGGGCACAGTGGTAGAATTCATGAAATTCTAGGCCACCAATGTGAATTTACAATGATATCGAGTCTGGATGAAGATGATTATGTCCCCCACGAGGACTTGTTGTCTGAGTGCAAAACCAAAAAAGTTGGACAACTCCGCGACCAATTCGACTTAACGTGTGATGATGCCACAGAAACTGACACGCCCAGACTAGCCTTCAAAGGAGATTGCGTGGTTTTCAATGCCCCAGCGAAACAAAAGGCCGGGGAGGACGGCATGATCGGCATGGACATCGACTTTAATGCCATCCTCTCCAATTCCGATTCCGATGAGCAGTTTTGCGACTGGTGCAGCCAAGGACAAGCTCCTAAAAACTGCTCATCTCGGAGAATGATCCCTCCGATCCCGAAAAAAAGGGGGGTTGGCAATATTTAACAATTCCAGAATCTGGGCTCACTTCATTTACCTTGGATCTTACCAAGCAATCGCATGAAGGTGCTGGCGAGTGGGATGTCTACGGCGTCAGCGGATTATCTTCCATCCCTTGGGACGTTTCGGTTGCCGGGGAAAATTCCACCACCCTCAGCATGATCAGCATAATTGGACCCGAGAAAGGGGTCCTGTATATGACCGCCCAACCACCCAAAATACAGGTCGTATTGGGATCGATATGGGGCTTCTTCGGCTTGATTACCACTGTCTTCTATATTTTCTTTGTACCACACCCAAATCGGCCCAATGCTTTGGTAAGGGTCAAAGATTTCGCAACCCTCAAGATGGCAGCAGAGGCACAAAAAGATGCTATCATGGAACAAAAAGAAGCCCTTCAAGCTGTTCCTGGTTTATCTTCTTGAGAAGACTAGCGTTACATGCCGGGTGTCCACGTAGGTTGTGATTTGCGGCGGGAGCTTTATAAGTTGATTGCGACAAATTGGTAGCGCTTTTAATCCATACAATCACTGGTGTTTTACATTAATACCTATAGATATCTATCTGGCCCAACTGGACTCCTGTAGATCCATTTTTAGGGAGGGGTCGTGCTTAGATGCTTTTTCCTGAGCGGCCTACAGACCATTTGCATCATATTCCTCCACCATGTCCAAGTCGCCTGTAGTCATGGTATCCGAAATACAATCTTCTCGCTCGCTCAGCGATACATGAACCGCATCACACGCTTCAGCCGCCTGCTCGCGACTGATCATGCTTGCACCCGCCATCAATCGACGACGCAGCATTTGCTGCTTTCTCACTATGTGAGCTGGAGGATTCTTTGTGGGCATGTCACACTTCTCGGGGTATTGCGGAGACTTGGCTTCGCGAAACAACATGTTGGGGTAGTAGCCTAGCTGAGCATTGCGCACTTGCCATTCATTGCCGAATTTATTATTGTCCTCAATCACGGTTACGCCATCTCTTGCAACCAATGCGCCATCCTCGAATCGTCCCATGAGCCCCACACTGCCCTGAAAGTGCTTGCTGCTGGCGTTTTCAATGCCAACGCGCAGGTAATCTTTGACAGCTCGAATCAGAATGTACTCATCATTGCTCAGCATGATCTTGAACTGAAAGCTGACGAACTTCTTCACCACTTGATACTCAACAGGATAGATTCCTGCCATGGTAAAGGGAACGCCGTCGTTCTTCTTAAAAATTGTTTCACGGCGAGCATTGAAAAAAACACGGCGCTCGTTGAAGTCGCCGCCCTTGACTTTACAGTAGAGTGCAAAGCAATGCATCAGTTAGTCAGCACGAAGGAAACAAATCCCTAGAACGGCAATAAGATTGCCCCGACAAAGTGAACGTACCCTCCAAGATGTCTGAGCCTATCTGAATCGCAGCGCTCTCAATGTAGGAGAACCATGACTTGATCTTGGTCCTTATGTGGATCTTCAAGCCTAAGCCATCTTCAAAATCGGGGCTTTCGACAAGGACCATATCACAGGCGCCACTGCACATGTAATGCCAAAAAAAGTGTTAAAGCTTTGCTCTTGATGTCAAAAGCCGCATTTCGTAGAGCTCATCATGGGATCGGACTTGCTGAAAGTCGCAGCGGGTCGCTTCCTTTCCATTGTTTTGGAAGGTTTTGAAGTGTGGATCGCCCATACCGCCTGGGTGATTTCCAGAGGCAACATTCTTGTTGGAAAGCACCAGAGTGCTGCCTTCTTCGACAAGATATGCGCCCAGGGTCTTGTCGTCGTCATTCAACTTTTCACCACCAAACTCCAACTGCTGCTTGTCGGACTCAATACCAGTTGGATCCTCAATCATGTTCTTCAACACTTCGAGAGTGAAATCTTGTTCCACTTCCATAGGGAACTTATGACCATTGTTCGGGCCATCGGTGTTGTCCAGAATATAAATGGTCATCGGTCCGATTTTTGTCGCAGGAGCTCGAGGCTCAGCCTCAGGCTCATCGATCCTCACCTTCTGACGCTCTGGCTCATCTTCAGCAAGGATTGGGTCTTCGAGCTTCATGTCGCTGGACTTGGGAGGATGCTCTGGCTTGTCCGAAATGTTTGGAACAAAGCCACATTCATCGTCAAGAGTTCCAGCAACGCCTTCGCATTCCACGGTGTTGTGCGGGTGCGCATCCGGCACTTGGTGGCCCTTCGCATGATTGGACTTAAAGTGTGCTTCTACCGCTGCCTGAGCAATGGTGATGGCGTGCCATGGGCTCTTCGCGTTCCCAGTTCCATGACAGATTGTCACCTTTGTTGACTCATCTTGAGGTTCTTCCGTTGAGGTCGTATCAGAGGCTGCGGCAGCAGAAGTAGTCAATGCTTGGTCCTTTTCTTCAACTGAGGTGGACTCTCTCGAATCTTTTTCATCCAACCGCTTTGACTTCACTTTGCTGCCGTCGTCTTGATTTTCTTCCGTGGAGGTTGTGGCAGAGGTAGAGGCAGCAGAAGCAGCTGATTCTTCCTTTTCTTCGACTGACGAGGACTCTTTTGATTCTTTCTCGTTCACCGACTTTGAGCTCCCTTTCTCGTCTTTTTTTTCATCAACAGACAAGGATACTTTGTTTCCTTTTTCGTCAGTAGTTGACTGTGCCTCACCATTCATCTTCGAGGACTTCACCTCATCGTCCGCTGCCTTGTTGTTTTCATTGGACTGGAAGGGCTCACCAGGAGCTGACGTTTCTTCCTGTTTATTTTCTTTCTCGGAAACCTTGTTCTCGTCGACTACCTCGGGCGCCACGTTTTCACCAGCTGGTTCGGGCTCTTCCTCTTCTTCAATAGCATTGTCTTCTGCTCTAACGGATAGTTCCATGTCAAGACCAGCTTCAGAATCTTCATTTTCGTCGTCACATTCTTCTTCAGTTTGCTCCGCGACTTCACTCTTGGAGGACTTGCTTGACAACTCATTGCTCTTCAGGTGACGTTTTGTGACACGCCCTCGGACTCTCTGTGGAGCTTGCTCAATGAGAGAGTCACCGTCACTGCTTCCACAATTCTTCTTCTTGGAAGACATTTGAGAGGCGCTGTTTTTCGAAGCAGCTTTATTCGAGGTGGAGAGGCTCATTTGCGAGGCGCTTTTCTTCGAGGCGGTGTGATCAGATGCAGCCAGGCTCTTTCCAGAGGCGCTCTTTTTCGAAGCGGAGAGGCTCATTTTAGAGGCGCTCGCGGCTTTGCTAGAGGCGATAAGGCTCATTTGAGAGGTGCTCTTTGTAGTCTCCTTTTTCGAAGCGGACTTCTTCTGGAGCTGCCTGGGTCGAATATCTTTTTCGAGCAAAACTGCCTTTGCACGAAGCTGGGAAAAAAGAAAGAAAGAAGCCGTAAGAAACGGTTGTTGTTGTAACCAGGCGAGCTCAATGAAAGATACCCAGGACGTACCCCAGAGGATGATGCAATTACTGCTGTTAGCAAGCTTAAAAGCAAGCTAGCAAGGAGGATAAGTTTGTTAAAGGACAACATTTTACAGTTGATTTTCTGGTTGTTATTGTGTCTGTAGGTTTTGTTTTGTGAGCAGATGATGGTCGTCAGCTGAAAGTTTGTTTGGTTTTGCCGGGTTGACGTTTGCCAGGTAGTTAACGTAGTTTTCACCATGTTGTACAGAAAAACGATAGTGAGCCGATGACTGGGTTATTAGTGTTGGGAGTGTTCTGTGTGCTTATGGCTGGTGGTGCCCCATTTGGTTCGCAAGTGATTCTCGAAGTTCGGAAAGTGCAGGCACTTGCTTGGTTATTGTACGGTTCTCTCTGCACGGGTATCTTGTAGTAACAATCTAGCGACGGGCGGCGTGGTTCTCTCACTATAATTATTGTGCCCACGGTGCCTCATAGATAGCTACTAGCTATCTGGTCGATGGCTACTATCAGGTAATAGGTTACAATAGCATAGTAGCTAGCCGGCGAAAGCCAATTAGTTAACCTAGTAACGAATAGCAGTCATTACATACATATGGAACCTAAAGCTGGGTTGCAGTCCAACTCCCGAAGTCGCCTAGCGTGGATACCCATACCTACCCAGCATTATGGTTCCTTCTTTTTTTACAGTTTGGGTATTGGGAAACATGGGGTTAAGTGTGCCCGGATTGGCAGGATGCTTGCCACTTTTGCAGTCTATGTCTCTCTAATCAGAGCAAATTATTCAGTTGGCTAGTTTAAGTTGATATGCATTTGTACCCGCCGCCAACGACAATTGAACATTTTCCTTTGGTGCAGTTTCGGAGTGTCTTTCGGCTCTCTCACCGCCACTTTTTTCTTTTACAACTACCTATCTAGCTACTAGCTAGGCCGAGCTACAATTAGTACTGTAGAACCCAAAACGATAACAGCACATCAAACGAAAAAAAAAAATCTAGCAAAAAGTCAAACCACGAATAGACCGAGCGGATCAAAAGGTCGGCGGTTCGACTTCTACGTGTTACCCGGCAAAATGCATAAGTTACTGATTCAAAAATAGAGGATAGAATTACAGTAGTAAAGTCCCCAGTTTCCAACAGTGTGGATCAAGAAGGACTCGGGGTACAGTAACAGCGGCCATGCTGAACCCTTGCGGAAGAAGCTGCCAATAGGTCGGTAGTCAGGTAGCCCAGATCCGTCCTGTAGAGTAAGCAAGTAGCTATGAAGTGGTGGCCTCACTGATTGCCGGCAACAAGTCGCTTCGTTCCAAACAACGAATCCTGCAATTAAGAGTGGGCCTTTGGTGTGTAGACTTTACGTCGTGCTCTTGTGGCTGCAAACAGCTGTCGCCCAGGCTTCCCCAGTACCAAATCAGGTTTCGCGATACAACTTCTACTAGTAGCTAGTAGAACTAGCTGCGCACTCTGTGGCACCGTCCCGCCGCTACCAGCATAGGTGTCCGTCGGTCAATTTTTCCTTTTTTCCTTTTCAAAAACGCAGAGAGAACCGGTCCAGAACCGAACTGACGACAAATAGCAGTCAAAAGACATTTACGGCAAGACAGTACAACCAGAAAAGTCAAGATTGATTGATTCCTTCCTTCCTTCCGCTATATTTTCTTTTCCGTACACGACAACACTATGAAAGTTCAAGGAACTCGCACCTTTTTGGAGCTCCGAGTGGGAGCTCATCATTCCGTGGAAGTCGTGCTGTATCTCCGACAAGAGGATATCGAATGGTTCAATCAAAATGGTGACAACAACACCGAAGTGGAAAATGACAAGGAGGTGGATCACTATCGAGAGGTGCTCACCTTGCTATCGGACGAAATTGTCCCACGCATGTGCTACAAAGAAATGGAAGCATTTTATGGGCAGAAGTATCGACACAAATTTCCTCCTGCCCTGGACATGATTGGAATGAAAAATACTGCTGCTGCTGCTCTCCAGACGGCGGCTGCCATGGCCACGACAACCACCCTCAACCCCAAACGCCGACGCGGAACTACTACCTCCCATGCCAATAAGAAAAAACCCAAATTGACCAAGAAACAACAACAAGAATTACAAACCCAAAAACGCTTACTGGGGGATCCCAAGGACAAGGATGTTTATTATGCGTTTGGCGACACATTGCAATTGGCCTATCGAATGGAAGACGTCGATGTTTACCAAAGTGCCACTCTGCTGTATAATTCCGAAAAAAGCACTGATGATGAAACCAAAAAGAAGAAAAAGAAGAATAACGACCATGACGACAGCAAGGCCGGCAGTGGTGGTTTTCAAGCCTTGACCAAACTCTCCAAACGATTTTTACTATGGTGTTACAAGTTGGACTCGCAAGATCCAACAGCTCCCGATCCTCCTCGAGGTGGATTTGTACGACCGGAAATGATTCCCATGGCACACCTTTTTCGAGGAGGAGCAGCAGCGGAAGCTGAAGCAGAAAAAGAAGAAGATGGGTAAAGTGACAAACCAACCAAACACCTACTGAGACTTTGTGTACATGGCGTACCACTATTACACTGTCTACTAGTAGTAAAAAGCTAGGTAGGAATCGTATTTTGGAAGGTACTATAGATGCATATTATATAATGGTATACTGACTATCATGTGTGTATGTATATGTAAGTGGGCGAGATCGATTCAAATGCTACAGAGGCAAGCTCTTGAAGGTACTGTGTAGCTAGCTGTCTAGAGATTGCTCATGCGTTCGAGGAGTTGAGCAGTATCTACACCACGTGGTGCTTCCTCGCCTTCCTTGGGACGAAAGATGAATCGTTCAAAGTCACTTCCAGCGAGCGCATGATTGTAATCCCGTTCGCGATGGTGTGGCATGGAAGGCTGTGTACTGGGATCGTAGACAAAGCCACGAGACCTGGAAATGAGACCCGTAAAGTCGTGATCGCACATGGTGACACAGCGAGCGTGACGAGCGGGAGGAGAGTTCTTGCCAGAGAAGGTAGCGTTGGTCGTGGACTCTTGTTCGCAGGCCGCAGCGGCACTGCTGGCAGTCGTAAAGGTGGGAACAGAGCAAGCGCGTTGGCGCAGATGAAGGCGAGCTGGTCGTGCCAAGAACGCGCTCATCAAGGAAGTGGTCTTGACTTCCACGGGAGGTTGTGTGCGTTGTTGGTCAGACCCAGAGGAAACAGAGACATCAGAGGAGACAGAAACCAAGGAGATTGAGGCAGTCGAATTGGTAGACGTGGAATTGTCGCCAGACGAGTTCTTCTTCTTGCTCTTCATGGGACTGCTGCTGTTGCTGCTAGCTTTGGTCTTGCTGCCTTTGCTGTTCTTCTTGTGATTTAGAAAGGATAGCATTGTAATTGTAATTGTTGTGCTGAAGATGACTGCGTTTTGAATTGAAAGTAGAGTGTTTGAGGCCGAAATTTTGTTTTGTGAGCTAATACGTGTGGGTACTTCTAAACTGGGGAGCCAAAGCAGTCGATTGAAAAAATACAAAAACCATAACTTCCGGTGCCTCGTCTCAGTACAAGTTCTACTGGATTCCTACGCAATGTAATCGCCACATGCGAAGAGGTGTCAGTAGGCCCTTCACTTCGACCAGCTGAATCGGCAAAAAAAATCCTTCAGTTTGCATTACCCATGGTCGGAGTAGCACCTCGATTGCTACCAAGGATATAAAGGGCCAAATATATCCAAAAAAGCTTTCAGAGTGGTTATGTAAAGTATTTACGGTTTCTCAGTAGCTACTTCTAGTAGGTTAAGGACAAGGAATAGAAAAGAAGACACATTCCTGAAATCTCTAATTCATTAGCACAATCAAGTTACGCGAAGGTTCTAAGTTTTTATTATTGTTGCTCGGAGTTGAACACAATTTTACATTCCCCTCACGGGGAACGTCTGTACATGGACAGAAATGCTACTAGTAGTAATAACACGTACAAATATCATTTCGATTTCCTTCCATTAGAAATATTAATCTCGATTGTTCGCATTCGCACCCATGATACTCCGAGTACTCACGGGGCCATCATCCGGAGCTACGAACAAGACGGCGTCAGAGAACTGCTTCTTAATACTTCACCATCTTAGTTACATTCGCAATCAGAAAAATATATATCCAGAAGCTTTCTCGTAATTCACGATAACGTGATTCACGGCCGAGACACAGAGCTTCTTCTTCTCTTTCCATCTTGCTGTTCTGATAGAACCTTCGTTAAATGATTTATAAAGGGTTCACTGTTCAAGTGATCTATGTGAGTGAACGGCCTATTGAATTAACCAGCAAGCCCAAACGCGCAAGCTGTTGCAGTCCTACTCACAAAACCAATGTTCCCCGTGACTAGTGTTTGGTAATGCTAGCATTAGCATTAGCATTAGTTGCACATTAGCGCATTACCGCAGTTGGTAATGCTGGG
>ENA-ORBV01017172-ORBV01017172.1-microbial-mat-metagenome-genome-assembly--contig:-NODE-17172-length-10387-cov-3.532881_pt1 | contig 10387 bp, 13 predicted proteins | sample MGYA00237777_ERZ505514 | MGnify/ENA primary metagenome ERZ505514 (study PRJEB26160, sample SAMN06269048) | microbial mat metagenome | isolation source: Oligotrophic lake microbial mat | place...
GTGGAATAACAACAATCAGTACGCCAACGCTTGGGGTCAAGGCGACGTCAAGGAGACGATTGTGGTGCCGGACGACTGGAAGATGATCGAGGAAGTGGACTTCCCCACGCTCAACAAGCTCGCGTACAGCAAGATCATCCTGCCTGCGCAGAATTTGTATGGTTTCTCGCAAGCTGTCACAAGACCATGCATGTGCTGACAATCTGAATCGTCTGGTGTCTCGTCACTTCTTGCAGGGTTCGAGCAGGTGGCGTCGATTTCTACAACAAGAAATTCGAAGCCGTGGGCCCAACCAACCCGATCACACTTCAACGATTCGAAGATCGACAGTTCTTCACCACCACCACGTCAGACGATCCTATCATCCAGAAGTTGGCTGCCAAGAACTCCGGCACTGTGTTCGCCACTGACACCATTCTGGGTGCGTTGATGGCTGCACCACTCTCTGCAATCACGTGGGACATCATCGTACGCAAGCACAATGGCAAGATCTTCTTGGACAAGCGAAGCAACTCCCGACTGGATTTCTGGAGCGTGAACGAGAACGAATCGGACAGTTTGCCCACCGATCCAACAAATCTCAATTCGCAGAACAACCTCAGTCTGGAAGCCACCCTCATTAATCACAATTTCTCTCAGCAAGTACTGGCCAAGGACCCAGCAGGGCTGGCGTTCGAGGAGTCCAATCCCTTCAGCGATGCAGTGGATCTGGGCAATCAGCCAGCCTCGTTGGGCTACCTGTACAAGCGCTGGGACCTCACCGATGACATCAAACTGGTGGCGCGCTGTGAAATCAATGCAGCGTATCGCACAGCGGAGGGTGAGACCTCTTACATGAGCGTGAAGGCTCTGAACGAGTTCGATCATCATGTGACTGGTGGTATGGAGTGGCGTCGCACAGTGGACAAGCAAGCCAGTGGTGTGATCGCGAATGAGATGAAGACCAACTCTAGCAAGCTCGCACGCTGGACTGCACAAGCCATCTTGGCCGGGGCTGATCATCTTCTTATCGGGTAACAGTGTTTATGCTGTAGCCTTTGCTCAGTCCTGTGTGTGAACCGCCGCCGTTGTTACTGTGTTGTCTCCAGGTTTGTTACTCGCGATAACCCGAAGGCGGTTGGTAAGCATCTGGTGATCAAGACACAGCGGTTCCGTCCCCGGCAATTCGCTCAGCAGCTGTCCCTGTCTGAGAGCAATATGTGGGGCATTCTCAAGAATCTGATCGACCGCATCAAGCGTTTGGACGATGGTGATTACGTGCTGTTCAAGGACCCGCATAAGGTACACACATGCACACGACCACCCATTACGTCATGCTCGCTGGCTGATCATAGTCATCGTTTCGTTGTGGACCTCAGGCTGTACTGGCCATCTACAGCGTGCCGCAGCAAGCTCTGGACAACGAAGACATGCTGCATCCCGATGTGGCCGTTATGAACCCCTAGGATGTCAATGTGAATTGTGGTTGAGGGCGGTGAATAAGACTTGATACTATGATTAGCACGTTTTATGTGTCTCGATGCGAGTTGCTTATAGGGAGGGATTTACCCGATAGTACTACAGGAAAACTTTGACCGTTCCGTCGCGGCTAGCGGTTGCCAGCATCTTCTGGGGGAATTCAATCGCCTTCACATCCAGGATTGTGTCTTGATGCGCTACTGGCAATGCCGCTGAACAAGGTGAAGGCATACGGTCAAGCAAATACATAGCAACCACGGACAATCCAGTTTGACATACCAGGTCCTCGTCGAAGCACAACGCGCCGCCGTGCATTCTTGTCATCTTCACTCTCTGGACCTGATCATATGTTTTTTCACGGTATGGCAGCCACGATCAGCAAGAGAACGTAAACATCCGCCATTCACCAAAAATCACACCTGTCTTGTTCTCTTTCGCGTCCAAAGGTCGCAACACCTCTTCGAAAACAGCCTAACGCGTGCACAACGAATTGAATCAGACGAAGGCTCGAAGCTGAACAGCAACTTCAACCTACGCACAAGTTTGCATTCACATACCACAGTTTTGTTTTCTAAGCGTCCGTGATACCGCAACTCATACGGCCCAATGTCCTCGGATGAAATGCGATAGGAGTCCGAGGGTTCCTTGAAGTCCCAGAAGCGTAGCGATCGATCTGTGCCAGCGGAGATCGCGTACCGCTCCTACAACACCAGCATATGACCGAATGGCATGGCTTGAGTGATTCGTACAGGAAACAATCAGCAGGATCGATGATGCCACGAACCTTGCAGCACAAAGCGCTGTGAATTGAAGGAGCTAACGTGCCGGCAGACGGCGCGATGGAAGAAAGCTCTCTACAAAATCAACGGAACCAGGCGCATCGCTCGTGAACAGGAATGTCACAACGCATGCATCCGTACAACATGGGCGTACTTGACAAACTGATCATCAACCGCCTGCTGCAGAGACTCGCCCTTGAGTACGTAGCGCAAAGACGGCAGCGTAAGCGCTGACACAATAGATCTTTGCTGCTGCTGCGGTGATATGCTGATGGCATAATCGCATCATAACGTGGAGCAAATGTAGAGGGTTGACTCAACCATGACCGTGGAGAGAAAACACCGGCAAAACCGTTTCTTACCTGTCCCGTGCTGTGTTGGTTCGTGGCAGCGTTTGCTATAAGACACCATCAGAACGCAGGGCCATGAGCGAACGCGAGGGTGAGCTGCACCACCGCACTGACAAGCGGGCTTACCGATGACTTCTTCGGATCAGCTGCCATAGACAGCCCGGTGTTTGACCGGCCTAGCGTAGCGCTACTACCGGGTCCACCCACAGCGGTCAATGAGGGAGCACCAGAACCTACGCTGGAGGTCGAAGGTCCGACTACGCGGAAGGTGACGCGACATTCTCCGGTATACAGATCGAAGGCGGTCAGCGAGTTCGTGCCTTCAGTGGAGGTGAGAAACAGCGGGCCTTTGGTGGGGTGCTCAAAACGATTACTTTTGTCTGTTGGAGCATTTGGAGAGATATCGAAGTCAGCGCCAGCAATATGGCCAGGATGAATTCACGCGCATGGTTAGCGTACTGTATAGCATGCTCTTGACGTCCAGAGGCAGTAGGCTCAACACACGAGAACGAGAACTGTGGCGCCAAAGCTGCACGGGCAGTTGGAACCGCAGATCCCTGCATACAGTCGTAAAGTGCATGTGGTGAGCAATACGCGGTTGTCGAATCTAATACAAGCACACAGCACGTCTGTCTATCAATGGCTAAACGAAAGCCAGTTGCATACTAACCATAATCCGATGAAGCCACGTGAAGTGCCGGCAAGCAGGGAGTACACGCCAGGTCCAGCTACCATGGAGGACAGCAGCCCCAGTGATGGGTCCAGACTTAGCTTCCAGGCCTGCAGCAGAGATTATGACCGATGAAACTACGGACAGGATGAACACTGGCAGCTGAGAGGATACCATTACCTCACGCTGCGCTCGCAGATCCCAGCCGTGTATCAGGCCATGTTGTGTACCGTAGACCTGACGAATACATAGTGCAGCATGCAAATGAGTCATACTGTCTGTACGAATTGGTCCGTCGTGTACAAGACTGCCCCGCCAACTGCACATACCAGCATGGATTCCGTGAGCGTGTTGAAGTGGTCGACCTGTACGCCAATCAAACCATCAGGGCATGAACATCGCACAGCGTGATCAGTGGAGACGACTGTATGCTAACACAAGTGTCAGCCATACCGCCAACACAGGCCCTTCCTTGGACACGTCCACCGTCTTCACTGAGCTCAGACTGCCATACCTGAGTGCAGTCGGGTCAGCGCGTACCACATCACGTTGAGTCAACACAGTGCAGAGTGGGTCAGAAGAAAAGTGAAACGTGGACGTACTTATTATCGGACGTGTACTCCACTTTGAACACATGCACGGAGCCGTTGTCGGAGGCGGAAGCGATGGAATGACTGCTGTCACACACCACCAAGCTGCCGATCCGTCCGCCCTGTAATCATGCCCAACTAGGGTTCAGACTAACATCCCGATAGGCTGGTGTTTCAAGAACGAGCTCACCTGCGCATATGATAGCTGTGACCGCACAGTAGCCGATGTGGTAATCTGATTACAGTCCCAGATCTTCACGGTGCCGTCATCGGACCCTGTAGTCAATGAACGAATCAGTATGACAAGTACGTATCATGAATCGCTGCAAGCTGTGTGCCTGCGTACCACTGGCCATGAACAGGTTATCTCTCGCGACCGCCAGCTGGTTCACGCTTGCTTTGTGCTCATGCAGACTCGTTACCAACACACCCTTAGGCCTCCAAGATCGAGGGTCATTGTTCTTAGCCCGCTGGGCCTTGTCCATTCTGCGCATCCAGTGCAAAAAATGATACAGAGAGTGACACATGTTGAGCCAGATGCAAGAATGCCCACCGACCCACAGATCGTACGTACAATCTGCTCGCCGTGCGATAGAACGAGCTCGAGCTGATTGAATCCGCGCGCAGCGCTCCCAAGTCGGGTGGAGGGGGAGGCAGCTGCAATGCGGTCCGAATGTATTCGGCCACATGAGTTCCAGATTCTGCAGGAGTGGCACTGGATGCAAGCTTACGCTCCTCGTCCGTGCCTGCGGAGACATCAGTCACCGAGTTCGTGATTGATTGCTGCTGGTCAAGTAACGATAGACAGGAAAGTCAAACGACGCACCTGCGGCCAACATTCGGCCTGCGAGAGTCTCAGCTGTGCCTGACAGCTTACGCGTCACCCCTGGTCCGCCCAAGGACGCAGCACCGGCCCCACCAGGGCCAGAGACCCCACCAGGCGAGGCAGCTGTCATACCAGCAGCAGCCTGCTGAGCAGTTCGCAGGCGCTGAGCCTCGTACGAAGAGACCGGCACGCCGAGCGACTCGAATAGATCCATCTGCACGCGGTCCAGTTGAGAATAGCCTGAACCAGAATCATGATTGTGAACGCTCCTGACACGATCGATGGCCCGAAACAGTCCATGACACGCCCAGAATCCAACGGCAACGCACCTGCTCCCTCAGCAGATGTCGTGTCTACTTTGACGTTATACAGATGTGCTTCCTTGGACAGAAGGGTATATCGGTCTGATTGAGCCGCATCGTCGCGATCGGTGGGGTCGCTATGGATAGGCACATATCAACATCACAGGATAGTCAAAACATACATACATCGGGTCGAAGAGTGAGTGAGCGCGTTGTATCACGACTCCACGCCACTTGCAAAAGCACTGTACAAATGCAAACGCGGCACTTACGAAGTTGCGTTCTGAGAGCTAGCTTTCATAAGACGTGCGGATGCCACCCGAACCATGTACTCCTTGAGAGCACCAGACAGTATAGCATCTGCAGCGGATATGGACACTCGGTCAGTGCAGTCAAATTGAACGGCAACACACTGGTCAACATAAATCGGTTACCATCGCCTGCGAGCAGAGCCGCTCGTTGAACAGTGACTCCGTCTGACAGCAAGAGAGCGAGAAATAAGACATGTGGATGGATGGAGGCGAGTAATCGTCATCAACACGCTACGAACCCTGAACTTGCGCAGGGTCAACATCACCACTAGCTTGGGCTCCATACAGGTCCAACATTTGCTCGTACGCGGCGCGCGACAGCGGCAGCTTGAGGGCACGCGCCAATGTGTCGTGCGATACTGAACATTGGTTGGAATAAACGGGTACACGCAAGAATACAGAGTGAGTGGGCATCTGGGTTTACGTCAGCCTGGATCAAGCGCGAGCAGCAAGTCGCGCCATACCTGATAACAGCGGCTCTTTGGTGAAGGCAGCAAGCACAGGTACGAGGAAGCAGCACGTCTTGGCTGTGCCCAGAGCCACTGCCGCGGCGCAAACGAAGTCAATGGCTTCGTTGCGGATCCAACCACTGCATCACAGCGGACACTCAGTCAATATGGACCAAAGGGAGATGTATGAGGCACGTGCATCAGCAACAGTGTGCCCGCGAAGCATTACTCACCTGGGGTGGCAGAGCAGAGGAGCAACCATGACCACCATGCGGATCATGACACGGCGATCGAAGAGGTCCAGTTGGCAGAGCGCGATCAGAGCGTGTACTGCAAACCCACGTGCACTTGAGCATACCCAACGCGGCTGGAAACGAATACCGTTTGCAGTACGTACGAGCTTTCTCAACCACTAGTTCTTGCACATCATACAGAGCTTGTTCGATGCACGGCAGAATGCAATCCTGTGATGCAACGCATGTGAGGTTTGCGCACAGAAGATGACAGGAGCAGCATTGCACAAACTGCTAACCTGGAACAAGGCTCGTCCCACGAACACGCCGACGCCGACTACATTCTCGAAGAAGGCAGCTCTCAGTTGCAAATCGCGGTTGTTGAGCACAGAGATCAGGTGGGCTAGCAACTGCTCATTCACTCGCTGTCGCCCGATGTAGACACATAGTCGGGTGATGTGCGTGAGCAGCGCTCGTTTGACCTACATGACCACAGCATCAAACGATCAGCAATCACATTCCGCATCGCGTGCGCGAACGCCCGTGGACGAGGTTGCAGAATATGATGCTACCTTCGTTCCACCATTGGTCAGCAAAACTACCACCTATAACAAGCAGGCAAGCGTGTTGAAGGAGTGAGTACGGCTGAGTCAATGACATGAGGATAGTTCAGTAATATTACCTCCTGAACCACCTTCTCCTGCAGCACCGCCAGCTCGCCGTCATATGAGCGGTCAGCCACAACCACCTGCGCAGATGAGAGCAAGCAGCACATTACGGCACCCGTCGTGAGAGGCAGATGCACTACATGAGATAACACGGGACACGAGTATGCTTACAGGCTTGCGCATATACACTAGGTCTAGGAAGCGACGAGCGGTCTCTGCTAGCTGAGCGATATTCTGAGCATACGCCAATCTGTGCCATCGACGTCAATATCCACACGATGATGGTCACAGCGCTTGATTTCTTATCATCCTGCAACGAGCACACGCAACGCCAAAGCGAAACTATCTCGAAAACCACGTACTTGACCAACTCCTCGGAATCGTTCGGAAAACGCGATAACGCGGGAAAAATATACTCCTGGCGGAGCGGCAAAAGCCAGCGAACAGCAGCTGTTAGCGCAGCCAACACACGACAAACCGATTGAAAAAAAAGACAGGGCCCGCCTTACCGAAAACACTTGGGCATCTTCGGCGCCCACGTTGCGCACCATACTCAACAGGCGAGTGAGCGTGTGCAATGCGGACGCTCGGACGATATTGGCATTTTCTTTCTCGCCTCCAGCCAGATTCGCCACGACATCGGGCAGCAAGGCCACCGTGTACGGCACAAGCCGATTTAACCTCACGTCGTCAGACACATAAGCGCCTAGTGGGAATATCACATGTTCATGCGCTGAATGTTAAGAACCGAACTCGTCTTTCGGACACAGACACCGAAATCATAAAAACATACCAAGTCGCAGCATCAGCTCGAGTCCTGTAAGCTTGATGCCTGGATAGCGCACGTTTTGAATACACGAGCACACCACCGATAGCACCAGAGCCAGTCCGTTGCCCTCGACTGGCAGCTGCTTAGCCTGAGCGAGAGCCGGCACCTCGGACAGAAGGTTCTGCACGAGCGAGACCGATGAGAGAATGGACGCGCAGCAGCAGGTCAGATCAGACAATGTACGCTACGATGAGAGCTCACAGGCCACTAGCGCTGCGAAGCAAAAGTTTCGATACGTCCGAGCAGAAAGATATACCTCATCGTCGATGTCAATTCCAAGATCGCCAATGTCAGGTTCGGTCGAAGAGGTTTTCAGTTGCCTGCGACAGCACGATCCAAACGAACGGAGGGCAAAAACAAAGCAGCGGCATGAGGGAATCCACACAGTCGTGTGCAATCGGTTCACGCGGTACGCGACATCAACATAAACAAAGGCATACGCGCGAAACGGGAATAATGAATCCTTGGCTTCGGCTCCAGCAGACTTGACCGCTGGAGCTGGCGCATTCAGCGCCTTCTGAACGTCTGCTGTGAACTTGCCCAGATCTACAACAACCAGGTAATCATATTCAGTCCACAACGACGGCACTCTACTGGACGACAGATAGCACATGGTCTTCACATACCATCCGCGAGGGACTGTTTGGCACCCGCCTTGTCGTCCTTGGCCCGCGCTGCGGTGTCAGCTGCAGACCGCGGCGGGGGTGGAGGAGGCAGATTATCCTGAGGGTCCGTGACGCCACCTTCCGAGAGCACCTGCAGCGGATAACGGGGACGCATGACGGCATCATCAACACAGATGTCACCATGAGGGGCTTACCTCTTTGATGAGGCGGTCTGCGTATCGATTGATGGCTTTGATTTTCTGGTCGGGAGTGGCAAGATCATGCCCCAGTAACCGAGCTGTAAACTTGTACAGGTAGCGAAAGTATCTACAACATCCATGTCCGGTGAAACTCAGACATTGCGATGAGAGAATCATTCAAAGAACGGAAAGCGATGCAGTACTTCGGAAAGATCTTGCCCATGTTCTGCTCGATATAAGCCTTGGCCGACAGTCGCTGGGTCGGATCAAGCTGAATCATGTGACAGATAAGCTCTCGTACGGCCTGCACAACCCAACATTCATCCCATCAAGTCAAGTCATGTGAGTGATCCGAGCCTGATATACACAGCCCGCAGTGCGGAATGTGCCGATTACAAACCTGATCTGGGATCTTGTTGATGAGCGGAGTAGGGTCGTACTTCCGATCTTTGTAGGATAACAACTGAGGGAAGTCGAACAGCACCTCACCGTCCAAATAGATCTCCGCCAGACAACAGCTGACAGCGGTAGGTACGATTTTGCAAGCATATAGCAATCAAAATAGGTCAGTCTCAAGCCTAGAGTGGTGAAAATTGGATTAAACAACACAATCATGGACATTACCCTAAGGAAAACATATCCATGGCTTCCGTGACGTCACGATCAGGTACCGGTACACCGGTAGCCAAGGTGTACAATCGCTCTGGTGCCACATAACACCTGCGACCAATACAGAGTGTCGCATAGCAAACTGAATTGTACGCAGACCATGCTATGAACATGCTGGGCATGCTTGACCAAACCTTCTACGTTGGCCTGAATCGAAGAATGCTGTATAGTCAGCAGGATTATCGGCTGGCATGTCGGTCGGTTTGTAGAAGGAAATATCGGTGAGGAATAACCAATTCCACGTGGTAACCTGTAGGCCCACCAAAGACGGAGACACAAACATGACATCAGCAAAGGTGGTTGTGAGCCTTCGAATTGATCGAATCGTGCAGGGAAATTGATCGCCATAATAAATTTGTACCATCACATTCTCGGTCTTGATGTCACCATGCCGAACGCCGACCGAGTGGCATTGCTCCACAGCACATAGCAGTTGGTACGCGAACCACTTGCGTTCGATGTCCGTCAAGAAGGGATGCGTGTGGAAGCTGTTGATGACAGGTCGTGTATGTGAGGCGCTGCCACTGAACTCACAGCAACGAATGGGAGCATGTACTAACCGATCAGACAAGTTGTAGGCGAAATACTGACGCGCGATGTACCCTGCCTTGTCCGTTTCATCCACTCTCTTCCATGTCAATACACCTGATCAAAGGCATATAAGAAATACTCGACGGGAGCAACGCTGGGATGATCAACTATCGACATCCGGATAGGCGTACCTGGTTGCTTGGTGTGCTCGAGAGAAAATTTGCGACGAATTTCCTCCAGTTTCTGCGTGTACTTGCTCAAACTAAACTCCGGAGATCGCTTGATGTAGAATTTCACCACCACCGCACCGTAATCATGCACACATCGCATGGTCTTCATGACCTTGCCACCTCCCAAAGTGCTGCATGCATTACACCAACGGGTGACCGTCATCCAAACGAGCATACAAGGATGCCATGATTCGGTCCCAACGCACCTGTGGAAGACATAGTCTGAAATGTCGTGCAAATACGAAGGCAGATCTTGGAAGCCCTGTAAGCCTACTGAAGGGGCGAGTTGATTTCCCATTCCACCTCTGTACGCCGAGGCGAATCAGCGTAAGTTCAGTCCTGTCGTGGGTCGATTGGAAAACAGGCCAGATGTTTACCAGACAGATCCACTACTGCAAAGGTGAGTGATGTTCTGTTAGATGCACACCTAGACCTAGGGCTTGCAGACATGCAGCTCAGGCTCCTGCCGCCATCGGATGAAACGCTAAATCCGACGGCAGTGGTCTGAGCCAATGCAGACGGCGATGATGCATCATGTGGCAATGTGCGTGCACTTTTGCCTGTGGTTCGATCACAAGTAGGTGAACTGCCAAGCAATGCTCTTTCATTTGTCCCTTTCATCTGTCTCTTATACACATCTCCGAGCCCACGAGACTAAGGCGAATCTCGTATGCCGTCTTCTGCTTG
>ENA-ORBV01017173-ORBV01017173.1-microbial-mat-metagenome-genome-assembly--contig:-NODE-17173-length-10386-cov-10.411194_pt1 | contig 10386 bp, 6 predicted proteins | sample MGYA00237777_ERZ505514 | MGnify/ENA primary metagenome ERZ505514 (study PRJEB26160, sample SAMN06269048) | microbial mat metagenome | isolation source: Oligotrophic lake microbial mat | place...
GAAATTTGTGGTGGAGTGACACCCGCGTGAGACCGTCTAAAATTGAATACGCCCTAGTCAAAGCCCTCGACAAACTGCAATGGAATTTATTGACCACTACAAAACTCTGGTGGTAAAGAACTACGATTTGCTTAACATCAAATGCGATGCGAAGGATTCGAGGAAGTATGCAAAAAGGCAGAAGGATTAATGCTGCGTCATCATGCAGCGAGGTTATCACGTGATATCACTTGAATCGTTTTCCACAAAATCGTTTCGAAAGTGTGAGAACGTTTGCATAAGCAATCCGCGAGATGCAGTGGAGAATTTAGCGGGTGACAGAGTCTGCCTTAGGCAATCACCTCGCTTGCCATTACCGAAACTTCAGCAAATTGCAATTCACACAATCCCCTGCTTTATTGCTTTCGCCACGGCTTCATTCATGCTGTGTACGTGCAGTTTCTCGTATATTTTTTTGATATGTGCGCGCACGGTGTCAATGGAGACTTCCATTTTTTCTGCAATCATTTTATAGGAAAAACCTTTCACAAGCCATGAGAGCGTTTCGTGTTCGCGCTTAGTCAGGTTGTAGTCTCCACTCGCTTTTGGTGCAGACAGCTTTTGCGAGAAAAGTTGCAATACTTGTTTCGCAATTCTCGATGTCATTGGCGCACCTCCGGTTTGCACATCGCGGATAGCATCTATTATTTTTTCGTTGGGTGTGCGCTTCAGTAAATAGCCACTTGCACCTGCACAGATGGATTGAAATACTCGCTCATTGTCATCGAACACAGTGAGCATGATGATGTGCGTTTCGGGTCGAGCTTTCTTGATGATGCCAACACCTTCAATGCCGGTAATGCCGGGCATGTCAATATCCATTAAGACCACATTCGGTGTCAGTAAATTCACTTCTTCTTCCGCGTGAACGCATGAGACGAAGTTGGCAATGCACAGCATACCCTCACTGCTGTCAATCAACTGCGCGAGGCTGCCGCGCAACTCATTGTTGTCTTCATATATAAGTACGCGAATCATGTGAGGTCAAACATATTGTTCAAGCTGCGTGGCTGGCATTACATCATCATGTGGTTACAATGGAAAATGTAATCGGATGGTTGTTCCCGTTCCTACTTGCGACTCGATATCAAGCTTTCCATTGATTTCTTCAGCACGCGATTTCATATTGAGGAGTCCGTTTCCAAAAAACTCATTGCCGCTTCCCTTTTCATTTAGAGAAGGTGGCCGAAGGCCGGATGAGGCCTCACTTATAAAGTTGAAACCGACTCCATCATCCTTCACACTCAACACTGCACCATTGTATTTATCTCTAATCTCAAATCCCACATCTATCGTCTTCGCTTCAGAATACTTCACTGCGTTGTTAAGAGCTTCTTTGAAAATGAGATACACATTGCGTTTCTGATTCAGGTTGAAATGAACTGATTCCAATTCATCATCGAAGTTGAGGGTGTAATTAATTCCAGCGGCCTCCAGTAATTCGCCTGCAAACTCTCTCATGCGTGTGAACAAATGTTCGACTTTGTCGTTCTGCGGATTGATGGTCCAGATAATGTCATCCATATCATCCAGCATCTTTTGGCTGCTGTGATGGATGCGCTGCAATGTGTCAGTCTTCGCTTTTTCATCTTGCTTGTTTTGCCCGCTCAATATGCGAATGCTGCTTAGGGCACTTCCGATATCGTCATGCAAGTCGCGTGAGATGCGAGAGCGCACTACTTCCATTTGTTTCATCCTACGGATACGCAAGCGATAGATGAAATAAATACCTGTGCAGAAAAGCAAACACAGCAACACGGCAAACCACCATGTTTTAAAAAAATATTCGGGAAGTATGAAAGAATAAAGTGTAACTCCTTCCTTCCATTCACCACCCGCCTTCACACTCACTATGAAGTTGTAATTACCCGGTGGAATATTAGCATAACTAGCAGTTTTGTTTTGGCCCGCTATGTTCCATTCCGATTCCAATCCTTCCAGTTGGTAGCGGTACTCAAAACCCGTTGCATGCATCAAGTCCACGGCAGTGAATGCAAAGTCAAAGTGATTTTCGCCCGGATAGAAATAGTGTGATTGCAACGCATCCTCTTGTCCTTCCACCTTTACTGAAGTGAGGAAAAGATTTGGGGACGAAGTCTTTTGCAAAACATCTTCCGGCTTAAATGAGATGACATGCCCGTTGCAACTGAAAAACATTTTGCCGCTGTGCTTGTCATAAAGACTTGCACTGTTGAATTCAGCAGATGGCAGACCATTCAGTTCGGTAAAGTTGATGAATGTATGTTTTGAATAATCAAAGCATGAAAGGCCTTGCACGGTGCCAATCCACATTCTGTTGCTATCATCACGCTCAACGCTATAAACATCATTCGAAGGCAAACCATCCAACCTTGTGAATTGCTCCAAGGTATTTTTCTCTGCATCGTACCGAAACAATCCCTCCCGCACCACACCAAACCAAATGATGTTTCCATGCGCGGCCACACAATACGATTCACTGTTAAAATTCATGTTGGCCGCTGCTGCGTTGCTCGGTTTAATTTCTTCAAATGCATCGCGTTTGCTATCCCATTTTATCAGTTTGCCGTCCAGTTTGCTGCGCACCATCCACACATTGCCCCGCGCATCCTCTGCCATATCAAATGCATTGGCGATAGGTATGTACCGCTGGTGAGGAAGCAGTTTTTCGTCATTCACAAAATGAATGGTTTCACCGGAGCTGAATTGATACCGAAGTACACCTTGACCAACTCCAAAACTCATCCATAAGTAACCGTGTGTGTGTTGCAAAATGCTGATGACAGATTTGCCACTCAACTCTTTTGGCATCCAGTCAAAATGGGTACACTCCTTATTTTCTGTAGAAAACTTACTCAGGCTTTTCCAGCCTCCAACCGCAATTTCGTCATCGCTTAACGAGGCTATACTTCTTGCGCCACCTTCCACACAAGAAACAGGAATAGCTATTGATTTTCCGTTTTCTATTCGAAAAATATTCTTGACTTCGCCATCACTCGTTATGTAATACACCAGCCCGGCATGTTCTAAAAATTGCTGTGCGTAAACACTTGTGCTTTGTGCAGAGCTATTTACAACAGGTAGCACATCAAAGTGGCTTACTTGCCGAGTCCATTGATAGAGGCCGCTTTCAGAAGCAATCCAGATATTATCCTGTGTGTCGCGCAGTATGGAGCGGCAAACAGATTGTGCCGATTGATTGCTGCTAAGTGGAACCATTGTGCAACTGAAGTCGAGTGTGTTCACAGAAGCAAGTCCGTATTCACCCGCCAGCCACAGTGTGCTTTCGTCAAAACGAAAAATGTCCAGAGTTGAGCCGTTGAATGCAGGCTGATTCGCTATCACCTCAATACTTCTTTTATCTGTGTGGTCGCGCATATCCATCGTTACAGGATTGAGTGACCATTGCGAAAAAATAAGTTCATCGTTGCGCAGCACAAATGGCGAGGCTGTGTGGCATGCGCTGGTCAGCAAGGTGTTAAAGTCAGTCTCTGACAAAGATGTATTAAGGGTTTTTCCGGTGGCGGGATGGTAGCACATCATATAGCCGCATGAAGGAAAATAGAGGTTGCCATTTGCATCTTGGGCAGGCCTTAAAAAATCGCGTGCAGTGTTTCTGTCTTCTGCGGGTAGCAGTTGCAGCAAATTGTTTCTCACACTAAAATCATCGTTCAATTCAAGCAGCAATGTTTCTCCACCCACATACCAGCGGTCACCATATCGCACCATGTAATTGATTAGTTCATTGCTCGCGAAGTTGAAAGCACTGTTGTTCAATAGTTCATTTTCGAAACGATGAGCACTAACATTAAAAACGCTGACACCATGATTGGTGCTGATAAATAATCGTTCACCATGCGCAGTAATGCCGTGCACTGAATTTCCGCTTAGCGAATGCTCCCTGTCAGCAGGATTATGAAAGAATTGTATAAAGTCGCGACCATCGAAACGATTCAATCCCTCGTTGGTACCCACCCACAAAAAACCATTTGAGTCTTGCTGAACGCAAAAAACATGGTTGGTGCTTAAACCCTTTGCTGTCGTAAAGGCGCGGAATTGCGGATTGCCTTGTGCTTGTTGAGCAACCGACAACAATGACTGTAGGGCAATGCCAGCCAGAATGGTTATGGTATATGATGAACGAGGGAATTGCACGAGCGCAATTTATATTTTTGAAATATCGCTGTGTCGAATTCTTTTGTAGCCAACAAAAAAAATTGTCCCGCGATGCTTCGTCCCATTGACAACTACTTTCTAGAAAAGGAAGAGCCCATTAAAAGCTGCTTGCAAACATTGCGCGAATACATTCTTGCACTGGATAACGAGCACATCTCCGAAGCATGGAAGTACGGAATGCCTATGTATTGCTATGATGGGAAAATGTTTTGTTATCTGTGGGTACACAAAAAATTCAGGCAACCCTACATCGGAATTGTGGAAGGTGGCAGCGTTGAACATCCTGAACTCATTCAGGAAAAACGCGCACGAATGAAGATTCTTTTGATTGATGCCACCAGGGATATTCCAATGAAAAAGGTGGAGGAGATTATGAAAAAAGTGATTGCGCTTTATGCTCACTGATTCTTCAATTCATTCCCTTCGCGCTATTCCTTCACCCACTTCACTCTTTCTTTTTCACCACGCGCATTGGTGCATTCTATGATGTAAATGCCTTGTAAAAGGGACTGCACATTTATCTGCGAACACTGCGCATTCATTAATGCATTCAAACAAGTCCGGCCTGATGAATTGATGACAGAAATGTGAACCGGAAAACTTGTCTTATCAAAATCTACTTGAAGGAATGATGATGCAGGATTAGGAAAGACATGAAGTGACTCTGTGTTATTCGATGCTTCTTCGATGCCAATGGGAATGCCGTTGTAACGCGCCAAAACCGCGTCTTTAAGGCTGGCCTGCGCATATCCTGCGGCCACTACTTTTCCATCGTCTTGCAGTGCAATGGCTTCAGCGCGTGAGTCATTTTTAGTGAAGGCTGTGTTCACAATTCCATCATCATCAAAAGTGGAATCAAAAGTTCCGTTGCTATTAAAACGAAATACAACAAAGTCCCAACCGCCTTCATCCAGGGTGGTGAGTCCGCAACCCAAGATTTTCCCATCGGGTTGCAGGCAGATGTCGCTAATCCAATCGGAACCTGCATTGATACTGTTGAAGAAAATACCATTCAAACCAAAGGTGGCATCGAGGTTTCCTGTGGAAGTATATCGCACCATTGCCAAACTCACAGCACTTGCCTCTTGCCCTGCATATCCTGCAAGCAATATGTTTCCATCAGGCTGTACCAACATGCTCAATGGGTGATTGTAGAAGCCTGATATGCCTGTCATCTGAATGCCATCTCCATTAAATGTCGTGTCAAAAGCTCCATCATCATTCAACCGCATAATGCAGAACACATGGTCACTTTGCGTACTACCATATCCGCTTATCAATATTTTTCCATCCGTCTGCAAGACACAGTTAGTCAAGGATACGCCACACACGTCATTAATGTTGGCCACTACTCCATCTACACCAAATGTGTCATCAAAACTTCCATCTTCATTCAATCTTATCGCTGCCATGTCCTCTCCTGCTGCATTCACATTGGCATGTCCAACTACAATAATTTTTCCATCAGGTTGCAGCATCACATCATTTGCAATGGCATCATAATCATCTATGAAAACAGTGACTACACCATCATCTCCAAACGATGTATCAATGGTGCCATCTGCATTTGCACGCATAATGGTGAACGACTTGGCTGGTGATGTTTCTGAATATCCTGCCACTACAAATTTTCCATCTTGTTGCATCACGACAGCTATACCATAGTTGTGTGTAAAACTTTCACCATAATGAAAAGTGGCTTTTCCGTTGTCGCCAAAGTCCACGTCAAGACTGCCATCGCTGTTGTAGCGCAAAAGCATAAAGTCATAACTGTCCACGTAGTCGGTTCCGCACACCACGATTTTTCCATCGGGTTGAATGAGCATTTCGCGCACTTCTTCCGATACGTATTGTCCGAATTCTGTTTCTACAATTCCGTTGTTGCCGAAGGTTGGGTCGAGTACTCCGAATTGTGCGTATGAAAAAAAAGTAACGCTGCAAAATGCAAGGGCAGTGAAAGACGCTTTTGTAAAGTTCATAGTTGATTATTTTTTTGTTGAGGAAAGTTGAAGAACCAAGACGCGGAATGCCTCCACTTCTCTTTTCAATTCTTCTAGTTCTTGAGTTTGCCAATCGTTGGTGGATGCTTGTGCATTCAATTGTTCGATGAGTTTTTTATTCTCTTGTTGCAATGCTTCCATCTGACCATGCTGCTCCTGCACTGCTGAAGTAAGCACAGGAATAAATCCATCGTAGTTCAATGCAAGTAATGCCCGTTCGTCCCCGTGCATTTTCACATCTACCGGATGGACTAGCGCAGTAACTAATTCGGGCAACACATCATATACTTCCTGTGCAATAAATCCATAGGAGGTTTCATCGGAAAACTTTGAATCACGCCCAGCAGATTCTTTCATTTGGTATGAAACGGGACGCAATGATTTCACCGCTTCCAATCCATGCGCGATGGTTTGAACATTTGTTTTTAAAGTGCTGTCTGAAGATTGATAAAAGACATTGTATGCATAAACATCTCCATTAAAAAAACCAGCCCATCCCTGGTTGCCGGGGGTTAAGTAATCATAATCACCATAGACAGAGAAGATTTCATGAAAATTGTTTGGGTATGCAGTACCATTCAAAGATTCGTTTGGAACGAAGCTGGTTCCTTGTGAAGATGCTGATGCCAAGGCATAAACTCCAAAATTGGCAGCGGTAGTAGCAGTGACAGCCAATCCATGTAAACCAAAATTCGCGGAGCCGGAACTACTGCTCGCTACGCCCTGCACACCTATGCTTGGCGCAGACAAACCGGTTCCGTTGGCGGTTCCCAATACTCCAATTTTATATCCTGACGCACCACCCATTGCGTTGCCCACAACTCCAAAATTGCCGCCTGTTCCGAGCCCTGATGATTCTCCATACAAACCATATTTATTTAGTGATGATGCTGAGGTCATGCTGATGGTCAAACCTTCAGGAGTTGTAGCAGATGTGCCACTCACATCTATTCGCATTCCTTTTCCAAAGTTGGAAGCCAGTTGTGCCTTATACGAAAGATTCGAATTCACACCTATACCCACTCCCCCACCACCTGTAGCGATATTCACGTTGCCATTGTGCGAGTCATTGATATAAACATTGCTAGATGTTTTTCCCGCTCTTATAAATGTATCTTCATTCGTTGCGTAATTGAAATGCGATGAATGCACGCTCCCTCTGAATGCAGCTGTGCCATCCAATCCGGTTCCTCTGTACACGTCCAGCGATGCAGTTGGAATTGAAAAAGCAAGTGGGTCAATGGCCACATTGCCGGCATTTGGATTCACTATATGCTCACCCCCAACGCTTATCCATGAGTTGGGAATTGCGACCGCATTTCCGCCATTGCTGACTGAAATCGTGTTACCAAGTATCGAGATTGTTTGCAGTTCGTTCGTTGCGCTTTCATCCACTGCGGAAATTTCTGTTCCGTTAAGAATGATTCCATCGCCTTGAGTGTAGGCCGCACCGGCTGGCAGATTCACAGTGTTTCCTCCAGTTATGCTCATCGTGTTTCCATTCACGCTCAACGTTTGCAATTCGTTCGTTGCACTTGCATCGGATGCAGAAATGGCATTGCCTGCAATAGAAATTCCTGAGCCAGCACTGTAGGTAGTTCCAGTTGGAAGTGTCACACTTCCGCCCCCATTGCTCAGCGAAAGATTTGCGCCTGAAAGAGTGATGGTTTGAATTTCGTTGGTATTGCTTGCATCGGTTGCTGAAATTGCGTTGCCAGCGATATTGATTCCACTGCCTGCTGTGTATGTCGTTCCAGTTGGAAGTGTTACACTTCCTCCACCATTACTCAGCGCAAGATTTGCGCCTGAAAGAGTTAGTGTTTGAATTTCATTCGTTGCACTTGCGTCAGGAAGGGTAACAGTTGCACCGCTATTGCTTAGTGTAATGTTCGCACCAGAAAGTGTGATGGTCTGAAGTTCGTTCGTATTGCTAAGGTCGCCTGAGTTTGTGATGGTGCTTCCACTCACATTAATTCCATTTCCTCCACTATAAATAGTTCCTTCAGCTGTGGTTGCAGGAATCCAGTTCGCTCCATCCCACATCAACACTTGACCGTTCATTGCGCCACCATCCGTTATCTGGTATGGCGCAACGGTAGCGCCACTGCTCAATGCATCGGCCTGCTCCGCTGCCAGTGCATAAGGCACGCTGATGAGTTGTTGCGCGCCCATGTCAACAAAATTGTTTCCTCCATTCACATCCATTTCTACATGCAGAAACTTTAAATCATCAAACCAATTGATGGTTGTAAAATCCCCAACCACAGCGCTACCTGTTCCAATCATCAAGTTGAAGAGTCCGAACTGATTGGTAGTGATGTTGTGCTCTTCGCTGAATACCACCGTGCCGCCTGCATCTGTGTTGTGAATACTGAGTCTCACGCTGATATTCTGATTGTCCAACAAGTTGCCATCCGCATCACGCGCAACAGCCTGGTAGTTCACTGCTTGCGGAAGTTGTGCCATGCAGTTTACTGAAAGCAACAAAGCGCAAACAGCAACTATTGAAATAAAAAATGTTTTCATAATGTGGTTAATAAGCATGTGTGATTTTGGTTTGATAGTGCACCACTCCATCATCATCCGCCATTTGTAACAAGTACAAACCATTGGCGAATGATGAAAAGTGAATTAATGTGTTTAAGCCATTGAGTGTTTGCGTGTGAATGAGTTTTCCTGCTGCATCAAAAAGTTGAACGTGCATTTCACTCATCCATGATGAAGCAGTCAGCATCAAAACTTCGCGCACTGGATTAGGATAAGTTTGAATCAACACTGAATTCTGTTCGATGACAAGGTCAGGTGTGTCCTAGAAGAATGGCTGCTGAAAGCCTTGAGTGAGAAGGTTAGATTCGCTTTCAAGAGTGAGCACGATTGCTTCGCCACATGTACTGCTCAAACTTGCCTCATCACCTTCCGAGAATGTTCCGCTGCATGCCATCACCTGTGAAGAAAGTGATTGACTGATGGCAACAACAGAATAAAACAATGCAAAAAGAAGCGTGTTGAATTTCATGGACCTTTGATTTTATTCTCAGCCACAAAGAACTTTTGCTTATGTGGGGATTTCAATTACATGATGATGTAATGAAACAGGGGAAAATCATACTCTAAATTTGCCTACATGAAAGACAACAAATCACTTCTGATATTGATGCTGACCCTTGTAGCAAATAGCATTCATTCACAAATCCCCACTGAAGGACTCTTTGCATACTATCCTTTCTCCAACAACACGCTGGACGAAAGTGGCACTGGAAATGATGCCATTGCCTATGGCTGCAGTTATATGGATGACAGACACGGCAATGCCAACAGTGCGCTTTACGTAAACGGTGAAAGCGACCAACTGGAAATTCCGAACAACGAATTCACTCCGCTGAGTAGCGACTTTTCTATTTCGCTGTGGATGAAAACGCCACTGCAAATGCGCTCGCATCTCTTGAGTATTGGCAATTGGCTAGGCGGTGATGGCGATGGTGGAAATTTTCAAATCACCATACACAGTGGCAACACTGTGTGGGCATATTGGAACGGCCTGGGTGATGATGCGCTCTATTCAATTTGGCCTATTTATGTAAACGATGACAAGTGGCACCACATGGTATTTACCCGCACCGCGGGATTTATTCAGCTTTGGATTGACCGCGAATTGATTCCGATGATGACGTATTCCTCCACAGATTACACAGAAGATATTGGCGATGACGAACCCATTCTGGTTGGCGGAACTGACTATGCCTATCGCGGTGTGGTGGATGACATTGCACTTTACAATGTAGGATTGAACGAGCAAGAGGTCCATCAACTATATCACGACCAAAGGCCCATTGTGGTTCTTTCACCGCGCTTTACAGATGCGTATCCGCAAAACACTGCAAGCAACTTCGAATGGAAAACTGCCGCCAACATCTCTACACTAAAGTTGGAGTATTCGCTCAATGATGGTGACACATGGAATTTGATAACCCAAGGGCTAAGTGCCGCGGCAACAAATTTTGAATGGCCAATGAATTTTGTAATCGCCACACAAATATGGGTGCGTATTTCTGATGCAATGAACACGGAAACAGATGTGGTTGTCGGGCCTTTCATCATCAGCGAATACCATTGGCAAGAAGTGAACACAAACTGTGCGTGGCAAGCGCGCGATGGTGCGGGAGTTCTGGTGTATGATGAAAAAATGTGGTTG
>ENA-ORBV01017176-ORBV01017176.1-microbial-mat-metagenome-genome-assembly--contig:-NODE-17176-length-10385-cov-6.748836_pt1 | contig 10385 bp, 10 predicted proteins | sample MGYA00237777_ERZ505514 | MGnify/ENA primary metagenome ERZ505514 (study PRJEB26160, sample SAMN06269048) | microbial mat metagenome | isolation source: Oligotrophic lake microbial mat | place...
GGCGACCACCGAGATCTACACCTCTCTATTCGTCGGCAGCGTCAGATGTGTATAAGAGACAGGCTCACACGGTCATACGTCGGCCCCGGCGCCATGCGGATTCCCGCCGGATGCCCACACACAAAGACCGCCGTCTGTTCATCGCAAACCGCCTCGGTGATCACGTGCCTCCAGCTCGGCGATCCGGCAAAGTTCACGCTGTCCAGGTTCGCGGCATAGGCCAGCGTCACCGTGACCGGCTGATCGATCAGATCATCCTCACCCTCACCACCTTCCACAAAGGCCATCGGAATCCGCGAGATGTTCGGAATGGCGATTCGCAGTTGTCCGAGCGTCCCCTCGCCGCTCTCTTCCGGCAGTTCGATCTTCATCGTCGTCGCCATCCACCTCTTCCCATCGGCCTCGATGTTCCGCGTGTTGTTCACCAGCCGAAAGAAACTCCCCGGCCGCGACTTGCTCTCGACCTCAACAAACAGCAGCCAAGGCTCTTTCGATTCAATCAGGTGCCGCGCCACCTGCAAAGCGCTCGTCAAAGTTCTGGCCATCGCTCACTCCGTTCACGAGTGCGCGAGTGTGGAGTGGAACGGGCCTCCGGCCCGTAGCCTTTGACTCCACACTCCTCACTCCACACTCCTCACTCCACACTCACCACTCACCACTCACCACTCACCACTCAAGAAACTTCCTCAATCTCAATCGCAATCGTCCCCAACACTCCACCATCCGCGCGCTCCGGCTCCACCACGTTCAGCACACGCCATCGCGGCGCGCTCACCACCGTCCCCGGCGTGTCATCGATCGGGTGCCTCCACCTGGTGCTTGCCGCGCCGCCCTTGGTCACCTCCAGCCCTTCGAGCACAATCGCCAGCACTCCAGCCTCAACATTGTTCCACGTGATGCTGTACCGCCGCGGCTCGCGTTCGTGAACCATCCGCGTCTGCCGACCACCGCTCCCCTCACTGGCAATCACGGTCCCTGCACGAGCGATCCCGTGCGGCCACGGCCACCGCAATCGCAGGCTTCCATCCGCGTTCAGCCACGGGTTGCTCGTGCCCGGTCCGGCCATCTCGCCGGTGGTTTCTTCTTCAATGGCGTCGATGTCTTGGGGCGTATCTGGAATGTCATCTTCCGGAATCGCATACGAAAAGACCATCGCCTGTTTGATGGCCCCGAACGACCCTTCACCCAGACTTCCGAATGAGACCCGGTTCAGCGTCACCCCCGCGGCAACCACACCCATCGACATCTTCAACACACCATCGTAATACACATTCGCAAGACAGTTGCTCCCCGTCGGTCCTCCGGCGGTTGCGAGTGACAACGGGTCGGCCATGCGTTTAATGGTGAGCACCACGATCACCGGAACATAGATCGGAAGGCTGATGATCGCACCGGTAAACGGCAGGTCCGTCCCCGGCCCATACTGCTTGAGCACACCACTGCGTGTGCTCAGCACGATGTTCTCGATTCCGACCCCGCTCCCGACCGTCGGCAGAGCGCTGTAGCGCCCGCTCGCCCCAAGCACATCCGTCACACCACCGCCGAGCCCCTGAAAGGGCGGGCCATCTTGCTTCACCCAGTCGGTGGTCAACCGCACCACCAGCGAGATGCCATCACCGTTGACCGCGAGCGCCAGCGGTGTGGGCAGCGTCGCCACACCGTTGCCGTTGAAGATCGTCTTGCCGCTCTGCAACGCCGGCTGTCCATCAACATACTCGACATCCCACCCCGTCCCCGCATCAACCTCGCTCCCCGAGGGGTTGCCGCCCGTGCCCGAAAAGTCCCACGGCGAAATCCGCCGCAGCGTCATCACCGTTCCAAGCAACGCGCCATGCGCTACCGACCCTGAGCCCTCATCGCAAGGCCAAATCTCAACAAGTTTCCCAAGGTCAATCGCCATGCTGGCTCCGGTACAGGTATGGCGGCTCTCCGCGGTATGGCGGTTCTCCGAGCCGCAATCTCACTGCCCACTCACCACTGCCCACTGCCTACTGCCTACTGCCTACCACTTACTCCCCAACCCCCGCCACCATAATTAAACTCAAATTCTCAACCGTCAAAAACGCCCCATCAGTCACGCGAAACGCGCTGAACCAAAGCCCCTTGGGCGCAGAGGTCTTCCATTCGATCGCAAAGCGAATCGGTGTCACACCAAGCGTCAGGTTCGCCACCACGATGGTCGTCTCATCATGCCGAAAGACCAGCCAGTTCTGAAGTGTCAGCGTACCCAGCAGGCTGTTGTCCGATTGAAACCGCACCTCGCCCGACGCTCGCACCGCAACCATCAGCGGCATCTCGCTCACACCCGTCGCCGACGCCGGCCCGGTCTGAAAGCTCCCAGCATGATCGGCCGCGAGTTCCTGCGTAGGGTTCTCATCGCGGTTGATCAGGCAGGCGTTGTCGGGTTGGCAATCTTCGATTCGTGCCGCATCACCATTGACGATCGGTGCGCCCAGGCTGCTGATCTTCTGCCCGCCCATGTTCAGCGTGCCCGTCGCCGCGAGCGCACCGTTCCGGTGCAGCACCTGCTCATACCGCGCCGCATCCCCGTTGGCCGTCGCCGCCGCCAGCCCGGTGATCTTGAACCCACCCATCGGCAGGTTCACGGTTGGCACCACGGTCCCGCCCGCATTGAGCTGAGCGTGCTCAGGGTCGAGCAGCAAAGTCCACGCCGATCCGTTGTACCGTTCGATCGCCTCCCCGATCACCACGCGGTCGGTCCGGTTGAACAGCAGCCCCGTGACCAGCACGTTGGGGGTCACCGTCCCGCGCTCCAGGCTGCGAATCGAATCCTGCTGCGCCTGAATGTTCGTGACCAGCGCCGAAAGGTTACTTCCAAGACTCGTTAAAGCATAAATAGCCATGATTCTCACTCTCCGGTATGGCGGCTCTCCGAGCCGCCACCACACTCACCACTCACCACACTCAAAACAACTCCTCCGCCACCAGCTCCACCGTGTAAACCGCTTTCCAAACCCCACCCACCGTCCCGTTCTTCCGCGGCCCCACCAGCGTTTCGTTCCACATGCCGATCGGTCGCAGCACCACCAGGCTCGCCGTCTCTCCCGCGCCATCAACTTCGATGTCCATCCCAAAGCGCGTGCCGTTCAAGTCCTCACGCAAAAACGCCACCAGCAGGTCGCGCTCCGTCTGCGTAAGGCTTGCCCAACGCAACTTCCATCCGGTCGTTCGCGGCTCAGTCTCCATCGCCATCGTGCGGCGCTGCCCGCTCCCCACCATCGCGCGGCCCACACGCCAGGGGGCGGCCATGCGTTTCACCAGCGAAGGCTTGACCGGCGGCGGCCCAGCGCTCAAAGGCTCGGCGATCAGCACCAGCGCAACCAGGTCCGCATCAGCGCCCGCACCGGGTGTCGGCACAAGCACGTGCGGCCCCGAGATCCAGTCCTTCAGTTTGATCGGCCCAGCCATCGTCCCTCACTCCCAAATGCCTTTCGCCTTTCCCCAACTGCCCATTGCCTCCTGCCTGCTGCCTACTCCTACCCAATCGCCCCCTTCAACCTTGCCCGCGCTGCCGGCCGCTGCTGCACCGCCCCGATCACCTCATCAAGCACGCTCTTCCGCTGGCGTTCCTGCGCCAGAGCAATCTTGCGCTCAAGCTCCGCCATCATCGCCCCCTCATCACCACCGCCGCTGATCGTCACGCTGTTCCCACCGATCACAAGATTGATCATCGTGCTTCCATCGCTACCACCGGCGACGCCGCCAAGACTCCCACGCCGAGAAACCAGCGAGTTCAGCGCCGAGTTCGGGTACACCGTCCCACTCCGCGGAAAGTTCACAATCTCCGGCCCCTCTTCACCCACGATGTACGACCGGCCCGCCGCCACCGGCCCGCCCTTGGCCCTGAAGTCATCACTCGGAATGATCATCGCCAAACCGCTGGCATCACCGCTTCCGCCAAATAGCTTAAATACACCCTTCAACGCGCGAATCACCAGCAGTTCAATCACGATCGCCTGCAACTCATTGATAGCCGTCTCACCAAACTTCCTCCACGCCTCGCCGGCCTGCCCGAGGTCGTTGATCGTCGATTGAATCGCCGGGGTCACATTGCCCAGCAGCGTGTTTGAGAACCGCAGTGACGCATCCCGTGCCTGCTCAGCATCATCCGAGATCGACTTATAAAAATCGCCGAACCCGCTCTTCAGTCCACTCTCAAAAGTTCGAGGCTGATAGCGGCTGCTCTCCGCCAATCGGCTGATGATCAGTTCGATCTTGGCGCGATACTCATCCGCGACCACCCCCGCCGCGCCGAATCCCTGACGGATCTGCTCAAGTTCTTCGACGGTCGATCTTCCCAGTTGACGCACGGCTTCCGCCGCCTGCTCATTCTGCCTCGTGGCCTGAAACTCGTCGATTGTGCCCGACTGAACCAGTTGACTGCGACGCTCAAGCCCCTCGCGATACCGCTCATCAGCCTCTGTGAGCGCCCGCACCGCTGCCATCGCCTTGGTCTCGGCATCGAATCGCTGAAATGTCAACGTGTTGTATGTCAGAAGTTGCGTTTGTAGTTCATCGTCCGCCCCGAACACAACACCCGAATCCGCAAGCTCAGCCAGTTTCCTCCGTTGATCCTCCACCAGCCGCAGTCGTTCCGCCCCGCGCGTGTCCCCGCCGAACTCAAGTCGGTCCGCGTTCAAACCCGCGCGTAGTTCGCTCCGCAATTTGTAAACATCGAACACCCGCTTCAACTCATCTCCGGCCCGCTCCGCCTCTATAGCAACGTTTCTGGTCTCTTCTCCGACAAGCTGTAGTTGCCGCAACACCTTGGGTTCCTCATTGCCCGCTCCATCAAGAAGCTGACGATTGAACTCTCCGAGCGGGCCCGGAATCTTGGAAAGCGGAAACTGAGCTTGCAGCCTTCGCTCGGCCCCCGCGGCGATCAAGGCATCCGCTTCAGCTTGCGCCGCCAACGCCGCCTCGCGGATCGCGTTGAATGATGCCCGCGATTCACCCTCAATCACTTGAATGCTCGCCTTGATCTGCTCATTCACCGCAGCGTTGCGGTCCCTTTGCTGGTCCGTGAAGTTTTGCCGTGCCAGCGACAGTTCCGCCTCGGCCCGCTTCAATCGCACAGTTCTCGATTCAGCCACATCGAGGGACACTTCTAGCTTAGCCAGTTCCTGTCCCCACGCCGCAAGGCTCCTCCGCTCTTCATCGCTGTTCTGCGGTTTGCTCTGTAGATCCGAGGCCCTGGCTTCAATGGCCGATTTCCTTACGCGAAGGGCCTGAGCCTCCACTTCGCTCCCGATCGCCGATTCACCGCGGATGCTCGCCGCCTTCTGCGTGGCCCGACTGACCTGAGTCACCAGGCTGCTTTCGTTGAGAATGTTCCCCGTCGCGAACCCGAACGCATCACGGAAGATGTCCCCGATCACCGGCGCAAGGCCGACGAACGCAATCTTGAACGTCTCAGCACCCACGATCCCCAGCAGCTTTCCGCTCTCAATCGCGGCGGTTCCCAAAAGGTCCCCAATCTTCTCGACACTTTGCAAGAGCGTGGCCCGGGCAGCCGCCCTCTCCTGGCTCTCATCCAGTTGCAGCGCCGCCCTCGCGGTGACGGCCGCGCCGCGAATCAGGTCCGGAAGTCTCGATGTCCTACTAGCCGAGTTCTCAAGGAACTGCGTGAGCGCGGGGGCCACTTCCGTGACGATCGAGGCCTTCACGCCCAGCCACGCCTGATCCACCTTGCTGATCGCATCCCGATAGTCGTCGGCAAGCTGTGTCTGGTTCTTTGTAAATGTCGCGCCGAGCCGGTCCGACTCCGAATAAAACTTCCTCAGCTTTTCCCCGCCCTCACCCAGAATGTTGAGCACGTTCTGGCCAGATGTACCGAAGAGATTTGCGGATACAAGCACGCGATCCTCGCTCCCGAGGTCGGCGAGCTTGTCGGCGATCTCCGGCAGCAGTTCGCCGATTCCCCGCAACTCGCCCCGCTGGTTCTTCAGCGTGAGCCCCAGTGCCTCGATCACATCCTTCGCCCGCCCGCCCCCGTTGAGCGCGAACTGCGCGATGTTCTTCTGTGCCACGGCGATTGAATCTGCGAAGCTCAGCCAGTCTGTGCGACCGTCCACCACGGCTGCAAACCGCAAGCGGCTCGTGTCCTCGATCGTGAGCCCCAGCCGCTCCGCCGCCTGGTTGACCGCTTCCAGTTCCTTGGTGGTCTCGCTCAGAAAGCCGCCTTGCCCGATGACGCTCAGCCGATCGAAGATCGTGCGGCCAGCCGCGAAACCCGCTCCAAAGAGCGCGCCGCCCGCGATCATCTTCCCCACGCTCGCAAGTCCCTGCCCCAGCGATTTGAGCGCGGCCGTTGCCTTGTTGGCCCCCTTGGCACCCTTCTCGCCCATGTCAATCAGCCCGGCACCGATCTTGCGCGTGCTCGCCGAGGACTGATCGACGGAGTTGATGATGATCGAGAGTTGCTTGGTTGCCATTCTTTACTCGCCCTTGGTGGCTCTGCTCTCCGAACCCTGTCTCTCGCATTCCTGCTGGTGCTCAAGCCTCGCCAGTTCGCCTCGGAAGATGGTCAGGGCTTCCATCAGGCCCGCCGATGGGTGCAGGTCCGCATCCTCCGCCTCGGCCCTTGCCATGGCCAGCCACGCCTCGAATCCGTCATGCTCAATCGCGCACCACGCACGCACAAACTCGCCGACATTCGCCCAGACTTCCGCCGCGATCTCCTCTTCGCCCGTCTCGGAATCTGTTACTGGCCCCTTCTCCGCTATCCATCCCGAGCCCTCGCATGCGGCACACGTCTGCCGCATGCGGCCCTTGCAATCCGGACACATGGTGAGCTTGGGCGGGCGCGGCCCCTTTCCTTGCCGCTCCCTCGCCATCCTCTCCCGCCGCGCGTGAACCCACGCGGCGGCGATCAGGAGTTTTTTGCTTGTTCCTCCGCAAGGTTCGTCTTTCCGGCGTAGGCATCTGTGATCAGACTTACGTCCTCTTCGCCCAGCGCGTTATAGATTTCTGCCGCGGCGATCTGACCAAGCGTCGGGTGGGAAACGGTCTTGAAGGGCACCGCGGTCCCATCGTCCGCATCCGTCATACGCTCAGTGCCCACAATTGCCGATCTCAATAGCAGCTCACCGAACATCATCGCGGTGTGGGTCTGCCCAGCTACGTATCCCGCAGCCTGCGCGATCCGGTTCCGCTCCGAGTCTTTGATCCGCCGCACGCTCACCACCGGCCGATCCTCTTCGCCCGTATTGGCCCGCGACAACACCACACGCTTCGGCCCGATCTTGCCTGTCGTCTCAACGTTCATCAACATCTCCATTCAAGAACCGCAACAAATGCCGGCATCCAGGTATGGCGGCTCTCCGAGCCGCCCACCCACTGCCCATTGCCCACTGCCTCCTGCCTGCACTCAAATTAACAGAATGTGATAAATCACCAGCTCCTCATCAGCATCACCCGTGAACTTCAACTTCGGGTTGTGCACGATGAGCCCATCACGGTCGCTCGGTGTCCAGTCATCCGCATCAAACTGCACCGTCGGCGCGGTAAAGACGATCAGCCCGTTGGTCGTGTTCCACGGAACGCCAATCTCTTGGTAGAACTTGAAGAGGTTCTCATTGTGCCACTTGCCATAGAAGTCATACGTCGCCGCGGCCACGTGTTCCGGGTCGATCTCCGCCGAGATGTTCCGGTCCCCGATGCGCGTCGCCAGATACCCGGCCTTCTCGCCGCTGTCCAGCACGATTCCGGTCCCGATGCTCGGCCGGTCGGCCAGCGTGTTGTTGAGCGCGATGTTGATCTTCGTCACCACCGGGCTGAAGACGTCGAGCAGCACCGGCCAGGCCCGCTTGCCGATCACATAGGGCTTGGGCGCAACCGGCACGCTCGCCACCAGCGCCTTGGTCGGTGGCGATCCATCCGGATTTAGATCCTTCACCCCGCGGAAGTTGAGCTTCAGGCGCGGGGGCTTGTTGTGTTCAAGCATGAACTCCGCATCACCACGCGCACCGATCGCCCGGTGCGCCTGCCCACCGTTGATGTATTCCACAGTCGCCGACTTGCAGATCTGCGCGTCGGTCTCGCTCAACAGTCGCTGCGCGGTCCCGCAATCGGTCGGCACCGAGTCCACCGGCCGCGAGGTCTGCGTGCCGCTCGCCGCATACACGTACACGGTGTCGGCCGCACCAAAGACTCCCGTGATCGCTTCATAGACGAGGTACTTCGGTTTCGGACTGCTGATGGATGACTCATCGACATACACGCCGACCGCACGCCCGGTCTTCGTGGCCGAACCCTGCACAGCGTTGTCACCAAACAGCACACCGGGCACAAAGCCGCCATCGCTCCCCGTCGTCTCGGTCCCCACCTGCACCTTTTTGAGCTGAGTCGGCGCACCAAAGCCGCAGGCCTGCAACAGGTCATGCCACTTGGCCGCGGTGGCCACGGTCTTCCCGCCGCCCGCCATCTCCTCGGTCCACGGAATCTCCTGCTGCGCGGCCCCCATCAGGGTCGCAGACTTCGAGAGCCCCGCCTTGGCCTCATCGCGCTCATACCTGTTGCCTTTCGAGGTCTGCGAATATTCGGTGATCGTGCGTGCAAAGTCCGCCGCCACCAGCTCGCTCGCCTCGCTTACACCCTCATCCGTTTCCAGCCGAAATCCGATCTGCACGCTTCGCTTCAGTGACATCGTTCAATCTCCCTTCTGAGGTATGGCGGCTCTCCGAGCCGCCTTCTCGACCCACGCTACGAGTGTGGAGTGGCGAGTTTGAATTCACTCACCACTCCACACTCCACACTCACCACTCACCACTCACCACTCACCACTTCCAACTCACCCCGCCGTAAACGGATCTCCCCGATTCACGCGATAAATCACCTTCAACACGCACCCCGTCGCCACCGTTCCGAGGTCCGTCACAAACGTCGCCCCACCACCCAGAAAGTCCGTCCGCAGCGCCCGCCCGTCCCAGGTTCCATCGCCGCCCGAGTTCGGAAGTGGGGGGTCACCGCACGCAAGCTGATACAACTCCGCCGCAAAGATCTCGGCCATCGTCTCGTGCGTGGTGTTGTCGTTCCCATCATCCATTTCGCGAAGGTGACAGAGCACGATCACCTCAAACTCAAACCCATCCTTCTGCGCCGTCTCCTGCTCGCCGCCCCAGATCTCATCATCACCAAACATCAGTTCGACCGCGTGCTTCCCCGCCTGGTGCGCGCTCGCGATCAGCGCTTCCTGATTGCCGCTCCGCCCGCGAGCCCCGACCACAAACGCCTTATCCATATCGGTAAATGTGCTTCCGATGAACGCTTGCTGCATCTTGGCGCGAATGAGTGTCCGAACCGGGTCTACGCTCATGCCCGCCCACCCTTCGCCTGCCCGATCGGGTCGCGCTGAACCTCACGCACCGCCGCCAGCGCGGCCTTCAGTGCCCCGCGTCGATTCCCCGGTTCCGCACGAAGAAATCCCTCAAAGCTCGCGCGAAACGCCCCGCTACGTGCATCCCGTTGCCGATCCAGCGCGGCGAGTTCCGAGCCGAGTGCTTCCTGTCCGGCCACCGTGATCGCACGGTCCAGGTCGCGGTCCAGCTTTGAAACCATCCGGGGTTGAACCCCACCCTCCCACGTTGCAAAGAACTTCAACAGCGGCCGCTGCCGCCGCGAGTTTCTCAGCACACCAAAGGGTTTCACTCGCGTCGCTTCCCCGGCCGATCCTCGCTTCTTCAACCGGCGAAAGACCAGCCCCGTCCGACTGATCGCGAGCGAAGCATCCGCGGCTAAGGACTTTCCACCGAGCTTGGCACGCACCTTGGCAGAAATACGGTTGAAGGGAATGAACATCAAGCCCGCCCCAGCACTGATCGTCCCGCCCTCTTCGAGCTGCTCAAAGACCTTTCCGCCGTAGCTCTCGCCCGAAACGGCCCCGGCAAAGCTCTCCCCCTGCGCATCGTTGATGTCGAGGCAGGGTCGTTTCTTCGAGCCATACCCGTGCAGTCGGCTCGCCACAAACCGGGCCGCATCCCGCTTGCCGGGAAAGTCACTCTGCGCCCGCTTGATCAGCGACCGCTTGTGGTGATCGGCCGCATCGCGGTTCCGCTCCGCCAGCACCGACGCGATGACCGGCGGAAGGTAGCCAAGCATGGCCACCACCTCCCCGATCCGCGCCCGCACCGTGAAGTTCTCTTCCGCCATGCCTCCGCCTTTCACTCACCACTCACCACTCACCACACCCACGCTCACCAGGAACACTCAGCGTTCCACTGCCCAACCCCCGCGCGAATGTTTCGCCCCACCACCAACACCACCGTTGCATCCGCCTGTCCCACCACCGAGCCCGGCACCAGCAGCTTGTCCCCTTCACGAAGCCGAATGATGTTGCCGAGCGTGCCGATCCCCGTCTGATCATC
>ENA-ORBV01017177-ORBV01017177.1-microbial-mat-metagenome-genome-assembly--contig:-NODE-17177-length-10384-cov-9.608616_pt1 | contig 10384 bp, 10 predicted proteins | sample MGYA00237777_ERZ505514 | MGnify/ENA primary metagenome ERZ505514 (study PRJEB26160, sample SAMN06269048) | microbial mat metagenome | isolation source: Oligotrophic lake microbial mat | place...
CCGCCGGCGCATCCGGTGGAGTCGCCGCCTTCAGAGAATCCTGTTCCGGTGCGTGAGCCGTCCGAGGTCAAGCCGCCTGTGGCCTCCTTAAGCGCATGCCGAGCAGCCCATGCCGACCGACTTTCACCGAAGTGGCATCAAAGCCGCAACCATCGTCGGCAATCATCACCTCGACGTGCGCTGCATAGTCCTGGCGCACCGAAACTGTCACTTCGTGGCTCTTGGCATACTTGCTGATGGTTGCATGAGCGTCAGTACGATGCGCACTTTGGTGTCAGACAGCGCTGGCACGCATGCTGTTCAGTTCATCAGACGTGATGGGCCGCCCCGGTTCAACCAGCCCTTTTTTGCCCCCAGCCGCCGCTGGTGCTGGCGGTACACCAGGAGGGCGATGCGGGTGGAGTGACGACTCTGCCTGTAGGACTTTTCCGATGGCGGTTCCCGCCTCGATCTGACTGGGGCTGGCGCATCGCTTGACTAGACTGACTGCATGATCAGAATCGGCATCGTAGACGACCACGCCATCGTGCGGCAAGGCTTGCGGCACTACTTGGCCGAGCATGTGGATCTGCGCGTTACCGGAGAAGCGAAGAATGGGCGCGAGGCATTGGAGTTGGTGCGCGAAGGCAAGGTCGACGTGTTGCTGCTCGACCTGTCGATGCCAGACCAAGGCGGGGTCGAGGCGCTCAAAGCCATCCGCGAGCGGTTCCTCGATCTGCCAATCCTGATCCTCAGTGGCTTTCCGGAGACGCATTACGCCACCGCCCTGCTACGCCAGGGTGCGAGCGGTTATTTGAATAAGGAGTGCGATCCGCAGGAGATCGTCAATGCGATCCACACGGTCTTTCGCGGTCGAAAGTACGTCAGCACCGCAGTGGCCGAACTGCTGGCCGACAAAGTCTCAGGCACTGGTGCAGAGCCAGCGCACGCCCAGTTGTCGAAGCGCGAGCTGCAGGTGTTCCTGCGCCTGGCCAAAGGCGAGACGATCGGAAACATGGCACAAAGCATGTTCCTGAGCGTCAAGACGGTCAGCACCTACCGCACGCGGGTGCTCGAAAAGCTCAAACTGTCCAGCAACAGCGAGCTGACGTATTACGCGTTGACCAACGGGCTCATACAGTAGGCTGTGCATCTCACATGGTGACCCTTGCATTTGGCCTCACCGATTACGGTGACTTGCTGTCGAATCCGCTCTATGGGTTTGCAACGCCTTGCAAGACCACCTGCGCCGCAGCAGCAATGCAGTGGTAAAGCCGAGCGCCATTGCCAGAACCAACTGCTGTGGGCACGAAACACCCGTGGATGCCAGTGTGCGCGTTGCCGACGCATCATACGTTGCGCAAGCGTCATCGGTTCGCAGCGATGCGCTTGCTGGTAGTGCGTCTGATCGCTGGGCGATGCCTGCGCCCTCTTCGCGCGCGAGCGACGCGTGATCCTCCACCAACTGCGTTGCAGGCCGGTGCGATCCCAGCGTTTGCGCATATACCCAGGTGAACTCCGCGCCAATCAGAAAAATCTGCGCCGAATAGTAGACCCACGCGAAGATGATGATCACACCAGCAGCAGCGCCAAATCCATTGGCAACGCCAGCACGGCCGATGTACATACCAATCAAGACACGGCCTACGGTGAACAACAGAGCGGTCACGAATGCGCCGATCCACACGTCCACCCAACCCACCTGCACCCGAGGCATCAATTTGTAGATGAGCGCAAATGCAGTGGTCGTCAACCCGAAACCCACCAGCACGTCCACTACCCGACCCAGCACTTCCCAGTCGACGAAGAATCCTCCGTACCACCTGCCGAGGGCAGACAAAGCCGCACTGAACAGTAACGAGACCATGAGCAAAAAGCCAAGGGCCAACACCATGCCAAAGGAAAGCAAGCGGGTCCGAAGCAGGAACCAGATACCGCTGCCGCCAGGTTTCCGGGGAGTGCGCCAGATCCGATCGAGTGCACTTTGCAGTTCGCCAAAAACCGTGGTTGCACCGATGATCAATGCCACCGCTCCTATGAACGCGCCGCTGACACCCTTGGCCGGCTCGTCGAAGCTTGCCAGCATCTGCTGAACACCAGCGGCAGCTTCGACGCCCATCATGCTGGTCAGGTAGCCGAAGATCTCACCACGCGCAGCTTCCTGGCCAAACACCAAGCCCGCAACAGAGATGACGATGAACAGCAAGGGTGCCAGCGAGAAGACGGTGTAATACGACAATGCTGCGCCCATGCTGGGCGCCTCGTCGGCTATCCACGACGCGATTGCCGCGCGTGTAAGTGACCACAATGCGACCCAACGCGACGCCTTTACAGCAGGGACGTCAAGCCGCGCCATAGCCTATTAGCGCAACCCGCTTCATGCCGATGCGCGCTTTACGCCAGCACTGGTGGTTCGATCCGCTGCGGGTATCTTTTGGCGAGCGCCTTAATGAACAGACGGGCGGCGACGTCCGTTTTGCCTCCTACGATCAGCCCTGGGTCCGGTTCTCCATTCGGCAGCGCCCGAGGTAGTTCGGCCGCGTCGATAAGAGACTCGGACTCGCCGAGTGCCAGAACCGCTTTCCCGTGCAGGTAATGGTCTTTGATAAAGGCCATGGAGAAGGGATGCTTTGATAGAACCTCTACCGCGCCCGCTCCCGCCGGAAGCACGAGGCCATCGAACAGAAACGCTGGCTCGTTCTCCATCGATGCGCTAGCTTGAATCAAGTCACCGGCAGCGGTCGAGATCCCCCCGATGCGAGGCCCCACCAGTCTGCAAACCGCGCCTTGGGCAACCAACGCCTTCTGCACCGTCATCACCGCTTCGGCATCGACTCCTGGCGCAATCAATACTGCGATATTGCGCGTGCGAATTGAACCATCCCCAGGTCGAGCGGTCAGCGAGAGAGCAGGCGACAGGGCGATTTCAGGCGCTGCTGGCGCTTGCAGCGCTTTCGGTAGCGGCTCGGGTAGTGGGTCGATACCCAGCCCTTGTGCAACACGTATGGCCAGATCTTCCGATACATTGCGCAACCCGGCCACCATGCGCTCACGGATGGCAGGAACTGTCAGCTTGGACAGCTCGAATCTGAATCCATCGACGATATGCGCCTGTTCCCAATCCGTCTGGCTTTCATAGAACAGCGTAGCCTGGGTGTAGTGATCTGAGAATTTCTCAGGGTTGCCGCGAACCTTGTCTTCCAGCACGGGCTGGGGAAACGATACAAAGCCAGTCGCTGCGCCGGCTTGGAATGGGCACCCTCCCGCCAGCGAGTTGGGTTCGTAAGTTACGCGACCGCGGTGAATCGCCTGGCGATGTGCGCCATCGCGCTGGTTGTTGGATACGGGAGCGATCGGTGCGTTGATCGGGATCTCATGGAAATTGGGGCCGCCCAATCGACTGATCTGCGTATCGATGTAAGAATGAATGCGGCCGGCCAAAAGCGGGTCATTGGTGAAGTCGATTCCGGGCACGACGTGCGCCACGCAAAAGGCCACCTGCTCCGTCTCCGCAAAGAAGTTGTCGGGGTTGCGATTGAGCACCATGCGGCCCACGATGTGAACTGGAACGAGTTCCTCTGGCACGAGTTTGGTTGCATCCAAAAAGTCGAAGCTCCAGTTTTCGGCCTCCTCTTCAGTGAAAACCTGGAGGCCCAACTCCCACTCGGGATACTCCGCTGCTTCGATCGCCTCCCACAGGTCGCGTCTATGAAAGTCAGGATCTGCACCAGAAATTTTGACGGCCTCATCCCATACCAAAGAATGGGTTCCAAGCTTGGGCTTCCAATGGAACTTGACAAGTTTCGATTCGCCGTGCGCATTGACCAGGCGATACGTGTGGACTCCAAAGCCTTCCATCATCCGGTAGCTTCGCGGAATCGCGCGGTCACTCATCTGCCATACGAGCATGTGGGTGGATTCAGGGCTGAGCGATACGAAATCCCAGAAAGTGTCGTGGGCGCTTGCTGCCTGGGGCATCTGGTTGTGCGGCTCTGGCTTAACTGCATGGACCAGATCGGGAAACTTCATCGCATCCTGAATGAAGAACACTGGCATGTTGTTACCAACCAAATCCCAGTTGCCCTCGTCAGTGTAAAACTTCACTGCGAAACCTCGTACGTCGCGAGCCGTATCCTTCGATCCCCGCTCGCCCGCAACTGTAGAGAAGCGCGTGAAAAGTGGTGTGATTTTTCCCGCTGCCTGAAACGGGGCGGCCGCAGTGAGGTCGGGTAGCGCCTCATAACATTCGAAATAGCCGTGTGCAGCCGATCCTCGTGCATGAACAATGCGCTCCGGGATCCGCTCATGATCGAAGTGGGTGATTTTTTCCCGCAGGATAAAGTCTTCCAAAAGAGCAGGCCCTCGCAAGCCAGCTTTGAGGGAGTGCTGGTTGTCTGCAATCCGAACGCCCTGGTTTGTCGTCAGAACTTGACCTGAAGCATCGGCGCGCACACGGTCGAGCGTTGAAATTGTGGCGTTGTTGCCAGGTAATGCAGAAGTGCCTACTTTATCGCTCTCGTTTCGCTCTGCGAGCGTACTCGCCCCAACAAGGGGAGAGGGCGTTTCCACGTGGGAGCCCTTTAGCGGCGATAGGCCGTAGTCATAGCCATTTTCGGCCAGCTTGTGGTCGGCCGTTGGCATGGATGCAGCCAGCAAGTTAGTTGCCTTGGCCTTTTGAACGGGAAGATCTCCAGCCGTCCCGGGTGGCATTTTTGCCTGAGCGCTATTTGATTTGCGAGCAGTTGATTTGGCGGCCGCAGCGTTGGCCTTTTTTGCAGGGGTAGGCATGGTTTTCTCCGGTTCGGTAAAAATGTGACGGACGAGAAAGGGAAGAAAACGAGGCAGGTCTCAAGTGCTGTCAAGAGGTTTAGCCGCCTTCGCCTTTTTCAGACCGCGAATATTCATCGCAGCCAGGACAATCTGCAATGCGACAAGTGCCCAAGCCCGATCGGGCCAAGCCCAAACGATCCACAGCACATTGCTCACCAAAAATATCCAGAACCCGAAAAACCTGCGTCGTTCGTTGGTGGAGCCGACTAACCAGGCCGCAGCAACCGATGCAGCAAATGCTGGCCACTGCAAGATATCGATCCATGCCATATCCGGTCAGCCTTTTTGCTATAGCAATATGCGACTAGCGTCAGTGGCCAGCTTCAATAGAGCGGCCCACGAGGCTTTGAGCACGGTCTATCCACTTGGTTCTTTATTCCGCCATTGCCAACAGTTCTTCTTTGCGGGCGGCCATTTGAGCTCCCAACGCTTGCATATCTAGCTTGGTCTTTCGAGCCTTGGGAAACATTTGCTTCTCCTCCTCTTTCACGTGGTGCTTAACAAATTCACCCATGACTTTCACGTTGGCGTCGTACATTTCACCGAAAGGGGCTTTGCCATTCACCGCCGCAATGAGGTCCTTGACCGAAGCGTGCTCGACCGTTGCTTCCGGAACCAGCTCCTTGTCCCGCAAAGCTGCCTTGACAGCGGGGTAAAAAATCTCCTCTTCGATCTGCGTATGGACGGTCAGCTCCCTACAGATTTGTGCAACTATCGCCGTCTTGCGGGCGTCGGACTTCGTTTTCTCAAACGCATCAAACAAGCTTGATACAAGCTTGTGGTCAGCCTTCAGCATAGCCAGCGCGTCTTTCGGAGTTGCCTTGCGGGTGGGCGCTTTTCGGGCCGCTACAGACTTTGTCGCAGGGGACTTTTTAGTTGGCGCATTTTTTGCAGTCGACATGGTGAACCTCTTTTCAATTTTGTCGTAGGTCCGAATCGCTTCGGGCCAGCAGAAATGCTGACACCGCAAATATCATGCATCTGGAAAATGCACAGTGTCAGACTTCTGTTTACCGTGTTGTAGGAAAAAGGCCTTTTCTTGGCACTGCGTGGGTGGCCTGTATTGGCAGCACATCTGGCACCAAGAACGCCACGACCGGCCAAGGTGCGTGGCCCGCGCACACGCGCAAGCGGCCCGAACCCGCTCCTGGATATCAACGCCTCTGCACCACAATGAAGACTTACCGCCGAGCGGACTGCGCGGGATAGGCCGGTGAAGGATCACGCTTCGCTTGTCACCGCGTGAGGGTCCCGCTCAGATTGCGAATCGCTATGTGCCGGCACTCTGGCCACACGCCTAGAGCCCTGCCCTGGCGCGAAGCTTACGACGACGCTGCCGCCCAGGCCTTCAATGCGGTGGCGCAGATTGACTACCGCGTCGTTTTGCGGTTGTGCCAGTGTCGACGCAGCAGCATAGCCATCGTCATGGACCGAGACCTGCACAAGGTCACCAGCCATTGCCTTGAGGCCGATCCGCACGGTTGTCGTTTGCGTGTGCTGAGCGACATCTGCCAATGCACTTTCGACCCAGCGGTAGGCGAGCACTCGACTGCGGTCGCTGGCCGCCACGTCCTGCAAGGCGAGATCGATTGCAAGCTGCGTGCTTGCGGAGAATTGGTAGGCCAGGATTTCCAGTGCATCACGAAGACCAAAGTTGTGCAGCGCAGAGGGCATCAGCTCTTCCATGCTGTGCCTTTTCAGATGAATCCCCTGATCCAGGGTGTCGGCGAGGTGGTCCAGCCGAACCAAGGCCTCCGCAGATTGCTGGCTATCGACCAATCGACGCAAGCGCACCAAATCAAGTTTGGCCGCGGTCAGAATCGCACCCAACTCATCGTGCAAGGTACGCGCGACACGTCCGCGCTCGTCCTCTCGGATCAACTGGAGGCGTTCGTTCAATCCCCTTAGGAACTGTCAGTTAATTAGTTTTACAACTTCTAACGAAGCTTGCGTGGTGGGCGCTTAACTCGTCGTGGCTCGTGCGGCGCAATCGCATAGTTCCAATCTCCGTGGAATTTGTCCGGCGCCATGCGTAAGGCGGCCATTGTCGCGTCATCCACCTTTATTCCGGTCGGATACTCATCGGTGTCGAGCGCTGCGCGCACCCGCAATCCTTTTGTGGTGGTCGTGCTTGCGATCAGATTGACCACCACCTCCAGACTCTCAAGCGGACGGCCACGCCAATTGCGCGTGATGTGGCAGAACATGCGGTGCTCGATCTTGTTCCACTTGCTGGTGCCTGGCGGGAGGTGGCAGACGTTGATCTGCAGGCCCGTGGCGTCCGCCATGCGCTGCAGCGCCACCTTCCACAGCCGCGCGCGCGAGCCGTTGCTGCCGCCACCGTCGGCCGTGATAAGCAGCTCTCTTGCATCCGGGTACACCTTGCGTCCCATTTGGCGCCACCAGCTGTAGATTGATTCAACGGCAAACTCCGGCGTATCGTGATCAATGCCCACGCTGACCCAGCCCGCGTCGGCTCCCAAGTCGTAGACACCATAGGGAATCGCCTTGCCCAGCTCACCATCCTGAAAGTCGTGCACGCGCACCTCAGTTGGCTGTCCTTTGGGGTGCCATTCTCGCCCGGCATTCTTGAATGGCCCCACCAGTTCCTTTTTCTTCGTGTCCACCGAGATCACCGGCTGCCCGCGCTTCTGGAATTCTTTTGCTCGCCGCGCGATGTGCTCGAACTGCGCATTGCGATCAGGATGCCCCGCACCCTCTTGTGTCTTGCGATTGGCCTGTAGGCTGTAACCCGATTGTTGCAATACCTCACTCACAGTCTGGTAGCTCACTTGATGACCTTGGCGCGTCAATTCTTCGGCCAACACACGCACACTCTTGCAGGTCCAGCGCAGCGGTGACATTGGATCGCCTCGGGTAGAGGGCTCCACCAGCAGCCATCGCCGACCCCGTCCAAGCACGCAAAAGTTGCCAAGGTCGTCATCCGACTGATCGTGGCCGGCGCGGTGCTTCTCGTCGTCGGGGTGGCCGGCTGGAACAAGCTGCGCGCAGAGTTCGAGGAATCCTTCAACGGGTTCTCGGCCAGCCCCGCCGCCGTGCTCGAGCGCACAGCGTAGTTCGCGCCACCTACTCCAACGGACGACCCTTGCCCATCCTCGATAATTTCGGGACCACTAGCCGCATGTCGCGCCAAGGATTCTGGCTTCGCCACCTGTTCGCAGTGCCTGCGGCCCTCGCCCTGACCATTGCCGCTCAGGAACTGACCGGTGTCCTGGAACTGGCGGCCAGTGCCGCGCTGACGCTGTTCCTCGTGAGCATCTGGTCACGGCGATTGCACGACCGTGACCGGTGGTCGGTGCGGTGTGCCTCAGTATCGAATGTGCCTTGCGCAAGGGCAATCCGTGAGTACCCCTTCAACGCCGGGTACCACCTGACGGTCTCGGTCATCGGCACCAGCACCACCGTCGAATACGACATGAAGAGGCTGTATGAACACTCGGTAGGCCGCCTGTCGAAGGCAACACGCACCGGGAGCGATTTGACACCGGAAGATCGGTTTGCTGCCAAGGCCGCGCAGGACTACGTGGACTTCATCCGCGTCGACCCTTGGCATCTATTCGATTTCAAGAGCCGGCTGACGCAACTGTGGCAACTTTCACTCTCCGGCCCCAACACCATCCGCCGGTTCGAACGCTGCTTCGCGGTGACCTCCGAGTTCTTGGCCAAGGAGGGATACGCCAAAGTCATCAAATTCGCAACGCGCTCCATCTATGAGGCGCCCAAGCATGTCACGGCCATCGTCCTGGACCGGATGCCATCAACAAACCATTCCTATTCCGAAATCAAGGTCCTCACGACCACTGGCGACGAGATCATCGCAACCATTCCCCGCTACGAAGCCTTCACCGACTACAGTCGCTGGTTGGCTGCCGAAGGCGGCAATATCCACGAGATCGTCGGCAATCGTGGTGAAGTGGTCGTCAGCCTGCTGGTGCCCGTCGGATACCAATCCCCCATCCCTACGGCGCGTGCTGTTCTCGCAGCCAATCCTGACACGCCCAAACCAGCAGAGGGTTGTGCTGGCTATTCCAGTGGGTGACATCAGCCGCCAGATGCGCCTGGAAAACGAGACTGTCCGTGTCGAGCACGTATACGACTTCTGATGCGCCGAAGAGGCTGCAGGAACAACTGAGGGCCTGCAATGTGGCAGGTGGCCACGGAGGTGGCCAAACAAGGGGTCGACCTCTGGCCTGCAGCACCGGTTCAGGCGCCAAAGCAAGCGCGGGACGGAACGCAGGCGCGGCAGCCACGCTGCGTTGGATCTCTAATGCATCTCCATCTGCGCTGAACAGGCGCCACCGACATTCCGCAATTCGCCCGGGGTCAGCCAGTCCGAGACGCCGGGCCGGCAACGAAGTCATGCGGCATATTGCGTCCTGCAGCGTCAGTGCCCCGGTCTCCCGCACCATGCGGCGCAGAAACCAAGAAGCCCGCGTGTATGCACCATGAAACTGTTCGCCGGCAAGCACACTGTCCGTCGCAAGCGTTGTTGCATCTGAACCTGGCAACTCGCCGATTTACTCGACGGCAGTTGAAATCCGCAACATTTCGGAGCCGAGTTTTCGGTTGCCGGCCACTGCCAGTACCCACTTGCCAACTGTTCCCAAATCGTTCCCACGTTCGGCCAGTAAGACAAAAGGGTTAGCACGCGCTTACGTGCTAACCCTTGTCTTTATTGGTGCGGCTGGCAGGAATTGAACCCACGACCCCTTGGTTCGTAGCCTGCCAAAATTGGACGATGCTGAATTTAATCAATGACTTATCGACGCCCACAACGTTCTGAGTCCCGCATAGCTGCCTATGAACGAAATTAACAGTCCCGCAAAAGTCCCGCAGCCTGGTCTCACGTCCAGTGCCAAGGGAAGGAACGGGACTCGCGCAAAAGTCGCGCAGTACTTTGGGCGCAGCCGTTGCCCCACTCTGCAATCGTGAGGGATCGTAGACGGATGCCATTACAAAGCACGGCCCGAGTCAGCGGATAAGGGTGCGGTCAATACGTACTTGCTTCGTCCCGTGGCCACCTCCTTCACCCGCAACATGATCAGCGTGTTGAAGTTGCCCGCGATCTGGCCGGCTTTGGCCAGCGAGCCGATCCGGGCTTCCACGTCCGACCAGGTCTGCGTGTACGCCGTCACCTGGAAACCCGCCCCACCTGCCTGGTTCAGAAGCGGAATGAACTCGTCGCCGATCAATTCGTTGAACTCGTCGGCATGGATCGCGATCCGCCGCGGTTTGATCTCCTCCGGCAGACCCCGGCCCGTGACCGAACTTATAGAGGCTTCCGGCGACGCTGGTGAGATCCGCGAACATGGAATTGCCCACTGCACCCGCCACCTCATAGTCGGAGAGTGCATCGAGCCCGACATAGACGATCCCGCCCAGGTTGATGACCGACATCCAGTCGAACACCGGCCGCCAATCGGTCGGGTCGTCCAGCACGGGTGACAACAGCGCCGCAGTGCGGCCGGTGGTGAGCTTTTCCATCAGCGGTAGCAGCGACGCCTCCAGCTTGTCGAAATGGCTATTCTCGTAGTTCAGCGTTGAAGCCAATGCA
>ENA-ORBV01017178-ORBV01017178.1-microbial-mat-metagenome-genome-assembly--contig:-NODE-17178-length-10384-cov-6.564859_pt1 | contig 10384 bp, 8 predicted proteins | sample MGYA00237777_ERZ505514 | MGnify/ENA primary metagenome ERZ505514 (study PRJEB26160, sample SAMN06269048) | microbial mat metagenome | isolation source: Oligotrophic lake microbial mat | place...
CACCTCTCTATTCGTCGGCAGCGTCAGATGTGTATAAGAGACAGATATTACTTGAGCACTCTTCCTTCACCAATCAGCAGAGAAATCCGTCTCTCTTCACAGGGACGAAAGAAAGTATTTGATAGATACCTCATTGATTCACCTGACGCTAACGTCCACATCATCATCTCCATATAAATATTCCTTCATAAAGTCTTCCATCACTACCTACCTACCATGTGGAAAGGAAGAGCAAGTGCCGTGGTCCAAAAGGCGGTGGCCCAGCAGAGCCGAAGAAACGCCTCATCTTTGGGACATGATTCTTCTCGGCGGCAAGTAATATTATGGCCTATAGGTGCAGCTTTATCCGTCTTGCTATTGGCCGAGTTGGATAAACGACATCAACAGCAACAAGAACAACTAAAACAACAACAAGTTTCCATCGGCGGCGGCAGCAGCGGCAATAAGAGCGTGAGCAAAGGCCAAAACAAAAGTAACGATGACGATGAAGATACAACTCCATTCTGGATGATGAAAATGAAAACCTACCTTCCACAACCATCACAACCTTCAAGTAATACTTTAGATGGCATTGCCGCAACCATCACTGGCACGATAATGACTCCCACGAATACTACTGCCTCTTGTGAGGGCGGCAGCACGGGTGGCAGTCCCATGAAAGTCCGTAAAAGTGCCGATTTACGACGCTTTGCCACCCTTCGACGCATGAATGAAAATTCCACCAAGGAAAAATTGCAGAGTCGATACAACGTCAATTGGAAACGCCCCCTCGGCGAGGGCAGCTTTGGTGCGGTCTACGTCGGTTTGGATCGAACGACGGGGGAACGTGTGGCCGTCAAAAAAATATCCAAACGATATACCAATGAAGATGAATTTTATCGTGAAATGAATGCCTTGCTGCATTTGCGCAAGGCCGGTGGTCATCCCGGCATTTGTTCGCTGCGAGAACATTTCAATGAAGGCGGTCATTATTATTTGATTTTGGATATTGTCGAAGGTGGTGAAATGTTTGATCATTTGGTCGAACAGGGTGCCTATTCCGAAGCGGATGCCGCACGATTGATTCGGGAAGTCGCATCCTCCCTGTTATTTATTCATGGATTGGATACGACGCACGGCGATTTGAAGCCCGAGAATTTAATGTTGAGTTCCAAAAACCCAAGTGATGCCGTGGTCAAGCTTGTCGATTTTGGATGTGCCCAAGTGGATGATAAAGATTCTATATCCCATAAATACAACAGTGAGAGTGATGGTCCTGCCGGGTCCAGTATTGCTGGAAAGACACTTGCCTATTGCCCTCCCGAAGGTAAGTACAACCGTCGGGACTTTTTAAATTCTTGGCATCTTACTTCCCTGCGGAAACGTACTCACAGTGCATTCTGCATCACATATACATATATACATTCATGCATGCAAATCATTCATCTGATACAGTCTTGACCGAAAGCAAGAGCGGACGCTATACCATGCATCCTTCCATGGATATGTGGGCCTTGGGAGTCATTCTCTACATTATGTTGACGGGGCTCCACCCATACGATATCCGAGGTCAGGCATCGGATGAAGAAGTGGCCAAAGCCATTGTGAGTGGCGTCGATCCTCCCTTGCGCAATTCACCCATTACAGCACACTTGTCCGAGTCTGCCATTGACTTGATAGAGAAACTCATGGATCGGAATCCCAAAACACGGATAGATGCTTGGACATTGCTACAGCATCCCTGGGTCAAGGGAGAAACCGCATTGACGAGTAAAATCGCATTGGCCGGTAAGAAGCTATCCATGTACAGTGTCTACAAGAGTGGAATAGAGCGGAGGGTATTTGAAAGATTAGTGACTTCATCCGGTGAGATCGATGAACATTCCAAGAAATCATCCTTGATTGAGAAATCCTTTCGAATGTTTGATGAGGAGCGCAAAGGACACATTGATTTGATGGATCTACAATCCGTTGGGCGCGGAGTATCCATACCGCCAGGAGCCGATGAAAGAGATGCTGCACCCATGTCGCTGTCGACCTTTTCTGACTTGCTGTCAGAACATATGCAGAATAAGTACTTTCCAAAAGGGCACGTCGTGTACAGAGAAGGGGAGATGGGAAATCAAATGTATTTCATAAGCTCTGGAACCATTACCGTGTCGACAAAGACAGGCTTCACGGTAGCGCGTGGTCCTGGTGACTTTTTCGGAGAGGGAGCGCTGCTGAGCAACACGAAGCGCCGTTCGGCGACAGTTCATTGCAATACTCCGGTCCATGCGATGGAGGTTAGTCGGGAATACTTTGACAAGTACCTCGCAAAAAGTGATTCTGCGCTGTTCATGTTTCTCAGAGAAAAGGACATTATTCGCAAGAAGAATCGCGCCAAAGTGGTTTTGCGAAATCAACAGTCTTTGAATGAGCGCCACTTTAAGTTCGGCGAAGTTTTATTTGACGAGAATGACAAATCAGACACCTTGTTTCTTGTGGAACAAGGAGTGGTCGATATTTTGGTCTCAGGCAAACATGTTTTCACAGCGAATCCAGGGAATATCTGTGGCGAGAATGCAGCTTTGACAGGTCGCGCGCGAAGTGCCAAAGCTGTCTGTGCTACAAAGGAGGGCTGTATTGCCTTCGAAATGGCTGCGAGAGATTTTAAGAAGCTCATGAAGAAAGCCCCCGATTTACAACACTCCCTGCGCACTATTTGCCTTCGTCGTGACTTCAAAAAAGCCGTTGTGAAGCGTCTGAATAAGGAATTCCCTTATCTCAACCCTCGAGAGGCCTTTAACTCTGTCAAGACAGATATGTCTCACCCTGATTATTTGAGCAGAGATGAGATTGCAAATCTCGTACGAGACTTTTCCCCATCATACACCGACAAAGAAGTCGACGAGTTGGTCAAAATGCTGGACTTGACCCATTCAAATACAGTTTCTTTTGATGAGTTCAAGCAGGTGTTCATTGTTGACATCAAGGCATCTGCTTCGAAGTAAGTCTCAGGTAGTGGTTTTCCATGGCTTGGACTAGTCTTTGGAAACTGCTTTCCCCCGTCGTTGCTATAGTAAACATAACTGTAAACCTACATACCACAATCAGCTGTAACTAGCTGAAGGGTGCCCCCTTTTTTAGTCTGCCCTTTGTTTGCAATAGTTTACTCCGACCTTCCAGGATTCGTGGCATTCATATCATGCAACCACACAAATGGGTCGTGTAACTTTGAACTTTGAATAAAAGGTATTGAGAAAATATATGTTCCGTTCTTGCTAGGAAGAACAGCCATTGGGCTCCCGGATCGTTCATTGTAAAAGGGAATCCTAATTTATTACATTACATTTCTACTAGTAGAGGTCCACTAAGAGTAGTACAGTAGAACGGGAGCTGTCGGAGGTGAAAAAAAAGAATTATCTAAAACCAAAGAGGATTGCAAAAAAGAAGCAGTGCGCGTCTTGTTCAGACTTCTGCGCGGTTGACGGCCAAACGGGTCACTACGCCAGTCACAAGCGCTTGACGCTCCCCACTATTATTTCAACGCTTTCAAGGTGCGTGCAGCGGGAAAGTGAAGTTCTTCGTGCAACTTTCAAACTGGATCGACATCGCTTGGGGTGGATTGCTAGAAGGCGTCTCATGTTGTTGGTCAAAGCCTTGCATGTAGTTGCACTTAGTAGTTAGCTAGCTAGTAGAGGAAGTGGCCTTTCTGTTCAAGAAGCTACAGGTTAATTGCAAGGTCGTAGCTATCTCTGGAGGAGGACCGTCAACTTTATTCTTAAACGAAGGATCCAGAACGTTCTATTGGGGGCACACGAACTACTCTCGATTCTTTTTCAGTGAAAACAAGCCATCAACTTTCGTACAGCAATCTCAGCTTAGACCAACGTTAACTCCGTCATCATGTCCAAGTCAAAGGACCAGCCCAGGGCATTCCAAGACGCGTATAGGCGTCTCAAAGCGAATGATCCGGATCTCAAAAAGTTAGCCCTTCAAGATCTCAAGCTCAACGACAAGTCCGCCCAGCAACTGGCCAAGGTGATTTGGAAGAATCAGCATCTAGAAAACCTCAATCTGTCGAGGAACAAGATTGGAGATCTCGGTGCCTGGGAACTGTCGGAGGCCCTCAAGCTGAACAAAACGATTAAAGTATGCGACTTGAGAAGCAACCACTTCAAGGTGAACGGCGGCGCTGCCATTGCGGAATGTCTCCAGAAGAACCGCGCTTTGGAACGAATCGTTGTGGACAGCGCTGCCTTTGAGGGAGATGAAGGCAAGAAGGCACTGATTGGCGCTCTAAAAGCCAATTCGACCTTGTGGCATACCAACGTTGCTGCGGAACAGATTATGTATTTGGGCAATCAGTCGGGCGTAGCAACTGCCTGTCGACGACTGGCGAAGAACGACAAGTCGTTGAAGTTCCTCAACATTATGAAGCGGTCACTGGGAAATGCTCACATCATGGCTATAGCAGAAGCTATGAACTACAATCGCGCCTTAATGAATCTGAATTTGTGGGACAACAAGATACAAGATAGCGGTGTAGCAGCTCTTGCGGAAGTACTGGGCAAGAACAAGGTGCCCTTGGAGAACTTGTCCTTGCGATGCAATCAGGTGAAAGACAAAGGTGCTATTGCTTTGGCAAAGGCGTTGGTAAATAATAAGCGTCTGCTGTCTTTGGACTTGAGGGAAAACGCCATTGGTGATCCCGGGGCAAAATCACTGGCCAAGTCTCTTCAGAACCATCCCTCTCTTCAGGAATTCTTTTTAAACGAAAACAAAGTCGGGGATGATGGAGCAGAGACTCTTGGTGTGATGTATGCGACATGCAAACTGAAAGTCCTATATCTAGGCAACAACAATATTGGCGACCAGGGAGCGGCTTACATAGCGGAAGGAATGAAACTCAACACTTCTGTTCATGAGCTTTTCCTATCCAACAACAATATTGGTGATATCGGAGCTTTGGCGTTTGCCGACGCAATCCCGGAGAACAGAGCCATTATACGCCTATATCTGACAAATAAAAAGATGACAAAGAGGGGTGAAAAGGCACTGGAGGAATCCTCGTACAGCAATCGCTTCATGAAGTGTCTTTACGTCACGTCGGGGAATTTGGCGCACCCTGGTGGCCCACCAAAGGAAGACGAAAAAGCAACCAAAAAGGTCAAAGCATTCCCCACGGTTCAGTCGACCCCGCAAGCTTCAAGGGCTGGTAATGGCATGCCTACAGCGGCCGCACTCATTCGAGAGAGCTTTAAAGAGAAAGGCTAGTAGGAATGCAGGAAGAAGTGTTGCCGATCTGTCTCCATGCTTCGCTTCGCTATGAGTACGTCCGATTGCGTTACAGGGTTTTTTCTTTTGCGATGCAGATCTTACATCTGCTCCGGAACTCCGAGTGCGACGAAGTCCTCCGTGACGCCCTTCCTTGTTGGTTTCGCGAATGGCAATAGGTGTTTGTCTTTTCTCTGGCAGCTCATACTGTAATGGGCAGCCATTGTAATATTATCTATCTAGCTGTTGTTTGATTGAAGCCCTACCCTCCGTATCGAGTGTTCAGATGTTTAGCTAATATGCTAGCAGTGTTGTTAAGTAAGCCACCTTATTCCTTTTTTCCCTTCCCTATTATTAGGAAATAAGGCTGCTCCCAAAATGTTTTAAAAATGCAAAGCTTCAGTCAGTGCTGCTTGCTCGCCTTTATTAGTCCATCAAACTGACACCATGCTCTAAACTAGCCTACTTTAATGGTGTTTGGCAAAAAATCCTTTCTGCTGATAAAATGAGCCCCACAGCTGCACTGCAAGCTTGTTTCTCTCTGCCATATCCATACTTCTATCTTTTCATACAAATCAAAGTCTGCGGTTGATTCATACTGTAGCAATAAAGTTATTGGATAAAAGTGTGATCAATCCCACAAAACGCTGCTTGGTGAAGCTACAGTAATTCGTCACTAATAAAGGAATTTGAAAGAAGAGTACTACGCTTGTGCTGCGATTCTGCCAGTTGCTTGTGCGCATTAGAAGTCGGAGGCGTTTTACACTTTTACTAATATGAATACTCTTCACAAAGGACCGTCAAGTTATCCAGGAGTTCCTCGTCGGACCATTCTACCCATAGAGTGGAAACGCTGGAAAACGTATGTACTCGAAGTGCACTCCAGAGATGAGTGTAATTGTAATCGATTTGCTTGCAAGTAGATGAGACAGTCACGTTTAGACCATTCTTTGTCGCCCAATTGCATCGCGAAGTTGACATCCACCATCTATTGGAACATCACGTAACACCGAATCTCGGCCGATTCTTCTTCGTTCATTGAATCAATATCAAGTTGTTTGGATTGCGCAGAAATGCCACCATTCGTAGCAGAAGAGGCTGTCGACTCAACAGAGTAAGAGCTCATGTTGTAACCGAATCTTCGCACCTCCGCCGAGGAAAAATTGAATGGATGTGAACGGATTCCAAATTGTTCCTGCGTCATTGGTGGGTGCATTGAAATGACTTCTCAGGCTGAGTAGTAGTAGTGTACGGACGTCGGTCATCGGGTTCGTCATCCACCAGAATCTGACCCGCCGGAGCCATTACTCGATACTGCCAAGATGTGTGAGTAAAATTTGAGTGGACAGGATGGAGAAAATCCATCATTCACAGTTACTGTAGGCCATCGTGCACCCAATGTCAAGCCTCATATGGTCATGGGTCCGAGCAGTGGAACATAAGACGGTCGCGTACTTCACAGTTGTTTGAAACCCAAAGGCACGCACTTCATTTGGCGAAACGAAGTCTGGGTTGTGAAAAACATCCTGTCCTCCAAATGATACACGGAAAATACGAATGGGATTCAGCACGTCTTTTTCTTCGACAGATGGGCTTCAAGCGCATTGGCGGCATGCATTTTGTTCTGTAATTTGGTAATTTCTTACTCAAATCTAGAGGGTAAAAGAATGGAAAAAAGAAAAGGTGTCCGTGAGGTACAACCTTTTTTCAAAAGGAGATCAAACCAAGCTGAAAAACATGGGCCCAACCCCTTCGGGGCAAGCCAACCCAATATGTAACGTTAAAGCCAAGAAGAGGAATTTTGAGTTTCGTTGCCTCATTCCATCGTAGTCTATTATGAAGTTGTTTTCTCATCCCTTGTAACAGGTCCGACATACGCTCATCATTTTATAATCATCGGCAACTCCATTCCTTCTTGTCAAAAATCAATAAACGCACAGAGGGAAAAACAGAATTCCAAGGGACTGTTGAAATCGAGAGGCACTCCATCTTCTCACCTTTCAAGGGTCGCCCAGCTGGGATCCGTTGTCGGTTCTAGAACAGGAATTCCACAAGCGGTTTTGGAGACATCGTAACGGAAAAGCCGACATTCGCAATCGGCGTCCGCAAACGGATCACCTTATTAGCAGCAACAGTGTCGCACATAGCAAGATGCACTTGGCCCCAATCCACCGGCTCTTCGAAGCAAAGCAGAAATTCAAGCTTGACAATAAAGCGATTTTAAACCCAAGTGCTTGAAACAAATCCAACTTGGTTAATTATCGAGGCCACAATTGTTGGTAATTGAATAAAATTAATAGTGGAGGTACATTTTGACGGACAAAAAAATCATTGGTCATGCTTTAACCACGAATGAAGTTGATCTCGTGACTACTAATGTGCGAGCTATTGTGCGTGATGTATTGTTTTCAAAGCCACGCACACAGGCTCGCAAATATTGGAGATCGACAGAACTATCCGACCATGATATGCATTACTAGTAGTAGATAGCTAGTAGTCATTGAGCCGCCAGCAATCTGCTATTAGCTACAGTAGTTAGTAGACCAAGTCTATTATTGGACGGGTAATAAAGCAATCTATGCCACCATCACCGAATGGAGACATCAATAGTCTGAATCCATAGAACGAAAATAATCAGCTCGGACGGTGTTTGTAGCGAGAGAAAAGAGGAATCAAATCCAACCGAAATCAATCCAATTCAAAATCGGAACAAATAGGTCTTGTAATAAGCTTATCGTATTAATTATCACCATCACATCACGAGGTTGAGACACCATGCGAGATGAATCGCCCAGTTGGACTGCGCTTGTCATCGCATATGCTGTGATAATGCTTGGCCAAACGGCATGTGAGCTGCTCCCACCCAGAATCGTTCCTATTCAAATGGCACTGTTGGAAGCAATGGATTTGCCCTGGAAGGACTATTATTTTCTTTTATTGTTGCGAAGCCCCATCGGACCAATCATCTCCAAATTTACCCACTTGTGGGTGTCTTTCCTATTTTGCAAAGATGCGTTAGAGTGTATTGCATTTCGCAAATCCTTTATCGAACAACAAGTGTGTCAATTTTTGCAAACGAATAAGGCTGCCAAACCTCAAGTTTTGATTCTAGGTGCAGGATATGATACTTTGTCTTTGCGCATTGCCAGCAGTTATCCCTTTGCAACCTTCTACGAGATTGATCATCCTGCCACTGGAAATTTTCGAAATGATAAACTCTGGAACCACGACACCTCCAAAGGTCCTTTTCGTGTTCTTGGAGAAAAACCAAAAAATCTCCACACCCTCACGGCTGATTTGACCCAGAAAAACGCTCTTGTACAAGCGCTGAAGGAGGACAGTTGTTACAGCACTTCCAGTCCTTCGATCGTAATCATGGAAGGTCTTACTATGTACTTGACTCGAGAACAAGTTCATGATATGTTTGATGAAATTCAAAAGGCGGTGGGACCGAAAAGCCAGGCTGCATTTGATATGCCCAAAACAACCTATGACGACGAGAACAATGACCATAGCCAACGACCATATGTGGGACGAATAACGTCTTTTGTCGTATGGTATTTGAAGATCAAGGATGAACCATGGCATTTAGGGATGGATATCAAAATTTTGAATGAGTTCTTATCCGAGTCGAATTCACCATGGAGCCTGTGTTCGGAGATCCACTCCATGGGACCCATAAATGTTGCTGCTGTGATGTTGAGTAAATAGACCATCTCTGCTGTCCCATGCGTATGAGTCTAATCACAAGCTAGCACTCTTGTAAAAAGATGCATTCGAAATAATTTGGCTGGTACGAGTACTTAGTTATATCTCAAACAAAAGCTGGAAATCCCATGATACAGATTCTACAAGTCTCTGTGACACAGTATCGAAGCTCTGCTGTGAAGTACCCCGTTCCCTCCATTCCTCGTTGCGTTCACCGACGATTTCATGTTCTCATCGTACAGCATCCATGTGAACATACTGATTCAATACTTTAAAAAGTCATCACAATCGAAAGTTCCTTTCATTTTCAATTCGTATTTGCAACAGTAACCTTGCTCGTTCTAGCAACCGCCGTTCCGCTTCCATCCGGTCGGGTTGTAGATAGAAATCTTTGAGACGCCGGTCCGCATTTCGACTTTCATCGGGATCACAAATCTGGCACCCCATGCGCACAGCTTGTCTTTGATTCTCCGTCATGAAAATTTTGATGGCACTCATGGCGACATTCGCCACATGGGTCGAATTGTATACCAACATGACATTCCAAGTAAAGGGGAAAAAGTTGAGGACTTCGCCAAGAAACCGTTCAGCGACTTCTGATTCAAAGTTCTCTGTGCCAAAAAAGTCAAGGAAACATAAATAAATAAGATCCGATTGTTCTGATTTCCAATAATGTTGGTGTTCTCAAGACATCATCGTCATCAGACTAGACTTACCCCACCCAAAATCACCAAAATCCATCAATTGTAAAAGACCAGTCCGGACGACACATAGGGATGGTTGTGCAATATACTTCATAAAGTAGATGCCAGCAACCACGGTCCTCCAATTGTCAATCATGCCATTGCCATCGGGAGCCCGTTCTATGTGAAGTGCCTTTTTTGGATTAAAGGCCCCAAAATCCAGGACATTGACCGATTCCATCCGTGCCACGTCAATGCTCAACAAAAAACCAGGTTGTTGTTTGAGCATGGCTTCAATTATTTCCATGGCACATTCCATGGTATTTTGAATTTTGTATTGGATCCGAAATTTTTGCATATGTCGAACTCGTTTGAGAGCATCGTCGATATCTCCTTGACTGACAATGGCATATTGGGCATACCACATGTCATTCAAAATCCAAAGATCTTCGGACCGCACGACTTCTCGTTTCAACTCGAGAGCCCATTCACGTTCGGTTTCACTAATCAACATGGTTAAATCGTTGCCAATGGCATTTGTCGGATCCAGTAGAGCAACTGCCGCTAGAACGTTGGCAAAGGCAGCTTGGGCTTCGGCGGCGGCTTGTACTACAGCAGCATCTTGGGCCGCCTCGGCGGCATCTTGGGCCGGATGACGATCAACGAGAGGATCACGTTGTTGTTCTGTCTCTTATACACATCTGACGCTGCCGACGAATAGAGAGGTGTAGATCTCGGTGGTCGCCGTATCATTA
>ENA-ORBV01017180-ORBV01017180.1-microbial-mat-metagenome-genome-assembly--contig:-NODE-17180-length-10384-cov-4.135733_pt1 | contig 10384 bp, 5 predicted proteins | sample MGYA00237777_ERZ505514 | MGnify/ENA primary metagenome ERZ505514 (study PRJEB26160, sample SAMN06269048) | microbial mat metagenome | isolation source: Oligotrophic lake microbial mat | place...
GTACGCGAGCAAGTCGGCATGGGTCGCCGTCGCTGGGGTTCGCTGGCGAGCAGCGAGCCAGATGCCGAGGTGGACGAGGCAGGGGCGGTAACCGCGCGCGGTCTCATCGCGGCCGGCGAGCAGGAGGTGCTTCAGGAAGGCGTCGATCGTGGGGTCCATGGGGGCAAGACACCTGGGGCAGGTAACTGAGGTCGGTTAACTGAAGTCGGGTAACTGAAGTCGGGTAACTGAAGTCGGCTCCACAGTGAGATTCGGTGCCAACCTGCCAACTCGGCCTATCCCGAGCTGGTGACAGGGGTAAAGTTGGCACTTTCCGAAGTGCCAACTTGTGCCAACCAGCCAACTGGGTGGAGCGAGATGGACGGGCCACCGGCAACGACCGCCGCAGCGCCCGGCAGGAGCACGTACTCACGCTGCTTCCCCCGGCCGGATCGCGGGCTGGCCACGTAGTCGAGCGTGATCAGATCCGCAACCGCATTGCGCAGGCTGGTCCGGCTGAGGTGCGGCAGGTACTGCTGGCACTGCTCCATCGAGAAGGTCGGCACCTTGGCCTCGACGAGCGCAGCGAGGAGTTGCGCAGCGGTCCGACCAAGCCCGGGATCAGCACCGATGCCGGCGGTAGAGGCGAGCGCGAGCGCGACCTTGAAGTCCCGCTCATCGGCCACGACATGGCCCCGATCCGAGAGCCGCTGGTGCTGATGGACGAGCGCACTGGCTGCAATGAGCCCGAGGAACCGTTCCTGGTCGAGCCGGTGCTGGACCGTCACGGATGGGAATACCAGCCGCTCGATGAACGGCACCACGACCGGGCGGGCCTGGAGGAGCCGCTGCAGGGCGTGGTGGCGGCGAACGATCGCGGTGCGCTTGGCGCCGGTAGCATGGAGCCCTGGCTCGGCATGGAGCCGCCGCTGCGCAGCGAGCACGCGCGCGGTCTGCTCGGGCGACTCGTCGACGGGAACGAGGCAGCAGCGGCCGAGCAACCGCTCGCTTAGGCCACCACTCGTCGCGGTCAGCAGCGCAACCGGACCACGGACCTCGACGGTTCGGGTGCGCGCGGAGCCACTGAGGTTGTGGCGGGGGACATGGGCGGACGAGATGGCGCCACGCTCGTGCAGTACCGCCAAGGTGGTCGCCACCTCCGGCGCCAGTTCGTCGGCCTCGTCGATAACGAGGAGCCGGTGGCGAAGCGCGTGCTCGTCTTCGTAGTACAGGGCCGCTACGCTGACACGGCTGAGATGGACGACATCCTCCGGTGGCGTCAGCTCGGCCACGAGTCGAAGGGCTGGCGTCGCTGCCGTTGAGCCGACCAGGGCGGACCACAGCGGGGCTGGCAACTTCCGACTCGTGCTGGTCAACAGCAGGAGCCGCTTCTGTTCGGCCTCCCCGACCCAGCCCAGGGTCTCCAGGTCGGCGGCGAGCACGTCGAACAGGTCGGGCCGGCGAAGCAGCGCGAGCGCCTCATCGTACTCGGCACCCGTTGTCATCAGCGTAGCCGCTGGAGCCGCATCGTCCGCCTCGATCAGCGCCAGGGTCTGCTCGCGGAGTTCGGTGAGGTGCGCCTCGATCACGGCGGCGGGTACACCGCAGCGCAGGGCGGCATTGGCAGCAGCGCGCTGACGGTCGCCGGCGGATCCGAGGTGGAAGGTGTCGAGGAAGACCTTGCCGGCATGGCGCAGCGTCACTTCCTGCTTCGCCTCGCGGTCCCAGGGCACATCGACGACATACGTGGAGGGACCAGCGGTGAAGGTCGCTCGTTCCGCCTGCCGATCGTGCCCGATCAGATCCAGCGGCGGAACCTCAACGGTCACGGAGGTCGGCGGCGGTGGCGGCGCAGAGGCGATCACCACATCCTCGACGGACGGCTCGGGGATCACAGGGAACGGGAACGCGATCGGTGCCGGCAGCGGCTGCGGCTCGTCGGCGGTCGAAGCCGGAGCGGTAGCCGGGACCAGTGGCTCCGTGTCGGACGGGAGTGCCACCGAATCGTCATCGACACCCGAGCGCCACGACTCGATGCGGGTGGTGATGCCAGCCGTCGAGAAGAACGCCGCGATCAGGTCTGCCGACCGCAGCACCCGCACCTCGACGCGGGTCACGCCACCAGCGACGAAGCGGGCCGTGTTCACTGCGACATCGGAAGGACCCCGCACCAGCGCCACGTTGCGGTGCCCGGACCGGTACAGGCGAGCCATCACCCGCAGCGAGTCGACCACGATGAGGCTGGGGAAGCTGGTCACGACCGGCGGCGCGATCAGGCCACGCGGCTCAGGCCAGATCCCACGGTAGGCGCCCCCACTGCGCTGTGGCCGGATGGCGAGCAGGTCGACCACCGCCCCCTGCTCGTCGAACGCCGGTACCAGGAGGGTGCCAGCGATGCGCAGGCCAGCGAGGGCGGCACGCACCGCAGACGGCAAGGCCTCGCGGTAGGTGAGCGGCAGGAAGCCGATCCCCAGCGTGGTGACTAGGTCGGGGAGGTCGGCCTCGACGACGCGCAGTCCCTCACCACCGTCTCCACCGGCGAGACGCTCGCGGGCGTAGGCATGCAGATCGCGCAGCAGCAGAGGGGTGATGATCGGGTGGTTGTCGGCCGGCATGATCGGCAGGGCCGGGGTCGCCAGGGTGGCCGCAGCGAGGTTGACAGGCGGCGGGACCGTAGCCGTCGAATCCATAATCTCCAGGTTAGTGCCCATGACTGCCAGCTTAGGCGACGGCGGCCGTGTAAATATTAAATCCATCACCGTTATCGTGACACGATGTCATGGTTTGGTTGACACATTCTTGCCCTAATAAAGCATTCCCCGTGTACTCCGTCGCCGGTCGCCTACGGTTTCAGAATAACCAGCGGAGACGCCACGATGGCAAACCTCAGAGATCGGGTCAACAAGCCGGTAGTCACCAAACGGACGGCTACAGAGAGACGCAAGGACGCCCACTATAATTCGACCGGGAAACCCGACGCCTTTAGCCGCATGATCGAAGAACGCATGCAGGAACTTGGGTGGAACCGCGCCACCTTGGCCAAGCTCCTTACCACGCTCCAACCATCGGCTCGTGTGCCCTACGAGAAGTCGTCTGACGAGCGAACCATCTCGGCGTCCTTCGTCACCCGCATCCTCCAGGGTCGGCGCAGCGTGCCGATGGGGGACGTGCTCGCATGGGCGAATGCCCTGCACCTGGGGTCGGCCACGCGCATCCACGCCTTCGCGGTGATCGTCGCCCTCGCCAACGCGCTCCGAGACCTCCGCCGGAAACTCCCCGCACACAACAGCGCGCGAAGGAAGCTGGAGCCGATGCTCGACCAGACGCTCACCAAGCATGCGAAGTCGTTCACATGGTCGGGGTAGCGGGATGGAATCTCGCCCGCGAGGAACGCGGATTCTATCCGTTGACTTCGGCGCCAATGGGGCATGGGTAACCGGCTTGTTCTTCGACCAGACAGGGGCGGCCCACGAGAACGGAACTTCCGGAGCGAGGCTCAAACCTGAGTGTGTTGACCAAGGGTCCGCAGAAGGCAACTGCGTTCTGGGGCTGTCCCCCGAACGGTGCTTGATGCTGCTCCCGCCATCGAGACCGGGGCCTTCTCTTGCACCTCTGCCAGCCAACGGTGTTCGATTTGCTGGGAGCTTGCGGGCGCCGTGGGCGGTTATTCGCGGCGAGCGCGGCCCTGGGAAGGGTCGACAGGCTTTGCGGGCTGGTTTCGGCCGCGTTCCGACCATTGGTATCGGGCGATCACGATCGCGAGGGCTGCTCTGCACGGCCCACGATGGCCCGGACGACCACTCCACCGCCGCGCAGCCAGACGCCTTGACAGGCGAAGCAGGAGTAGCAGGAGTGGACATGCACCTGCCCCGAGGGACAGCCGCAAAGGACATCTCACTTTGCATCGCCGGTCCGGGCCGAGGAGCCAGGAATCCGGCCGGCAACGGACGGCTACGGTTCGAGGGCCTCGGTGTCTTCACCAAGCACGGAGAGGTACTTCCGATAGGCGTACACCCGATCCCGGGCCTTGCCGGTGATCTCGTGCAGGACCTTGGCCTCCTCCAACGCCTGGATGGAGCGCATGGCCGTCACCTTGTTGGCCTGGAGGCACTCGGTCGCCATGGCCAGGGTGACCATGGGGTGCTCAGGCAGCAGGTCGAGCAACCGCAGCACCGAGACGGTAGCCTTGGGGTGGTCCATGACCCGGCGCCGGTCATCGTTCAGCAGACGGAAGATGCGCGTCGCGGCCTGGACTCCGTCATCGGCGGCCTCGATCACGCAGGTCAGGAAGAAGGCCATCCAGCCTTCCCAGTCCCCGGCCGTCCGCACCGCGGCGAGGCGTTCGTAGTAGTCCGCGCGGTGGCGCTTGAGCGCCAGGCTCAAGTACAAGAGCGGTTGGTCCAGGAGGCCCCAATGCTCGACCAGCAGGGCGACGAGCAGGCGCCCGATGCGGCCATTGCCATCGAGGAAGGGGTGGATGGTCTCGAACTGGACGTGCGCCAGGCCCGCCCGCACCAGCGGCGGCAACGAATCCTGGGCATGCAGCCAGCGGTCGAGATCGCGGAGCAGATCGGCGACCCGATCTGGCGGCGGCGGCACGAAGTGGGCGTTACCGGGTCGGCTCCCGCCGATCCAGTTCTGGCTGGTGCGGATCTTGCCCGGTTGCTTGTCGGCACCGCGTACGCCGCGCATGAGCCGGGCATGAACCTGGCCCAGCAGTCGACTGCACAGGGGCAACCCTTTGGGGTTCGCCAACTGGGCGCGGGCGTAAGTCAACGCCTCGACGTAGTTGCAGACCTCCTCGACATCGGCTGGGCGATCGCTCTTCCGGGTGGCCTCGAAGGACACCACATCATCGAACGTCGCCTGCGTGCCCTCGATCTGGGAGGAGACCAGCGCCTCCTTGCGGACGAAGCCGTACAGGAACCACTGGGCGCTCGGCACCATCCGTCCAGCAACACCGAGCCGGCCCAGGGCGGCAACCGCCTCGTGGTGCAACCGTTCCAATTCGCCAGTGAGCACCAACGGCGGCTTCGCTGGTGGAAGGGCGTGCGGAACGAATGCCCTGACGGGTTCGCCGGGGGTTCCGCTGGTCAGGTAGGTGCCGGTGGAGCGAGCCATGGTTGGTTGCGTAGACGTTACCAGCCTCCCGCGCTAGTACAGTCCATGCAACTACTCGGTGTCGCCAGGTACATGGACTGTACCAGCGCCATCCGCCATGGATCAGACCTTCTCGAAGCCGGCGAGGAGGAAGTCGAGCAGGTGGGACGGCGATCCGACCTTGGCAGCGAACCAGGTCTGGGCCTCGGCCGGGCTGGCGAACGCGCCGGGGAGCTGGAGGCCGGGCACTACCCCGCGCTGAACGCCAGCATCGAACGGCAGCGCTGTCTCGAAACCCAGGCGCTCCGGCACAGCCGGCTCGCGGCCATGGGCGAGATGGCCGCGACGCTGGCGCACGAGGTCCGGAATCCCCTCGGCGCGATGGAGCTCTTCGTCGGCTTGCTGGAAGAGGAGGTCGCCGATCGGCCCGCGGCGCTCCGGCTGACGGCGCAAGTCGCGAGCGGGATCGCCGACCTGAACCATCTCGTCACCAACATCCTGGACTACACGCGCTTGCCGGAGCCGCGTCGGACCGCCGTCGACATCGACGAGCTCGTCGACGACGCGCTCCTCGGCAGCGCGCCGGCGCTCGGCGAGGGCGTGCGTATCGAGCGCGGCGAGGCCGTGCAGGTCGAGTGTGCGCTCGACCGGGGATTGCTGATCCAGACCCTGCTGAATCTCTTCCGCAACGCCGGCGACGCGATGGCGGGGCAGGGGACGCTCCGCATTGCCGTCGAGCCGAACGCGCGCTGGGTGCGCATCGTCGTGGCCGACAGCGGGCCGGGCATTCCGCCCGGCCGCGAGGAAAGCATCTTCGCGCCGTTCTTCACCACCAAGGAACGTGGCACCGGGCTCGGGCTCGCGGTCGCCCGCGCGGCGATCGCCGCGCACGGCGGCACGCTCGCCGTCCGGCCCCGGCCGACGCCCGACGAGGGAACGGGCGCCGTGTTCGTCCTGACGTTGCCGCGCATGGCGCCGCTGTCCGCCATGCCGAGCACCGCCACGCCGCTTACTGACAGAGGAGAAGGTTGATGGAACGCATTCTGGTCGTGGACGACGAGCGCGCACTGCGCCTCGCCATCAGTGAAACGTTGGAGCGGAGCGGCTTTGCCGTGACCGTGGTCGACTCGGGCGCCGCGGCGCTGACGGCGCTCGCCGACGGCGGGTTCGCGTTGGTGCTGTCCGACATGCGGATGCCGGTCATGACCGGCGCCGAGCTGCTCCGGACGGTGCAGGAGCGTCATCCCGGCCTGCCGATGGTGATGATGACGGCGTACGGAACGGTGGAGGACGCCGTACAGGCGATGAAGGCCGGGGCCCGCGACTTCCTGACGAAACCGTTCTCGCCGCCCGATCTCGTGCATCTGGTGCGGAACATCCTGCGCGATCCGAGCGCCGAGCGCGCCGCGCCGAGCGACGGCACTCGCCCGCGCATCGAGCGCCGCATCGTGACGAAAGCGCCGGCGTTGCAGCGCATCCTCGCGGTCGCCGCGGGGGTCGCGGCGAGCCGCGCGCCGATCTTGCTGGAAGGCGAGAGCGGCACCGGCAAGGAGCTCGTCGCGCGCTACATCCACGCGGCCGGCCCGCGCCGTCCGCAACCGTTCGTCGCGATCAACTGCGCGGCGCTGCCGCGCGATCTGCTCGAGAGCGAGCTCTTCGGGCACGAGCGCGGCGCGTTCACCGGCGCCGCGGCGCGGAAGCTCGGCAAATTCGAGCTCGCCCACGGCGGCACGCTGCTCCTCGACGAGGTCAGCGAGATGGAGCCGGTGCTGCAGGCCAAGCTGCTGCGCGTCTTGCAGGAGCACGAGGTCGATCGCGTCGGTGGCCTCCGTCCCGTCGCCATCGACGTCCGCGTCATCGCGACGACCAATCGGCCGCTCCGAGGGCTGGTCGCGTCGGGCGCGTTCCGCCGCGACCTCTACTACCGCCTGAACGTGATCCCACTGACGTTGCCACCGCTGCGCGCGCGCCGGGAGGACATCGATGCGTTGATCGACCATTTCTGCCGGCGTTTCGCGACCGATCGACCGCTCACTGTCGACGCCGCGGCGCGGGCCTATTTGAAGCGCCAGCCCTGGCCGGGGAACGTCCGCGAGCTCGAGCACGTGATCGAGCGCGGCGCGTTGCTCTCGACCGCCGGCATCATCACCGCGGCCGACGTCCAGATCGACGAGGAGCCGCTCTCCGAGCCGGCCGTCACGGCGTCGCTCGCGGGCCTCACCGTCCACGAGGTCGAACGCCGCCTCATCATGGAGACGCTCCGGCGCACCAACAACAACCGCAGCCGCGCGGCCGAGATGCTCGGCATCAGCGTGCGGACGCTGCGGAACAAGCTCGCCGAGTACCGCACCGGCGCGGGCGATAGCCTTGGCGCCGCATGATCGGGATTCGCAACGCGTCGTCTGCACATCGTGTGAGATTCGTCTCGAAATGGAACACATTCAGAGGAGCAGAAATTTTTTTGATCACATGATCGTCTGTTCCGAGGTTTTTTATTGACTTCGTCTCTTCGTATCCGGCAAGAGAGCGCCCCTGAGAAGCGGGCGCCTGTGAACGCAGTGCGCCTCGGCCGTCTTCGAACACGGCGGAGAGGACACGACGATTCACATCGCGCATCGGAGAATGGTGACACCGAAGGTCGTCCTCGCGATGGCGCTGGCGTCGTCGCTGCTGCCGTCCGCGAGTGTATTCGCCGCCGACGACGTCGCGTTGAGCCTCACTCGTGCCGTGCTCATTGTCGAACGGCGGGCCGCCGTTCGCGATCGTTTCGACGTCGTCGCCGAGTTTCACGTTCCGACCGACGCCGGGGGGGCTGATCCGGGCGTCGCACCCGTCAGCGTTTCCGTCGGGCCGTTCACGCAGATCATTCCGTCGAGCGCCTTTGCGTTGCGGGTGAAGCGCCCTCCCGCCAACGCGCAAACCGAAGACCGGCGGACGTGGGCGTTCAAAGCGCGCCCACCCGGGGTCACGCGTCTCCGCCTGGAACGCACGCGGGACGCGACGGGTGAGCACTGGGCTCTGCAAGTGCGGGCGCGCCGGGTCAGTTTGCAGGGCACCCACAATCCCGTGCTGTTCGAGCTACGGATCGGTGCTGACCGTGCCACTGTTGCTGCGTCGCTTCGGGTGGGCGAGACCCGCACGCGCACCACGTTTCGTTTTCCAGCCGGTGGTGCCGCGGGGTTCTGCGGTGACGGCACGATGGATCCCGGCGAGCAATGCGAACCGACGACCGACGGGAGTGAAGATTGCTGTTCCTCGTCCTGTCAGCTCGAGCCCACCGGTACGGTATGTCGTTCCCCCGCCGGTATCTGCGATGCGGCCGAAGTGTGTACAGGCGCCGGCGCCGTGTGTCCGTCCGATCGACCAGTGGCGGACGGCACGCCGTGTCCGGATGCGCTCTTCTGCAACGGGCAGGAGACCTGCAGCAACGGCAGTTGTCGGCCGGCGTCGACCCCGCCGTGTCCGCCGGAGGCGTGCGTCGAGGCGACCGACAGCTGCGGTGACAGCGAATGTGGCAACGGCGAAACGGAAGCCGGCGAGGATTGCGACCCGGGCGCGGACATCGCGGGTGACTGCTGCACGGCGACATGCCGGTTCGCTGCCGCCAGCGTCCAGTGTCGACCCGCGGCTGGTGTCTGCGATGTCGCCGAGACCTGTACTGGAGCGAGTGGCGCGTGTCCCGCCGACGCCGTCGCGCCCGGCGGCGAATGCCGGCCCTCGGCGGGTCCGTGTGACGTTGCCGAGGCATGCGCCGGCGCATCGCCCGCGTGTCCCGCCGACGGATTCGCTGGATCGGGTACGCCGTGCCGTCCGGCAGTGGATGTTTGCGACCGCGCGGAGACCTGTTCGGGGGCGGCCGCGACGTGTCCGGCCGACGCGAAAGCCGCCGACGGCACTGCGTGTTCTGACCCAAGGTTTTGCAACGGTGCCGAGACCTGCCAGTCCGGCAGCTGCAGTCCAGCCACGCCGCCATGCTCGGCCGATGATTGTGACGAGGATCAGAATCGGTGCGGCGAATGCGGTAACGACGTCGTCGAGCCGGGGGAGGATTGCGAGCCACCGAGCGGACCAGACGCCTGCCCCGGCGGCCTCACCTGCAGCGCGACCTGTACGTGCCCTGTTGTGACGCCCATCGTCGCGATTACCTCCCCGCCCAATCTGCAATTGTTCTCGTCGCATGCCGTGACCGTCGCGGGCACCACGCAAAACGCGATCTCGGTCGAATGCGCCGGGGTACCCGCGGCGCTGGCGCAAGACGGCTCCTTCCAGGCCGCGATCACGCTCCGGGAGGGTCGGAACCCCATCAGCTGCGTCGCTCGCAGCATCACCGCTATGGCCGCCGTCGATACCGTCCAGCTCGTCGCCGACACCACGCCGCCGACCGTCGTGATCGAAGCGCCACCGGCGGGCTTCATGACCGCGTCGTCGCAAATCGACGTCGGCGGCGCGATCACGGATGCCACATCGGCAGCGGTCCAAGCGGTCCAGCCGGTCGTCACCGTGAACGGCGTCCAGGCGAACGTGGCGAATCGGTCCTTCGTGGTTCCGGGCTTCCTCCTGCAGCCGGGGATCAACACCATCGCCGCCAGCGCCACCGACGCGGCGGGCAATGTCGGCACGGCCGAGATCACCGTCACCCTGCTCGCCGACGCGCCCGAGATGCTGCAAGAGCTCTCCGGCAACGGTCAGTCGGCCCGGGCCGGCGAGGCTTTGGGCGAGCCGCTCGCCGTGCGCCTCGTCGATCGCCGCGGCAACCCCGTCCCCGGCCGGCCTGTGACGTTCCTGGTCTCGCGCGGCGACGGGGTCGTAGGGGCGTTTCCCGACGAAGCGCGCACCGTCAGTGTCCCGACCGACGACAGCGGCATCGCGCGCGTAACCTTCAAGCTCGGCCAGCGGGTCGGGGGTGGCAATCATCAGGTCACGGCGAACGTAACCGGCGTCCCCACGTCCGTCGTGTTCTGTGCCTCGGCGGAGGGCTTGCCGCCGCGACGCATCGTCGTCGAGATGGGCGGCAACCAAATGGGCGCCGTCGGCACGAACTTGCCAATCCCATTGCTTGCGCTCGTCACCGACACGCTCGGCAACCCAGCGCCGGGTGTCCCTGTCACCTTCGAGGTCGTCCAGGGTGGCGGTGCGCTCGGCGGGGCACCGACGGTCGTGAAGGCGACGGACACGGAGGGGCGCGCATCCGCCGTGCTCACGCTAGGCCCCGCGGAGGGCATCAGCAACAACATCGTCAACGCGAGCTTCGCCGGTCTCACCGAGTCCCCCGCGACCTTCGTCGCGAGCGCTCTCGTGACCCTGT
>ENA-ORBV01017182-ORBV01017182.1-microbial-mat-metagenome-genome-assembly--contig:-NODE-17182-length-10382-cov-3.119942_pt1 | contig 10382 bp, 11 predicted proteins | sample MGYA00237777_ERZ505514 | MGnify/ENA primary metagenome ERZ505514 (study PRJEB26160, sample SAMN06269048) | microbial mat metagenome | isolation source: Oligotrophic lake microbial mat | place...
GGATTGGAATGTACTGAACGGTGTGGTGCAGACGGTGACCTTCGATCTGGAGCATGTCAAGGATGTGAAGGAGATCGCAGTGGAGCACTACCGAGTGAACCCGCAGACTAAAGCGGTGGAGAAGTACTTCATGTACCAGATCCAGCTGCGCATTCGATCGATTGAGAATCTGTTTGACTTCAGTGCGCACAGCGCAGCGGAGGACGATGCTGACGGGTTCAGTGATGATGATAGCGGCTCTGACTCAGACAGTGATGTCAAGACCGAAGAAGAGAAGGAGCCTAAGCGCCGACGACGGTTGCAAACACTGTCGCTGCTGTGCGGTGATCAACTACCGGATTCTGCGCGCGCACAAGTGACCGCGACGGTGGAGCTGATCGATCGATTCGTGCGCGATTATAAACGCGAGCGCAAAGAAAAGGGCAAGGTGGCTCTGCAGATGTTCAAGCGAGACGCAGAGAAGGCGAAGTAAGTGCCCATACACGCGTGTGTGCGTGCGTGTGTTTGTCTGTATGATGGAGAGCACTACGTCGGATGAGCACGTCCTAGTTCATATCGCCTGACATGCATAATCTGGGTGCGATGATCAGGGCGGAGGAAAGCCTTCTCGGCTTCTCTGTGGCGGATCACATAAAGGAGCTGCAGCGAGAGGTGTGTTCTACCACGTCCTTTGGTCACAAACCAGGTCATCACTCAACACGTGATGTTGCTTGCCGCACTGCTTCTGGCATACAGGTTGCCCAACAGATGTCCAAGTCCACGAGTGCAAAAGGTGTGCCCCAATCATGCATCATGCTCGAAACAAACCTGTATTCATATTCGTCTTGACGCTGTATCATCGATCAGGAATGACCCCACGCGTCAAGGCAGGATCGCACAAGAAGAACAGCAAGGAAGCGGCGCGCAGATGGAAAGATATTGCCAAGAACATCAAGGTGCTAACGGCGCATTGTCGTCTAGATCAGGAGCTAGCGGCGCTGTGATTCATGCTATGCTCTCATATTATATTCGTGCGCTTGATCGCGCAGCTTGCTTTACATTTAGGGTCGTGCTGTCACGTTTTGGTACTGGCATTTAGATTTTGCTGTTTTTGTCACCTTGCTGAATGCTGCAGCAGAGTGATCATTGTTTGGATATAGTCTTATCGTATGTTTGTTTATACACATTGACTATTTGCGCGTCTGCGAAACGAACAACACATTCGCAACGCGAAAGGTTGAAGGTACGCGTCTAATTATGAGAGGAGTTGGCCTTCTGCGATGCAGCCGCATTCACAACAGCCTCGCCTTGCTTGGGCGTCGCGTCCACACTGCCCGTCGCACTCTGTGGCTGGCTCTTCTCGCCAGACTTGGCTTTCCCTGACGATGAGTCAGTGGTCGCTGCAGCAGTCGGCACAGCTGCGGGTGGGGGGACAGACGAAGAAACGGCGGCTACGGAGGGCTTGCGCTCGTCACTGCATACACGGTGCAGGAAGTCAACGGTATTCAGAATACGCGTACACACATGCGCTCAACAACACACGTCAGAGCTGGACCTGTCATCATGCTCGGCACGCAGCTTCTTGGCCAGCCGCTTCAGCTCGTCTACGCTGATCTTACGCTCGGGACGATTGGACCCCGCAAATTGCGATACGATCATTTTCAATACCGCGCGCGCCTGATTGACGTTCAAATACTCAAGTCCCTACACGAAAGTGCTTTTACAGCAGCTGATTCGTTACCTCAGTTTCTGTGCCTCGGAGGACGTGCTTGACCGTGTCCACCAGCTCCTCTTCAGACAGCATGCCATCCTGTCACCGCACCATGCCAGGAGGCGATAGCATCAGCCCACGCTACGCGCTGCTCGATTGCATCGACTGCATACCTTATCTTTGTCCATCACTTGCAGCTTGTCTCCGATCTCTACATCCACCTGCTCGATGCGCTTCTGCAGCTTGTCAAGCATGGCGTCCAACTGAACACCACAGAGCAACGCGGCATCCAGATGGTCAGAACCACACCGGACTGCTGAACTAGTAAGCTCAGCTGATGATATAAGACATACCCGCTTGTTGAGTGTTTCTCGGGCTCGAGCAGCTCGCTCTTGATCGTCCTTGAAGTCTTCGGCCTCGCGCTCCGCATCGGTTTGCTGGAGTGTATACCAGCAAGTGACACACGGCAGGTAAGCAACATGTTTTCTCATGAAATTGAGCAGCGTCCTAACGAAACACACTGACCATGGCCGCAATAGGCGTCACCATCGCAGGCACTGGCACTTGTTCTGCTTGAGGAGCCACTTCCTTGACCACCTGAGCACCGGTAAACACGGTCTGTGCGTTCGCAGCGGCCTGCAGCCAAGCCAATGAGGAGTCAAATCACATTGAATCACGCGTAGAGGAATAGCTTGTTGACTCACCTCGACTGCCGCATCAGCAGCTGAAATGGGTCTCGCAGACTCCTCTGCTCGCTTAGCAGGTGCCTCTGCCTCATCCAGCGCCATTTGAGCGCTGCATACACATCGCAATACCATTTGAGCGCTGCATACACAGTGTTATCTTTATCAGCAGACAGCATCCCACTGACCGCTCTAGCTTGAGCTCCTCCAGCTGTTCCTTCACGTCTACCAGCGCACTGCCTCCAGCCAGCTCGGTCAAGTCCTCAGTGATCTCCTTCAGGCGGTCTTCAGTCACGTCTTCCGGCTCGTTACCCGAGCCGATACCAAGCTGCTGCTGTTCTGCTTCCTCTTTGATCAGCTCATTCTGACGCTGCAGACTGTGATCAAGCCGCGAGCACGAGATGATCAGATCGAGAACTGACCCCGCAACTCAAGGCAGAGGTAACCGGATGAATTAAAAGAGTTACCTTTCCAGCTTCTTCATCGAGTCAACATTGCGTGATGCCTCCACCAGCACTTCATCGACCACATCCTGATCCATGGCCGATAACGTCTTCGCCAGGGACAGCTCAGGAGATTGCCTGGTGCACGCGAAACACGGCATCCCACAACCCGAGATGAGCCAATCGACAATATGACCGACAGCAATTGTTGTTCTCCACCACACACGCACCGCTCTTGGATGGCCATCACACGCGACAGGATCAGCAGGGAGGCGGGGACTTTCTGGTGCAAGTGGAGTGTGATCCACTGCTTCAGATTGCGCCTATACCCCTGTGTAGTGAGTCCATGTGCTCGCATGCCGCGCTCGCGACATGCGGCCTTGAGCTCACCGTGCGTCAGGGACTCTAGCCCCTCTCGCTCTATGTCACGGTCATCGTCTTCGATCTCGTCCAGTTTCCGAATCAGACGATCTCGCAACGCCTTATCGGATCCGAAGGGGCTGAGATTCATGAAACGACACATCGTGACCAGCTGCGGTCGCGAGATATTGTCTAGCGTCAGCTGCAGAATGCATTACATCACAGATATGTAACCCCACACGTTAGAGTGTGCAAGGTGCCTACTCAATCAGATCGCGCTATCTAGCACGGCAGGCGCGCAGGTACCTCATCGTCAAAAAGCTTGGCCACCTTGAGGATATCCTTGGTATGGACTCGCACGCCTTGCTTCACCTTCTCCAGGATGTCAGCCAGGCTCTTGGCGTCCTCACCAGCAGACGACTTGGCCCTGCGCGCACACCACCGAGATTGAGCCACGAGATCATTAACCGGAACGCGGACTGTCACCAAGGGAAAACACTGCAAACCGGACGACAGACGGTCATTCTAACACGAGTAAGGAGCGCCGTACATTTCCTCTAGAGTATCTTGCAAGAACGACGCTAGCTTCATGCGAGCTTGTAGCTCTCGCTTCAGATTCTCATCCTTCTTGCGCTTGTCTTGAAACGTGGTGGGTAGCAAATTGGGCGCAAACTTCAGGATGAACTGGACAGGATGACACGAATCAAATGGACGATGAACACATATAAACAAAGCAACAGTCACTGAAGGAACAACAGCAAGGAATCCGCATGAGCCTTACCGGAAGAGCCAACTCCGCAAACGGAACCACGACAATCACTGCAAACGGCACCAGGCTGCGAGAAGAAACGAGGATCACAGCGGCGCGTCAGTCCAACTAGAAGACTGAAGGACGAACGGTGATAGACCAACCATACCGGAATACATCTGCGGCTGTACGGAGTAGCTGTTTTCTCTCACGTCTGCGTGATCATCAGAGCCCATCCAATTGAGATAAGCGGTTTGGCACATGTGACGCAGTGACGCCTGCGTACCTGGTCAGTTGGTGTCCACGAAATACTCGCTCAAGCAATCGAGCACACGTCGTGATATCCGCATACAACAACTTAGTTCCATGCCAATAATGCTTGGCCTCCGCCTTGATGGCTCGTCCCCAGCCTGCTAATATTCCAGGAATGGTGGACGGGTGAGTTATGGCCCAGCCAATGGCTCCCAGCACTCGGCCTAGAGACTTGAAGAAGCGAACCACCACAGGCTGCTTCGCGTTAGCGTCAGTCTCAGCAAGCGCAGAGGCCGATGAGGATGTAGTGGGCTTCCAGTACGGATCCTTCACCTTCTCTGTGGCGGCGGCATCAGCGGAGCTGCCGGACTCTGCTGTGGGAGTTGATGTGGTTGATGATGATGGGGAAGCTGATGGTGACAATGCAGCCTCTGACGGTGCAGCACTGCTGCGAACGGGATCTGACGAACCTCCACTTGCAGCCCCTGATTCAGGGGAACGTGCTGTCCCTGCATGCTGATTCCCATTCAGCTTATCTCCAGAAGTTGCAAACGTCCTAATGCCGGAGTGCCAGCGGTTCGTCACTGCTCGGCTGCCAATGATGCGAGACGCTGCAGATGAGGTGATCATAACGGCTGATTGACGGTCGAACGCCTGTGCCGGAGCCGCAGATTCACTACGGTATCTGCATTATCATGAGCACCGATGCACATGAGCTTGCTGTGAAGATGCGCGCATACAGTTACAGAGATCGAACGTACGAGTACTGCACAAACCAATGGCGATGCGATGCCGACAGAAGCCGCGGACCTGCACAAGTAAATATGTAAATGGCGTGCAGTCGTGAGTCCTCTCAAAGCAAGTCACACGGAACGATCATCGCTGTACCATCATGTTCTAGGTAGATACGCGCGATCTGACGAATTTGCTTGCGAGCAGCAAATGCCAACATCGTATTTGAGTGATATAAATGGCACAAAAATCGGCAATCGCATGTACTGCATGCAGATTTGACCACTTGCACACTGAGAATCGCGGCGAGAAATGAGTGGTGATCGAGCTCATGAGAGGCAAAATTCCAGGACTGATCATGAATGACGAGTCTGCAAGCGCGCCCGCCGCGATACCAAATTTCCAGCACCGCATGGCGTTACCACGCTTAACGCGTTTGTTGGGACATTGCAATCCAGTCGTAGATCAATGGCAGTCTCTTTGGTCGCGGCAACCGTTGAGTAGATGTCAATGTGCCAGTGCGCCGACTGTGCAAGCGTTGACAGTTCGAACGCTGGTAACGGAGGCCGAAGAAACGGAGTTTGTGTCATCAATACGCTCCAGCAGAAAAGAATACCGCCCTAAACGCATCATTCTCGTACGGCATGGTGAATCCATGGTATGTGCGTTTGCATCGTGATCGGGTTTTGTTTCAGCGAACTCGTCATGCTGATTGCTGTCGTGCTCTGCTAGGGAAACGTCGATGAAAACCTGTATGCCACCGTGGCAGACAACCGCATGCCGTTGTCACAAAAGGGTTGGGTACAGGCTCGTGAAGTTGGAAAGAAGTTAAAGCAGGTTATTGGCGATGAAAGCGTCAAGTTCTATGTCTCTCCGTACAAACGCACTCGGCAAACATACGAAGGCATCATCGAATCCTTCAGCGATAATGAGTTCTACTTCAGAGAGGAGCCTCGATTGCGAGAACAGGATTTTGGGAACTTTCAGAACCTCGAAAAGATCATTCGCTGTCGCCAGGAGCGCAAGGAGTTCGGTGCCTTCTACTATCGCTTTCCTCAGGTACGGCGTTTACAATCAAAGTGGAACCGCGTGTCGTCGGTAGTGAACATGTGCCATCCGATATGCTCTTCTTCATGCAGGGCGAATCCGGTGCAGACGTGTACGATCGCGTGTCAACGTTCATCGAAACGCTGCATCGAGAATTCATGAAGGAAAAGTGTCCCACCAACTTCGTGCTTCTCACTCATGGTCTGACGGCAAGGTTATTTCTGATGCGGTACTTCCACTGGGAGGTGAGTCAGTATGCTGGCTGCGGTATACACTGCACCGTCTTTCCATCTGAAGTCTCCAAACCGCTTGTCTCATGTTGAGGATGGGGTGCCGCGTTGCTGCATGCCCCAGGTTGACAAGTTCGAACGGCTTTGGAATCTGGAAAATTGCCAAATGGTGCTGATGGAATTGCACTCGGACAAGCGAAAGTACATCTTGCGCACGCAGCTCAAGGAAGATCCTCCGGTTCCCGATGCGCCGCCTGCAGTGCCTACGGTTTAGAGGCACAAGCCAGTGTGAATTTGGTGCTCCTGTCTGCGCTTCAATCGCATTCGCCGCATCTAGCCCATGTGGCGTGCGGTTTTCGTATGGTTCATTTATTGTCTGTTTGATATCATGGTGTTTTTTCTGTTAAGTCGCGTTTGAACAATGCGAAACCGCACGCTTTGGAATTACTTCTCGGCTTCGTGTTCACAGCTTCCACTCCCTGCACAGTACGGCACAGTGTGTGAGAGACCAGCAAACTGCGATCAGTCTGGTTGGGCAGAAAACACATTCTACGGCTCGTACTCTTTGAATTCCATCTTCTGGCGAAGAACGTTCGACAAGATGACTTCGTTCGAGTAGATTGAATAGCCTGTGCGGGAATGGTGTGCGGTTAGACCGCGCTTGATGCACATGCGAAGCTATAACGAGAGCAGGGCATCGCTCACCAAGCTTCCTAAGCTTTGCGTGCTGTGATGAATCTTCAGCACAAGATACAATGATGGTGTTGTCGTTGTGCTTCTTCGGAGCACCAGCTAGCATCTGCATATAGCCCGAACCACCATACGGGTTGAGAGAAACACCTAGCGGATATGTGGCGAGCGAACGGGTTCACGTACCGAACCACCAGCACAGCGAACGATGGCTTCAAATTCCGCTTTGGGCGGTAGCACCTTGGGCGTGACGTACACGTGCCAGCCATCGAGCACATGTTTGCCATGACGCGCTGGGGAATGGACGGCACGCCCGCATGAGCTCAGCATACGATGATGAACTGATACTATATTGTTGCGCGAAATGACGTACCATTGCGTGCCAATGAGTCTTTGATGGAGAAATGGAACTTCTTTTCGTTCTCCACGTCGTGCAGAGCGTACTTGGCCTCGTCTGATGATGATTGCAAAGAGTCGTGAATCAGCGCAGCGGAAGCAGAGGCTACATGCTGATCCTTACCTTGGAGATGCCCCGCGGCTACGCTGTCATCCAGCCATTCCTTCCGCAGGATATGCTGTATGGCAGCCGAAAAGCACAAAGGTATGAAACACCGTTGCACAGGTTGATGCACAAGTGCCCCGGTGCTCACATACCTTACACACACATATGCCAGCCAGAAACTTAGCAGTGCGCTTCACGCGATCTGCACATATGGGTGTATCACAATTGATATCACAGAATGTGTAAGCGCAACAGCCCATCAGCCTCTTATCGATAACGCGACCGTCAGTACCGGTGACCAGATGCGTCGCTTCGGATGGCTCCAACGTGAATGTGGGGCCCAGAAGCATGATAGCCTGACGTTTGACACAAGAAGAGCAGGTGTCAACAGTCCATGTGTATGTGAAACGATCACTACTTCAAGTATGAGCACGAAGCCATACCTCCTTCGTAGCATCATCCACTTCAACCCCAGTGTGCATGATCACAATAGGATCTTTCGCTGCGGCAGATCTAGGCCACGAAAGAAACGCAAGGTCTGATATCTTTCCATACATCACTTGCAGTCGGTCTGGACACGTACCGTGCGCCTGATGCTCGGGACCGGCTACCAGCCGGGGACGCGTCGACAGCTTGCTTGACCTCCTCTGCAGCAGCTGTAGATTTACAATCTTCAATTAGACATACGAAACCAGGCACATTGAATCAACAAGTGCACACCTGCGGATGACGCTTCAACAGTCGCCGGAGCATCCTTGCGCGATCGAGCACCTCGACCTCTCGCGCTCGAAGCTGGTGCAGCTTCAACACTGACCGGTGCCGGGGATTCTGCTGCTCCACGGGCCGCCCGAGATCGTGCAGGCGTGCGGGTACTCGCCTCAACTGGTGCTGCTGGAGCAACAGTCGAAGCGGTCGCAGCCTTTCTGCGGCCCGCAGGTTTCGAGGCTGGCGCAGGTGCCGGTGGCATCTCTTCCGTTACATCTTCATGCTTGCTATCCTGTGCCGTGGCACCGGCAGCAGCTGCTGACGATTCAGCGGGCTCTGCCACGTCCCCCTTAGCGCCTGTACGACGCCCTCGCGGTGCGGCAGCTGCAACTTCACTAGCCTTGCCACGACCACGCTTTGCGCTGGTCGAGGTACCGCTCGCTGACGCCGCGCCGTCGTCAACATCCATCGGAGCCACCGCGGATGATGGCACGGGTGCCTCTGCAGCTGCGGCGGGTGAAGCCGTTCGCACGCGTTTGGCGCGTCCCGAAGTGACTTTGCTGTCGTCACCATTGGCTACCGATTGAGCGTGCGAAGCAGTAGTAGCTGCTGGAGGTCGACCTCGTTTGCGGGTGCTCGGTTCAACTGGAGACGCTGGAGCCGGAGCAGTAACCATGCCTGCGGCAGCTGGTGCAGGGGCAGCGACCGCTGGGACAACAGGTTTTGATGCAGTACTAGTGCTTTCCATGGTGTCCGTGTCCATCTGAGTAGGAGCATCAGACACTGTGCTTCTGCTGGTGCCTCCAGCAGCAGCAGCGGCTGCAGCACTTGAGCTCACACCAGTCGGTGACGGCGCTGCGTTGACGGGCGACGGCGTGGCGGAGCGCGTGTGTGGAGGAGACAGAATCTTGGTGCTGGCCCCTGTGCGACGGAGAGTCAGGACAGGTGACGCCGTGTGGACGAGTGGAGCACCAGCGGTTGACGTTGACTCTGGCTCAACTGGCTCAGCACGAGCACTGACAGCAGGCTGATCAACAGTTGTTCTGCTAGCGTGTCCCATATCGACTTCAGCGTCTTGTGTGGCCGCTTCAGTCAATGCAGACGGAGACGGGGCCTTGGGTGGAGGCTTTCGAGATCCACGCTTGCGCACGCGAGAGTCCTGTCACGACTAGCCGTCAGTGGTGTCTCATACCATGATCGGTACAACTGCAGTATTCACCCCACCTCTTCTTCATCGTCACCATCAGCGAAGGCGACTGCTCGTCGCGCTCCCTTGCCCAGAACAGGTGAACCTGATTCTGCTGCAGGTCTCTATTCATATGGCGATGCGCTGCTGAGCGTGTGAAGGATTCAATGTACGACACACTAGCTCTTACCGGTTCGGACCTTCCGGCACCTGCAGCGGCTGGAGACCTGGCAGCGTGATCCGCGTGATCTGGATACAGAAACAGCCAGCTCAAACAGTGTAACACTATGATCTATTCGGAACAGGCAACAAATACCCTCTGCAGGCTGACTGATCACTTCAGCCTTGCTTCCGATGACTGTCAAACAAGTTGCATAAAGAACCATGTCGGCAATACTCCATACGGATGACACAGACCGCGTCAACAACGCACCTCCCACGTCAGGTTGAGGATACAGGGACATCGTAGCGACCGTGGCGCGCGGGGACGATGCCTGGGGTGGCACAGTGGACGCGGAGGCGTCCGACTTGTCTCCCGCGTCAACCTCCATGGGAACTGTGCTCGGTATATCTTCATCCTGAGTCAGAAAGAACGGGGTGACCACGACGTTAGTGCGTTGATGGGGAGTGGAGACGGGGATGGTTGATTAGCAACGTGCCTCGAACGCTTGTGTCGAATCTGTCGCAGGCGAGGGTTTCGAAGGTTCGGGATCGTCCACGTCAGCAAGATCACTGACATCAACCAGCTGGAACAAATATCGTATCAGAACGACGAGTTAGAAACGATGTGATCAGGCAGAAGAAAGATTTAGAGTCAGCGATACCTGAGTGGCCTGGGTAGCTGCAGAAGCTGAGGACGCGGTCGTCTGTGCGGCGTGTGACGTGAGGGTCACAATGGGCTGAACAAAGCTAAAATATTGATTGTGATAGGCACAAACCGGATTTGATGCAGCAGCCGCTGATCGAGCTGCGTTGGCTGCCGTGTTCTTGCGTGTCTCTTGGGACAGAGAACTTGTGCCGTCAGCCTCGGCATCACCATCCGCTGTATCGTAACGAACAGGAGATCAGAATGCAGCGAAAAATCACACGCACCGAGTCAAGCATGAATTATAAC
>ENA-ORBV01017183-ORBV01017183.1-microbial-mat-metagenome-genome-assembly--contig:-NODE-17183-length-10381-cov-3.220109_pt1 | contig 10381 bp, 5 predicted proteins | sample MGYA00237777_ERZ505514 | MGnify/ENA primary metagenome ERZ505514 (study PRJEB26160, sample SAMN06269048) | microbial mat metagenome | isolation source: Oligotrophic lake microbial mat | place...
CTTTTTTACCGGTAACATCCTTAAAAGAGCTCATCGCTGCAACCGGCTTTGATTTCTTTTTTGTTTTACTCTTTGGTAACATCACCTTCGAAGACTTGGGTGCAGCTTTTTTGAGCTTTGCCTTCTTTGGCGCTTTTGAAGTTGTTTTAGTCAATTTTTTTGTTGGTTTATTTTTTTTCATGCGATTGTTTTAGTTGATCGATTCGATTTGAAAGTCTTGTATGTTCTTCTGAGAGTATTCTTGATTCTTCAGTATTATGGAGTTTTTCCGCGTTATCAAGTTTAACCGTCACCTGACCCTGTTTCACATTCAAGTCCTCTATCTCAAGTGAGTCGAGAAGTTTAGCAACCTCAGTCTCTAAAGTATTACGATTATTATAATTACTTTCTGTCTCAAAGAGTAATGCTTCTAAACCTTCTTCCATCTTTCCCAAGAAGCGTGGGAGGTCTGGTCCGAGTATCCGATCCAGATCACGTTCAATATCAGAATAGAGAAGCCTCGGATCTTTTGCTTTCTTTTGCCAGAGCATAATACCGATCACTTCTCGCGCCACAGTGTAGCGACGGTCAGTCTGTGCCTTTACTCCTTTCTCGCCATCATATTGCTTCACTACCCCAGATGACGCAAGTGTCACTTGACGCAAGTCACTCCAGAGCGCTTCTTCTTTGATACGAGTACGGCTCGCGATTTCTCCCACAAAATATGCCTGTTCTGAAGAGCTCTTTATGTATGCAACAAAAGGTAAGACATCGGACACCACTTTTCGAGACATGACCTGTCGATCAGGAGTGGAGTCAAGGAGCTTCCCTAGAACAAAAAATATTACATGTACTGCTTGTTTTATATTATTAGTCAAAACTTCTGGAGTGTCTTTTGCAAGATCTGCTGGGTCTTTCCCTTCAGGCATGGTGGCAACTTTTACTTCCATGCCAAGAGCGAGGGCAATTTTCGATGCGCGAGAGACTGCAGTAATGCCCGCAGAGTCACCATCAAATGCCATGATGATGCAGTTTGAAAGACGAGCAAGCCGTGTTAGGTGTCCTTCTGAAAGTGCAGTTCCTGAAGACGCCACGGTATTGGTAAAACCTGCCTGATGAAGCATGACAAGGTCCATCTGTCCTTCTACAAGGATCGTATTGTCCCTCTCGCGTATCACATGCTTTGCTTTGTGAAGTCCGTAGAGCACTTCTGACTTGTTGAAAAGCTCGGTTTCTGGAGAGTTCAAATATTTTGGAGACTTACCGTCGTCTACCAAGATACGTCCCGAAAAGCCCACCACTCTTCCAGAAGAATCGGAAATAGGGAAAATAATTCTCCCCCTGAATGTATCGTAGTAGCTGTCCGTTGTTCCTACCTTTTTCTTTACGAGTCCAGTTCTTTCCATTGTGAGAGGAGTGACACCTTTTGAAAGGAGAAAGTCATACAACCCTCTCCATTCTGGATATGCATACCCGAGCTTCCAGTCTGAAATTGTCTCATTTAAAAGTCCTCTCGCGAGTAGATAGTCAAACGGTAATTTTTCAACCGAGAGATTTTTTTCGAAATAAAATGTGGCGAGCTCGAGAGCTTTATACATTTCATCTTTCTCTGTTTTTGATTCAGTCGCATACTGTTCGAGAGTCACCCCTGCACGATCCGCGAGTACCTTGAGCGCTCCAACAAAGTCGAGACCTTCAAACTCTTGTACAAAGGTAAAAATATCTCCCTTTGCATGACACCCAAAACAGTAATACGAATCCCGGTCAGTCGATACGAAAAAAGAAGGGGTTTTTTCGTTATGGAACGGACACCGTCCCTTGAAATTACTCCCGCTCTTTTCGAGTTTGATATAGGTTCCCAGAACAGAAACTATATCGAGTTTAGATTTTATTTGATCTACAGATGAACTCATATAAGTTAAAAGTCTGTAAAGTCTATAAAGTCCTTAAAGTTAAGAACGAACCCCCGACTTTATGGACTTTTGACTTTATGAACTATAAAAACTAAGGTTATTCCATCGCCATTCCACCCGCAGCTTCTCGTGCATCACGAACATCTTTTATCATCTGTGCTTTCTTGCTTCCGGGGAAACCAGTACCTGCAGGGATAAGCTTACCGATAATCACATTTTCCATAAGACCAGAGAGCTTGTCGGTCGTACCTTTGATTGCGCTTGTTATAAGAATACGAGTTGTATGCTGGAATGAAGCAGCAGCAAGGAAGCTCTTTCGAGAAAGTGATACATCTGAGATACCCATAACCACTGAGTCCGCTTTCGCTTCTGTCTTACCTTCTGCACGCATTCGTGCATTTTCTGAAGCCAAGAAGGCAAGGTCCACAAGATCTCCACGTGTAAAGACAGTGTCCCCTGCTTCTTTCACTCGCTTTCGTGCAAACATTTGTCGAACAATGAGCTCGATGTGCTTTCGAGACACCGCTGCACCCTGTAGGTCGTATGGCTTATTGATTTCAGAAATAATATAGTTTACTGTCTTGTCTTTACCAGCGTATTTGAAGAGTTCGTCGATATTTGCAGAACCATCGGTAATAATATCTCCCTTCTCTACTCTCTCGCCTACTTTGACCAAGATCATTCGGTTCAGGCTCACTGAATACTCAATTTCACCTTTGATCTTTGTTTTGTATTCAAGATCAGGAGTGATGAGGATTGTCTTCTCTTTGTTTGAAACCTTTACGTCAGATACGATACCTGCGACGGCTGAAACAATTGCCGGGTTTTTTGGCTGTCGCTTTTCAAAAATTTCTTCAACGCGAGGAAGACCAGACGTAATGTCTCCACCAACTGATGCAGTACCACCAGAGTGGAATGTACGCATGGTGAGCTGTGTTCCAGGTTCTCCAATCGCCTGTCCTGCGACAGTTCCTACTGCTTCGCCAATTTCAATAACTTTATTTTTACCAAGGTCAGTTCCGTAACATTTTACACACACACCGTCATGTGTATTACATGCAAGCGGTGAACGTACAATTACATTCTTTATACCAATCTGCTCAAGCATGACCGCATCTTTCTTTGAAAGCAACGTATTTCGGGCGAAGATAACTTCTCCTTTTGGTCCGACCACATCCTTTGCAAGGAAGCGTCCCTTTACGTGCTTTGCGATAGAGAGGTCGATCGCTCCTGATTCTTCACCCATGACGATACCTTCTGTCGTTCCACAGTCTTCTTCAGTGACAACGATATCTTGTGCTACAACGAAGAGCTTACGAGTAAGGTACCCTGCTTTCGCAGTGTTAAGGGCGGTGTCTGTAAGACCCTTACGTGATCCGTGAGTTGTCGTAAAGTATTCGATTGGAGTAAGACCTTCTTTCATACATGACTTGATCGGGAATTCGATAGTTTCTCCAGAAGTGTTGGTGATAAGACCTTTCATACCTGCCATCTGAGTGATGTTACCCCAAGAGCCTCGGGCACCTGAGAGCACCATGTCGGATACAGATCCGTTTACAAGAACTGAAGCAGGGATAAGCTTACCTACATCATCTTTAGCTTTGTGCCATACTTCTGTCGCTTTTCGAAGACGCTCTTCTTTTGAGATAAGACCGTCATTAAAGTGCTCCATCATTATGTCAATCTCGGCCTGAGCAGCATCAATAATAGGTTGCTTACCTGCTGGGATCACCACGTCGTCAATTCCCCATGTCACGCCAGAGTGCGTTGCGTATTTGAAACCGAATTTCTTTATCTTGTCGATAATTGCAGGCACATTTTCAATACCGTATTTCTCGATCAGGTCATCGATAAGGGACGTGATCTTCTTCTGGACCATCTCGCTGTTTACATATGGATAGTCTTTTGGAAGTACGCTGTTGAAGAGAAGTCTTCCAACAGTTGTCTCAAATATTTTCCCTTCAAACTGTGCGTATTTTTCTTTGTCAGTCGGAAGTACTTTAATCTTTGCTCGGAAAGAAACTGCATCAAAGTCATATGCAGTGATCGCGCTGTTCGGACTTTGGAATATCATCCCTTCTCCTTTTTCTCCAATCATTTCTTTTGTCATCCAGTATGCACCAAGCACAATGTCGAGCATTTTTGCTGACACAGTTGGATCTCCAGATCCTGGCTTCAAGATGTTCTTGTCCGCAGCCATGATCTCTCGGGCTTCTGCCTGTGCTTCATCTGAAAGTGGAACATGAACCGCCATCTGGTCACCGTCGAAGTCCGCGTTGAACGCTGAACACACGAGTGGGTGGAGTTGAATCGCATTTCCTTCAATAAGTACTGGCTGGAATGCTTGAATACCAAGTCGGTGCAAAGTCGGTGCACTGTTTAAGAGCACATATTTATTTTTTGTTACATCTTCCAGGATCGCCCATACTTCAGGGATTCCATCTTCAATAAGCTTGCTTGCTCCTCTGATGTTATATGCGAGTTCTTGTCTGAGTAAGTGCGAAATCACAAATGGCTTAAAGAGCTCAAGTGCCATATGCTTTGGAAGACCACACTGATTTATATTGAGTTCAGGTCCCACCACGATCACTGAACGTCCTGAATAGTCCACACGCTTTCCGAGCAAGTTCTGTCGGAAGATACCACGCTTACCTTTGAGGTTGTCCGCAATTGACTTGAGTGCTCGACGCTGTGCGAGAGAAGTTGCACCAGACGCAGAGCCGTGTCGGATCGAGTTGTCGATGAGTGCATCCACTGCTTCTTGGAGGATTCTCTTTTCGTTTCGAAGAATAACATCCGGAGCGTGAATTTCTTTCAGTTTCTTCAGTCGGTTGTTTCGGTTGATCACACGTCGGTAAAGGTCGTTTACATCTGATGTTGCGTACCGTCCTCCATCAAGCGGGACCATTGGGCGAAGTGCTGGAGGGATCACGGGAATATGAGTGAGGAACATCCATTCAGGTCGGACACCAGAATTCACCATTGCAGAGATCGTACTGATACGCTTGTTGATCTTGCCGATCTCGAGTGCAGATGCTTTTTCTGCTTCTACATGAAGCGATGTGAGAAGTTTTGAAAGGTCGAGCTTTTTGAAAATATTGAAAATCGCTTCTGCTCCGATACCTGCTTCAAACATCGTGCCGTATTTCATCCCAAAGTTGTGGTATTCCACTTCGTCGAGTACTTTTCCTTCAGTAATACTTTCGATATCTCGTTTTGTAGTGAGATACATTTCTTTGATTACTTCTTTGGTCTTTTCATCCTGAAGCGACTTCACTTTTGATTTATACTCAGAATCAAGGTCCTTAAGATATCGTGTCCGCTCTTCTTCAGAGACTGAAGTCACAATATATCCTGCAAAGTAAATCACTTTTTCAATCTCAATTGTTGGGATACCAAAGATCATCGCAATTCGTGAAGGCATTGATTTGAGGAACCAGATATGAGAGACAGGTGTTGCAAGTTCGATGTGGCCCATACGTTCTCGGCGTACGATAGAGCGAGTGATCTCCACTCCACATTTTTCACAAACAATTCCCTTGTATCGGATACCGCGGTATTTTCCACAGTAACACTCATAGTCCTTGTCCGGACCAAAAATCTTCTCGTCGAAGAGTCCGTTCTTTTCTGAACGCTGTGTTCGGTAATTGATCGTCTCAGGCTTTGTGATTTCACCAAATGACCATTCCAATATACGCTCAGGCGATGCAAGCCGAAGGGTGATCATGTCAAAGTTATTTGCAGATGTTTTAGATTGTGTTTTCATAATGTTTTTTTTATTAGTATTTCGACCTATTCCTATGTATGAGATTCATTATTTTCATCCTGTACATGCTCCACATCTACATCGAGTGCGAGACCACGAAGGTTATTAAGGAGGACATTAAATGATGCAGGGGTATTCATTTGAGTGATCGGCTCGCCTTTTACAATAGCGTCAAAGGCAGCTGAGCGTCCGATAATGTCGTCAGATTTAATCGTAAGAATTTCCTGCAGTGTGTGTGCTGCACCATGACCCAAGAGTGCCCACACTTCCATTTCTCCAAATCGCTGTCCTCCGCTCTGAGCTTTACCCCCGAGTGGCTGTTGAGTGATAAGAGAATATGGTCCGATTGAACGCATGTGAATCTTGTCTTCCACCATGTGATGCAGTTTCAAGATGTACATATAGCCCACTGCAATGTCTTGTTCGAACTTTTCTCCTGTTCGTCCATCATAGAGAGGCATTTTTCCATTTGAAGCAAAGCCTGCTTTGACGAGTTCGTCTTTGATCTCAGTATCAGTCGCACCAGCAAATGGAGGTACGATTGCCTGATAGTCGAGCGTATGAGCAGCAAGGCCCAAGTGAAGCTCGAGGATTTGTCCCAAATTCATACGTGATGGCACACCAAGCGGTGTAAGTATCATGTCGATCGGAGTACCGTCGGCCATATATGGCATATCTTCTTCTGGAAGGATACGCGAGATAACTCCTTTGTTTCCATGTCGTCCCGCAAGCTTGTCACCTACAGATACGTTTCGAAGTTCTGCTACTTCAATATGGATTCTCTTGATAATTCCTGATTCAAGTTTGTCCCCTTTCTCTCGTGAGAATACTTGCACATTGATGATGCGTCCGCGCTTTCCACCTTCCATTCGCTTTGATGTATCTTTTACATCCTTTGCTTTTTCACCGAAGAGTGATCGAAGGAGGCGTTCTTCTGGAGTAAGCTGTGTTTCTCCCTTTGGAGTTACTTTACCAACCAAAATGTCTCCTGGTCGTACCTCAGCACCAACACGTACAATGCCGTCTTCCGCAAGATTTTTGAGTTTTGATTCTCCCACGTTTGGAATATCGCAGGTAGTCACTTCTGGTCCGAGTTTTGTATCTCGCACGTTTACGACAAATTCTTCAATATGAATCGACGTAAATTTAGATTTCTTAACGAGACGCTCTGAAAGAATAATCGCGTCTTCATAGTTTGAACCAGACCACGACATGAAGGCAATGAGTACGTTCTGACCAATAGCCATCTGTCCGTGTTCTGATGCACTTGTATCTGCAAGTACGGTTCCTTTCTTCACTGCGTCACCCACATTAACTGACGGTCGCTGGTGGAATGCGGTAAATCCGTTTGTTCGTGAAAACTTCACGAGTTTGTATTCTGTTTCTTTTCCTTTTGCATTCTTTACTTTCACTTTTCCTCCGTCGACAAATGAGACAGTCCCTTCCTCGCTCGCAAGTACGAGCCGTCCAGTGTCTTTGATCGCTGACTCTTCAATACCAGTTCCGACAAGCGGTGCTTCAGGCACCACACATGGTGTTGCCTGTTTCTGCATGTTAGATCCCATGAGCGCTCGAGTCGCGTCGTCGTGGTTACAAACGGAATCATGTTTGTCGCAATTGAAAACGCTTGGTTTGTTGCGACGTCAATATAATCGATTTTGTTTTTGTCGATGGTTGATGGCTCTCCGTTGATACGTACTTCTACAACATCATCCACGATTGTTCCGTCTTTTTCAGTATTCGTTGCGGCATGAGCAATGGCGAAGTTTTCTTCTTCAGATGCATTAGGTACACGATCTCAGAAGTCACTTTACCATTTTTCACTTTTGCATACGGAGTCTCAATCATTCCAAAGTGGTTGAGTCGAGCGTAGACAGATAGACGAAGTACCAAACCGATGTTCGGACCTTCTGGTGTGTGGATTGGGCAAATTCGTCCGTAGTGAGAGTGGTGAACGTCACGCACTTCATAGCCTGCTCGAGAGCGGTTCAAACCACCTGGACCAAGCGCTGAGAGTGTTCGTAAATGCTCTACTTCTGCCAAAGGGTTTTCCTGAAGCATGAACTGTGAGAGCTGGTTTGTCGTAAAGAATTCTTTGATACGAGCCTGAAGCGGTTTTGGGGAGATGAACTGCACAGGCAGTGTGACATCGGTATCAATCGTTGACATTCTATTCTGAATGTTTCGCTTGATCTGTGCCATACCGACACGGATCTTCTGTTGGAAGAGCTCACCTACGAAACGCACACGTCGTGAGCCGAGGTGGTCAATGTCGTCTGGCTGTGAATGTGGGGTGTTGTTGAGGTAAGCAATATGAGTGACAATAGTCGCAATATCGTCGATTGAGATAGTCTTTCGAGCTTTTTCTTTTACATCAAGCTTCTTGTCAAATCGCTGGTTGAAACGGAAACGTCCGACTGGTGAAAGGTCATATCGCTCTTCGTTGAACAGAGTGTCAACAAATTCCTTTGCATTTTCTGCAGTTGCAAGGTCTCCATCTCGAAGTCGTTTGTGAATTTCAATATATGCATCTTCAATAGTCTTTGCTGTGTCCTTTGCAAGAGTCTTAACAATCGATGTCTTTGCAAATTCATTGTCGGCAAATATCTTGTTGATATCAGAGTCCGTGTGAGCACCGAGCACTCGAAGGAGTGTTGAAACGGGAAATTTTCGCTTTCGGTCGATACGTACATAGATCACACCTTCAGCATCAGATTCAATTTCAACCCATGCACCACGGCCTGGGATTACCTTTGCACCAAAGAGTCTTCGTCCTCGTACTTCGTTTGCAGTGAAAAATACACCGTATGAACGAGCGAGCTGGGGTACGATAACACGCTCAATACCTGAGATAATAAATGTTCCGTGAGAAGTCATGAGTGGAAAGTCCGCCATGAAGATTTCCTGCTCCTTTTCAGAACCTACAATGTGGTTCTTGAGCTTTACCTTTACTTTAAGAGTCGCTTCATATGAAAGCTTGTTGTTCTTTGCATGATATTCATCATACTTTGGCAACGCCAATTCAAAGCCTGTAAAATCAAGCTGAAATTTCTTTTCTGAATAATCTTTAATGGAAGAGAATTCTTTAAATACTTCTTTAAGACCTTCTTCTACCAGCCATTTAAACGAATCAAGCTGAGGCTCTACAAAGTTAGGTGTCTCTGTAAGTGCCTTCTTGAACCGACCAAAGAATTTCTTTGGTCGTTGTACTCCTGGTTTGTGCGTTGTATGTTGCGACATTGTTTTTTGCACTAGAATTCGAAGGTTATGAGTTTTTTCAAAACAACACGTATAAAAGTCTGCTGACTTTTTACTATGCTCGCCAATCAAGAAAATAATCGACTTCTGACGGCTACCTTCTCGCAAACTCGTCAAGGAGTACCTCTCCTCAAACAGTGCTTCAGGTCACGCCATCTCAGCTGAGTACAGCTGTCAGTCGTTATTTTCTAATTGGCTGTGCAATGTTGTTTTGAAATAACATTACCTTCTTCGATTGATAAAATATCTCTTACTCACATTATTAAAAATTACAAAACGGCAAAAACAAACCTTTCCCCAAAGATTCGTTTTTGTTAAATCATTTAACTGTTATTTGCGTATAGTATGCAAAATAGTAAAGAGACTTTGTTTTGTAATGCCCCTTCGCGACATGGCCGTGACTCAATCGCTTTTGCCGAAGTTAAGATGAAGTATACGTTAAGCGGAGCTACCCTGTCAACTCTCAAATCTGAGCCCAAAAGTCAAGAAAGTGCTGTGTATATCTTTTTTACTTAAAAACGGCTCAACTACAACACCTCACGGCCAAAAAATTGTTTAAAATGAAGATGAAGCGTCAAGCGAGTTATCCACAGATGGAAACAAAAATCTTTTACTCAGTATAAGTTTCCTATGGCAATCTGTCTGGCTCTGGTGAGCCAGCGAACCTACTTATAGAAACTGTACCACAAGGGTACTTCTTGTTTTCTAACTCGCTTCGCTTCCAAGAAAACAGTCGTACACTTTGTTGACTTTTTCATTAACTTTGCTTTGAAAAATTCTGGCAAGGTCTTGGGAGTGATAAAATTACTTCTCACCGGTCCACGAAGTTTTCTTATCTTGCTTTAAATCAGCTATATGGAGTAGCAATCTGGTTCACTTTTAATGAGCCAATATTTCATACCTTTAGTATCTACATCAACTAACTAATAACCAAACGTACTGCACCAGCGAGAACTACAAAAGAAAGAAGGCTGTACACGACTTCAAATGCAGTGTATTTGAGAGAACGATTGTCCCAGAGATATGCATACATGATTTGAGGTAATGTAAATCCTACCCAGATAATAGCCGTGAAAATGAGAGTAAACTGGTATGACACATTTGGATTAAATATAACAAGTGTAAAGGAGGACGCTGTCAAAATATTGAGTGCAAGCTGAATAACAAGTGTCTTTGCCATTTGCTTTGGCGTCGGAGCAATGCCGTTTTTACCTTCTACTTCCCGAAGCTTCATGAAATAATTCTTGAAGATGACTGAATACCAAAGGTAGCCGAAGAAAAATAATGCGAGACCTCCGAGGAGAGCAGGTCGAGCTAATAGTACAATTGTTGCCCACATATAAGTTACGACCTGTATAGCTGGTAAATTTCGTTGTCAAACTGTAAAAAATAATTTCCATCATACATTAGTATGTTTACAATTATTTTTCTTGTTTTCCTAGAACTTTACTCAGCTCTCCAAGTC
>ENA-ORBV01017184-ORBV01017184.1-microbial-mat-metagenome-genome-assembly--contig:-NODE-17184-length-10380-cov-6.801999_pt1 | contig 10380 bp, 10 predicted proteins | sample MGYA00237777_ERZ505514 | MGnify/ENA primary metagenome ERZ505514 (study PRJEB26160, sample SAMN06269048) | microbial mat metagenome | isolation source: Oligotrophic lake microbial mat | place...
CAAGGGCGCCAAACGCCATCATCGCCCTCCGTTGCTGCCATCTCAGTGGTAGATCTGAGGACTTCTGGGAAAGGAGACATGGCGCTATCGCTGGACAACCGTCACTTTTCCGCCGTACACCCGGTACAGGCTGGGCTGGGCGGAGAAGGTCTGGAAGGCAAGGCGGAAGACGGGCAGCACCAACCGGCCGTTGGGAAGACCACGAGGTTTTCCAAGCCGGTTGACACCCGCCATTCGCCAGCGACTGGCGGAACAGATCAATAAGCAGCCCGACGTCACGTTGGAGGAATTGCAAGAGTGGCTCGATAAGCAGGAAGACGTGCGGATCAGTCAGCAGCGGATATCCGCTGTGATCCTGGAAATGGGTATCCGGTTAAAAAAAAGTCTGCACGCCAGCGCATCAGGATAGTGCGGAAGGGATCCGGCGGCGGGAACAGTGGCGGGAGGAGACCAAGAACCTGGACGCCAGTAAGTTTGTGTTTCTGGACGAAAGCGGCGTGACGGCGGATATGACGCGGCTCTACGGGCGAGCACGCCCAGGACAGCGAATTCACGAGGGGACGCCGGGCGGGCAATGGAACACCGTCACCCTGCTGGGTGCAGTCAGCATCAATAGCTGGCAAGCTGTCATGACCGTCGACTCCTCCATTGATGGGGATGCCGACTCACAAAGTAGCTGGCGTCAAGGAAGCGATTGAAGCCACGGGAGCCACGCTGCTCTACCTTTCGCCCTACTCGCCGGATTTCAACCCCATTGGACACTGCTGGCCGGACGTCAAACAACCTCTCCGTCAACTCAAGGCGCGTTCCTTGGATGCTCTCGACATCACGATTCCCCAAAGCACTTTCCCTGACCTCTCCGGAGATTGCCAGGAACCGCTTCAGACACTGCGGCTATTCCTTATGTTAAGCCAGGGACTGCTCTAGAACGACACCTGGAACATCAACTGTTGATACAACCGTCCGCCCAACCCGGAAAAACTCCCCTGGTTGCCCGTTATCTTTCCGAAGTTCACCTGGTTCGCCGGCCGCAAATCCACCGTCGACGTAGGATTGCTGAAGAAGTAATACTTAAACGGGTTATTCACGTCGTAGCGCAGGGTCCCCTTGAACCTCTCTCTCACCGTAAAGGTCTTCGAAATGCTCACCTGGTGCCACAGGTTACCCGGCCCGGTATAAATGTTCCGGCCCGAATTCCCCGCCGTGAATGCCGCCGGATAAGCGAACGCGTTGATGTCCGACCAAGCGGGTTGAAGCGCTATTTGATGCCGGCCCGGCCCTTTGCGGTCCCAGTCCAGTCCAATGCTGCCGTGGGTCCTTCCCGGCGCCATATCCGCCCGTTGCGCACCCGGCAGAAAGTTGGACGGAGCACCAGTAAAGCCAAACGTCATTGGCACCCCGCTCTCCGCCGTTTGGATCACATTTAACTCCCAGCCGCCAAGTGCGCCGTTCGTGAACCAGTTATTCGAGTTCATCCACCGCCGCCCTTTCCCAAACGGCAGTTCCAACAGCGCGTAAGTAACCCATCGGTGCGATACGTCGTAGTTCGAACGGCCCTTTTCCAGCCGCCGGTTATAGAACGTAATCCCACCCGCCGCTCCATCGTCGGAAGCTTCGTCAATCGACTTGGCAAACGTATAGAACGAAGTAATGCTGAACCCGCTAGCCATTCGTTTCTCCACCTTCAAAGTGCCTGAATGAAACGAGGTATGACCATAGTTCGAGTAATGAAAAACGTTCCCGAAGTGCGGAAACGGTCTGAAGTTTTGCGCGGCCCGGAAAATGTTGTTCAGTTGCACCGGGTCCGTCGACACATCCAGCGGAATCTGGTTGATCTCCCACCGGTTTAGCAAGCCTACACCAGCCGAACCCTGGTACGTCGCCTCTACCAGCAGCCTGTTCGTCAACTGATACTGAAACCCGCCATTCCAGTTCATTATGTAGGGCATCCGCATATTCGGGTCACGCCACGATGCCGGGCGCCCCCCAAAATTCGTCCCAATAAACGGAGCGGTTCCATCCGGTTGCAGCCGGAATGCCGTCGATGGCGGCCCATTCCGTAAGTAGAACGCCACGTCCGGATTCCCCGGCTCTCTTTCCACCGCCGCCGTCGCGAAATACTCCTCGAAATTCTCCGTCAATCCGGCCGTCCAAAGATCCAACGTATTTACCGCGAACCCGCCACGAAACACAAGCTTCGGCGTAATCGTCCAAGCCAGTCCAATCCGCGGCTGGAAATTATTCAAGTCACGTCCTGCCAGCGCTCCCTTACCATGTAGAATTGCCCCCATCCGGCCCGTCAGCGGATCCCTCGCGTTCGGGTCAAACTGGCTCTGCTGCCCGTACTTTGTCGAAAACGGCGACTCATACGACCAACGCATCCCGATGTTCAGCGTTATGTTCCGCCGCACCTTGAAGTCGTCCTGGAAGTACGCTGCATGGCTCCACCACCGGGGCAGCCACGTCGCCAAATCCTGGGTAAAATCCGCTCGTGACACCGACCCCAGCATGAACGCCGCATAAGCATTCCCCGTATTCGGCCGGAACGGGAAATCGGTGCCGCCAAAGTGATACACTCCCGACGGATTCGCCGCTACCCGCACATTATGGCGCGTTCGCATCAACTCATACCCAACTTTGAATACGTGCCGGCCGGATACTTTCGTGATGTTATTCTGCAGGCTGAAACTCTCGTTGACGTCCTGGGAAACTCCGCCCGGAAAGTCAATGATCAACCGTCTCCCGGCTTGCCCCGCCGGACACTCGGCCGTGAACACCGAAGCACACACGAAGGACGGCATCGTCGCCGCGCTCACATTGGGAATTCCAAACTGCTGCGCCCAGTTTTTATCGACGCTCCCCGGCTCCCGCACATTAAAACGGCGGTTAAACCCCAAGCGCAATTCGTTCACCACCGTCGGACTCACCGTGAAGGTGTCCGAGATCACCATCTGGTTATGATTTATCGGAAACGGAACTGTGTTGAAGTCAAAATCCCTGTTCGCCGCCGCCACCTGCCAGCGTCCATTAAAAGACCGGTGACGAAACAAACTCCATCGTCCAAACATCTTGTGCCGATCGGAAAATGAGTGATCGATCTTGGTGTCAAAGCTTGTCCGGTACGAACGAAAAACCGTATCCGCGCTTAAGTTATCCCTCGGCCCGACGTTGGTGTTAAACGCTTGGTTAAACCGGTTGTTCTCCAGTGTGAATGGATTGAAACCCATGAACTTTGTGTACACCGGGTCCACCCGGCTCAACGGAATCCGGTTCCCCGGAAACTGTGTCCTCGCATACGTTCCGTCCGCCGCCCGCGTCAACGAAGCCGGATCGAAGACCGGCTGTCCAATCCCGCCAAAACTGAAATCCCCTGCCAGCATCGCCGGTGACGGCACCGCCGTGTTCGCGTTCTCCGACGCCTTTTCATGATGCCGCTGGAACGCCCACATGAAAAAAGTCTTATTGCGCCCGTCATAGATCTTGGGAATCCGGATTGGACCGCTGAGCATTCCTGATGCCAAATGAAAGCCAAAGTTGTTCGTCGGCACCTGCGCGTCCTGCCAGTTCCGATGTATAAAGTGGCGCGCCATATACCGTTCCTCGGCCAAGCCATGCAACTGGTTCCCGCCGCTCTTGTAGGTAATGTTCATCAGGCCGCCGCCCGAATGCCCATACTCCGCCGGCAGTACCGTCGTCAGCACCTTGATCTCCTCCATCGCATGCTGCGATGTCGACATATTCCGCCCCGTCCCCAACGTCCCGGTCCCCGGCGTCGTCCCGGCTACACCGTCGTTGGCCATCGTGAACGCCCGCGAGCGGCCCCCGGCCGAATGCCCTGCGCCACTCTGCGACGTCACTCCCGGCACCAGCCACAACATGCTCTCCACCTTCATCTGCGGCGTCGGCAGCTTCGTTAACTCCTCCCCCGTTACCAAATGCCCCGTCACCGATGTCTCCGTTTCCAACAGCGCCACCGTCGCTGACACCTCCACCTGCTCCGTCACGCTCCCCACTTCCATCCGCACATCCACCCTCGCCGTTTCCGTGGATCGGACCTGAATTCCCGGTCGCAACACCTTCTTAAATCCCGTTGCTTCAAAAACCATCTCGTACATGCTCGGATTCAGATAGGGCGCTCGATAGAGCCCCTCGCTGTTCGTCGCCGCCGTGTAGACGAACTGCGTCGCCTTCTCGGTGACCCGTACCGAAACTTCCGGTATCGCCGCGCCGCTCGCATCCGTGACAATTCCAGTAATAATCCCTTGTCCGGTCTGCCCATAGGCCATGACAGTATACAGAAGCGAACTTAAGAATAGTCTTCGCATGACGTTGACACTCCTCAACTGAGTCCGAATTTTTGAACAAATCCGACGCTGCCGCCCGGCACGGTTTCAGGGCTGCGGTAACGTCCGATTATTCACGTAGCAAGAAATCCCCATTTTCAGCCCCATCGCCAGATTGGTCTGACGTTAACACGGCCTCAAATTCATGTCAACTTAACAACACCTAAACACCTATCAACACACCCGAACCATGTTGGTGGCGCACACGACTCACGAATCGGCCGTCGATTATTGCGCGAACTTTCGGATTGAGGCCCACCGTGTAGCGTCGCCCGGCCCGTCCGAAGGGCGCAAAGAGCGGAAGTGTCAGGAAGTCCTGATAATCGGCACGCTTTGCTCTCATTCCCCATGGGAGATCTCCCGGCTTTGCCGGAAAAGCAGTAGCGGCTTGCCAGTTACGGCGGAGTTTTACGCGGAAGATGGCCCCGGTTTATCCAGGTTCTTAACCGTCGGGAAACCATCCGCGCGCCGTCATCCGGTTAGCCGGGACGTATCTGTAGCGGCACGATTGCGGAAAGTCCCCTATGCGGGTCCAGCAATCGGAAGGCTCCCGGCTTTGACGGAGGATGGGCCGCAAACGGCATCGGGATGCTGAAGTTCTTGCGGCAGAGAACGAAAATTCGATGGAACACGAAATGTCACGAGCATAACGGCGGGATGTAACAAAACAATGAAGGAAGCAAGAGAATAGCACGAACCGCCGAAGTGGCCGGGCTAATCCTGCCCGGGCTTAATCAATATTTCATCGACTTGCCATCGAACCGAACAGATCGGGCGGGTACCCTGAATCACGAACAAATGTTGTGTCTTTTGTTTTTATGAAAACTCTTGATCAGGTGTTTACAAACTTGTGGCGCAACCCAGGCGAATTGCTGGTACGGCGCTGGAACTGGAAATCGGCACTGTATAGTTCCCTGTGCCGTTCGTCCCTGTTTTTTGCCGTAAATTTCACGGCGGGGTGGGAAGCGGCGCTTTGGGCGATGGCGGCGGAGTTCGCTTATCGCTCGGTTTCGGCCGGATTTTACGGAGCGTTGACCCAGTCGTTCCGCCATGTGGAACCGCGTTGGCAGGGAATGGTGGTCGCGACGATGGTCTTGGTAAGTTTGAGCCATTCCATTGAATTCGTAATCCACTGGCTGCGCGGAACGCCGAACCTGTTGGGTAGCATTGCCGCATCGGGTTGTTTCACGGTGCTCTCGACTTTGTTTAATCTGCATGCGATGCGTCGCGGGATTCTCGTAACGGGAAGAGAGGGACACGGCTTGTTGACCGATTTGCGGTTACTCCCGGCCATCTTTCGCCGGGAGCGGGTTCATCCTTGAAAACGCTGCACATAACGAATGCGTGGCACCCAAATTCGGGGGGAATCCGGACATTTTACACGGCGTTAATGGAGGCGGCGAATGCAGAAGGGCACTCGATGCGAATCGTGGTCCCGGCGGCGGAGAATCGGGTCGAAGAGTTTGGCCGGTTCGTGCGAATTTACCACGTGGCGGCTCCCCGGGCGCCGTTCAGTCCGAGTTACCGGATTCTGTATCCGAATCGGGCCTTGGTGCCGGGCGGGGCGGTGTATCGGATTCTTGAAAACGAACAGCCGGACCTGGTGGAAATTTGCGATAAGTTCACGATGAACTATGTAGGCGGACTGCTGCGAACCGGGCGGCTGCCCGGCATCCGGTTCCGGCCGACGGTGGTGGCGTTGAGCTGCGAGCGGCTGGAGCAAACGATGAATACGTACGCTTTCGGGCGGGACTTGGCGAAGAAGCTGGCCCCGGCGTATCTACGGTGGCTGTACTTCCCGATGGCTGATCACCACATCGCGGTAAGCGATTTCGTCGCGGAAGAGTTGCAACAAGTCTCCGCGGGGCATAAAGTCGACCGCGGTGTGTGGATCGGGCCCATGGGGGTGGATGCCGCGACGTTTTCCAGCGAGAAGCTTGACGAGCGGCTGCGAGAGGAACTGGTGGCGTTAAGCGGCGGGGACGAATCGACACGGTTGTTGGTTTATGCAGGCCGAATGGCGCCGGAGAAAAACATCCCGCTGTTGTTCGGAATGATGCAGGTACTGGCCGATAGCGGCGCGCAGGAGTACCGATTGCTGATGGTGGGCGACGGAGAGGGCAGGCCGAAACTGCAGCGGGCAGCCGAGGAACAGGCGCCCGGTTTGATTCATTTTCTGGGGCACCGGCGTCCGGCGAGCGAACTGGCCCGTCTATTGGCCAGTTGTGATGTGTTCGTGCATCCAAATGCAACGGAGCCCTTTGGAATTGCGCCGCTGGAGGCGATGGCGGCCGGATTGGCGCTTGTTGCTCCGAATACAGGCGGAGTGACGACCTACGCCAACCATGAAAATTCGTGGCCGGCGGAGCCGGAACCGGAGGCGTTCGCGATGGCGATCAAAGATGTTTTTGCGAACACGGAGCGCCGGCGGCGGCGGCAGGCGGCGGCTAGGCAGGAAGCAGAGGCCAGGAGTTGGCCGTTGGCTTCGGCGCGGTACTTGCAGTTGTACCGGGAACTGCATGCGCGCGTGTCGAGCCAAGGCGAGTACTCACTGCATCCGGCGTTCTTTTCGAAGCGATCGGTCTCAGGATAGGGAGGGGAACTTGCACATATTCCGCAGAGAGTTTCTAAAGCTGCCGGGAATGCTGGCGCTACCGGTAGTGGCTATGGCGGGCGTCCAGGAAGGACGCGTTTTCACCTGCCAGTACCGCGCGCGGGCCACCGTGCTGATGTTGTCGGCGCCGTTGCTGCACCGTGATAATGTTGGCAGCGGGTATCTGCATGTCTCCCGCCAGGAAACAGGCGGGCGGCGCCAACTGCGGCTGGAATTTGGCGCGGGTTCGCTGCCGGAACGGGCGGCGGGGTTGAACCGGCTGGGAGTTTTTGAAGAAACGATTGTGGAGGCCGGAGAGCTGATTGAGTCGGCAAGTTATTTCGGATTCATGACAGCGTCGAATGAGAAAGACCTGGACCAGGCGCGGACCGCGCTGCACAGCGGACCGGCAAGCTCGTTCACCGCGATTCGTGGCCAAATCGAGCGGGGCCAGGTATCGAACCGATTGCTGCGAATTGAAAATATGGCATCGATGAGCTGGGCCGAGCGAGAGCGGCTGACGGCGCAGATCCGGGCAAAGATCGCCGATCAAACAAACCCGGAGGCGCAGAGCAGTACGGCGGCGTTACAGGATGCCCCATGCAGTCCGTTCCTGTATGCGGTGAACCGGGCCATGCGTAGCAACGCCGGGACCTGCTCGAACCGGTTCATACACAATGGTCAGATGCATTTGTTAAAGTCGGCGCGAAAGCCAGGCGGCCAGACGGGAGAGATGGAGTTGGACGGGAAGATCTATTCGGCGGCGGGGAAAGAGCTCTCGACTTTCCGTTTGTGGTTTGATCCGGCAAAGGTGGAACAGGGGCCACTGAAGTTTGAGTTCCGGCCACGTTCGTTCCTGCGGCTGACGTTCGAGCGCGTATAGTTTTCGTTGTGACTTCTCACCGCACTTGGCGCCACGCGCTTTCCGGCGGTTTTGCCGCGTCGGTATTAGCGACGGCTGTGTGGCCGTGACTTGAACCATAAAAGGGTCATTAATGCCCACCCCCGAAGAGGTAGAAGTGCCCATACTATCAATAGACGGCTCTCCGCAAGAATTCGTAAAACCATCATTTTTACGCCGCATTTTGCAGAGCGAGAAATTCAGTGCGACTGGCAGCCATATGCTGGGCTTTGAGCAGCAGGTAGCGTAGATTGCGATAGCCCCGCCCCCTTCTAAGAATGCTTTTTATGTTGCTGTTGACCGCTTTTACAACGCCTTAACGAGATACTGGGGCAACCCGTTACTCCCGCCGCTAAGCGTGCCGTCCACATGGATCGCCAGGGCTTTGTCCTGCCATTTCTCGAAGCCGCCTTGTCGAGAAACTCGAAGTCGTACTTCTCCTCTGCTACGTCGTCGGAGTCCCGCCCACTCAGCACGTCGAGATAGAGGGACTTTCCCTTATAAGACCCGTAAAGGGCAATGTACAACGATTGCAGCCGCTGCTGTCCGTCCAGGACCAACTTCAGTTTTTTCTTGCGCTTGTTCTCTTTGAAATCGTGGATCTGGCCGGGGTGGAAGGCACCGTCAAACGTCCGGTACTGGAGATCAAGATACGTCTCCCACAGCAGGGCGATGCCGCTTGGATAGCCACGCATGATCGAATCCAGCAGGCGCGGCGCCTTATCTTCTGGCCAGACAAAATTCCGTTGGATCGCGGGCAGTACGACCTCTTCATTTTTAATCTGGTTCAGGAGATTGATGATGCTCACTACGGCCCCCATTCCGAAGTGCCCCGGCTGCTACCTGTCCCTTGTCCGCTCATCGGCATGGCTTCGTACTCGCAATCCAGTCAGTAAGCGGCTTGAGATCGTGCGCCCAGAATACGGTGAGCCCGCGATCTTGTGCATCCAGAAGATTGTGGAGCTTATACACGCCACTCAACACAGCTGTCGGGACAACCTGCCGCAGGCCAAAATCCAGCTTCCAGCTTGCGGCCTTCACCGCCGCATCATTGTTCAGCCGCTTCACGGAATTCGTCGAAGAGTTCGATACCTTGCATTCGATCGGCATGACTCGGTGATCCCACAGCGTGACGATGATGTCCCTTTTTCGCGTTCCGAGAGCGCTCTCGCCACAAAACTCCCCCGGCGCAGGCGCATGAGAAACATTCGGGATCATTCAGTTGCCCAACTCCTCGACGTGGATTCAACCCTGTTTGTATTGCTAACCGAAGCGATACGACCTTTGAAAAATGCGTTGGGCGAACGACTTTTTCGCATGAGTGTGCAAAATTCGGACTTTGACAACTTGCTTAAGGTAGCTGTACAGTTACCGGCTGCTTTTGAAGGACCCGAAGCCTCGCTCCAAGCGTTCGTCAGCGAATGGTGGATACCCAATTGTCAGCGGTCGACCGGTACCCTTGTATTCGATTACGAGATTCAGGATGCCGTTTGATTGGCGCGATTTCTTAATCATTGCGCCTGAGCTACGCAATGATCCAAGAGAAAGCGTTCAGAGGATATGTCTTGGCCGGAGATATTACTACGTTTATAACATTGGACTTATAGAGGCCCATACGCGGAGTTTCACGAGGATCCGAGGGAATGGCGGTTCTCACACGCAATTGTGGCGATGGTTTCAAAATCACGATAATCTAAATTAGTGCTCACGCTGTCCGGCATTTGAATCCAACGTTCACCCGGCGAAGGGGGCCTATTCCGGTCATTCAGTGCAGCGAAATAAGCCGAGTAGCCGGATTCCAGTCTTTAAGTACACCGCGACAACAGACACCTCGTCATTCTTGCCCTGTTTGGAACGATAGAAACCTTGCAATCCGGCGCCAGGCGACGATCACTGCTTGTCACAGGCAGATGAAATCTCGGGCGGATTGAGAGTGACGTCGTTCCAGGAAGTCCCGGTGTTTCCTCCCGGAAATGCGAGGCGCCGCGCCACACACCGATTTGGGATTCGAACGAAGCGCCGCAACCAGTAGTATCCTGGCTCCGAGTTAACCAAATGAAAAAACCCCGCCTAATCGCCGCGGCCTATGGCATCGCGCTCATCGCCATTGCCCAGCCCCCAACAAGCAATGTCAAAGAGCTGGCCCCCGGAGTCTGGGTACGCTTCGGCAACCAAACTCGCAATCAACCCGCCAACACCGGGTGGGTCATCTTCAAGGACTACGTTCTCGTCATCGACGCCAACTATCCCTGGGCCGCCAAGGAGATCCTGCCGGAAATCAGGAAGACCTCAAACAAACCGATCCGCTTCGTCTTCAACACCCACTACCACGGCGACCATGCTTACGGCGGCAGCATTTTCACCGGCGAAGGCGCGCAAATTGTCTGCTCGTCCGACTGCGCCATCGAATCACAAACCAAGGGCCAGGCCGGATGGGATCGCAACAGAGCAATCGAAGAATTCAGTTTGAAGCCCTACAAGCTAGCCCTGCCCTTTACCCATAAAGACTCCGGGACATATTGCACCTGTCTCTTATACACATC
>ENA-ORBV01017192-ORBV01017192.1-microbial-mat-metagenome-genome-assembly--contig:-NODE-17192-length-10377-cov-12.699806_pt1 | contig 10377 bp, 7 predicted proteins | sample MGYA00237777_ERZ505514 | MGnify/ENA primary metagenome ERZ505514 (study PRJEB26160, sample SAMN06269048) | microbial mat metagenome | isolation source: Oligotrophic lake microbial mat | place...
GTCCACCGTCCACCGTCCACCGTCCACCGTCCACCGTCCACCGTCCACCGTCCACCGTCCACCGTCCACCGTCTAACCGTAGAAATCAGTAAACCCGTCCTGATCAAGCCGCTCCAGCATGCGCCGCAGCTTGGCCGCACTCTCGGGGAAGGCGGCGGCGGCCAGCTGGGCGGGGCTCACCTGGGCGGCGCGGCCCCACGCGCGCTGCTCGATCCCCAGGCTCAGGCTCAGCAGCTCGCCCAGCGCGCGGCGCAGGCGGGGCGCGTCCTCGCCGCGCAGGCGCGGCAGCACCTTCTGCTTGAGCTGGAGGTCGATGGCCTGGCGCGGCTCCAGCGATCCATGTGCATGCTCGACATAACGCAGCATCTCGCCGATCGTGCGGTAGCCGAACGGGTGCCCGGCCTCTGCCACGATCGCGTACACCTGCGTGATCACGCGCCAGACCGTCTCGTCCACGGCGCCGCCGTAGCTCGCGCGGAAGCCAGGCAGATCCACGTCGGTCAGCTCGATCAGGTTGGCGCGATCTAAGAGCTTGTCGCTCAGCGAGAAGGTGCTCTCGTCCACATTGACCGTGCCGGTGAGGCGCAGGTTCACCGGCAGGCGCGCGGGGCTGCGCAGCATGCCGCCGCCAACCAGGGGCGTCTCGGGGGTGGGCGTGCCTAGGTCGATCAGGCCCTCGCTTGTCTCCATGGCCGAGAGGATCGGCGCCAGATAGTACTCAGGGCGGGCCAGATTGAGCTCGTCGAGACAGACATAAAACGTCTGCTGTGGGTCGGCGCTTGCGGCGAGCATAAAGCGCAGAAAGGGCGTGGGATGGTAGCTGCCGGTGAGGGCGTTGTAGTAGCCCAGCAGGTCGCGGGCGTTGTGCCAGTCGGGCTGCACAGCCACCGCAAGGTAGAAGGGGTTCGGGCGACCGGGCGACAGGTCGTACACGGCGTCGGCGTACAGCCTGGTAAGGCGCGTCTTGCCGGTGCCGCTGATGCCGGGCAGGATCACGAGCGGGCGCGTTTGGAGGGCCACGTGGTAGGCGCGCAGGGTAAGCTCGCTCACGGCGAAGCCACGGCCGCGCACGCGCTCGGCGATCAGCTCGATGGGCGGAATGCCGGTGGGGGCGTAGGTGGCGCTGCGCTCGCGCAGGGCGGCGCCAGCGGGCGCCAGCGCCTCGGCCTCCTCCATCAAGGCCTCGTTGAGCGGCAGCAGATCGAGCACGTCGGCGCTGATGCGCTCCGTCAGATCGTCGGGCAGTGCATCCCAGGGGTAAACAAAGCCGGCCCAGAGGTAGCCAGCGCCACGATTGTCGAGGTAGCGGTCGAGCCAGAGCGCGCCGCCTGCCTGGGGCAGTAGCGCGATCGGCGCAGCATCGGGGGGGCCTGCGCCCTCGGACCCCACGAAGCGCGCCTGGCCCTCGCGCTCGATGCGGGCGACCACGGGCTCGAGCACGGGGCGGGCGGTAGCCCAGAGGCGGGCGAGCTCATCCTTGCGGGCGCGCCAGAGCTGGAGGCCCACAAGCACAGCGCGCTCTGTGGCGCTCACGGCCACCAGCACGCCGGCGCCGCGCGGGGGGCGATCCACGGCCAGCCAGTAGTCCTCGATCGGGTCGCGCTGGCCTCTGCCGCGATGCAGCGAGCGCTGGCTCTTAAAGCTCAGCTCGTAGAGTGGCCACTGCCGAGGGTAGCGCCGGGCGGCCGCAACGCGCAGCTGCTCGGCGAGCTGGGCCAGCGCAGGGTGCAGCCGCGCCTGCACTGCCGCCCAACGCTCGCCCACACCGGGCGTCGCAAGGGCGGCGAGGGCGTCGGGGGGGAAGAGCTGCATAAAGTGACCAGGTGACGAGGTGACGAGGTGACAAGGTGACACCTGTCGGCGAAGAGCGGTGGCCCAAGATAAAGGTGACCAGGTGACCAGGTGACCAGGTGACCAGGTGACCAGGTGACACCTGTCGGCGAAGAGGGGCGACCCGCAGTAAATGGGACCAGGTGAGCAGGTGACCTGCGTCGCTGCCGATAGGTGTCACCCGGTCACCCGGTCAGCGCAAGCGAAGCGAGCGCACGTCACGCTGTTACCGTGTCACCCTGTCATTCACGCCGTAGGCGGCTTAAGGTAGCGGCGGTCGATGGTGAGACTCTCGGGGGGGGCGCTGTTTTCGGCTAGGCCAAAGTGTGCGTGCAGCAGCTGCAGCATGGCGTGCAGCTCGGCGCACAGCTCCTCGAAGGTGATCGCGAGCAGGTCGCTGTCGTAGAGCGCCTCGTCGATGCTCCAGGCGCGCTGGGCGGTGATGCTCTGCACGCGCGCGGGGCCGCCCGCCCCAAATGCGATCACGCTCTCCACGCGCACGATCTCGTCATCTTCCACGAGGCCGCTGTGAAGCGCCTGCACGGCCTGGGCTACGGCGGAGAGGCTGCGCAGCTCGTGCTGCTCCTCATCGACGGGCAGATGATAGGTGGCCTCGATCTCCATGGAGGGGCCGCCGCGCGGCTGCGCGAAGAGCCGCTCGTCTACAAAGCGCTCGATGTTGTCGAGCGACTCTGCGCCACGCAGCGAGAAGACGGTAAACTCTGGCGACCAGCGGAAGGCCACCACGGCACGCAGGGGCGGCTCCTGGGGGCTGCTATCGTCGCTCACGCCGTCGGGCAGGCAGGTAATGCTCAGGCTACGCCCGAGCGCGTGCGTGTCTAGCAGCTCCTGAGTATAGGCGATATTTAGCCCCGAGCGCTCGATCACGCCGAGCAACACGGAGACAAAATTCTCATAGGTGAGCATGCAACGTCCTTTAATTGTAACCGTTGCATTATACACCGTTGGGTGGGCCGAGGCAGGCATACGCCAGGTTGAAAAAGCCCCGCGCCTGCGGTACTATAGCGATTGTATGGGGCTGTAGCTCAGCTGGATAGAGCACCGACCTTCTAAGTCGATGGTCGCGCGTTCGAATCGCGCCAGCCCCGCCAGCCGTTTACCTGCCCGTTGACAGAAAGTAGTATAACGCTCGACAGGAAGTAGTATAACGATTGCCAGAAACTGGTATATCGCACTACGCTCTCTGGCGTTCTAGCGCATCAACATCAAGTAAACAGTCAGCCTACATGGCGACACTGAAAGCTTGATTTAGGTGCTTTCTGCGACGGTCATGACAGCGGCTGGCATTTAACGCGAAGCGTTAAATGCCAGCCGCTGTCGTTTCCTAGCGTGCTGAGTCATCCCTGAGCGGGTCAGTTAGGTATCCTCTCCATAATCGCTGGACTTAGCCGACGGGCTGAGCGACGAGGCGCGAGCGCTCGGCAATGCGCTCGGCAAGCGAGGGCGTGGTCTCGGGGCTGACCAGTCGGTCGCGTAGGTAGTGGAACAGCCCCACGCCAAGCTTCGCAGCCGTAGCCGCGATGGTCTGGAACGTATCCCAGGCACGCGCACCCGCCCGCGACTGCGGCCCGAAGCTCACGTCCCGTTTGCGCACCCGCCGACGCGCCGCCAACTCCATGTCGTTGTTGTGCAGCGGCAAGTCCGGTAGTTCCAACACTGCCAGCAACTGCGTGCGCTTGTCGGCGGTTTTGCCGATGCGCTCATCCAGTGCCGCGTAGCCCGTCTTGCGCGCTACCAGCGTGGCGAAGGCCTCCCTCAGGCGTTCCCGCTCCTCGTCGCTCGGGGCTTCCCGATACGTCAGCAGCGCGCGGTACAGCGCCCAGTACTCCGTGCGATACGCCTGGAGCGCTTGGAAGTGACACGCCACAACCGGCCGCAGCTTCGCATAGTGCCGCCAATCGTGCACCCAGCACAGCCCGTGGCCATCACTCAGATAGTCATACACCGTCGCGTCGTCGCTCAGCAGCCATGCCACCGTCGGCACGCGTGTCTGCGCGTGGTATGCCGCCACCGCGAGTGCATCGCCAACCTGCTTTCCCTGCTGGCGGCCGAGCCGGATGCCGGCTGTGCGCAGCTGCTCGGAAAGCTCGGCGCTTGTTAGGTCACGCTCCCACGGCAAGGCCAGCACAAGGCGCTTGCGGAGTGGGGCCGCCAGGCTGGTTCTTTCCAACCAGCACCGCGCCTCAGCGTTCAGCCGGAAGCGCAGTTCCTGGCCCCACAGCACGGCCAGCACATCCTGTCGCGTGCCACCGGGCCGGGTGTGGTAGCTGGTGAACAGCGCGTTACCCACCACGTGGCAGACCTCGTTCTGCCCGTCTACACGGGTCGCGGTCTGGTCGGTGGCGACCCATGGCCCACTGGCAAGCCCAGCCTGGTGGAGCGCCTCGGCTTCTTCTGCCCAGCGGCCGCTGTGGTCGAGCAGCAGGCGGGCCAGCGTGCCGGTGCCGATGGAAAGGCCCACGGTGCGCAGAAAATGGAGCAAGGCCGGCTGACTCACATTGGTGGTGTCGTGGCCCAAGGCCGGGATGAGCGCCTGGAGCGTGGGGCTAAAGCCGCCGTGGTAGCCGGGCGGCAATGGGGCCAGAAGCGTGGTGTTGGTAGAGGGGACGAACCATTCCTCACGCAGGAAGCGGATCACCTCGACCTGGATGAGCAGGTTTTGCACGAGCGTCTCGCGCGTGCCGTTGAAGCGAGCATCAGGAGGTAGGGTTGCGGGGTCGAGCACACAGTGCTCTTCGCGGGTCACGGTCAGCGTTTCGTTCTTTTTGGGCTTGCCGCGCGGCGTGCGGGTCTGACGCTCAGCTTCCGAGGAGTGGTTCGACGGCGGCGGCACCGACGGCGTGATGGTTGGCTTGCTCGAACTGCCCTTGAGCCGTGCGTTCTCATCGCGCAGTTGCTGATTTTCGGCCCGAAGAGCGGCGTTCTCAGCCGCAAGCTGCTCAATGATGTTCAGCAACTGCTGAACGACCTCGCGGGTTGCGGGGTCGGAGATGGCGTCGAGGTTGACGTCGGGAAGCTGCATACCAGGGAGTCTACCAGAGCTTGGCAGTGCTGTCACCTACCGCTCCAGCGGTTATGGAGAGGATACTCAGTTAGGGAGCTTGAAGTTGAGCACTTGCTCCACAATAGATCGCGTGATCAGGCGATTCTCACGAGAGCGAGGGCCGAGCAGTCGATTAAAGTGCCGGACGCGGGTGTCGATACTCTTCCAGTCGCCCGATGTGACTTCCCAAAAGCGTCGGCCAATCGCTGTGTTGTGTTGCTCTAAGGCTGGCTCGAAGGGCGCGCTAATGTCCTTGAACACGGGGGTGAGCACGCTGCTGTAGAACTCCTTCGATACCATGGGCCGTAGATCGATTGGCTGCTCTACGTCGGAGGATTCGATTCGGGCCTGCTTAAATAGCCGCCCCATTGGCTCGTCATTGCCCTCACCAGGCTGTACCTGAGCGCCGAAGATGAGGCCAATGTGGTTGTTGAGCCGCGCCCTCATCCGAAACAGAAGCTTTACGGTTTTCGCGTCGAGGCGGTGGGCATTGTCAATGATGATCGCTCGTATGTCTAAGCGCTTCAGTTCAAGGCAGATCTCCCCGAATAGCCAGAGCAACTGGCGTGACGAGTACAGCGACTGCTCCTCACGGTACCACTGTGGAAGTGCGCGAGAACCACCAATCTGACGTGCAAGCTGTGCAAGGCTGAACATAATCGACGCTAACGTAGTCGCTGTAATCGGGGCTGTTGTATCAGCGCCCAGCGTGTTCTTCTCCGTCTCGTCATAGTCAGCGTAGAGCACTGGTGCTCGGTGAATATCGATACCGCACACTTGCTGGCGATACTCGGTCGCAAAGTACTTCAGCAGATACGACTTCCCCGTTCCTGCCTTGCCGATCAACGTCATGACGAGGAGTTGATCGAAGCTCGTGCTGGCGTTGAGCGCGCTGAGGATCCCATTGGTGTCAGGATAAGCAGCGTCCGGCGTGGTCTTATCGACCTGATTCTTGTGAGGGATGAACCCGCGAAGCCCGAGCATTATTGTTTCGCCTTGCGCTGCACCTCAGCGATAAAGTTGGGGATGTCAATATCATCATCATTGGCTCCTAGCGAAGAGGCCGGTGCTGGTTGAGGCGCTGCCTTACCTCGTCTCGGCTTCCCTCCTTGAGGGCTTTGTGCTACAGGGGTTCCTTGCGTTGCAGTCTCATCCAATGGTGCTGGCGATGTAGCCCTATCGAGAGGTAGCTCCGTCTCAGACGAAGTCATTTCTATAGCAACCTGCTGCGCCACCTCAGCTTGATCCTGCACTGGCTGCCCTAAGTCGTCGATGGGTGAGGGGTGCGCTGTATTGTTGCTATCAACGGCTGTCGTACTTGCGTCGAGTTGGGCACTATTACTGCCTACACTTACCTCGTTCTGGCCCTCGTCAGGCTGGTATGCGTAGAACTGACGCTTTCGGCTGAGCCCATCGATAACAAGAGGAGCATTGGCACTCCGAAGAATCGCCCGAATGAAAAAGTCATTGAGATCATCGCTATCTCCATGCTCAAGCCGCTGCTCAACCTCCATCAGCATCCTATTGTGGCGTTGCCACGAAAGACTACGAGACTCCGCAGGCACGGCAAGTTCCCACGTCTCTTCATCATCCAGGCTGAATAGAACAAGTCTTTGTGGAGGGATGCCTCCGAACTCAAAAACGCAAAGCTTGATATCAGCTTCCTGCTTTTTTTTCGATTCGAGCTTGGAGCGGCGAATCGAAAGGTCAGAAAACCGCTCATAAAGCTCCGGATCGGGCCTAGCACCAACATACGCAACGCTATTCAGCGTGAACCAACAATCAGAGTCTTGACGAGGCTCGCGCGTGTCGCGCCACTGGCTCAAGGCAAACATCGCAAGGTTTGTTGGCGATGGTGCGGTAAGTGTGAGGTTGGGGCCAGCATTCCAACGGGCCATACGCGACGGGCCGCCCTTTGGGTCGTCATCATTATTCCAGTGCCATATATATTGTGCAAAATCTGTCTGCAGATCAGCAGCAGGCTTGAGATTCTTGCGACTTTTCTTCCTGCTGCGACGAAAGTCACGCTCACGGACATAATACGGTCGTGTTTTGAGAAAGCTGTCCATAATCTGCTGCCCAACCTCGACACCACCCCCTCCTCGTGCTCGATACCTCCGTCGAAAGACGATACGTGTGGGATCTTCACCCAGGGCCTTCGCATATTATCCTGCAAGGACCTTCAGTAAAAAGTCCTCGTCCCACCCGGCGCGTTGCCGTTTGGTGCGGATACTCTGCGTGGAAGGCGCTTGCTTCAACAGATTGAGGGCAAGATGCCGCATCACGGCCAGGTTTTCTGGTCCGTGGCCGACGATGGCGCGCGCGGCGTCTTCGCCAAACGTAACGTCCAAGGTCCAGTGGACGATGTTCTCAATCTCCCAGTGGATGCGCACCGCGTTCCCAAACGTGCGGGCATTCCCTGCCAAGCTCGTAATGAAGTAGCGCGCTTCCACCGAGGTCTTGCCGTTGACCGTGCGCTCGGCCCGCACCATGCCAATCGCGTGGAGGTCGCGCCAGCGGCCATCGACGTTGCAGGCTGCGAGCACGGCGGGGGACATCAGCGTCCAATAGCTGCGTTGCTCGGTTCGCCCGTGACCCTGCTCGGTGAGGTGATACTCGTCCCACTGACCAGGCGACAGGTCACGAAAGTTGGTCGTGTGGGCGTGCGCAAAGGCGTCCCGGATCTGCTGATGGAGCGTGGCCTGGTTGCCCTTGACCGTCACGACGTAGTCGGCCTGCTGCGATCTGATGACCTCAATGGTGTTGGTCTGGCAATGTGCGGCATCCAGAGTCACGATACAGCCCTCCAGGGCCAAGCGCTCCAACAAAGCGGGAACCGCCGTAATCTCGTTCGAGGCACCGGCCACTTTCTGCTGCCCCAGCACCAGGCCATTGCTGCTCGCCCAGGCGCTGACCATCTGAATAGCTGCCCGGCCCCACGCCTTGTCAGCCGACCCGCGCAGCACTTTGCCATCAATCGCGACCACCTCGCCGTGACTGGCCACATGCACGGCCTGCACCCACGACTGAAAGGCGGTCTGCAACTGCGCGGGATCCAAGGCGGCGAAGACCCGCGAGAAGGTGTCATGCGCTGGTGCGCCGTTTGGAAGCTCCAGAAACCGTCGGAACCATGGCAGTTTTGCTTGGGCGAAGGTCGCCACGCTCACCGCGCTATCCGCGCCGCTGATGATCGCACAGAGCGCCATCACCAGGATGTCCAGCAGGCGGTGGTCCTGGTTCCACGCCTTCCGTGGGTCGCGCACGTCGGCAAAGTGGGCTTGGATGCTCAGTCTCGTCAGCTCCATCGGCAGCTCCTTCCGCATCTCGGTTGCTGCGGCCATCCTACACGACCTTGCCACGTCTGCGCTACACGGTATCGGAACGTCGTGGGCCTACAGAAAAATATGCGAAGGCCCTGGGTGTTTCAGAGAGATACCCCCGGTGTTTCAAAGAAATACCCCCGGCGTTTTGAGAAATCAACCCCCTGTTGACGAACTCAAGGCCTCGGGTGGCAGACAGCAATGCGCTGCCGCGGGTATTTCTCAAGTTTCCGGCTCCTCTCTGAGAAGACCTTCTTAAGTACCTCCGGCGTCAGCAGCCGGAGCTTCGCTTTCTTTGGTCCCAGCGCCACCTCAAAGTCTTCGTAGAGCCCTCTAATGCTCACCCAGTCGCCCTGGGTGCGTTGCCATGTCCGCGGCCTATGAGCCCCTTGCGATTCTGCTCAGTGGGTGTCTCCGCGCTCGTATGGAGTTCTAGTTGCTCGAACATCGCCTTCACTACTGTTCCGACAAATTCCTTCGCCGCAAGGCGCGGTAATGCGAGGGCGTTGCGGCGGTGGAACAGTGCCCGGCTTCCATATGGCAGCTTGCGCTCTAAACGCTCAACCGCGTTACTCAGCTTCTCGCTCTTTTCGAGCGTGACACAGAGAGCAATCCCGGAGGGTGTTCGCTGTAGGCTGCGTAGGCGTATGAGCATATCCAGGGCAGGCTCATCGAGAAGTTGAGCTGAGTCGATGATCACTAGGCGCGGTGAAAGCCGCCGATAGAACCTACGGATGAAGTTGAGTAGGGCCAGAAAGGCGCTGTCAGTAGATAGTGTACCTGTCTGACCTTTCGACAGGGCCGAGCCAGGTTTAGTATTTTTTTGAATCAGGTTTACCTTATACCGAATGCATTCCCGAGTTATTTTACCTTAAGTCGTGTAAGTTTGCCTGGCGGCCAAAGTGCCTGCCTGACGGCCAAGGAGGGCCAAACTATCATCGAGCGATATGCCCAACAGGCTAAACCATCTTGGGAAAATGCGACACTGCTCTGAGCACTGTCGAAAGGTCAGCTTGATCAATGGATCAAGGAACAAGAAAAGTACGAGATTGAATTCCCTCTTGTGATCACAGGAAAGCAGTTGTTCCTATCGACAGAGGAATTGCCCATACGTTCAATGCCTCGTGTCGAGCAAGATGTTGTGGCGCTCTTTAATCAGATGCTTTCATCAGGCATTGTAAGGGGTGTTCAAGTTCTGGCAACAAGTCGATATAAGCAATACGACGGATTGTACAGGATTAATTACGAAGCACCTTTCACGAAGTATATGCACGATGATGATAATCCTTTGGGTATAGATAAAGGCCAATTCGCAGGAGCAATCAATCCAATCATATCTAAAGTTCAAGTGCTTGAATATAAGTACACCCTTGATGATTTGATTGAAGAATTCCAGGCAGGAGAAAAAGATACTAACGAGGTTCACCTAGTAGTTGCTTGGGAAATAGGCACGAATTGGAAGGCTGCATATGACATAGTATCGTACCTCGACGAAAGAAATTCTCATCTACGAACTTTCCATGGGTTTACTCATGCGCTTTACAGGCCAGGTCAACATAATCCGGTGTTTGAGGCTATAATCTTAAAGGATTTGGTTCTTTACCTGCAAGATCAGCAGAAAGAATCTGACAGACAAAAACAACTCTACTCTGAAGACATAATTAGCTGATCTCTACAATAGTAGCGGCCCAACATGGCCTGCAAGCGACGCCGCTGGCGCGGCCCTCAACCTGGCGCGTTTTATAAAACTTGTCTTGTGCCGCTAGCTGTGCCGGTCTACACACTCGCCAGCGGCACAACTGACACTGAGCGTTGGGCCGCTCCACCATGGGCGTACCAGCGTGGGATGTGAGCGCAAAGGAGCACAGAATGGAGGCAAACAAAACGTCTTTCACATGCGAGGTTTCCCTCTTTATTGACCGTCCATCTGAAGCTATCTGGAGTTTCATGCTTGATCTGACGAATGATACGAGGTGGCGTACAGGCATTAAAGATGCCTGGTTAACCTCTGATCCACCGGCGGGACTGGGAGCCACGGGTGTCCACATTGCTCCATTGATATGAGCCTTTCCCTGGATCATTACTGAGGGAATCGGCCCATGCTGAATATCCCAAGGCGTGCTAGACTACTGGCGTCACCCCGTACGGAGGAGCGCCATGCAC
>ENA-ORBV01017195-ORBV01017195.1-microbial-mat-metagenome-genome-assembly--contig:-NODE-17195-length-10377-cov-4.888447_pt1 | contig 10377 bp, 8 predicted proteins | sample MGYA00237777_ERZ505514 | MGnify/ENA primary metagenome ERZ505514 (study PRJEB26160, sample SAMN06269048) | microbial mat metagenome | isolation source: Oligotrophic lake microbial mat | place...
TTCAAGCAGAAGACGGCATACGAGATTCGCCTTAGTCTCGTGGGCTCGGAGATGTGTATAAGAGACAGCCATGGAGCAGCAGGATGTTGGCAGCACACTCTGTCGGACTGATGTGGTGGCAACTGAATCAGTCAGTCATGCCCTTCATGAAGGCACAGACGGGTCTGCCCTTGGGGATCAACTCGTCGAGCAGCAAGAAGCTGAATCAGTTGGCAACGACGTGCCTGTTGCAAGGCCAATCACAGAGCCAAGCACTCAACATTTGCCAGTGGTAGAAAACTTGGATTCTGCTTCAGGTCAAGCCAGACGCACCAAAACTGAACAGCATGTGAAGATTTTTGTGGTGGGCAGTTTTATGATGTTGTTGGCTCTAACGCTGGGCATGGGTCTCGGTCTTCAATGATGAGCTGCTTCCGGCACAACCTTGCCCCCCACTCTGCCACTTGCCCTGTCTCCAACATCAGCTCCCACTCAGCAGTCAGCTTCTGACTGCATTCTGTCACTGCTACCCACAACAGCACAAGAAACCACAGAGATGGAAGGGCCCGAGTCACCGCAAGCCCTGGCTTTGGGCTGGTTGGCAAAGGATCCTCGTTTGCTTGACCGCACTGCTGCTCTGTGGCAAATCAAGCAGTGATTCGCGTTGGTGACATTCTTTTTTTCCACAAATGTTGGGACTTGGAAACTTTCCACGGGATGGTTGGACTATTCCGTGCACGAGTGTGGATGGCATTCCAAGCCTTTTGTAGATGATGCTGCAAGCTATTATGAGGTAAACAATCTGGATGTCAACATCACAAACCAAAGAGATTGTACCCGTCCCTGTGATAATGAAGGGAGATTCCAGCGCCTTTTCTTGTCGGGAAATGACATGCAGGGAACGTTGCCTCCAGAGCTATTTTTGTTGACTTCTTTGCAAACCCTTGAGTTGATTAACGCCGCCCCCGAAGAAAATGGGGCCAATAGGAACTGGACAGGCCTTACTGGTTCTATCCCATCGGAGATTGATAAATGCACGAATCTTACTAACCTTCAATTTGGTGGGCACGACTTGATAGTAAACCTTACTCTGATAGCACAGCTGTCACCACTTCAGAAGACAGTAGCTGCCGGTTGCATCATTGACGGCACAATCCCCTCTGAGATCACGAAGTTGTCTAACTTAACATTTCTGAATCTTGACCAGAGTCAAGTTAGAGGAACAATCCCCTCTGAGTTGGGTATAATGTCTGCTTTGCAGGTTGTAAAATTCGACCGCAATCTTTTGTCTGGAACAATCCCGTCTGATCTGGGAAGATTGACTGAATTGAGAGCTATGATGTTGAGCCGAAACAAGCCAAATGGAACCATGCCATCAGAGCTTGGGCACCTGTCCGAATTGTTTTGGTTTTGTCTTAATTGGAACAAAATGAAACGAACCGTCCCTCCAGAGTTCAGATCCGTTGGCGCGACCAGTGGACATTTGCTGATGGCTCTGGATTCAAACCTAATGACAGGAACACTGCCAACTGAACTTGGAAAGATTGACAGATTGTTGCTAAATCCAGAGTCAAACCTGATGTCGGGAACACTGCCATCTGAATTTGGGCAAAACAAGGGTTTTCTGGGGATGGGGATTAATTCCAACCTGATAACAGGAACTGTTCCTACAGAATTTGGAGCGCCATCTAGTTGCCTAGCACATGAACTGCAATTCAACCAAATCAGTGGCACAATCCCATCTCAGCTTGGAAAGCTGAGTGAAATGATGGCACTTGATCTTTCTGACAATCAATTGATGGGGGCCATTCCTTCTGACCTGGGGAGAGCATCCAATCTGGTGACTCTTGGTTTTGACGGAAACTTTTTGACCGGATCCATTCCTTCAGAGCTAGGAGCAATGGCTAGCTTGCAATGGGTTTCGATGTGAAACAACTCCTTGACAGGCACAGTGCCCGAAAGTTTGTGCGCCCATAGTGTAAATGCCCCAGACCAGTTCAGGCTTGATGCTGATGATCCGATTGGCCTTTGTTTTGACTGCAATGAGCTTCTCTGTGGATGCAACTGTGCCTGTGATGTCACCTCTGCATGAAACTTTAGCCAGTCGGCAGGAGCTTTCAACGAGTCAGCAGGACCAACATCACCCACAAAGAAATAATTTATCCAGCCCGGGCTGGAAAGAAGAAGAGGTTAAGCTCTTCTTGCCTTTGTGTAATGTTCACACTTTTCCAATGCTCAAACAAAAACGCCAACACAGTCACGATCAGTGGAGAGCTTTTGCCAATTGGGTTTCATGGAAAATGTTGTGGAGAGGCACAGACGACGTCATGTTCCATCCTTCATCTGGGGCCCGTCCGTTTGCTCCCTGCCCCGTGGCCTTCAATTGGCAGGGTGATCTCTACCGTACTCGAGTAGACGCACAGTGCAAACAAGACCTTCCTGTGGCACGAACAACGCGACATCACACAGTGGGAACGATGAAAGAACCTCAAAAGCAGAAACCAATTGACGCATCAATGTTTAATGGCCAAGGAGGGCAAGGCAAGGACGATGTCCTCCTCCTCGATCCTAGGCTAGCAGCTATCCTCTAGCTAGCATTGTTACATTACTCTTATAGCTTGTCTATCATTCTGCCACTTTCAAGACACTTTCAAGCCACTTGAATGAATCAATGTCGTACCATAATAGGAATGTGTCGTGTTCTTGCTCAAATTTTGAATTTCAAAATTGAGGTTCATGCACATTGTTAACACAGTAGGGTTAAGGACTGGATCCTGCACGTATCTTGTGAAGCTTCAACGGAAACAAGACACTTCACTTATTATTAGTCGTGCTTCAGACCACCTGGATCTTCATGCAGTTTTAATTAATGTTTGCGAGGCGCGGTTCTTCGCGAATCATGAGAAAACAATCTTATCAATTGGTAGCGCTATTACACAATCAACAAGAAGCAACTAACTTGACAACCGACATGCAGTCAGCATCAATCACAGCCCAACAATGAAGAACAATTCCGTAGACCTCCCCGAAAATTACGTGGCTTTGGTGTTACCAACTGCAAGCCAAGCCCCACCCCAAAAAGACTTGGATCAATTGCGGCTGAAAACCATCGAGTACCTCCAACCCATAGTAAAAGCCCAATTCCCATCCCTCCAAAAAATCGACCTGCAATTTACTTCCACGGAATTTGGCTCTGACAAACCATCCGCCAAGTTCAATCTCTACCTCAAAACAAAAGCTACCGCTCATTTTGATGGACGCGCTCGCGTCCCCGAAGCGAACGATGTCTTTCAATATTATATTTCGTCCTTCACCAAGGAATACCTCGATAAGATTATTCGCAAATTGGGGGCTTCTTCATCTTTGTCGGAAACCATTGAAGTCCGAGCTCGTCTTTTAGGCAAAGGGACTCCGGGTGGAGCTGTCGTGGCGCCCCCGTTCTATTTGGCCTTTGTGTGTGAAGATGGGGATCCCAAAATTAAAAAAGCCGATATCGAGACCATGCAAGAGAAATGTCACACGGAATTTACACGCATCTTGAAGGAAGAATTTGATGATTTTACGTCCGTCCAACTCAAAGTCGTCAAGACGGCCGCGGGCGAAAAAGCCGGCAAACCGGAAGCCCGATTCAATTTATATGTGGAAATGGAAGCGGTCGGAAAATTCAAACAAAATGTGCCCGAGCACATGGATTTTTTCCAAGCCATTTCGGAACCCCGCAAGGCCTTTCCGACAACCTTGAAAAAAGTCGGTGGCTGTTTTGCCTCCAGTACGGACATGGTGATTCGATGTGTCCATGTCGAAACTCCCGACTTGCCAGAAGGGCCCGGCGATGAGGATGACGAGGGAGGTGAACCCGACGAAGGAGAAGGAGAGGGAGGAGAAAAGGAAAAAGAAAAACTCAAAGTCAAAGTGGAATTGGGATTTTATGTGGCCTTGGTGGTGCGAGAGTTGGAAAAAATGCCTGCGAGTCACCACTTGGCATCCTTTGATGATTTAATGCAACAGTTCTTCTCCAAAGCCCTGGCCGAAGCCTTTGAAGACAAATTTGTAGATTTGAAGCTGACACCGAGTCCGCAATATGAAGCTGGAATACCTTTGCCGAGGTTTAATCTACTTCATCAATATGAGGCCACCGGAACCTTTTATCATAAACCACCCGATGGGACAGAGGTCTTGAAGAAGATTTTGTATTGCGATCTCACTGCCCTTTATAACACAATCAGCGGACATTCTGCTCCTTATAACAATATGGTGGAATTTACATTGGGCCGGGCTTTGGAAAAGCAAGCGACTGACCAAGCCTATGGTGGAAAATTGAGCGATGAACAACAAAAGAAGCTTGCCGAAGAAAAGGCAGCAAAAGAGGCGGCAGAGAAAGCGGCTGCCGAAAAGAAACGACAGGAAGCACAAGCAGCCAGAAACGCAGCCGAAAGGAAACGACAAGAGGAATTAGCGGCCAAACGAGCTGCCGAGGAAAAGAAAAAGCAAGAAGAAGCCAGGAAGCGCAAAGAAGCCAAAGCGTTTGCAGAGAAAAGGAAACGGGAGGCCGAAGCGGCGGCGCGCAAGGCTGCAGAAGAGAAAAGGAAGACGGAAGAGGCTCGCAAAGCGGAAGAAGAAAGGAAACGCAAGAAAGCTGCTGTGAAAGCTCTTGCAGAAAAGAAAAAGAAGGAATCATAATTATGAGCTCAGTTGAAGAAATTGTGCACTTGGCTGCATGTGAGCATTGCATTAGTACAAGGCAAGGGTTTGCAGTAGTTTCGCAAAATTTTGGTTTGGTTTGTTGGGTCAGAATAGGGATTTCGAAGGAGCGCGTCGCTGATGAGGACTCGCCCACCCTCAATGAACAACTCATCATTGTATATGTGTTGAGTGGAATTTTGTCTCTTGGGCCAGCAGTACTGTGACGTCAGATATATAAAAAGTTACTTTAGAATAGTCCAGCAAGGGACTACATTGGCAGAGACACTGTCGAGCTTTTAAAAAAATTACAAATTGTCACGTTCAACGTACAGTCATCAAAAATGGCTGTGATTACGGTTTTCCCACGATTGTGCATTGTGAGGTTGTGTTTATTTTCTTATAATGTACATTTTGTTTGCACTTGTATAGTACGAGGGTATATATGCTGCTTTTGCTTTTGTTTTCATGTAGCCATCATCATCATGTTCACCGAAAATCCATATGAACGCCTTCACAGAATTTGCTCTCCCCTCCTTCTCTTTTATCCCGTAATTTGTACGAGGCGCCTTTTTTTATTTTCTCTTCCACTTGCGCAAGTCGCGTTTGCTCTATATTTATTTTTACTCGTCCTTCTTTTTGTTGAGAAGTTCACTCTTATCGACAATATTCTGTTGCACCCATGGCGTGGTACTGACGGCCAATCCAATGCGGACGGGCAAGGCAAATCGTGCGACATTGGCAAAGGCAAAGGCTTCGGCACCCACTTTGGCGAGGTCCTCGGAATCCCCAAAATCCGGCCAATGTCCCACCGTTTGATAATAGGCAATACAGGCCAGCGGAATCGAAATGGCCCAAAAGGCACCTTCCCATAAAAAGAGCGAAATACTTCCGGCAATTCCGGCGTCCTTAATTTTTTGAAAAAGATTCTTTTTTTCTTTGTCGGCCTCATCTTCCACCACGAGCTGATTGACATTCACGTCCGTTGTGTCGTCTTTGGACGCCGAAGCAGGAGTCGCCGTTTCCGTCTTGGTCTTGAAAAACGCGGACAGGCAAGTCACCGACTGGGCTTTGGAGGATGTCAACGGACGCATGGTGTTGTGCTGTGGTTGCGGGGAAAAGGCCGTGGTCGACGGTGCCATGGTCATGGCGGCCAACAAGAAAACAATGGTACTGGTGCTCTTCATCTTTTCAATTCAATTTTGTCGTCTATTACAAGAGAGATTCGTGTTCGTTTTTCGATATGAATTTTAAAATAATAACCAACCAAGCAGGCGGCGAGTCAAGTACACTGTAGTGCCCATCAAACTTCTCGGAAAAAGCTTTTGATGATGGGTGGTTTCGATGTGCGTGTGATCATTGTGATTCATCATCATTGATTGCATTACAGAGGCGACACGTCACACGCACTATGCAACAAAACATCTTGTTACGTCAGACGTAATTGAAGGAGATGTTGGATCTACTTCCGGGTATCACTACATTGGACGCACAATTGAATACACAAATTAGGAAAAACTAACGAATCAGTGTGCGATCATATATTAACCACGTCATTCATTCTTTTCTCCTTGTCATAGTTTTTACTATCAAACAGAACGATAACAAATATAACTAGCTAGTAGCAGAAACAAACTACAATTGAATATATCCGAGGAAAGAGAATCGTCGGAAGGCATCGTAGCAACCATGACCAGATTTACGGCAGCAACCTGGCTCTTTGTCTCTGCTTTGTTCGAACCCAACAGCATTCTTGCCTTTTCTCCTCCATTGGCAGCATCGGTGGGGAGGTCCAACCAACAACTCTACTCCACAACTGTAGAATCAACAGAGGAAACCAATGCATCTCCCACCAAGAAAAGCCCTTTGTCTCCTGCAGAAATACGTGATATCCAATCGCGGGCCGAAGCGGACTTGTTTCAAAATCACAACAATAATGCCTTTAATGCTCTCTTTGTCTCCTGTCCCGAACGTCCCAATCCCATTCCACTCGCCAAAGACGGCATCGAAGGACAAGTGCCAGTGGATTTCCCACCCGGTTGTTTGTTGCGATTGGGGCCAATGGCGCTGGAGTTGCGGACGGATTTTTTGATGGCGATGGCATGATTCACTGCATTACCTTTCCACCCCAACATGACAATACGTTGAACGATGAAGAACCGCGTCGACCAAGTTATTCTTCCACGTATGTTGATACACTGGGGAGACAGTTGGAACAACAACAAAACAACGACAAAAAATTCAAGGGAACGCTGGGAGGAGTGCCACGAGCCTATCCCATGCTCATGTCGATCATGCAAAATGCAATCAACTTTCAAACACTCCAAGCCCAAAAGGATACTTGCAATACCGCCTTGGCCGAACATGGCGGCCGACTCTTGGCCACTATGGAACAATGTCCACCCACCGAAATTGCCGTATCCAAGGAAGGTCGTATTACGACCCTGGAAGCTTCTACTTCCCTCGATGGCGCCATTGATCGGAGTGTCCCCATTAGCGGTGGAACATTGTCTGCTCATGGGAGGACCGATCCGAAGACGGGTGATCGAATTCATGTCAGTTATCGATCCGATGCCAAACCCTATTTACGACTCGATGTGTTTGAAAAGGGTTGGAAGCTCAAGGAGAGCATTGGGGTCGATATCCCCACCCCCATTTTCTTGCACGATTCCTGTATTACTGAGAACTATGTCGTCGTTATGGATTTGCCCTTGACCTTGCGGACTTCCCGGATGTTGCGCGATAAATTTCCCGTCGAATACGAACCCGATCATCCGGCACGAATTGGGTTGGTACCTCGCGATGGCCATGGCAAAAGCGGAGAAGCCAAAGTCATTTGGTTTGACTGTCAGCCAGGCGTGGTCTTGCACTTGTGCAATGCGTGGGAAAGTAAGGATGGCAACACGGTCGTCATTCAAGGTCTACGAAGTGAACCAGCCGCCAATAAATGTTATCTGGAACAATTTGTGCCGAGCTATTATTATGAATATTCCATTGATTTGACGACTGGCGTTGTGACGGAAGAGACCCTCAATCCGCAAGAAATTGTCGAGTTTCCCATGGTCAATGAAAAGTACCATGGCCAGGAATGTTCCGCTACCTATTGTCTGCGAACCAGGTCTGTGGGAGGGCCTCTTCATGTGTATCAACTGCCGAGAATTGGTGCCACGTTTGATAGCGTCATCAAGCTGGCTGCCATGGATGCAAAGGATCACAACAAGGGCGATCTCATCGGCAAGTTTCAGATGCCAAGCGATTGGTATCTCGTTACGGAACCCACTGTCGTCCCGAAACATGGTAGAGAGGGTGAGTACCTGTTGCTCATTGCAACTCACGTTCCAGAAGGCGTTTCGTGGGATCAAGTGGAAAAAGACGACAACAACGACGCGGCTCTGGTTCAATCCAAAGTGATGATTGTGGATGGTGATAACTTGGCAGCTGGCCCCCTATATTCAGCAACGTTGCCGCATCGCGTACCCTATGGTCTGCATTCTGGATTCCTTCATTGGGACCACATGAAGTGATGGGCCTGATCCTGTGCAGGTTGTATACAATGATTTGATTTCCTAAATTTCACTGAACAAAGTAAACATAATCTAAACCTTTTTTTAATGCACACAAAATACCAAGGAGATAAATATTTTGAAAATATGCAGACATGCCGACAGCCAGAGCTAGAAGGCAACATGATGCAGGCTATGCGGGCTACTAGTATGCAGTCAGAGAATCATTGTTCGGCCAAAACGTGAGAAACAAGACATTGTTTTGAATAGGCCCACCCCATATAACACACTGCGCGTAGGGTACACACTGGGATTGCACCTACTTCATTCTTTGCGCCAACAAATCCATTATTCAACGACCCAAAAATCCAGAAATTCCCAGTTGCTTCCACTACACCAGAATCTAGCAAGCTTGTTCATTCATATCTACCTATGACCCCCCTAGCAAGAAGCTGTGCGCTCGCAATTGCGTCGCCCGTGTCATTTTCATGCAGGGGGCACCTGAGGCAGTGGCAGGGGAAGATTCTTGGCAGTGGTGGCACCAGCAACTAGATATTTTATTGCTATGATTGTGACAAAGTATTAGATTGGTACTTTTAACTTTGAAAATTATCATGCATTTTGAGCTGGGTGCAATTAGCTAGCTAGTAGTGTTACAACTTGTTTGTTTGCCCCACATTTTGCTGGACATTGCAATGGGTGACTGGCTCGCATTGTTGATAGACAAGCAACCTGACAATTTCATTGTTTTGCAGTAGCTTGAAAGTTGGGAGAACATTGGCATAAGAAACTGACAAAGAACAGTTTCTCTGTTTATCAGGCACTCAAAATTCTGGCTCATCCTAATCCACAAAACCATCAACAAAGTCCAAGTCAAATTCAACCTCGAAGGGATAACACCACAGATTTACCAACAACAGAGATGCCTTCACAGGAGAAGTGTCCAGGAAACTAACAATGAGCATTGTCTCCAAAGATTTTAAACCCCTTCCTTTCAACTTCGGACCGCAAGAAAGAGCCAATGTCTGTGGCTGCAACAACGTCCACAAGAGTTTAATTCTAGTTTTCAAAAACACATGCAACAACACAGGCAAATGTGGGCATTACAAACGCTCAACATATCTCTAAACTCAGAACACTGCTGTAAATCATTTCATCAAGGTTAAAAGATGATGTTGGCTAGAAATCTGCATTGTCTGTCAAACAATTGGAAATCAATTCAGTTCCATTAAAAATCAAACTGCGATTTAAAATCATCTTTGTGACAAACAACCATTCAAAAAAAGAACTGCAATTCTAAACAAGAATTAGAAATAAGCATGCTTCAATCTCCACTCGACTCTGACAGTGAAACATGTGGTCCATGTCTGCAAAGAATGTCCCCAATTCCATGTGCGTGCAAACAAACAACAAAAGGGGCAAACTCACAGAAAGAGTCATTGCAGATGTCAACAGATGCAACAGGTGCGTCAAACAATTCTTAAAGGGATCTTTCAGTTCCATTCTCCAACAAACTTACCAGGACAACACTCCAAGACAAACATGTGAATTGATTATGTCTTCTGCATTGCAAGCAGATTTACTCAGTAACACACTTTGAGCCTGCCGCTGGGCAACTTTGTGATGAGCAGCAAATGTTGAGCATGTTGTGCTGTAGCACTGTTTTGCCTAGAAGCATCCTCCTTGCTCATTCTTGATCAAAAGATTTTGAGGCTGGGCATTCATCTGACATTCATGAAAAAGGATCTGCGTGTTGGATTTGATGCAACAGCTCTAAAAACAGTTGCATCCTGTGGAATGTAATTCAATCATTCACCATGACAGAGACGTCAGATTCATCATTCCATGACATGGAACTCCCTCCCGAGACACCCAATGTGAAGGAATCACCTGTACCATCATTTTGGCAAGACGACCCCAGCTACAGTCAAAACAACAACCACCAAAAACTGTGTTCTGTGCACCAAAGAAAGAACTGGAATTCTAAAACAATTAGATTTAACCCACAACTTCTTATCAACTCTTGACAGCTAAGTTTGCGGTGCATGTTGAGACGGAACTCGACATGTGAAGCAGACTACCCCCCAACACTGATGACTCAATCAATGACAAAAAGAGGCAGTCCAACACACAAAGTTACCGCAGATTTTGTTAGGCACAATGCTTGCATGTCTGATGTCCAAGTTGCACCACGCTAAAAGCTACAGGCCTTTTG
>ENA-ORBV01017196-ORBV01017196.1-microbial-mat-metagenome-genome-assembly--contig:-NODE-17196-length-10377-cov-4.435340_pt1 | contig 10377 bp, 9 predicted proteins | sample MGYA00237777_ERZ505514 | MGnify/ENA primary metagenome ERZ505514 (study PRJEB26160, sample SAMN06269048) | microbial mat metagenome | isolation source: Oligotrophic lake microbial mat | place...
ATCCAGCAGGAAGTCAGCACCGGCTCCAGTCTTACGGTGTCGATGCAAAATAGCGGTGTGTTCCCAAACATGGTGCTGCAAATGTGTGCGATTGGCGAGGAATCAGGGTCGCTGGATGGCATGCTTTCAAAGGTTGCAGATTTCTTCGAAGCAGAGGTCGATGATGCAGTCGATGCATTGGCCAGCTTGATGGAGCCGATGATTATGGCGGTGCTGGGCGTTCTTATCGGCGGTCTGGTTGTCGCCATGTACCTGCCGATTTTCAAAATGGGCCAGGCAGTATAGCGAACACTCGTCCCCTCGAATTTGTAAAAGGAATAAATGGGTTTGTTAGACACGTTTCGCGCTGTGCCGTGGTTTTTCATTGGTACCGCGGTTACGATGGGCTTGCTGGTGGGTAGCTTCTTGAACGTCGTCATCCATCGCCTTCCGATCATGCTCGAACGAGACTGGAAGGCACAATGCCTTGAGTATCTCGGTGACAAGATTGTTGTCAAGCAGCCGGAACCAAGTGGCGAACACGGCAAATACAACCTCGTCGTTCCACGGTCTGCCTGTCCGGGCTGCGGAGCCCCAATCACTGCGCTGCAGAACATTCCGATCTTGAGCTACGCGGTGCTTCGCGGCAAATGTGCAGCCTGCAAAACGCCCATCAGCATCCGCTACCCGTTGGTAGAAGCGCTCACGGGCTTTTTGACGGGTTTCCTTGCATGGCACTATGGCGTCACTTGGATAATGGTGTTTGCCGTTGCATATTTGTGGGCGCTCATTGCGCTCACTTTCATCGATGCGGATACGACACTGCTTCCTGATGACATCACCCTGCCGCTCCTATGGCTTTCCTCAACGACAACTACTTCAAGCTCAAGGCCGGTTACCTCTTCCCCGAGATCGGTCGCCGCGTCCGCGTTTTCACCGAAGCGAATCCCGACGCCGCGAAGCGCATCATCCGCTGCGGCATCGGCGACGTGACCGAGCCGCTCCCGCCCGCGGTGACCGCGGCGATGCACAAGGCGGTGGACGACATGGCGACGCGCGAAGGATTCCACGGCTACGGCCCGGAGCAGGGTTACGAGTGGCTGCGCCATGCGATCGCGGAAAATGATTACCGCGCGAAGGGGCTCGAGGTCGCGGACGACGAGGTCTTCGTGAGCGATGGCTCGAAGTGCGATTGCGGCAACGTCCTCGATATCCTCGGGCACCAGAATAAAGTCGCCATCACCGACCCGGTGTATCCCGTCTACGTCGATACGAACGTGATGGCCGGCCACACCGGCGAGGCCGATGAAAGCGGCGCGTATGCCGGGCTCGTCTATCTCAACTGCACGGCGGAGAACGGCTTCGTGGCCGCGCCACCCGCGGGACATGTGGATGTCATTTACCTCTGCTTTCCAAACAACCCGACCGGTGCCGTGGCCACGCGCGCCCAGCTCGAGGCGTGGGTCGCTTACGCGCGGGAACACCAGTCGGTGATCCTCTACGACGCAGCCTACGAGGCTTACATCAGCAATCCCGACGTGCCGCACTCGATCTACGAGATCGCCGGGGCGCGCGAGGTGGCGATCGAGTTTCGCAGCTTCTCGAAGAATGGCGGCTTCACCGGCACGCGCTGCGCCTTCATCGTGGTGCCGAAGACGCTCCTCGCCTCGACGGCGAGCGGCGAACGCAAGCCGCTGCATCCGCTCTGGCTGCGCCGCCACACGACGAAGTTCAACGGCGTCTCCTACATCGTGCAGCGCGGCGCCGAGGCGCTCTATTCGGCCGAAGGCCAGACGCAGGTCGCCGGGCTCATCGCGCACTACATGGGCAATGCGAAGATTCTCCGCGAAGCCGCCTCCAGCATCGGCCTGCGCGTCTATGGCGGCGTGAATGCGCCCTACATCTGGTGCTCGACGCCGGCCGGGATCGCGTCCTGGGAAATGTTCGACCGCATGCTCCACGAGGCCCACGTCGTCATCACGCCGGGGAGCGGCTTCGGCGCGATGGGCGAGGGTTACTTCCGCATCAGCGCGTTCAACTCGCGCGCCAATGTCGAGGAAGTCGCGCGTCGGATCAAAGCGATCCAGTGGTAGAGCGAGCGCTCAGGATGAGAGCGTGTTAGGAGCGAGCCGCGCGATCATCTGGGCCTGCCACTCGCGCTGGAGCTGGGAGTAGATCTCGTGATCGATGTAGTGGTCGTAGAGCCACTCAGCGTCGCGGATCGTGCCTTCATGCGCAAAGCCGAGCCGCTGCGGGATGGCGCGGCTGCGGGTGTTGCCGGTGGCGCAGGCGATGGCGAGGCGGTTCAGATTGAGCGCGGCGAAGGCGTGATCGACGAGCACCTGGCAGCTCGCGGACATAAAGCCGCGCCCTTGATACGCCTCGGCGAGCCAGTAGCCGAGCGAGGTGTGGCGGTTTGCCCAGTCGATGCGGTGATATCCGACGACGCCCGCGATGCGCCCATCGCAGAGGATGACGGTCTGAAATCCCTGGTTGCTTTCGTGCTGGCGGAGCGTGCCTTCGATGAAGACGCGCGTATCGGCGACGGAGCGCGTGCGGTCGAGCCACGGCAACCAGCGGCGCAGGTGGGCGCGGTTGGTATCGCACAAGGTGAAGAGCTCCGCGGCGTCGCTGAACACGAGCTGGCGCAGGCTGTGGCGGTCGTTCAGGCGATGAGCGAACATGCGATGTCGAACCGGGCGCGGCGGATCGAGAGAGCTAAGCGATCGGGTCGCGCGTGAGCTGGCTGTTCACGAGTCGCATCAGCCCGCGTGGGTTTTCATTCGCAAGCTCTGGCGGGAGCGCGCTGGCCGGGAACGACTGGTAGCAAACCGGGCGCGCGAAGCGCTGGATCGCCGCGGTGCCGACGCTCGTGAAGCGCTCGTCGGTCGTCGCGGGATACGGTCCGCCGTGGTTCATCGCGGGGCACACTTCGACCCCGGTCGGGAAGCCATTGATGATCACTCGTCCTGCTTTGCGCTCGAGGATGGCGAGCAGGTCGGAGGCGTTGGCGAGGTCTTCCGCGGTGGCGTGGATGGTCGCCGTGAGCTGGCCTTCCAGGCGGTGCGCGAGGCGGATGAGATCGGTGTAAGTGCGCGCATCGACGAGCAGCGTGTAGGGGCCGAAGACCTCTTCGTGCAAGTGCGGTTGCGCGAGGAAGTTGTCGGAGTCGGTGGCGAAGACGGTGGGCTGGCCTTGGGTCTTTGCGTTGTCCGTTTCAATCTCGCTGACCGCGAGGGCGACCACGCCGGGAATGCCGCGCATCCCGTCCACGCCCTGCTCGTAAGAACGGCAGATGCCGGGATGCAGCATCGTCGCCGGTGCGGCCCCGCGCATGAGCGCGCCGAACTGCTCGCCGAAGCTCTCAAAGTCCGGCCCGCCGAGACCGAAGACGAGGCCGGGTTTGGTGCAGAACTGGCCGACGCCCATCGTGACCGATGTCTTCAAGCCCTCGGCGATCTGCGCGCCGCGTTCGCGGAGCGCGCCGGGGAGGATGAAGAACGGATTGAGGCTGCTCATCTCGGCGAAGACGGGGATCGGGTCCGGGCGCGCCGCGGCGGCATCGAAGAGCGCACGCCCAGCGACCCGCGAGCCGGTGAAGCCGGCGGCGCGCGTGAGCGGGTGCTTCACGAGAGCGATGCCGACCTCGGCGCCCGCGCCGTGGAGCATCGCGAAGACGCCCTGCGGCAGGCCGCATTTCTCGATGGCCTTGGTGATCGCCGTGGCGACCAGTTCCGACGTGCCGGGATGGGCGCGATGCGCTTTCACGATCACGGGATTGCCCGCAGCCAGAGCGCTCGCGGTGTCGCCGCCGGCGACGGAGAAGGCGAGGGGGAAGTTGCTCGAGCCGAAGACCACGATCGGGCCGAGCGGGAGCAGCATGCGGCGCAGGTCCACGCGCGGGAGCGGCTTGCGGTCGGGAAGCGCGGGATCGATCCGCGCGTCCACCCACGAGCCTTCGCGGACGACTTCGGCGAAGAGCCGAAGCTGACCGACGGTGCGCCCGCGCTCGCCGGTGAGCCGGTCGATCGGCAGGCCGGTTTCGCGATGCGCCCGCAGGATTAGATCGTCGCCGATCTTCAGGATTTCCTCGGCGATGGTTTCGAGGAAGACCGCGCGTTCTTCGGCCGGGATCTTGCGGTAGATGCCGAAGGCTTCTTCCGCGAGGACGAGCGCGCGATCGACATCTTCGAGCGGGCTTTCGTGAAAGGCGGGATCGAGTTCGCTGCGGTCGAGCGGGCTGACCGCGCGAAAGGTGCGGGCGGAGGTTTCCACCGGTTCACCGGCGAGGAGGCTTTTTCCGTGGAGGTTCATAAGTGAGGAGATCAGGCGACGAGGTTTTCGAGGGTGCCGAGGCCGGCGATGGTGATGCGGATTTGGTCGCCGGATTGCAGGGTGAAATCGGCGGATGGAATGATGCCGGTGCCGGTGAGGAGATAGGTGCCGGTCGGGAAAAGATTGTCGCGGAAGAGATAGGACGCGAGTTCCTCGAAGCCGCGCTTCATCTGCGCCACGGAGGTCGAGTCGCTCGTCACGATCTGGCCGCCGCGGCGGATCTCCAGCTCGATGCTCGTCTCGCGCGGTAGCGGTTCACGCACGACCAATCCCGGCCCGAGGCCGCAGCACGCGGCGTAGACTTTCGCTTGAGGAAGGTAGAGCGGATTCTCGCCCTCGATGTCGCGCGAGCTCATATCGTTGCCCACGGTGTAGCCGAAGATGCGCCCGTGGCAGTTGATGGCCAGCGCGACTTCCGGCTCGGGCACGTTCCACTTCGAGTCGCTGCGGATGCGCACCTCGCCGCCGCTACCGACCACACGCGACGGCGTGGCTTTGAAGAAGATCTCCGGGCGCGGGGCGTCGTAAACGCGGTCGTAGAAAGTGCCGCCGCCCGCGTCCTTCGATTCATCGATGCGGGCGTCGCGGGAGCGCAGGTAGGTCACGCCCGCGGCCCAGACTTCCTGGTTTTCGATCGGCGCGAGCAGTTCCTCGGGCCGCAGGATCGGCGCGGCGTAGGCGAGCTGATCGTGCAACCAGCGGGCGGGGGCTTCGTGCTGAAAGATCGCGTCGAACGTGGCGTCCTCGAGGCGGAAGCAGTCCTCGCCGCGCTGGGCGACGAGGCCATCGGCGGTGCGATAAATCGTGAGGGGCGGAAAAGTCATGCGCGGAGCATGGGGAGCCGGGGCACGCCTCGCAAGCCTGCGCCCGCCGTTGATTTTCCCTCGAAATGCCGGAGCGCTCCGCTACGTTCCCGCCCTGCCTTTCCGACCATGAAGAATACCCTTTGTCTCTTTGCTTTCCTCGCCTCCGCCGCGATCTCCTTCGCTCAAGACACACCGCCGCGCGATGCCTCGCTACCGAAACCACCGGACGAAACGCCTTCGCCGATCTACACACTGACCGACGAGGAGAAAGCCGAGGGCTGGAAGATCCTCTTCGACGGCAAGAACAACTACGGCCTGCGCGGACTGACCCACAACGACTGGATCAATCGCGGATGGAAGATCAACAACGGCACGATTTTCTGCGAGAAGGGTTTCAAGAACATGGGCCTGGTGACCGGCGGGCATCTCATCACCGCGGACCAATATCTTGATTTCGAGTTCACCTTTGAGTGGAAGCTCTCGGTCTCGGGCAAGGCGGGCATCATGTATTTCGCGGGCGGCACGCGGGAGAAGCCCGTGGGTTTCATCTACTCGATCATCGATGACACGCATCACCCCGATGGTTTGAAAGGCGGGCCGATCAAACGCAGCGGCGCGCTCTACGGCATCCTCCCGCCGAAGGAAGACAAGAAGCTGGAAGAGCCAGGGCAGTGGAATCGCGGGAAAATCGTCGTCGAGGGCAACCGCGTGGAGCACTGGCTGAATGGCGACAAGGTGCTGGAGTTCACGCTTGGCACGATCGAGTTGCAGAAGGCGATCACGGCCAGTGGACTCAAGGGCAACCCGATGCTCGGACGGAAATTCAAGACGGCGCTGGTGATTCTCGATGAGGGCGAAGAGGTCGAGTTTCGCAACCTGCGCGTGCGCCCGCTCGGCGCCCCGGCGGCCTTGCCCGGTGCCCCGGCGACGAAGCCTGGCTTCGCTCCCGTCCCGCGCTAAGGGCGATTGACGCTGCGCCAGTTTTCCGCTGCTTTTCCCCCAACCCCGAATCCTCCCCGACATGATCCGCACCCTCGCCTCCGCTTTTCTCCTCGCCTGCACGACGCTCTCCGCTTTCGCCGGCGAACCCAACACGCTCACCGAATCCGAGCGGAACGCCGGCTGGAAGTTGCTCTTCGACGGCAAAACGACAGCGGGCTGGGTGGGGATCGGCAAGACGGCATTTCCCGAAAAGGGATGGACGGTTGCAGATGGCGCGCTGGTCCTGGCCAAGGCCGCCAAAGCTGGCGACATCGTGACGACTGCGAACTACGAAAATTTCGAGCTGGCGTGGGATTGGAAGATCGGCCCCGTGGGCAACAGCGGCCTGAAATATAATCTGCCCGACCCAACGAAAAACGTGGGTTTCGAATACCAGATGCTCGACGACGAAGGGCATCCCGATGGTCAGAAGGGCGGTCGCTCGCACCAGACGGCGGGGCTTTACGACCTGCTCGAACCGGCGGCAGACAAGAAGGTGAAGCCGATCGGCGAGTGGAACGAGAGTCGCCTCATCGTGCGCGGCAATCACATCGAGCACTGGCTGAACGGCGCAAAGACGGTGGAATTCGAGATCGGCAGCGCCGCGCTGAAAGAGGCGATCGCGAAGAGTAAATACAAGAAGACGGCGAAGTTCGGCGAGAAGACGGCGTCGCCGATCTTGCTCCAGGATCACGGCGACGAGGTCGCGGTGCGGTCGATCAAGATCCGCGTGTTCGACGCGGCGAAATAGCGCCCCGATGGACGAAGAGCGGCTCCGCGATTGGATAGCCGCCGATATGGCGGACCTCGCGATGACGCGGATGCCGTTTGGGAAATTCGGGCCGGATCATTTTCCACCACGCGGCGTGCCGCTTTACGATCTGCCGGTGGAATATCTCGCGTGGTTTGCACGCAAGGATTGTTTTCCGAAAGGCCGCCTCGGCGAACTGCTCCGCATCGTTCACCAGATGAAAGTCGATGGGCTCGACGAGATCTTCGACGAGCTCCGGCGCAAAGCGGGCGGCAAGACTTCGCTCCGCCCGCCGCGGGTGCGGCCTAGGATTTGGCCGGATTGATCTCGCCCGCGCCGTCGATCAGCCAGCCGCCCTTGGTTCGCACGAGGCGGAGCGAGATTTTCGGGAAACCCTCAGCCACGCCTTCCGCGGTCGCTTTGTCACCGGTGATGACGATGTTTTCGACGCGGTAGGTTTCGGCGTGATCCTGCCCTTGCACGACCGGGTCATGATCGAGGGGAACCTCGGGGCTCTTCTTTTTTGCTGCGGCTTCCAGCTTGCGCAGCGCGGCCTTCGCTGCGGGCGTGACCAGCGTGCTCTCGCGGAAATAGTCGAGGTATCCGTTGCCGAGGTAGTCCTTCAGGAATCTCGCGACTACTTTTTCGGCGCGATCTTCATCGGGGCTGGCCGCCGGTGCGGTGATGGGGACGAGGCACGCCACGAAGCACAGGAGCAGACAGACGAAGGAACTGCGGAGGTTACGCATGCGGCGGATGTTGAGCGGCGCGCGGCCATTTTCCAAGTTCTAAAGCTTGGCCTTGGGTGCGGGCTGGAGGGAGATGAGGATATTGGCCAGGACGATGAGCGAGCCGCCGAAAAGCAGCGCGGGCGTGAAGTGCTCGTTGGCATATTCCACGCCGAGGAAAGGTGCGAGCATGGCGGGGATGACGAGCGCGAGCATGGTGGCGAAGAGCGGCTCGGCGCAATAGATGATGCCGGCAGTGGTCGGATCGACGGCGGGCTGGAAGCGGTTCATGAGCAGGAATGACCCGAGCGAGCAGATGGCCATGACGCTGATATAGATCGCAAAAATCGGCACGGTCGCGAAGACCACTGCGACATCGGAAAAGGCCTGCGCGTGCGCGATCCAGATTGGCGCGAGCACGAGGGCGATCGCGGCGAACATGATGATCGAGACGTGCGTGCTGTCATTGCCGCGAAAGATCGGGTGATCGAGCCAGAGGATCTGCGCGGTGAAGAATGCCGTGGCGATGAGCGTCTCGAATTCCCCGCGACCGAAGCGCATCACGCGCCAGTCGAAGTTCCCCAAAATCCCGACGCCGGCCATGACCATGGCGATGCAGATCAAGGTGAGCGCCGACGGTCGCTGGCGCACACGCAGGAAGACCACGATCGGCACGAGCACGGCGGTGAATTGCGTGAGAAACGCGACCGTGCTGGCGTGGGTGTAGATGAGCCCGTCGGCCTGGAAGAGCATGCCGAGCCCGGAAAAGATGCCGAGCCCGATGCCCTGCCGCCACTCCGAAGCGGTGAAACGCTGAAGCGCGCGCGGATACACCGCGATCAGCACCAGCGCCGCGAGGGCAAAGCGCGAGCTGATCATGAAGGCGGAGAAAAACCACCCGTTGCGTCCGGGCAGCGCGTTGTCCAAGGCGAGCATCAGCGCCTTGCCGCCGGGGAAGCTGTAGCCCCAGCCGACCGTGGCCAGCAGCAGGAACAGCACGGCGCGCGTTCGCCGCTCGAGGTTCATGGCCTCAGCCGAGCGCGGCGTGCATCTTCGCCAGTTGCGCGTGCTTTTCCGCCCAAGCCGCTTCGCGCTGGCGATGCTCGTCGAGCACCTTGGCCGGGACTTTGGCGGCGAAATTTTCGTCGGCGAGTTTGACGCGGACCTTCCCGAGTTCGGATTCCACCTTGGCGATTTCCTTGGCGAGGCGTTCACGCTCAGCGGCGACGTCGATGAGACCTTCGAGCGGCAGATACAGTTCGCCGAGCGGCGTGAGCGCAGTCGGAGTTCCCGGAGGTGCGGCGAAGTCCGCCACGATGTCGAGCGGTTCGGCGTTCAACAGAATGCGGAGCACGGCAGCGTCGTGCTCGGGGAGCTCGCTGCTCGGCTTGAGGACAAACCGCACGCGCTTGCTGCTCGTGATATTGAAATCGCGGCGCAGGGCGCGGCTGTGATTCACCACCTCGTATTTGGCATTCGCGAATTGATCGTCGCTGGGCGTCAGGCCGTAGTGCGCCTTGAAGTCGTCGTCGAGCGGCGCGGGCCAGCGGGCGAACATGATCGTCTCTCCGCCTTGGTCGGCGGGCAGATCGTCGTTGTATCCCAAGTCGTGCCACAGCTCCTCGGTGATGAAGGGCAGGAACGGATGAAAGAGCCGCAGCGTATGGCCGAGCACGAAATCCATGACCGCGAGGGTGTTGAATTTTCGCGCCTCCAAGTCGCCGAAGAACGCCGCCTTGGTCGTCTCCAGATACCAGTCGCAGAACTCGCTCCAGAAGAAGCGGTAGAGCGCATTCGCGGCGTCGCTGAAGCGATACTCGTCGAGCGCGGTGGACACTTCGCGGATCGCGACATCGAGACGGAGCAGGATCCATTTGTCGTCGCTCGTGAGCAGCTTCGGCTCGATTTCGCCCTCGATCGGCCCGCTCTGCATCTGGCGGAAGCGCGTGGCGTTCCAGAGCTTCGTGCAGAAGTTCCGGCCGAGCTCGATGTTCTTTTCGTCGTAGGTAACGTCGGATCCGAGCGGCGCGCTGCGCATCGTGCCGAAGCGGACGGCATCCGCGCCATACTGGGCGATGAGGTCGAGCGGGTCGGGCGAATTGTTGAGCGATTTGCTCAGCTTGCGGCCCTGCTTGTCGCGGATCAGGCTCGTGAAATAGACGTTCTTGAACGGCAGTTCGCCCATCCACTCGAAGCCCGCCATGATCATGCGCGCGACCCAGAAGAAGATGATGTCCGGGCCGGTGACGAGATCGGTGGTCGGGTAGAATTTAGCGAGCGTGCCCGTCTTGTCCGGCCAGCCCATCGTGGCGAAAGGCCAGAGCCAGGAACTGAACCAGGTATCGAGGACATCCGGGTCTTGCGACCAGCCTTCACCGGAGGGTGCTTCCATCCCGCAATAAACTTCGCTGCCGCGATACCACACCGGGATGCGATGCCCCCACCAGAGCTGGCGGCTGATGCACCAGTCCTGAATGCCGGTCATCCAGTGGTCATACACCTTGGCCCAGCGCTCGGGGTAAAACTTCATCTCTCCGCTGGTCACGACTTGGTGGGCGGCTTCGACGCTCGGGTATTTGAGGAACCACTGCTCGCTCAGGCGTGGCTCGATCGGCACATCGGCGCGCTCGGAGTAGCCGACGTTGTTCTTATAGGGCTCCTCTTTTTCGAGGGCGCCGAGTTCGGTGAGCAGTTCGACGGCGCGTTTGCGGGCGGCGAAGCGTTCGAGCCCGGCGAGGTCGGCTCCGGCGAGGTCATTCATCACGCCGTTGGGGTGCATGATGTCGATCATCGGCAC
>ENA-ORBV01017197-ORBV01017197.1-microbial-mat-metagenome-genome-assembly--contig:-NODE-17197-length-10377-cov-4.219903_pt1 | contig 10377 bp, 10 predicted proteins | sample MGYA00237777_ERZ505514 | MGnify/ENA primary metagenome ERZ505514 (study PRJEB26160, sample SAMN06269048) | microbial mat metagenome | isolation source: Oligotrophic lake microbial mat | place...
GGCTCTTGAGATGCGTCACCTGCCCCGAGGGCGCCGTCGTGAGAGTGTGGCGGATCGACACGATGCGGTAAATCCGCGCGTAGTTGCTGTGCCCAATGATCGCCGGCCAGCATTTCCCATCCATCGTGTCGCCCTTGCCGATGTCCTGAAACTGGCCCGTCCCCTGAAACACCGCGAGCGGAAAAATCCGAGTTCGGCGTGCAGGAAGCAGGTCAGGCGTCGCCCGCGCCGGATTCGATGGTCCAAGGCGGGATGGGGCGGAGGTCTTCTGCGGCCCGGCGCCAATGTTCTTCGGCGCGGCCATCGGGGCGTCCTTCTTCTTCGTAGAAACGATAGGCGAGGCGGGCGATTTCTTCTTCGATGTGCAGGCCCACGGCAGAGGTGGAGGGGTGTTGTTCTTCAGGCATAGGATGGCGACCGCTTCGGGCTTTAAATGGGAAGTGGAAGGGGAATGTCGGAGAGATCGAGCTGCTCTTCACGCTGCGGAATGGCAGGAACGCGCTTGTTCCGGGAGCGCGGGGTTTGAGACGGGCGGAATTCCGTGGGCACGGCGCTGGCCAGTGCAGGCGCGGGTTTCATCTGCTCATTGGCGACGTAGCCGGTCTGGCCGTCATCGGTGGCGACGCGAGAGAAGCCGAATTCCCGCTGGAGCATGGTGACCACAGCACCTCGCGGGAGTTGAAAATCCGGGCCCGTATTATCAGGCAGCGCTGAAGCCGAGCGGAATTCCGCCGGCAGCATGGCAGCTTGCGCAGGGCCGTGGCGGAAGAACTCGGCCTGCGGTGTGGACACTACCCAGCGACCGCCACGCGGGGCTGGCGAGGTGGTGCATCCGGCAAAAAAGAGCGCCGCCATCGTCGCGAAACAGGCGGTGACGGAGGAAAGCGGGATCCTCGGACGATGGAGTAGACGGATCATACCTCTGGATCGCATGGTGAGCGGACGGCGCTCGTCCCGATCCGGTCGACGGGTTGCGATATGTTCGAGGATCCCTGCGGCAAATGCCTGGAGCTCAGCCACCGCGCGGGTGTCCAATCGTGATCTGTTCAGCTTGGCGTCAAGGGGGCGAGCAAAGGAGCGGAAACGCGGGCGCTCATTGGCATCGCACTAGCTATCTCAGTCCGGGAAATGGCCCGTATTGATTCCTTTTTCAAATTCATGAAGGAGCAGAATGCTTCTGACCTTCATCTTTCCACCGGCAATCCCCCCATGCTCCGCATCCACGGCGAACTCGTGCGGGTGGACACTCCGCCGCTCGAGAACGACGACCTCAAGGCGCTCGTTTACGAGATTGCGCCGGAGACGAAGATCAAGATTTTCGAAGAAACGGGCGACGTGGACTTTGGTTACGAATATCCCGGCTTCGCCCGCTTCCGCGCGAACTTCTTCAACCAGCGCGCCGGTATCGCCGCGGTGTTCCGTCTCATCCCGAGCAAGGTGCTGACGGCCGACGAACTGGGTCTGCCGCCAGTGCTGAAGAAATTTGCCATGCTCAAAAAGGGACTGGTGCTGGTCACGGGTCCGACGGGCTCGGGTAAGTCGACCACCCTGGCGGCGATGATGGATTACGCGAATTTGCAGCGGAAGGATCACATCATCACGGTGGAGGATCCGATCGAGTTCGTGCATCGCTCGCAGCAGTCGCTGATCAATCACCGGGAAGTCGGCGTGCATACGAAGTCGTTTGCCTCGGCGCTGCGGGGGGCGCTGCGTGAAGATCCGGACATCATTCTGGTCGGTGAAATGCGCGACTTGGAGACGATCGAATTGGCGCTGACGGCGGCGGCCACGGGTCACCTGGTATTCGGCACCCTGCACACGCCGAGCGCGCCGAAGACGATCGACCGCGTGATCGACGTGTTTCCGGCGAACCAGCAGAACCAGATCCGCGCGGGTCTTTCGGAATCGCTCAAGGGCGTGGTGGCGCAGAATCTTTTCCGCCGAATCGACAAGCCGGGCCGGCTCGCGGCGCTGGAGATCCTCGTGGTGGATACGCCGATCGCGAACCTGATTCGCGAGGGCAAGACGCACCAGATCCCGGGCATGATGCAGGTCGGCAAAAAGAAAGGGAATCAGCCGCTGGATGATGCGATCATGGAGCACCTGCGGGCCGCGCGAATCTCGCCGGAAGAAGCTTACGACAAGGCGGCGGACAAGAAAAAGTTCCGCGTTTTCCTGAAGACCCCGCCGGACGATTTCGAAGACTAAAACGCCATGAGACAAACCGAACTCGATACGGTTCTCGGAGCGATGCTCGACACGCATCCGGGCATTTCCGATCTCGTCTTTTCCGTCGGTCGACCGCTCCAGGTCGAGAGTTTCGGCGAGCTGAAAGAGGCGCCCATTTCCCAGCCGCAGGTGAAAAAGCTCACGCGGTTTCAGACGGAGCAGATCGCGCTCAATATCATCGGCCATCAACGCCATCTGCTGCGCGATCTCGTGAAGCTCGGGGCGTGCGATTGCAGCTACGCGCTCGGGGAGCGCGCCCGTTTCCGCGTGAATATCTTCCGGCAGCGCGGCAACTACGCGATCGTCATGCGGAAAGCGCAGAGCGAGATGCCGTCGCTGGCTTCGCTCGGGCTGGCGCCAATCTTCCGCGACATGGCGCGGGAGAAGAACGGGCTGATCCTCGTGACCGGCGCCACCGGTAGCGGCAAGACGACGACGCTGACGGCGATCTTGAACGAGATCAACGAAACGCAGGCGGTGCACGTCGTGACGCTCGAAGATCCGATCGAATACATTCACCAGCACAAGAAGGCGACGTTCAACCAGCGGGAACTCGGCGCGGATTTCGATGCCTTCCCGCACGGGTTGCGTTCCGCGCTGCGCCAGGCGCCGAAGGTGATCCTCGTGGGTGAAATGCGCGATCGGGCGACGGTGGAAATCGCGCTGACCGCGGCAGAGACGGGCCATCTGGTGCTTTCGACGATTCACACGATCAACGCTGGCCAGTCGATCAATCGTATCCTCGGCATGTTCGATCTCGCGGAGGAGACCCAACTGCGACTGCGCCTGAGCGAGACGCTGCGCTACGTGGTCAGCCAGCGCCTGGCGCCGAAGGTCAACGGCGGACGTCTCATGCTCAACGAAGTGATGGGCTCGAACCTGCGGACGAGGGAGGCGATCGCGCTCGGCGAGGCCGATGGGCGCAGCTTTTACGAGATCATCGAGGCGAACGCGACGTTCGGTTGGACGACCTTCGACCAATCGATGGCCAAGGCCTACCAGGCCGGGCTGATCACCGAGGAGACGGCGAACCTTTACGCCACTAGCAAAGGCAAGATGACGCGGTATATCGATGACGTGAAGAAGAAGCGCGGCCTTGACCACGAGGAATCATCCGGGCTGAAGCTCGATCTCGAATCAGCCACGCCGAACTCCTATATCAACCTCCGCAAGGGTTCCTGATGCCTATTTCTCCGATGGAATTCCAAAGCCGCCTCGACCTGTTTGAACCCGAAGACCAGACCGCTCTGGTCTGCGTGGACGTGCCGGAAGTGCAGCGCATCGTCGTCGATCAACTGACCACGCTGAACTACAAGATCCACACGGGCCTGTTTGCAGAGGACATCCTGCTGAAGCTGCGCGCGCACGTTTACGACGTGGTCGTGATCTCGGAACATTTCAACGCCAGCGACATGAGCAACAACCCGATCATCGCGGCGGCGATCAGCGCGCCGGCCGAGCAGCGGCGCAAGCAGTTTGTCGTGGCGATCGGTTCGACGTTTGCGACGAATGACGAACTGCACGCTTTCCAGCACAGCGTGGATCTCGTCGTGAATCTCGCGGACGTGGTGAATTTGCGCCCGGTTTTGCGCCGCGGAGTGCTGCGCGTGAAGGAATTTTACGCTCCCTTCCGGGAGGCTCTGCAGACCGAAGGTTTGGGGAGCTGATTGCGACCCGGAATCGGAATTGGTTAATTTGCGTCGCTCGTGGCGTGTTCGGGATTGCTTTCCGCTCCTGCGCTTTTACAGTCGCGACTTATGAAATTAGTGCGCTGGAAGCGCTTCATCTGGCAGACCAAAAAACTGCCTCCTCTCGAACAAACGCTTCCCTCGCATTTCATCATCCGCGCCGCGACCCGGGAGGAAGTGCGGGTGGTAGCGCATGCGGTGTTGACGGCATTTTCGCTGGATTCCACATGGAGCGATACGCTCAACCAGTTCCGCGACCGACTGGAAATGCAGCTCGATTTAGCCTTTCAACGCGAAACTGTTCCCGCCCTCGTGGTCACCCACGGGCCGCGGATCATCGCCGCCTCGGTGCTGAATACCGACGTCGAAGCGGACTCCAATCTCGTCTCGGGACCGTGCGTGCTTTCGGAATACTGCAATCGCGGGCTGGGCACGGCGCTGCTGCACGCGACGCTCGTGCAATTCCGCGAGGCTGGCCTCGAACGGGTGGTGGCGATCACCAAGGAAAACACCACCGCATGTAAATTCGTTTATCCGAAGTTTGGGTCGGACGGCGCCTCGTGCGAATACTCGCCGGCGTTGGTCGCGACCTGACCGGACCCCAGGGCTTTATATGGGACAACTCTTCAGCAACTACGAAGTCGGCGATTTCTACGACGAAATGTTTAGCGCGCCAGGGGAGGCGCGACCGCATTACCAGATGCTTCTCGAGCGCTTCAACGAGATGGGCGACGGCGAACTCCAACGCAAGCAGGACCTCGCCACTGGGACGTTTCTCAATCAAGGCGTCACCTTCACCGTCTACAGCGACAATCAGGGCACCGAACGCATTATGCCGTTCGACCTGATCCCTCGGATCATCCCGCGCGACGAGTGGGAGCATGTCGAGCGCGGGCTCGTGCAGCGCATTCAGGCGCTGAACATGTTTCTGCACGACATCTATCACGACCAGCGGATCATCAAGGAAGGTCTGATCCCCGAGGACGTGGTGAAGAGCGCGAAACATTTTCGCCCGGAGTTCATGGGCTTCGACGTGCCGAAGGATGTCTACATCCACATTTGCGGTAGCGATCTGATCCGCGACCGCGACGGCAATTATCTCGTGCTCGAAGACAACGGGCGCTGCCCGTCCGGCGTCAGTTACGTGCTGGAAAACCGGCAGGTCATGAAGCGGGTGTTTCCGAAAATCTTCGGCAAGCACAAGGTGCGTCCGGTCGATCACTACGGGCAGGAACTCGTGAACATGCTGCGCTATGTCGCGCCGGCGAATTGCCCGACGCCCGACGCGCCGACTGCGGTCCTGCTCACCCCTGGTATCTTCAATTCCGCCTACTTCGAGCATTCGTTTTTGGCCCGCTCGATGGGCATCGAAATCGTGGTCGGTCAGGACCTCGTGGTGAAGGACGATGTGGTTTACATGAAGACCACGAAAGGGCTGAAGCGCGTGGACGTGATCTATCGCCGGATCGACGATGACTTCATCGACCCGACGGTCTTCCGCAAGGACTCGATGCTCGGCGTGCCGGGCCTCGTGAACGCTTATCGTCAGGGCAACGTGAACCTTGCCAATGCCATCGGCACGGGTGTCGCGGACGACAAGGTGATGTACTATTTCGTCCCGCGGATGATTAAATTTTACCTCGCGGAGGAGCCGATCCTGCCGAACGTGGACACCTTCCTTACGATGTTCGACGAGGACCGCAAATACGTCCTCGAAAACATCGCCAATCTGGTGGTCAAGAGCGCCAACGAGAGCGGCGGTTATGGCATGCTCATCGGGCCGCATGCGACCAAGGAGGAGCACGAGAAATTCCGCCAGGCGATCATCAAGGACCCGCGCAACTACGTCGCCCAGCCGGTCATTTCGCTCTCGCGCAGTCCGAGTTGTTGCGATGGCTTGATCGAAGGCCGGCACATCGATTTGCGGCCCTACATTTTGAGCGGCGAAAAGATCACGATCATCCCCGGCGGCCTCACGCGGGTCGCAATGCGCAAGGGTTCGCTGGTAGTCAATTCCTCGCAAGGCGGCGGGTCCAAAGACACTTGGGTGGTGGACGACGAATAGCTCACCAAATTTTCAACATGCTCTCTCGCGTTGCAGATTCACTTTACTGGTTGGCTCGGTACATGGAGCGCGCCGAAAACAATTCCCGCATCCTCGACGTCAACCTGCAGGTGACGCTCGATGACGACAGTTCCGGGGAAGACGGCGACAAGGTCGGGTGGGAGCCGATCCTCGCCACGCTCGAAGACCAGAAGCTTTTCCACTCGCTCTACGCGGTGACGAATGCCGAGACGGTTTGCGAGTTCGTCACCTTCGCCAAGGAGAACCCCAACTCGATTCGCTCCTGCGTGGCTGGTGCGCGTGAAAATGCCCGGACCGTGCGCGAGTACATTTCGAGCGAAATGTGGGAGCGCATCAATGGCCTCTACCTTTGGTTGCTCTCGGCTGAAGCGCGCCAGACGTTTGCCTCCAGCGCGATCGATTTCTTCCGCCAGGTCGTGGACTATTCGCACCAATTTCAAGGCACCACCGATGCGACGCTCACGCATGGGGAAGGCTGGAATTTTCTCCAGATCGGCAAGTTCATCGAACGCGCCGACAGCACCTCGCGCCTGCTCGATCTCAAGTATCACATCCTCCTGCCGCACGGCGAAAAAGTCGGCGGCAACGTGGACACCGTGCAGTGGCAGTCGGTGCTGAAATCCTGCAGTGCTTTCGAGGCATATCGCAAATTGCACACCGGGACCGTCGCGCCTTGGAGCGTCGCGGAGTTCATCCTGCTGCACGACAGCTTCCCGCGCTCGGTGCGCTACTGCGCCGAGGAACTCGACGCCGCCTTCCATCGGATTTCGGGAACGGATCGCATGCACTTTGCCAATGAAGCGGAGCGACTCACCGGCAAGCTTTGCTCCGACCTGACCTACGCGACGATCGGCGATGTCTTCAAAATCGGCCTGCACCAGTATCTCGACGGCATCCAGTTCCGGCTCATCGAAATCAGCGGCGCGATGCTTACGGAATACTGCGAGTGGCTGGAGCCGGAGTTGCAGCAGGCGCAGCAGCAGGGCGCGGCCTGATTTTCTGCCGATAAGAATTGCGCAGGGTTGCGGAACGCGGGTGCCTTCCTGTAAGCGGGAAGGATGATCCTCCGTTCCCTCCCGTCCATTTTGTGTGCGCTCGCTCTGGCTGCCGGCGCGTTCCCTTTTCCGCTCCGAGCCCAGGCGCCCGCGGCGGCGACTCCCGCACCGAAGCCACCGGAACCGAAACTCGACTGGCACGACGTCACGCAATGGGGTGTGGAAGGGCGCGCGTGGACCGAGATGCCGCGCAAGCGCTGGTTTCAGCGTCTCCCGGATGCGGCGGAAGGGAAGGTGACTCCCGCGGTCTGGGGCTTGAGCCAGGACAGCGCGGGGATGCTGGTGCGCTTCAAGACCGACGCGACGGCGATCTGGGCGCACTTCAAGTTGCGCTCGGAAAAACTCGGGATGCCGCACATGCCGGCGACCGGCGCGAGCGGGATCGATCTTTACGCCCGCGACGACCAAGGCAAATGGCGCTGGGTGAATGTGACCAAGACGGACAAGCAGGAGATGAAGCTCGCGATCATCAGCGGGCTCAAGCCCGGCTTGCGCGAATACGCCGCGTATCTGCCGCTTTTCAATGGCCCCGAATCGCTGGCCATCGGCGTGCCGGAAGGCGCGAAGTTTGAGAGCCTCGCGCCGCGCGCGGAAAAGCCGATCGTTTTCTACGGCACCTCGATCACGCACGGCGCGTGCGCCTCGCGGCCCGGCATGGTGCACACCGCGATCCTCGGGCGGCGCTTCGATCGCCCGGTGATCAATCTCGGTTTCTCGGGCAATGGCCGCATGGACGCTGCGATCGGCGAGTTCCTCATCAAGGTCGATGCCGCGGTCTTCGTCATCGATTGCCTGCCGAACATGGGCCCCGCCGATGTGCGACTGAAAGCGCCAGCGCTGGTGAAGCAACTCCGCGCCGCGCGTCCCGAGACGCCGATCCTGCTCGTCGAAGATCGCCGCAATACCAATTCGTGGATCCTGCCCGCGCGCGATCAACTTCACACCGACAACCATGCCGCGCTCCGCGAAGTCCACGACGCGTTGATCAAGGAAGGCGTGAAGAAACTCTATTATCTACCGGGCGACCAACTGCTCGGCGCCGATGCCGATGGCGCGACCGATGGCTCGCACCCGAACGACCTAGGATTCATGCGGCAGGCGGACGCCTTCGAGCCCGCGCTGCGGCAGGCGCTCGGCCAGTGAAAGCGCTCCGCTGGCGGCAGCGGGAAAATCCTCGGAAATTCTTTTGACACGAAAGTCGCCTTTGCTACGTTGCCCGCCCCGCTCCCCGGTAAGGAGATGCGAAGCCGCCTGAGACGCCTGCGTGAAAACGAGGGTGGATCGGGCGTTTTCGCTCTCAGAATCGGGAAGTGGTCGGTGATGATTGAATCCCCGATTTAATCCCACTGGATGTACTGCCTGCATAGCTCAGTTGGTAGAGCACATCCTTGGTAAGGATGAGGTCACCGGTTCGATCCCGGTTGCAGGCTCCATCCATAAGATTTTTAAAAACTCAACAAACCAAAAACCAACCAACCCACCTCCTGATCTGTTATGGCTAAGGCCCAATTCGAACGCTCCAAACCCCACGTCAATGTCGGCACTATCGGCCACGTTGACCACGGCAAGACCACGCTGACTGCCGCGATCACCACCATCCTTTCCAAGAAAGGCTTCGCCGAAGCGAAGCGCTACGACCAGATCGACGCTGCTCCTGAAGAAAAAGAGCGCGGCATCACGATCAACACCGCCCATGTCGAGTACCAGACCGAGAAGCGCCACTACGCGCACGTCGACTGCCCCGGCCACGCCGATTATGTGAAGAACATGATCACCGGCGCCGCGCAGATGGACGGTGCGATCCTCGTCTGCTCCGCCGCCGACGGCCCGATGCCCCAGACTCGTGAGCACATCCTGCTCGCCCGTCAGGTCGGCGTGCCTTCGATCGTCGTCTTCCTGAACAAGTGCGACATGGTGGACGATCCGGAACTCCTCGACCTCGTCGAAATGGAAGTCCGCGATCTGCTCACCCAGTATGATTTCCCGGGCGACAAGATCCCAATCGTCAAGGGCAGCGCCGCCAAGGCCCTCGCCGCTGGCGACCCGAATCACGCGGACGCCAAGTGCATTCAGGAACTCATGGACGCGGTCGATGAATACATCCCCGTGCCTGAGCGCCCGGTCGATCAGCCCTTCCTCATGCCTGTCGAAGACGTGTTCAACATCGAAGGTCGCGGCACCGTCGCCACCGGTCGTGTCGAGCGCGGCATCCTCAAGAAGATGGAAGAAGTCGAGCTCGTCGGCATCCGCCCGACCACGAAGACGACCGTCACCGACATCGAAATGTTCCGCAAGCTCCTCGACGAGGCGCGTGCAGGTGACAATGTCGGTCTGCTCCTCCGCGGCACCAAGAAAGACGACGTCGAGCGCGGCATGGTCATCGCCAAACCGAACTCGATCAAGGCCCACAAGAAATTCAAGGCCGAGATCTACGTCCTCTCCAAGGAAGAAGGCGGCCGTCACACCCCGTTCTTCTCGAACTACCGTCCTCAGTTCTACTTCCGCACCACGGACGTGACCGGCTCGGTCAAGCTCCCGGACGGCGTCGAAATGGTCATGCCCGGCGACAACGTCTCCGTGGAAGTCGAGCTCATCACCGCCGTCGCCATGGAGAAAACCATGCGCTTCGCCATCCGCGAAGGCGGCAAGACCGTCGGGGCCGGCCGTATCGCCGAGATCGTCGACGTTGCCGGCGCCAAGTAATTATTTGCGGAATTTCCTCGCGGGGCGGACCATTAAGTCCGCTCCGCGTTTTCCGCGCCACAGCCACCTACGCCAGTAGCTCAATTGGTAGAGCAGCGGTCTCCAAAACCGCTTGTTGGGGGTTCAAGTCCCTCCTGGCGTGCTCTCCCTCCCTGACCCTAAAACGCGATGCTCGGAAAACAATTCGTCAGTGAAGTCAAAGTCGAACTCCAGAAAGCTTCCTGGCCATGGGAGCCGAAAGAGCGCGGCATGAAGAAATACAAGGAGCTGATCGATTCCACGCTCATCGTCCTCATCGCCACACTCCTCATGGGCGGCTACGTCGCCGGGTGGGATTTCCTCCTCAACCTCATTCTCGGCTGGATCCTCAAAACCCCGACCGCCTAAATTTTCCCGACCATGACCGAAGAAGAAAAACGCCAGCAATGGTTCGCGGTACACGTCCTCGCCGGGCAGGAAAACAAAGTCCACGACAACCTCGTCAAGCGCATCAAGACCGAGGAAATGAGCGACTTCGTTTACGAAATCCTCGTCCCCACCGAGCGCGTGTCGGAGATCAAGCGCGGCAAAAAGAGCGAGACCGTCCGCAAGCTCATGCCTGGCTACGTCATCGTGA
>ENA-ORBV01017200-ORBV01017200.1-microbial-mat-metagenome-genome-assembly--contig:-NODE-17200-length-10376-cov-5.188950_pt1 | contig 10376 bp, 6 predicted proteins | sample MGYA00237777_ERZ505514 | MGnify/ENA primary metagenome ERZ505514 (study PRJEB26160, sample SAMN06269048) | microbial mat metagenome | isolation source: Oligotrophic lake microbial mat | place...
CCAACCTGCTGCCCATCGTGGGCGGAGTCAAGATCGTCGGCTGGGACACCAACGGCGACGGGTTCGCGGACGTGGCCCCCGATCAGCCTCAGCCGCCCGGCGCGATCGCCGTCCCGTTCAACGGCTACGGCCGGATCTCACTCCGCTTCGACCGCGACATGATTCTCCCCAGCGGGATCATGCTCCCCATGCACTTTGAGGAACTGGCCGAGAGTTACAGGGAGGGACACCCGTGCGCCAACTGACATTCTCACGCCGGCATTCCGGCGCGGCCGGCCGCCGCGGCGCGTTCAGTATCGTGGAGATGCTGGTCGCCCTCTCTATCACCGCCACGCTCCTCACCGCAACCATGGTGGCGCTCGACTCGTCGTACAAGAGTTACAAAATCACGACCGAGGGGGCCTCCACCAACGTGATCTCGCGGATGGTCATGCACCGCATGATCACGATGATCCGAACGGGCGAAAACTTCGGGCCGTACCCGATCGATCCGCTGGATGTCGATCAGAACCCGGTCCGTTCGAATTCGATTGAGTTCGAGACGTTCCGCGACGAGGCGACCAACCGTTGGCGGATCGTGAGCCTCGAACGGCGGGCGGCCACCGAAGCGGCCCAGGGCCCGTTCGAACTCTGGTATGTGCAGGTGGACTTTACCGACGGCGTTGAATCCGCGCGCGAGCAACGCCCGCTGATCACCGGCGTTCAAGACCTCTGGTTTACGCTCGAGTACGACGTCGGGCCGAGATTGGCACGCGCGACCGTCGATTTCACCGTGCGGCCGAACGACTTCCAGGAGGCCAGTTTCCACAACGACCTCGAAACCCCGACGATCCGGCTGGTCTCCAGCGTCTCCCCGAGGCGGCTGGAAGCGGAGGACTGATACCGAGCTCAGTTCATTCGCTGCGATTCCAGCACCGCCGGCAGACACGCCGCCAGTTCCAGCGCCAGCATCCCACCGCTCGCTCGCGCGGTGCCCGCCCACGCCTCCGCCGCGAGAGCATGCGCCCGCACCGCGATGCGGGCGATGTCATATAAAGCCAGGTCGGCCTTCGGCCGCCGCGCGTGCTGCGCGAGCAGCCCCCCCATCAGCCCGGCCAGAACGTCGCCCGTGCCGGCCGTTCCCAGCACCGGGTTGGCCGCGTTCGAAACCCACGCTCGCAGCCCATCCGTCACCACGGTTCCCGCGCCTTTGAGCACAACGATGCACCCCAGCCGCTGCGCCAACGCCGCCGCGGCGTGCCCGCGGCGCTCAGGTTCGTCCGGATCTTCGGTGATCTTGAACGCCTGGGCCAGCCGGCGGAACTCGCCGGGGTGCGGCGTGATGACAGCGGCGCACCGAAAATCGCGCCATAGTTCGGGGATCTCGGCGAGCACATTCAACGCATCCGCATCGAGCACCACGGGGGCGTCTTCGTGCTGGATCGCGCGGAGAACGAGCGGAGACGTTCCCAACGAACCCAGCCCGGGGCCGACGACAAGGGCGTTGCACGACGCCAATGCACGGTCGAACGATTCGATGCATTCGGGAAGCCGGGGCAGGCCTTCCGAATCGACCGCGAACGAAAGGCCCGTCGCGCTCGGGGCGATTCCCAGCACGACGTCGAGCACCGGCGCGGGAGCCAGCACCTTCACCAGACCCGCGCCCGCCCGAAACGCCGCGGTCGCCGCGGCGGCCGCGAGGGCGGGGGCCCCGATCATCCGTGTCCCCCCGGCGACGCACCCCCCCACAATCAGCACGGTGCCGAACGTGCCCTTATGCCCATCGGCTGAACGGGCCGGCACTCGCGGCGGGGGCGAATCATCGATCGCGGGACCGGTCACCGCGCTGCGCCCGCGGGTTCGGCGCCGGGACGGCGGGGCCGTTCGGAAGAACGCCCTTCGTACTCCAGGTCCACGACCTCGATTTTGAGACGGCCGAGGACCGATGCGAGCGCGGCCATCGAACTCATCCCATCTCCGTCCTGCATGGCACTCACCGCGATCGCGATGTGGGTGGCGTCGTAGTGCACGGAGGCGGGGAAGGTCGCGTCCAGATCAACCCAGCGCTTCTCGCCGTCGATCGTCAGGAGCGCCTGCGTCCACATGTGATACCCGAAAATGTCGTTGGCGCCGGCGAAACTGTCGGCGTACACCAGCCCCGCCACCACGCGCGACGGGATGTCGGCGGCACGCAGCATCGCGGCCGTCAGGACTCCGTGCTCGGAACAATCGCCTTCTCTGGTTCGCGCGACTTCCGACGCGGTGGCGAAGCCGACGCCCAGATTCTTTTCCTTGATGTACCGGTAGACGAAGCGCCGCACGGCGCGGGCTTTGGCGATGTCGTCGTCACCCGCTTTGGCGATGGCCTTCGCGGTGATCGAGCGGACCTCGTCGTCCTGGGTGTCGAGCGCGGCGGACGAGCCCAGATAGTTGGCGTTGGATGTGTCTTCGAGCGGGGCCTCGCTGTAGTTCGTCATGTCCACGGTGACGGTCGCGGATCGGGCGTCGATCCGCTCGAAGCGCTGTGTACCCGTAACCGGAAAGTCCGGGAGTTCGCCCCCGTCGACGCTCACCACGTACTCGGCCCGGACCAGCGAACGCGGGTTCCTGATCTTGCGGTCTGGCGTGACAAACGTGCTGAGCATGATCTCCGGGGCTTCGATCGCGACCCCCGCCTCCGCCTCCGTGCTCGCCGCCATCACCATCGTCATCCCGCCCATGTCGGTTTCGGATCGGACCAGCACGCCCTCGGCGTCGACGAACTCGGTGCTGATGATGCCGGGGGCGTTGCTCACTTCCACCTTCGCCTTCGTCACTTCGATGGGCATGCCATCAATGGTGAGTGTCGCCGGCGCGAAGTCGTAGTGCCGGCTGGTGACGGGCGTCAGGCCGATCTGCGGATCGATGATCCGCATCGAAATCTCCTCCGCACCGCTCTCGCGCCGCTGCTTGATATACCGCTCGGCGGCCGCGGGCGTGAGCCACGACCCGTCCGGCAATGGCAGCCTGGAGGTTCGGGTGGTGCCCGCCTGCGTGGTCGTCACTTCGACGTCGTTTTCGTGGAATGTGAAGAGTTGCTCGACCGTCATCCCCGCGGTGTCGCTGATCGACCTCATCGAAACCGGCTGGCCCGCGGCGGTCTCGATAAACTCGCCCTGCATCTTGATCTTCACTTTCACCGGGCCGCGGGCGAGTTCAAAGGACACGTTCGTTCGCGTGCTGATCCGATCGTTCTCGCGCGTCTCCGTGCCTCGCATGGAGCCAGCCCGTTGACCCGCGAGTTCAATCACATAGAACCGCTCGACGACCTGGGGATCGGCACTTTCCCGCCGAACCGCCGCGGCAACGCCCCCCCAGCGGCCCGTAGCGCCAGGGCCGAAAACAGCCACGACCGCAGCGATCACCAGCATGAATCGACGCCACCCCCATGACGACCCGAACCACGATCCCAACAACGAGCGAGAAAAACAATTCATGCAAGGCTCCCTGCGGCGACGTTCGCCGATCGACGTAATCTTATTGCGCCGGCCACGACCAACGTTACGGCCCCCCAAGGCCTGTTCCCGACTGACCCCACTTCTACCCTTGCGCGTTCAGCATGATTGATACCCACTGCCATCTCACGTTCCGCGATTTTCAGGAGCCCGCCTACCCCGGCGGCACCGGGGCGGTCGTCGCCAGGGCCGCGGAGAAAGGTGTCTCGGGCTGTATCACCATCTCGACTACCACGCGCGACTGTCTGGAAGCACTCGCGATCGCGGAATCGCACCCGCGCGTCTGGTGTACCTCGGGTATTCACCCCCTCCACTCGCACGAGGGCCCGCACGAATGGGACAACCTGCTGCGGGTCGCACGGCACCCGCGCTGCGTCGCGTGGGGAGAGTTGGGCCTGGACAACCACTACAAGACGCCCACTCGCGACATCCAAGACCGCGTGCTCGAAGATCACTTGGAGTTCATCGCCACCCACGCCCGCGCCGGACTGGTCAAGCCGGTGGTGATCCACTGCCGCGAAGCCTTTGACGACCTGCTGCCGGTGTTAACGCGTTGCGGGCTTTCTCCCCAGCGCTTCATCTTCCACTGTTTCACCGGGTCCGCGGCAGACATTCGCAAGGTTCTCGACTTTGGAGCCATGGTGTCGTTCACCGGGGTCGCGACCTATCGCAGCGCCAAGGAACTGAAGGATGCCGTCCGGCTGGTTCCGCTGGACCGCATCATGATTGAAACGGATGCCCCGTTCCTCTCCCCCGAGCCCCACCGGGGCACACGCCCCTGCGAACCTTTCATGGCGTGGAACACCGCTCTCTCGGTCGCCGAAACCCGGGGCGAGGCCTTCTCGGCGTTCCACGCCGCCATCAACGACAACACCGAGCGCTTTTTCGGAATCCGCTAACCCAAGAAATCCTGCCATCCCATGCCGCACATACTCGCGCACACACTTGCGCCCACACTCGGGTGGTTCCATGACATCAGTCCGTTCCTCATCCAGTTCTCACCCGGCGTCGGCGTCCGCTGGTACGGGCTCTCCTACGCCCTCGGGTTCCTGCTCGGATGGATGTGGCTGCGGCGGCTGTCAAAGAACGGCACCTCGCCGATGTCCGAAGCCAGAATGACCGACGCCATGCTCGCGCTCGTGATCGGGGTCGTGGCGGGCGGGCGGCTCGGCTACGTCCTTTTCTATGAGCCCAAGTTGCTCATCACCTTCACCGATTCGGTGCCTTGGTGGGGCCTGCTCCAGGTCAACAAGGGCGGCATGGCGAGCCACGGCGGCGTCCTCGGAGTGGCCATCGCGAGTTGGGTGATCGCGCGCGGGCCCAAGGCCGCCGACGGCACCCGCCCCGACCGCGTGCCGATGCTGCACCCCTTTGATTGCGCCGCCCTCGCGTGCACACCCGGGCTCGGATTGGGAAGAATTGCTAACTTCATCAACGGCGAACTGCTCGGAAAAATCGCCACCTCCCCCGGCACGACCGGCCCCTGGTGGAGTGTCCAGTTTCCGCAGGAGATTCTCTCGGGCCACGCGCCGCCCTTGGGCGCCGCCCAAGAAGCGGCCCTCGCCACCATCGTGCGACCGTACATGACCGCGTCCAACGGCGAATCGTTCGACGCCGCCTACGAGAACGTGTTGGCTGTCATTCAGTCCGGTTCGCCCGTCGGACGCGAACTCGCGACTCAGCTCCAGCCGCTCATCAGTTCCCGGCATCCGACGCAACTTTATCAATGTTTCGCGGAATCAGTCGTCGTCGGCACCGCCCTCTTCCTCATCTGGCGGAAGAAACGCTCCCCTGGTGTCATTACCGCATGGTTCCTCATCATTTATGGTGTTGGCCGCATCCTCACCGAGTTCGTGCGCCTCCCCGACACCCATGTTCAAGTCCAGCGGTTTCTGGGTTTTTCCCGCGGCCAATGGCTCAGCGTACTGATGATCGTCATCGGGTGCGGGCTGCTCGCCGGAGTGAGGCGTTACACCCAGCGACACCCGAACGAGCGGAAATTCGGCCCTCGAACGACCTGAGTACCCGATATTGACCGATTCAGAGGGCATCACAAACCGAGCAGCGGCGTTGAACGTCTAATACCATCCTCGATCGGGACCTCACGAAAAATGGCTGGCGGTTCAGGAGATTTGTTCATGTTGATCCGACTGTGGAACGTCGTCCGCCCTTCCCGGCTGCTCGCAGCGCTGGCCGGGCGGCCCGCCGACGCGCTCGACGCGCTCGAGTCGCGGCAACTCCTCGCGGCGTTTGACCAGATCGGCCTCAACCAATTGCGAGCCGACGCCGACTTTCAGTCGATCGACGGCTCCGGGGTTACCGTGGCGGTGCTCGACACCGGCCTGGACGGCGGCCACCGCGACCTCGCCGGAAACTACCGGGCCGGCTTCGATGCGGTCAACGGCGAGTCGTCTCCGGTCGATCGTCAGGGCCACGGCACCCATGTCGCGGGAATCGTGGCGTCGACCAATCCGTCCATCGGCGTCGCCCCATCGGCCGGCCTCATCGGCGTCAAGGTTCTGGGCGACGGGGGTTCCGGCAGCAACGGCGACATCGCCCGAGGGCTCCGCTGGGTCTACGACAACCGCGAGCGGTACACCATCGTCGCGGTGAACATGTCACTGGGCGGCGGTTTCTACACCCGCGCTTCGCAACTCTCCGGCGACCCCGTGGTCCGCGAGATCCGTCGGCTGGAGTCCGTCGGCGTCACGGTCGTCGCCGCAGGCGGCAATTCCTACAAGGGGAACGAGTACCAGAACTTCGGGGGCCCCGGCGTCGCCAGCACGCTGGTTGTGGGGGCGGTCTGGGAAGACACCAGTTCGCGTCGAATCGAGTGGGGCGACGGCGCCATCGACTTTACCACCGCCCCGGACCGCGTCACCAGTTTCTCTCAGCGCCTTGTCGCTTCCAACACCATCTTTGCGCCGGGCGCGTTCATCCGCAGCACCACGCCCCGCAACACCTACGGCGATATGGGCGGGACGTCACAGGCGTCGCCGGTGGTCGCGGGCGCGGTTGCCCTTTTGCAGGATGCTGCGCTCACCTTCGGTGGTCGGTTGCTGACGCCGGCGGAAGTGGTCTCGACGCTCATTTCAACGTCCGACATCATCTTTGACGGCGACGATGAGGACGACAACGTCGCGAACACGAGCGTGAGTTACCCGCGATTGGATATTTATGCGGCGGTGCAGGCCGTACGGGCCCGGTTCGGCAGCGTTCCGCTGCCACCGCCCCCACCGCCGGAGGATCCGCCCTCTAACAACGTTCCGGACCCCAACGGCCGCATTGCCGGCGCCTTCGCCGTGACACCTGCCATCGACGGCAACGAAGTGGTGTCGCTCTCGGGCCGCATCGGCACGGATGGTGGCACGACGGTGGTCGGAAACCGCGACATCGACATGTTCAAGTTCGAGGTCGCTTCGCGCGGCAACGTGACGATCTCCTTGGGTTCAAACGACGACGACCCGGCGGACTTTGATTCATACTTGCGGCTATTCGACGCCTCCGGCGGAGCACTCGCGGCCGATGACAACGGAGCGGGTGGCGGTTATTCCCGGCTGACACAGAACCTGCTCCCTGGAATCTATTACGCGGGCGTCAGCGGTGCACCTAACACCTCGTACGACCCGACGCTTGCGGGTGGTGTGGCCGGGGCCACCGGCACCTATCAGATCTCGTTCAGTTTGAGCAACGAGGACCCCAACGGCCTCATCTCCGGCGCGGTCGACGTCGTCCTGGGCGACGACGCCGCCCCGCTCAGTTTCCTGGGCTTTATCGGGGCGGACCTCGGCCAAGAGGTCGGCTCGGTCGACGTTGACCTCTTCCGTGTGACGGTGCCCGACAACGGGCAGTTGCTGGTCGATATTGATACGCCGGACGCCAGGGACTTCGTCGATTCAATCATCCGGATCTTTGACGAAAGCGGCAACGCCATCGGCTTTGCCGACGACGTGCTCGACCCATCCGACGAGGTCACCGATGCCAACTTCCCGAGCCTGGTGTTCGATGCGTTTACGGGCGAGATCATCGGGCATGTGGTCGACGCCTTCGTCTCCATCAACGTGCTTCGGGGCGGCGTGTATTACTTCGGCATCTCCGGTTTCGGTAACGACGCGTACGACGTCACCACCCTCGGCAATCGCGACCCCGACGTTCGCGGCGGCACCTACACCATCACCGTCAAGTACCGCACGTCCGATTTCAATGGCACCATCCCGGCCGTCGCCAACGACGGCTCCGTGGCCGCCAACACCGTCGTCTCGGGCCGCATCGGCTCGGACACCGACGAAAGCGGCACCTCCGACGTCGGTGACAAAGATGTTGATTTCTACCGCGTCCGCGTCACCCGCCTCTCGATCCTCGAGGCCGATATCGACTCCACCTCCGGCCCCGACGCCACCGGCGAGCCCTTCGACTCCGTCCTCTTCGTGTACGACGCCGCGGGCACACGCCTGGGCTTCTCCGACGATTCCGACGCTCTCGATCCGCTCCTCCAGTTCACGCTCCAGCCCAACACCGACTACTTCCTGGCGGTCGCGGGCTACGGCAATGATAACTTTGATCCCCTCGCCCCCGGCTCGGGTTCCGGCGGTGAAGTCGGCCAGTACGTTCTCAAAACCCGGTTCCTCTCTTCATCCAGCATCAAGAACCTGGTCGACGACACGACCACCAGCCGCCGCGTGGCCACCATCTCGCCCGGCACCGAGTTGCGGGCCGCGATCGGCTCCGACGGCGGCTTCTACTCCGGCGAAACCGATGTCGATCTGTACAGGTTCAAGCCCACCTCCAACGGCATCTTCAGCGTCTCGACGCAGGTCTTCGAGTCCTTCTCCGTCGATACCGTCCTCCGCATTTTCGACTCTCGAGGCGTCGAAATCGCCTTCAACGACAACGTCACCGACGTCGAACGCGGCAGTTCCACAACCGTCGCCATCCTGAAGGGCAAGACCTACTACGTGGGTGTCAGCGGAGCGGGCGATGCCTCCCGCAGTTACAACCCCACCCGGCAGGGCACCGCCGGCAGTGGCCAGACCGGATCCTACATCCTCAACACCGCCTTTGACTTCCCCCCCACGCTCACCGCCGTAGCGCCCCTTGCGATCGCGAGTTCCGGCCGGGCTTTCACGATCACGTACGACATGCTTCTCGCTGCCGCCAACGAAGCCGACCCCGAGGGTCAAAGCGTCTCCTTCATCGTCACTACGCCCATCACCGGCACCCTGACCCAGGGCGGCGTCGCCATCGCCCCGGGTTCCACGGTTCTCTCGGCTTCCAGCGAGCCCCTCGTGTGGACCGCGCCCGGCAACGCCAGCAAGCCGACCCGCGCCTTCAGCGTCTTCGCCTCCGATGGTCAGCAACGCTCCGCCCGCGCGGTCGCCGTCACGATCGATGTCAACGCCGTCCCCACCGTGACCACGGCGCGCCCCATCAACACCCGCATCGACGCTCTGGCCCCGCCCCCCACCGTCAACATCACTCTCGCCCAGGTCATCTCCGCCGCCAACGAGGCCGACAAAGACCGCGACGGCCTCTCCTTCATCATCGAATCGGTCCTCGACGGCACGCTCTCGATCAACGGCGAAGCCGTCACGCCCGGCGTCTCCATCCTCCGCGCCGACGCCCCGCTTGTCTGGACGCCTTCGCTGACCCCGGCAATCTCCAACACCCCCGTCGGAGTTTTCGTCCTCCGCGTCGCCGATGCCCTCACCACTTCCGACACCAGCGCGGTCATCACCATCAAGTTCACGCGGTAACCGGCGGCACCGGCCTCCTGCTCGTACCTTGCGACGTCCTTCCTCGCCTCTTTCGCAGTCCTGAACCCAGCCTTCACAAGGCCCATGGGCCAGGATGCCCGCGCTACCCATCGCCTACCTCTTCATTACCGGGAACCCGCCGGAAGTCTCCACGCCCTTTCGGCTCTCCAGTCGAAATCCGACCGTCGGATAGGCCGTGAGTGCCCCGCGTCCGCCCGCGCACACCGCCGTGGCGAGAGCGTCGGCCAAGCCCGGCGGCCAATTCTCTGCACGCGCAACCACAATCGTGGCGACCACCGTTTGCGTGAGCCCCAGCCCGGTCCTGGGGTCCAGAATGTGCGAATAGCGAACCCCATCGACCTCGATGAACTGATGCGTGTCGCCCGAGGTGGAGACCGCGCACTCCGTGAGCGTGAGCACTCCAGCACGCATGCCGTCCGCCCCATCGATCGCAATCGCCCAGCCCGTCGCTCCCGCCGGCGCAGCGCCCACACACAGGTCTCCGCCCAAACCCACCAAGAAGGACGCGACGCCGTGTTCCCGCAATACCCGAGCGGCCATCTCCGCGCCGTAGCCCTTCCCGATCCCGCCAAAGTCCAGCCGCGTGCTCGCGTGCTTCAACCGCACCGCACGCGCGGCGGGATCGAACTCCACGTTTCGAACTCCCGACGTCCCCCGAGCATTCCGCAGATACTCATCTCCCGGCAGCGTCCCGGTTTTCACCGCCCGCCGCCACAACGCGACCACGCCGCCCAGCGAAGGGTCTAACGCACCGTTCGTTCGTTCGCACACCTCCAACCCCAGTTCCAGGTTCGCCGCCGTGTGAGGGCCCACCGGCAACCACACGCCCGTACCCGCTCCCGCATGAATCTTCGCCAGTGCATTATCAGTGCGGTAGTCGCTTATCTCTTCCTCGATCTCGGCGATCGTCGCGAAAGCGGCACGGGCCGCCTTCCTCGCGCACTCCTCGTCACTCGCAAAGAGCACCACCCGGGCCCGCACACCCATCGCCAATTGTGTATATTCAAACCGCCGATTCTCCCGCGCCGCCTCAGAAGCAGCCTTTGAGGCGCACCCCCCGATCACGCCCAGCATTCCCACTACTACGCCCACGAACACCCCCACCCTGTCTCTTATACACATCTCCGAG
>ENA-ORBV01017201-ORBV01017201.1-microbial-mat-metagenome-genome-assembly--contig:-NODE-17201-length-10376-cov-5.117390_pt1 | contig 10376 bp, 8 predicted proteins | sample MGYA00237777_ERZ505514 | MGnify/ENA primary metagenome ERZ505514 (study PRJEB26160, sample SAMN06269048) | microbial mat metagenome | isolation source: Oligotrophic lake microbial mat | place...
GTGGAACCGCTCGGACTGGTCTCGGCATCCGGCGTCCCGGCCGACGATGCCTGGACACTTCCTCCGCTACAGGCGGTGACCTGGCGCTTCCGCCTCGCCGGTCCGGCGCCAGCGCAGGTGCGCCGAATCCGTCAGTTCCACCTGCCGACGACGCTTGCCCGCATCGGCGACCTACCCTTGTCGACCAGCATACGACTCGACCCGGAGGCAATGCGTAGTGCACGCTCGGCCCGCTTGACCACCGTGATCGTCGGCCCGCCCGGTGCGACCGCCAGCCTGCGCATCGGCGGGACGGAACTGCGCCTGGTGGTGGCCCAACGCGTGCAACGCCGCGACATTCCTGTCGCGGCCCTGACAGTCGAACTGCCGGTGACGGTCGCCGGACCAGGTTGCCGGCTGTGGATGGCCTCGCTCGACCTGATCGACGAGGTGCCGGTTCAATAGAAGGTGACGATCCAGATGATCTCGGCCGGGGCGTTGCCCTTCGGCTTCAGCCCGCCGACCACCGCCTCGTAGCTGCGGCCTTTGGCCACGGCGTAGCCCTTCTGGCCATTGACCGCCGACTTCGCATCGGGCCGCACGATGCGGGCGTTCTTGTAACAGCCGTAGCCATCGCCGTTGCTGCCGTCGTGGTCGAGGGGCAGCGGCGCACCCTGGCGCTTCAGCTGCGCGTCGAGGACGTGGATGACGAAGGTCGTGGCCTTGAGGTCGATGGTGTATTCGGCGGGGTTCAGCGAAATGTGCCAGGCGTAGCGGTCGCCGAAGTGGCTGACCGGCATGAAGCCGGGCGGCGGGAAGGCCTGCCACTGCTGAGCGGTAGGATCCTTGCGCGCACCGTCGTGCGCCCAGATCACCGAGTACTTGCCGCTGATGCCGTAGCCGCAGGTCTGCATCACCGGGTTGAGCATCCAACGGCGGTGACCAAGGACGTCGATGTTCGACTGATCGCTGTCGTCCATCCACATGTCGACGGAGCGCCCCAGGTCGCCGACCCCCATCGCCAGGTTGCCATGCCAGCAGGCGTTCTTCGCCTTCTTGTAGTCGGCATCGTTCCACCCGGCCGGCTTGGCCGGGTGGTGGTCGAGCTTGCCGAGCGCGGCGAGGATCTCGGCCCCCTTCTGGGCCTCGTCGGTGTGCTTCGGCTCGATGGTGACGTCGTAGGCGAGACCGACCAACCAGCGGTACTGCCGCAGTTTCGCCATCGCCTTGGCCTCGTCGGCTGGCGCTGGCGCGCTGGGATTGCCCGATTTTGGCCAGGTCGGCAGCAGCGCCATGGTCTCCGCCTCGATGCGCGCCAAACCTGTGGTGACCTGGGCCTGCGAGCGCGGGTAGATCAGGCGGCCGCGGATCCACGTCTCCTCGACCGTCGGCTTGCCCTTCTCGTCGTAGAGCATGCGGAGGCCATGCAGTTCGCCCTTGTCCCACTTCGACTTCTCCTTCAGCACCTTTCCGCCTGGCCACCAGGCGGAAAGGGCGCCATCCCGCTTGCCGTCCTTGTCGATGGCGACGCTGAGCGCCTTGCTGCCGTCGGGATGGTTCTCGGTAACCGCCTCGGCGGAAAGGGCGGTGAAGGCCAGGAAGAGGATGAGGGATCGCATGGCGTGGCTCGCTGTCTGAATTTAGGTCCATGATGGCCCTTGTCGATTGCGGCGATGCACAAGCCGCCTGCGCAGGAGGGCAATGGCGCGGTCATCATGGCCTGCTTGATCTGCGCTAGGATGCCGGCATGGAGCAGACATTATCGTGCCTTATCGTGGACAGGCACTTCTAGATCAGCGCACACCCTGCGACTTCTTGCAATGGGTCCATGATGACCGTATGCGTCCCCCATGCCCATCCCGCGCCGTCTCCTCGTGGCCGAAGACCGCCCGGGCTGCTGAGAGTGCGCGCAAATATAACCTAGTCAGTTCGCCGTTGTTCTTGGTGTGATCACGTACGACCACCCATCGTGTGGTCCAATCATTCGAATGCTCAACTCACGCATCTGCTTGGGGGGAATCTTCTTTCCCTTGGGATATGACCCCGGATCCATGGCTGCCTTGATCGTGAGCCCGGTCTTGGTGGTCGTGCCAGCAATGAGATTGATAATGGCCTCGTGACTGATGAGTGGCTTGCCTCGCCAGTTCATAGTGATGTGGCTGAATAACCTGTGCTCGATCTTGTTCCATTTGCTTGTGCCAGGTGGGAAGTGGCAAACGGAAAGCTCGAGATGGAGTTCGTCGGACAGTTGCTGGAGTTCGGTCTTCCAGAGCCTGACACGAGCGCCATTGCTGCCTCCGCAGTCCGCCGTTATCTGCAGCCGCTGCGCATGTGGGTAGGTGACTCTGCCCATGTTGTGCCACCAACGACGGATGGTTTCGACTGCGAAGGCGGAGGTGTCATGGTCAACACCAACGCTCACCCACCCGGTATTGGTCTTCAGGTCGTATACGCCGTATGGGATGACCCTCCCCTTGCTATTGGTGATGAAGTCATGGATCAGGACCTTCTCCGGTTCGTCCTTTGGACTGTACTCGCGCCCGCCATTGCAGAATTCACCAACCAATTCCTTCTTCTTCGTGTCTACCGAGATGACCGGTTGACCGTCCGACATGTGCTCAATCGCCATCTGGCTAATGAACTCGAACTGGGCGTTCCGATCTGGATTCTGTGGGCGACCCTCACGCGCCTTCTGGTTCGCCTGTAGGCTGTACCCGAGGACAGACAGGAGACGGGCGACAGTACGTGCGCCGACACTGTGTCCCTGAGCTGTTAAGACCGCTGCCAGCTTCTGCGTGCTCTTGCTGGTCCAACGAAGCGGCGATTGTGGGTCGCCTCGGGTTGCCGGCGAAACCAGTCGTTCAAGTGCCGGCATCAGATCCCTATCCTTTCTGTCAGCCGACTTGCGCCCTGCACCAGGACGGCGAATTTTAGGCAGCCCTGACGGATTGGCGGATGTCGCGCTGCCTTGCGCCTCGATATCTCGAAGGCCAGCCATAATGGTTCCGCGAGCCAGACCCGTGGCGCGAGATACCAGCGATAGACTCCGCTTGCCTGCGGCCTTCACCTCTGCGGCAGCCCACACGCGGCGAGCACGCTCATCGAGGAATGGCTCGACGTGTCGATAGCGTTCAGAGATGGCCATGTTGCTGATGATAATGCAAGTTTGCCAGCTGGGGAAATATGTTCAATCTATTTTTGCGCGCGCTCGGGAGGCCGCGAAACGGCGGCGGACATTGGCGCGGAGCAACTTCTCCGACGCAATCAACAACTGCCAACTTCCCACTTTTGGATATTTTATGGCTACAAATTCTGGCGAGGACCCCATACATATAGGGCCATATGGACCTCTGTGCAAGTTCGCGCATGGCGTTGCTAGATGAAGACGTGCCTGTCCAAGGTTCCAGTTGCCTCTGTCCAAGGTTCCGGCTCAACCTCGGTCTGTCAGCGTGGCGGCAGTCCGAGGTCAGCTCTCAGTTTGCCGGTGTCATCAGCGCGTTCCAGCCATTCTTCCGCCCGTTGGTCACCCGCCAGGGCGAGGAACACAGCGGCACAGTCGATGCCATCGGTCGCGGCAACGGCTACAGCAAGACTGGCCCGGTCGGCAGCGGTTACTGCCGTCAGCGGCAGTTCCAGGATGCCCATGCTGGTCCGCATGGTCAGTGCATCAGCATCAGTTATTCCCTGAATCTCGGTTGCTGGACCGATCTTGGGCAGGTCAACGTGGACTGATCGCTTCGCTAGAATGGTGGTGCGCACATGTCCTGCGAGGACTGACAACCACCGTCGGTAGGCGGCATCGGGCATCTTCAGCGGGGTGGCTTTGGCTGGAGCCTTCGTTGACCCTTTCCCTGACTTTGCCCCCGCTACGGCTTTGGCCGGTCCCGATGACCGCGCCTTCAGCTGCGCCACATAGAGATCGAGAATCGACGGAACCACGCCAGGGTCGACGATGATCGTGCCTTTGTTGCCAGGCGGCATGGCGAAGCTGACTCCAGCCTTGATCGGACCCTGGACGCCGACCAGGGCGCCCAGTGACAGCTGCTCTGGCTGGTTGACCCAGGATCCGTCACCACCGGTGATGCGGATGTTCCAATGCACCACACGCCGTCCAAGGAACGGTCCTGCACTGCCAGCGCCGCCTGGCTTGCCGTCATTAGACAGTTCGATGTCGGTGCGCACGGAATCGAAGGACATGCCGCAGTGGCTGTCGAAGGTGCCATGAGCCATACGTCCATGGCGCCAGACATTGCCGCTACTCAGACCTTCCGTGTTGATGCCGTGCATCGGAGACGACTCGATGATGAACTCTTCGATCAGGTTGTCGTGCGACTTGACCCGCAGCGCAGTGGCGTGGTGGTGCTTGCCGCCGCTGATGGTGAAACCACTGACCGTCGTGCTTTTGGCCGAGGCATGGATGATGCCATTGTCGACATCCTGGATACTGACATCGCGAACAAAGCAGTCGACGCAGCGGTTGAGATAGATGGCATTCCATCCGGGATAGGTGTTGTGGGGCAGGCCGGAGCGAAATCCGCTGGTGGTAATGGTCAGGTGTTCGATGCCGGCCTCGCGCAGCAGTCCGCTGATCGCCAGGACCGAGACCTCCCATTCCGGGCGGATCGGCAGGCGTAGGGGCTGCGCGAGGATGAGATTCTTACCATCGACGGCGGTGATCTGCACTGGCCAGGGCCACGAAACGGTTTTTCCGACGTCTTCCAGATCCCCGTCCGCGACCAACGGATGACCCGCCATCGCCTTGACCAGTGAGCGGTCCGGCGGATTGCGATAGGACAAGATCACCCATTGTCCCGGTTTGATCGTCGCTGGGGCGGCGAGTTCGATACTGCGAGCACCCTCCAGAGACGTGCCTGTCGCCTTGCCCAGTTCGCTACCGGTCCGCCAGGTCTCCCAGGCCTCGCAATTGAGTGTCTTTTCAGGGTTCAGCGAGCCATCGTCCAACCACGTGTTCGCTGGTCCCATCCACACCAGGCCACCAGACCAGCTCCATTGGGTCTGGCCACGCAGTGGTGGGGCATTCAGCCGATCCTTCAGCGATTTGCGGAACAGGAGCTTGGTCTTGTCGCGACCGGCGCCGCGTAGCACCACGCCATCAGCGGAAAGTCGGAGGATGTCGTCCAGTTCCCACGTACCGGCTGGGACGTCGACGGCTCCACCTCCGGCGGCGGCAGCTGTTGCGATCGCCTCGGCGAATGCGGGGGAGTCGTTTTTTCCGTCATCAGGCACGGCACCACATGCGGCCACTGAGATGACGATGGCCGGGGTAGGCAAGGGGTCGTCCCCTCGGTGGTATCCTGCCCAGGATACATCTGGAATGTTGGTGTTTCGGGCTGGATCCTTGGCCCACGCAGAGAATACGGACGCGGCATCCCCTGCCATCAGCACCATCGGCATGGCGAGCAGCAGCAGTAGGTGCCTGGTCATGACTATTAAGTACGCCGCAGCCCAGACAGCGTGACGGGGATGGTATGTGGCTGGAACGCAGTCGGATTCAACTCCTGCGCAAGGCGACCTCCATCACATGATTCGGTCGAGATGATCCATCATTGGCCGAACGTCAATCGGGGCGTCGACCATCCGGCCAGCGTGCCAAAGTGCCTGCTCGTTCGAGATCATAGGTGGCGGGGACGGCGTTCGAGAACGGGCGGTTCCAGTTATTGGATCCGTTCAAGATATTGACGCCTTGTCCCAGACCGATGGGCGGTGCTTCCTTACGCCCGACTGCCATGACCGCAAAGACAGCGCGAAAGGGTCGATAGGCAAAATCGACGGCCACCATGGGTCACGCAGAATAACTGGTCGAGATACCGTTGGAGAAGGTGCGACGCGACGCAGGCGTCTGCTCGCTGCGGATGGCATCGGGCCGTTGTCCGAGAAAGCGCCAGTTCGCTCGCACACCATCAGCTGCCAGCAGCATGAATCCGGCACGTCGGCATCGATGTGCAGGTCCAGCCCTGGTTCATAGGTGATCCGCCAAGTCCACGCACGGGTCAGGTGGTCGTCCATCAGATCCAGCATGGCGACCAATGCGGGAGTGCCGGCGACGCCATTGCCGGATAGGGCGACGTGGCGTTCGTGGTAGGCGCGGGACATCCGTCGCAGATCCATACCGAAGACGCCGCCGTCAGGGTTTGGTTCATCCCAGATCACAGCGCCCAGGCCCGGTTCGCGTTTTGCCTCACTGGCGTCCGACGGCATGAACATGGATTGCCAAGTGGACGGACCGACGGACGGACGGACGTCTGGACACGCACCGCGTTGATGCCCCGCTGACCCCTGACGGACGCTAGCGATCAACCCGCTGCCAGGTATGGCATCTCAACTTCTTCTCGCCGTAGTAGACCACGGACGACCGCGCGCTCCATAATCCCGCGAGCCTCCTCCCACGAAATATCCATGATCGACCTAGCCCCTTCGACCGTCTTCGCAGTCTGTAGGGCAATGATTGCGCGAGCCCTCAAATCCCATCGTGAATCGCGAGTGCGGTTCTGCCCAGGGGACATGAACCGTCAGTACCCCGTGCTTGGGGCAATCGGTGGCAATCGGTTCGAGGCATTGCGGCATGCAGGTAGGACTTGGCCTGCCACAGATCCATGTGACGCCACATCCGCTCGTCGCCGTGTTCGCGAACATTGCACTTCTCCCCGCAGGTCGGGCAAGGCATTTGCTCATGATGATGAGAGATGAAGACATGTGCCTCTTCGGCTTTCACGTCAAGGTCAATGTGACTGATGTACCAGGGATGCTGGAGGCGCAGCAAGGCGGTGTAGATCTTGGTGTCGGTCATGATGGAGGGTACGTCTCAGATGGAACTAACCCACTGGAATTCCGGTAGTGCCTGCTCGTCTGGTTCTGCTTCGCCGCCATCTTCGCCACCGCAGCCTGCTGCTCCAGGTCAGCCGTTGCCGGCATACAGGTGGAGTGGCGCGCCAACACCCGCCGCGTCTTTGAGGCCATCGCTAGCGTCATGGACGCCATGCTGGCTCTGCTTGTCGATCCACAGAGCGCGGGAGAACTCATCCGACGAGCTGATGCCGCCATCCTCTGCATGTGCCGATGGCTGTTGCGGCGACGGCCCGGACGAAGTTTTCCCCGCGTCCCGCTGCACCCTTATGCAAGACGCCTGTGATGCTTGAGCTTAACTCAACGCCATTGGAGGCGAGACGGCAGTCGGGGGACCCTTCGTCCCCCGACTGCCCCCGACAGTGAAGGCCCCATACCAGGGCCGTAACGATGCCGGCCGCCGGGCGCTTACAATCGGTGTATTAGGCCAATAGTATCATACCCACTCGAAATAGCGCAGAACGCAGAACCATCTTTCATCAGCACTGTGGCGGCACCGTCCGCGCCTGGAGCGAGGCGCGCCTGCTCGCCGACGCCTGCGCCGCCCTGCAGGATCTCACCGAACCGGTGAAGGCGGTGGCAGAACGCCTTGGCTTCGGCGACGCCAGTCACTTCTGCCGCTGGTTCCGTCAGCACACCGGCGTCAGTCCGGCGCTGTGGCGCAAGCGTAGCGGGACGTGAACCAATCGTGGATGACATGCCCGCGTCTGGGGATTGATCATCTGCACGCAGGCCGTTGTGATACGGATGCCTTGACCTGGGACTGCACGCAGCCCGCGCGACCGGGGCGATGCGCGAAATCACCCGTGCCGCCGCGGTTTATCGAGCGCGCCAGCGGCGCGCGGTCCCAGGCCGCGATGGGCCGCATCAAGGTGCAGGTGGACGTGGTCGCTGGATACGACGTCAGTGGTGTGCCAGGCGCTGTTCAAATCCATCTGATCGCAATGACTGGTGTTGAACTCCAGCACGCCGCTGCCGTCGCCTGCGCGTGTTCACCAGTCCAACCTGGAGCAATCGCCGCTGCGAGATCACGGCCTGTCGCTCGAACATGGCAGAGCCAACGGCGTGAGCCGTTCGAGACAGCCAGGCGCGACTGCCCCTGGCTGCAGCAACTGCGTGAACGGCTGCGGTGCCAGAACGTTCAGCTCCGCGCCACGATCCATGATCTCGGCGGCATACCGACCTGGGCGCGGAAGCAGCGGTTGAACGCCGAATAGCTGCCGAAGCCGCAGCTCAGCGCCAGATCCATCGCCGAGGCGCCGGGACGCCAACGATCGAGGAAGCGGTCCAGGCAACTGCGATTGCGGTAGGTCAGCGGAGCCTCGCCGAGATGGCGACGGAACAGGCGGGCGAGATGGTCAGGGCTGATCCCGGCGGTGCGTGCCAGGCCGGCCAGCGAGACGTTGCGTCCAGTCTCGGGATCCGCCAACAAGCGCGCGGCCCGGGCGACAGCCGGCGGCAGCTCGGCAGGCATGGTCATCACCGCTTCCTGGCCATGTCGCCACAGCCGGGCCAGCAGGTAGGGCAGGCCGGCTCGCGCAGCGCCTCGGCATCCTCACGTAGCCGGCGGACAGCGAGACGCCTGCAGATCACTCCGGGATCCGCGGCGGCGAGTCGTGCCTCGCCCAGCGTCACCGCTGCCGCCTGCGCCACCGCCGGCTTCCACACCGCGATGAGCATGGCGAAATCCGCACTGCGCTGGATTAGGCAATGGTCCTGGCCGGGAAACAGCCAGACCAGGCTGCCAGGGTCCAGCCGGCAGGTGCGACTGCCGACGAGATAGGTGCCGCAGCCTGCCACCACCAGATTCGCCTCCAGCTCGGCATGACGGTGGTGGTAGATAACCCGCGATGGCGGCGCGCCGGCGATCGGCAGCCACACCGCCCCGGCGGTGGCGGCGGGCAACCGCAGATCCTCGACCCAGGGGCGGGGCAGCTGCATGCCGTAGTCTAGCCAGAGATCGGATTCCGCCAACTCGGTATCGCTTCCGGCCGAGCACATCGGTAGTGGCGCGGCATGATCGCCGGCATGACCACGCCGATCCTCTCAGCCTCCGACCTCGGCACCTACCAACGCGACGGCTACGTCCTCGTACGCAGCCTGGTCCCGCGCCCAGATGCCGAGGCTGTGGTTGCGGCCTCCCCCCGCCCATCGTCCGGCTCCGACTGGACGCCGGTGATCTTCGATCACGCGCGACCGCAGGCCGATCCGGCCCAGCATGCCCTGCTCGCGCATCCCCGCGTGCTCGATGCGGTAGAACTGCTGCTCGGTGGGCCGGCCCGTGCGTATTACGGCATGCTGGCGGTGGTGCCGGCTGGCGGTGGCCGCGGCCTGCCCTGGCACCAGGACAACCAGTACGAACACATCGTCGGCCATGCCCTCAACGCCTTTATCGCTCTCTGCCGGATCACCCCAAAGATGTGCAACCTGTGGGTCGCCCCCGGCAGCCACCGCGATGGTCTGCGCCCCAGCGGTGCGGCTGAAGGACGCGGCGGCCACCGCGAGGACAGCGGCGCGGTACAGGGCATCTGCCTGCCGACCCTGGAACCCGGCGACGCCTGCATCTTCAACCGCTACACCCTACACCGCTCGTTGCACAACCAGACCAACGAAGACCGCTTCGCCTATGCTGCACAATACGAGGAGGCAGACGCCCGCCGCGATGACGGCCGCGCCAGTGACCGCATCCTCGCCCGCGACCTGCAGCGCCTGCTCGCCCCCTGGCACGTCTGAGGAGATGTCATGGATCTCGCCGCCCACAATCAGGCTTTTATCCGCGACATCTTTGCCGGCCGGCCGGTGACGCGGCACGCCTTTGTCACCACGCCGCAGCTGCTTGGCGTCTGCCAGGGGCCGGATAACGACGTCACCACCTCGGCCAGACCGGTTGCCGAGTGGGTTCCGTGGGTGGCAGAGAACCACCGCCGTCTCGCCGCGCGTTTGGCCCTGGTACAGGACGACGCGGTGCCGACCGCCAGCATTGCCACCGGCACGCACATCTTCGCCCAGGCGATGGGCTGCGGTGTACATGTCTTTCCCGACAACAACCCCTGCGCCAAACCGATGGTCTCCACAGCCGCCGAGGCCGACGCCCTGCCCGAACCCGACCTGTGGCGGACACCGGTGTTCGAGCGCATCTTCGAACTGGCCCACCTGGTCCGCCGCGAACTTGGGCCCGACGTACCGCTCGGTCCGTGCGACATGCAGAGCGGCTTCGACACCGCCTGCCTGGTATGGGACAAGACCGAGATGAGCATGGCGATGACCGACGACGACGGCCGCGCCGCGGTTGCCCGCCTGACCGGTAAATGCGCGCGCCTGCTGCAGACCTTCTTGCGCGCCTGGCGCGACGAGTTCCCGGACTGCAGCCCGTGCCACTGCCCGAGGTGTTGGACGCCCCCAGAGCTCGGCCCTTGGGTCAGCAACGACGAGTGCGGCGGAGTCAGCCCACGCACCTTCCGCGCTGTCTCTTATACACATCTCCGAGCCCACGAGACTAAGGCGAATCTCGTATGCCGTCTTCTGCTTGAAAA
>ENA-ORBV01017202-ORBV01017202.1-microbial-mat-metagenome-genome-assembly--contig:-NODE-17202-length-10375-cov-4.256069_pt1 | contig 10375 bp, 9 predicted proteins | sample MGYA00237777_ERZ505514 | MGnify/ENA primary metagenome ERZ505514 (study PRJEB26160, sample SAMN06269048) | microbial mat metagenome | isolation source: Oligotrophic lake microbial mat | place...
GTACTTTCAGTACCCGACAACGGGGTATTTTCAACCCCCGATCTCATCACAGCAACGAGATTTGGACAGCAACAATTTATTCCGCCGTGCCTCGACAGATTCTTTCGAGTAGGGACAAGTGTTACGTTTCTGTGATCGGTCTGAAATGCGATGTATTGGGCGTCGGATGTAAAATCGTTTGCGGCAGCGGTTCTGCCGCCCGAACGATCCGCTCCAATGCCGCCAAATAGCGTTGAAAAGCGTGGCGACCTGCCTCTGTCGGGCGATAGGTTGTACGCGGTTTACGCCGAATAAACTCTTTCTGTACGTCCACATATCCTCGCTCTTCCAACAGCGTGAGATGCGTGCTGAGGTTGCCGTCCGAAAGAGACAGTGACTCTTTGAGCAGCTTGAAGTCGGCTTCTCCGAGTGCCAACAGAGTGGACATAATCCCCAATCGCGCCTTCTGATGAATCGTATCGTCCAGCGTTTCGAGTGCCTCCAACGCTTCCACAGCACGCGGTGCATTCGGGTGAGAATTGAGGTTTTCGGTTGTAATCAGCATTCCTCGCTCTCCTTCCGGTATGCAACTGCCAACGCATAGATGATATGGAATCCGCCAAATGTCACTGCCATCATGGGCAGTCCGAAATGCGGCAAAAATAGAAATGTGACCGCTCCCACGCTCAAAAACGCCCGCCCCAGCAACGCCACTTCGCGCTGAGAAAACAGACCGACGGCACAGACCGCGATCCCATAACACAGCATCCAGAACGGATAAATCTCCGGCAATTGCCGTCTGCGCCAAAAGCAAAGCGTCAGCAGAACGCCCATTCCCAGTCCCGGCGCGGACGCGATAATCATCTGCTTGCCCAAACGCGACCACACTTTTTTTCCAACTGCGGCCGCCCGACGCTTCGTCAGCAGATAATCCATAGCAATTGCCAATGCCGTCACGATTGCCCAGAGCAGCACAAAGCGGGCGGAATGCTGTGGCGGCGTAATCGTCTTTGTCAGCAATTGATTATCAAGCCCATAAGTGAGGAAACAGCCGACAATAGAGACAAACCCTGCCAATACTCCCGATGCACCGGAAAAGGTCGAGTGCCTTGTCGAACGCTCCATCATTTCGCGAATTACGCGCAGGTGTTCTTCGGCTTCACGGGCATCAGGCAGGGGGGTATCGTGCCGTAAGGTCATTGGCTCCTCAAACATATCATTGCAAAGTGATGCAAATTACTTTGCCAAACAAAGTACTCTCATACAGAATTATAGGGAGTTTTGAGGGAAATGTCAAGGGGAGAGCCAAAAATTTCCCGTTTTGTGGTGGCAATCAACGCAATTTTTGGCAGGAAGGCAGTTTTAGTTGCCGATTCCTGCCAAAAATTGCGTTTCGATTGCTATACGGAATAAATTGTTGCTGTCCCGTATTTTGTTGCGGTCTGTAAAATCGCTGTTGGGATAAGAGGAATTTGCTATGCGTTAGGGGAGACTGTTTTCAGTGCCAATAAAACATCTCTCCAATGAGGCTCAATTTCTATGGCTTTGATTTCCACCCGTCGCAAAAGTAAAATGCTCATCGCCGCTGCCGCGCTGAGTCAGATAGGGAACTTTGGGGCAGTCGTTCCCGACACCAATCTTGCCGAACTTTCCGGCTCTCCGCGCTCTTCTCATACTTCCTTACGATTGGTTGGAGTAGAGGCAAAGAATCAGGGCGCAAAAGGGACTGCTCCCGTTCCTGTGGAAGAGTTCGATGCTTCTGAACTTCCTGCGGGCTGGAAGATAACCAACACCGGAACCCTCGACCTTCCCCGCGCCACCCTCAACAAAGATTCCTATCCCGGCTTGGTGACTGTGGGAGTGAAGGGAACCTATCTCTCCGCACTCTCACCGAAGCAGATCAAGGGTCAAACTGTAGATTTTGGCTGGACTGGCAGAATTGAAAGTCCCGAATTTCCCATCGAGCGGCGTTTCATCAATTTCAGTATCGGAGGAGGCAATGTTCCCGATGAAACCCGTGTTTCGTTGGAGGTCAAAGAGTTCGACGAGACATGGTCAAAAGCGGCTTCGTCAACGGGTTCAGGTAACACCGGCTTGAGACGGTTCGACGGGCAGGATATAATGATTGGAGGAGATTGGGACAATGACACAAACCGCACTTCGCCTTACTGCCCGTTTACTCAACGGCAATCGCCATGAACGCCCCGCTTCTCAAGTGAGACGTGGGGCGTTTATCCTGATTTTTGCTGTATGGAAGCAATGTCGTTTGCATTGTGACAGACAATGAACGGAGCAGACAGTTTCATGATATAATAGAGTTGGAGGTGCAGAACCATGAGTGACACGACTTTTTTACAATCGACACCGACAGCGGACGCCGAATACCAAACCGAATTCGAATCGCTTCTTCAAGAGATGACTCGCCTCGACGCCCGAATGCATTCCGAGCGTGCTGATATTGAACGTCTCCGATATGAGTCCTCGCTTATTACCGCTCATACCGACGCCATGCTGGATCAGTTAGACAATCAGTTAGAGAGATTGCGACGGAAGGGCTGATACCATGTGGAAATCTGTCCTCGAATTTGGAAAACGTCTTGTCGGTCTGATGCAGAAATCCCTACAGCATGAGGAAGATATCAAAAAACTTCAGCAGTCCGACAAAGCCAAAGATGAGCGCATGGAACGATTGACAGCGGCAGTGCAGCGTCTGGCGTTCGAGCTGGAACAGGACAGAAACCTTTCTGTCCGTGATCGGGAAAATCTAATCTTACGTCTGGAAAACACACTCCTGCGTTCCGAGCGCAGTCTGCCGCCCGGTCAATCAAATACGGAGATAGAAACCGAACGTCTGCGGAATACGGTAGAATCCTTACAGCAGGAAGTCGAATCGCTGAAAAGGCAGATCGACTCGTCTTAACAACAGATTATTTCCAACACAGCAAGAAGGAAAACGACGATGCAGAACAACGCAGATACTGCCTTGCCCCCCTCTCCTTCCGAGAAAAGATACGTTCCCAAAACTCCATTCGGAAAAAAAATGGCAACACTTCGGGCAGAAATTATTGCATCAGGCAAACCTCTGCTCGACGCCGAGGGTATTGCACGCGAAGTCGCCGAGCGACGCGAAGGAGTGAGAGAGACCGAACTCTGAATTGTCCTCCTCTTCTCTCTCTCCTTTTCTCCCCTTCTACTTGCGGCTCAAGAGGCTCATGAACTCTTGGCGTGTGCCGCGATCCTCTCGAAAAACCCCCAAAACGTGACTGGTTACCATGTCACTGCAATGTTTCTCGACGCCCCGCGCCATCATACACATATGCTTGCCCTCGCAGACCACCGCGACGCCTTTGGGCTGCAGTACTTCCTGAATGGCTTCGGCGATTTGGGCGGTCATGCGCTCCTGAACTTGCAGACGGCGGGCGAACATATCTGTAATCCGTGCCAATTTCGATAAGCCGATGATTTTGCCGTTGGGAATATAAGCGATATTGATACTGCCAAAAAATGGCAGTAAATGGTGTTCACAGGAGCTAAAGTATTCAATGTCGCGAACAATGACCATATCGTCGTGTTCTTCGTGAAAAATTGCGCCGTTGACAATCTCTTCCAAGTTCTGTGTATAACCTTGCGTCAGAAATTTCAGGGATTCGGCGGCGCGGTGCGGCGTCTTGACCAAGCCTTCGCGCTCCGGGTCTTCACCGATTTCTTCCAACATTGCAAAATAAACTTCTTCTAATCGTGTTTTCATTCTAATTTGTGTCCTCTCCACTGTACTCGAAGATATTGCGTGCCGTTTCGCGCACTACGACGCGAGATAGGCGGGCGGGCGCAGGAATTTTGTCTGCGAGCCGCTCATAAATCACTTTGGTAATGATTTCGGCAGACGGGATTTGCGTCTGAAATTCCGGGATGTCGAGATTGAGATGACGATGGTCATAGCGTTCGACAATCTCGGCGTTGACGATGGCATCTAACGTCTCACCGTCTATGACTCGTCCTGTGCGCGTATCAGGCGTTCCGGCGACTGTCACCTCAAAGATGTAATTGTGTCCGTGACCGTTGAGACGATTGCATTTGCCGAACAGTTCTTCGTTTTCGGTTTCGCTGAGATGCTCACTGTGCAGACGATGTGAGGCGGAAAACTCATAGATTTGGGTGACTTGCATGGTATTGGGTTCTTTACTCGTCCATTCGACCACATGAAGCGGCGACCATTCCAGCCGGATGCCGGAAAGTGTCACTCCGACGGGCATTGCATCCGCCAAACTGCCACGAATGAACTCTGTCAGGTTTTCAGGCGTCACGGGCTGATAGCGAAACGCCGGAACAGCGCGATTGAGAGAGCGATTGTTTACGACCTCAACAACCCGCTCGCGAACGATCTGATCGATCTCCTTGATATTGACGAGAATGCCGGTGTGCGGGTGGATTTTGCCGGTGACTGCAACATCGAGAGTATAGTTGTGTCCGGTGGGTTCCGGGTTGGCGGCTGTGCCATAGACAGCGCGATTCGCGTCCGGTGTCCAGTCCGAATTCCAAAGGGCGTGCGCGGCGGAAAACATCACACGCCGCGTCATGGTGATCATAGGCTTGTCTTTCTTATCAATACGGCTTCTTACGAAGTCTTGCGATAGGGTCTGCCGAGAGCGGCAGTAGCCAAACTGCGCGTACTCCCAAGAGTTAATACGCAGAGCGTGACCAAATATCGCAGGAGTCAGAATTACGGCTCAAATTTTTCGCATTCAAGTGCAATACTTCATTGCTCTGTTGTCACTGTACTATTAGACCTCTTGCAAGAGTCGGGTAGAAGATCACGTACCCGACTCAAAAACAGCCGTCCTACGGACGAAATTCCCTTGCCCTTCGAGTGCGAAGCACGGCGGAACGAGACCTGCACGCAGACATTTATTCTGCTGGACTCTTGCAAGAGGTCTATTGAACGTGAACCCCTCGACAACTTATGCCTTGGGGCAATGAGTGCTATACAAAAGAAGAAAATTCTTCTGGCTGTCCAAAAATCGTTAAGGGGTAAATTGAAGAAAATCTCATTCGCATTGAAGCATGATGTTGCTTTGCCGTTGCCATCGTCTGCAATAGAACCGCACGGGAATGTACCGCAGTTCGATCTGCTGTCACGCTGGGAGACGGTATGCGGCGAAATGCACAGCGTCTCTATCAAAAATGCTCCCCTCTCCAACGCGGATTTTCGTCCGTAGGACGACTGTACTTGAGTCGGGTACGTTTCTGTACCCGAACACTTATGCAAGAAGTCAACTCTTCCTTGATTCTCTCCTTCGGTAACGTCTTTCGCCCTCTTCCCGTCTAAGGGATATACTCACGGAAATTATATCGGGCGTCCCCTCTGCCCGAAATCACACTTTGGAATTGTGGAGGTTTACCAATGAAGCGCACTCCCCTGATTCGTTTGTCCTGTTTGATGCTGTCCGGCATGGTGATTGCTCTGCCGTTTGCTCAAGCTGCACCGCGCTCGAAACGCCAAGAAAATAAGTTTGCCGCAAATTCCGGTGGATTGTCCCCGATTGAAACCCAAATACTCGGACAAAACCGCTGGCTCAAAGGCGGAAATGCCGCCCTGCGTGTGATTGTCACGGATCACACGACGGGCAAGCCGCTCAGTGGAACCGTGAGAATTGAAGCCCGCCCCGTTCTCGAAAACGGCAAAATCGGCGATTACCCCGTTTTGCTCGGTTCCGGCAAACTGAATGCACAAGGCACGCTTGATGCGTCTTTCAAGTCGGACAAAACAAAGTTGCTGCCGATGGGTGCGACTCAACTCGCGATTTTCATCACCACGCCGCTTGGCAAAGATGAAGTCAAGCAGAATATCGAGATTGTCGAATCCAATCAGATTCTGCTCACTGCCGACAAGCCTCTCTATCAGCCCGGTCAGGTAATCCATTTGCGGGCGTTGGCGTTGGATATGGCGACGCGCACTCCCTTGCCGGATAAGCCTGTGACCTTCGAGGTCGAAGATGCACGCGGCAACAAAGTGTTCAAGAAAAAAGGCACACTGTCGCGCTTTGGCGTGGCGTCCGCCGATTTCACGCTGGCAGATGAGGTCAATATGGGAACTTACACGCTTCGGGCAGTGCTTCCCAATGACCAAATCGAAAAGAAAGTGAATGTCCAGCGGTATGTTCTGCCCAAATTTAAGGCGGAAGTCAAAACCGACAAAACCTATTATCTGCCGGGCGAAACGGTCAAAGGCACTCTCAGTGCCAAATACTTTTTTGGGAAGCCCGTTGCCGACGCACAGGTGACAGTGACGGTCAACACGGTAGATATTGGCGTCACGAAACTCACAGAACTCAAGGGCAAAACTGATCCCGTTGGCGGCTACACCTTCCGCTATACCCTGCCAAAGTCGTTTGTCGGTCAGCCGTTTGAACAGGGCAAGGCGGTTGTCGAGTTTCAGGCGACGGTCAAGGATACGGCGGAACATAAGCAGGAAACGGTGACCCGCGTTCCCGTTGTCAAAGACCCGCTCCAAATTGTGGTTGTGCCGGAGAATCGTGTTTTGGTTCCGGGTATCGCCAATCGGTTTTATGCGGCGGTTGCCACGCCGGACGGTGCGCCGATCAAGAACGCTCCGGTAGTTGTCGCGCTCGAAAAAGGATTTGGCAAGGACAATCTCCCGCCTCTCACAACCACAACGGACGAATTGGGAATCGCCGCGTTCGAGTTGAAGCCGGGAGCCGAGCCGATTCAAATTGGCGTCACAGTCAACTTAGCCGATGGTCGCCGCGCCAATGTGCGCCCCGAATTCACCACCAACGGCGGACAAAACGGCGTCATTTTGCGGATAGACAAGCCGCTCGCCAAAGTCGGCGAAAAAATCCGGCTGACGGCACTCTCCACGATCAAAACGGGAACCCTGTATCTCGACGTGATCAAAAATAAGCAGACGATTTTGACGCACGCAATGCCGATGAAAGATGGCAAAGCCGATTATAATCTGCCCATCACGAACGATATGGCGGGGACGCTGGAGATTCACGCCTACAAAATTCTGCCCGACGAGAATATCATTCGCGATACCCGAACCGTTGTCGCGTCTCCGGCAAGCGATTTGGAGATTACGGTCAAGGCGGACAAAGAGACATATCGTCCGGGCAACGACGCCAAACTGACCTTCACCGTGCGCGATTCCAACAAGCGTCCCTTGCAAGCGGCACTCGGTTTAGCGATGGTGGACGAAAGCGTTTTTGCTCTTTCGGAACTCCAACCCGGTTTGGAGAAAATCTACTTTACGCTCGAAAAAGAGTTGATGGAGCCGAAGTATGAGATTCACGGATTGCGCCCAACGGGTTTGATCGAGCCGCTTCCGATAGTGCGCGATATGGCAAAACAAGAGAACGCCCGCCAACGCGCCGCCGGAATGATTTTGGCGGCAGTGGAACCGCGTACCGATTTCGATTTCCGGCAGAATACGTTTATGGTGCGGTATGCGAAACTGCGCGAAGCCGTAGAATTGGAGATGCAGAAGGCACACGCCAAAATCGCCGACGCCGTTCAACGCTACAATCAAGAAACCAAAACGACACTCAAAACCAGTGACTCACTGACGTTGCTTGTTGATAAGGGCTATCTCAAAAAATCCGATTTGTGTGATCGCTGGGGCAACTACTATCTCGCCAACACCTATAACCGCCCCGATTATGCCTATTTCACTTTGGCGGGTGCTGGTCTTGACGGCAAATTCGAGACGGCAGATGATATCAATGAAGAACAGAACATGATTCGGCGCAGAGGCGGCAGAAATGGCGGCTTCGCGGGCGGCGCGATGGGCAGGCGCGGTGGGGCGATGGATGACCGCATGGAGATGATGGCGATGGATGCCGCACCCGGAAATGCACGGTTCGCCGCTCCGATGGCGGCGAATGGAGCCGTCAAATTCAAGGGAGAAACTGCCGATGCAAAAAAAGATAATGGGCAGCAAGGCGGTGGAGGCGCAGAGCCGGTTCGGGTACGCGAATACTTCCCCGAAACTCTACTGTGGAACCCGCAACTGATTACCGATGAGAAGGGCGAAGCGATCTTGACGGTTCCGATGGCGGACAGCATCACGACATGGCGTATGAGCGTCATGGGGAACAGCCTCGCCGGAATGATGGGCAGTACTACATCGGCAGTGCGAGTCTTCCAAGACTTTTTCGCCGACATTGATCTGCCCGTTTCATTGACACAAAATGACCGCGTTGAAATTCCTGTCGCCGTCTATAACTATCTGCCGCAAGCGCAGGACGTGACGCTATCGCTTGCAACTGAGCCGTGGTTCACGCTCGAAGGCAAGGCGACTCAAACTGTCAGGATGGAACCGGGGCAGGTCAAAATGATCGCGTTCCCGATTACAGTGAAGGCGATTGGCAAGCACGCGCTTCAAGTCACGGCGAAGGGAAGCAAACTCTCCGACGCGATTCGGCGGCAAATCGAAGTTCTGCCGGACGGCAAAGAGTATCGCCCGACGATCAATGATCGTCTCGAAGGGAAAGTCGAAAAAACGGTGACGATTCCGGCAAACGCCATTGCCGAAGCCAACAATGTTTGGGTCAAACTCTATCCCGGAACCTTCAGCCAAGTGGTCGAAGGCATAGACGGAATCCTGCAAATGCCCAACGGCTGTTTCGAGCAGACCAGTTCGACGACTTACCCGAACATTCTGGTTCTGGATTATCTCAAGACCAACAAAAAGATCAATCCCGAAATTCAGATGAAAGCCGAGCAGTATATCAACGTCGGCTATCAGCGATTGGTGACGTTCGAGGTCAAGGGCGGCGGGTTCTCGTGGTTCGGCGAGGCTCCCGCACACCAAATCCTGACGGCTTACGGCTTGCTGGAATTCGCCGATATGAGCAAAGTTCACGAGGTCGATCCCGCTCTGATTACGCGCACGCAGGGGTGGCTCGCCTCTCAGCAAAAGCCGGACGGAACGTGGGAAGAGAAAAATCAGGGCATTGCGGAGGGCATTATCAACCGCCAAACCGGAGCGTTGCGCTCTACGGCGTATGTTTCTTGGGCGTTGGCGGAAACGGGATACAAGGGCGCGGAAGTCGCAAAGGGTGTCTCATATATCAAGGAGCATCTTAACGACGCCAAAGATGCCTATACTCTCGCGGTCATCCTGAATCTGCTGACGATTCTTGAGCGTGACAGCAACGTGACCGCCGATGTCGCCAAACGCCTGACCGATATGGCGAAGACAACGGACAAAGCCGCGTGGTGGGAAACCGATACGCAGACGTTCACAGGAGCCACACGCGAGGGCGCGGACTTGGAAACGACGGGGCTGGCGGCGTTCGGCTTATTGAAGTGGGGACGCAACGCCGGATTTGCCAATAAAGTTCTCGCCTATCTCGTCCAGAGCAAGAACAGTTTCGGCGTATGGAGCAGTACGCAGGGAACGGTGTGGTCAATGAAAAGTCTGCTGTATGCGAGCCGAAACGCGGTTGGCGGCGGCAAGGGCAAAGTGATTGTGATGGCAAACGGACAGCCTGCCGCGAAGTTCGATATTACGCCGGAAGACAGCGACGTGATGCGTCAAATCAGCCTCGCGGAGTGGATCAAGCCCGGACAGAATACGATCACGCTGCAATACGACGGCGAAGGTGCGCCGCTGTATCAAATTGTGACACGCTACTATCTGCCGTGGGAAAAGGTTCAGTTGCCCGCGCCGGACTTCCAACCGTTGACGCTCGATGTCAAATATGACAAAACGACGCTGACGCAGGACGATACCGCAACCGTGACCGTAACCGTCAAAAACGTCACGACGCGGATCGCCGAAATGCCGCTGATTGATGTCGGTGTTCCGCCCGGCTTCTCGGTTGTGCCGGACGAGTTGGAAAAGGCGGTAGATGCCAAACGCATCAGCAAATATACGGTGGCGGCGCGTCAGGTGATCATTTACATCGAGAAGTTGGAGCCGGGACAGGAAATCAAACTAACCTACCAAGTACGAGCCAAGTACCCGATCAAAGCCCGTTCGCCGCTCTCCAAAGTCTATCCGTACTACAACCCGGAGCGTGTCGCAACCGTCGCGCCGACGGATTTAGTTGTGCGGAAATAAATCCTCTCATTAACTCCTTGAGAATCTTTTTCTCAAGGAGTTTCTTTGTCGTCTCAACATTTTTTGCTCTCAATGGCATAATGTTGCATCTTGAATTTTGATTGGAGATTGACTTATGACCAATACGAATACTTCGTTACTTAAACCCATGCGGAATGATATCGAGGAGCAGGAGCGACTTGAAGCGGCACTCTTGCGCGGACTGGAATCTCCACTCCGAAAGTGGACACCAGACGATATGGATTACGTGCGAAATGCAGTGCGTGAACTGTCTCTTATACACATCTCCGAGCCCACGAGACTAAGGCG
>ENA-ORBV01017203-ORBV01017203.1-microbial-mat-metagenome-genome-assembly--contig:-NODE-17203-length-10374-cov-6.463145_pt1 | contig 10374 bp, 9 predicted proteins | sample MGYA00237777_ERZ505514 | MGnify/ENA primary metagenome ERZ505514 (study PRJEB26160, sample SAMN06269048) | microbial mat metagenome | isolation source: Oligotrophic lake microbial mat | place...
CTAACTAACTAAGAGCAGCACAGCTGACAGAGCACCGGGTCCAGAGAATGGGTGAGGGTGACAGCAAAGGCAAACAGCAGTTGATGGCGTTGGAGGGAGAAATCGGGGAACGCAGGCTTTGACCTAGCTTCTCAGCAGCGAAAACACACACAACTGAAATGATGTTGGACAACACTTTGATCACGATTGCCTGAGATTGACCAATTAGGGTTATGGATTTTTTGAGGTCATAATTGTGGTCACAATGCCAGGCACCCCCCCCAAAAATTTGGCCAAGTCCGGCTGTGGGAAGATGTGTTTTTGATTTTGCTACGTGATGGGCGTTTGAGCATGATAGCCCTTTGGCCATCACACACCCATTAGGGTTAAGGTTTTTCCACAAAGTACCAGGTGCCCCCCACAAAAAAAAATTTGGCCCCATCCGGTCACGGGAAGATGCATTTTTGATTCTGCAAAATGTCCTCCATTTCACCCTAATCGCACTTTGGCCATGGCAAACCCATTAGGGTTAAGTTTTTTTGGGTCATAATTGTGACCACAGTGCCAGGTGTCCCCCAAAAAAATTTCGGCAAAATCCGACCACGGGAACATGCATTTTTGATTTTTGTGACGAACAAAATAACCTAAAATCGCACTTTGGACATGGTAAACCCATTAGGGTTAAGGTTTTTGGGGGTCATAATTGTAACCACGGTGCCAGGTGTCCCCCCCAAAAAAGGTTGGCAAAATCCGACTACGGGAAGATGGTTTTTTGATTTTAGCGACGGACGGACGAACGGACGAACGGACGAACGGACTAACTAACAAACAAACTTCCCCGTCCTTCCCTGCAAGTTCACCGTGCAAAGTCTTGGAGTCCTGCCTGCTTGCTTCACCACTTTTCAGCCCCACCTCCCCACCCCATGCGTCAACTCCTCCTTTCACCCCCCAAGAGAGCTCTCAGTTGAGCATCACATCTGCAGAGTTCAGCCCTGTCTCCCCTGTCTGCACACCAACACAATCAGACAATGCTGCGCATGCTCAATTCCAGGATTGCAGATGAAAGTTGCATTTTGATCTAGACTTTGGCTCCGTTCATTCCAGTGACTTTGAGGACATGGAATCAGAGGATGACGAGGAGCAGCACAAACACACTGCTTCCATGCGCCAAGTGCAAACTGAACTCACTCGCTTCTTCCCACCAGCAGAAACAAGGATCCCTAGAAATTAGGTTGCATGAGTCAATGCAATGTTTCCATTTGCAAAAACAGCTGCAGTCCAGTAGAATTCCATGAGCCACCAAGTGATCCACGAACTGCAATTGAAGGATCCAAACAGCTAGAAATTGGGTTGCACAAGTCAACATGATGTTTCCATTTGCAAAAACAGCTGCAGTCCGGTGAAATTCCATGACAACCAAGTGATCCACGAACTGCAATTGAAGGATCCAAACAGCTAAGCGGGGCATGTGCAACCAGATCTAGTGATGGCACAATGCATGCATTGACAGCAGAGGGTGCACAACACGGTGCACAATGCGCATTGATAGCATTGTGCGTGTCATGGTGCATTTTTTGTATTTTACCACAACTTCGCTATCCCTCCCTCCATCAGACCTTCCCAATCGCCCAAATGTCTTGCAAATTGATCAACTGACACTCCCAACACTAAAAGGAAGGCGAACCTTGTCAACACTTCTCCGCATCTGGCCAAAAAAAGGTCAATTGAGCCCCAACTGGTCAACCTCACTTTCAGTCTCAACAGTGTCTCTTTCTGTGTGCATCGGAACCTGATGCCTTTTGGGACCAATTCAAATGTCATCTTTGTTGCAATTGTTGTTTTCGAGTGTCAAAAAGCACTCAATTGGTGTGGCATGGCGGCCAGGGCACGCTTTGGGCTCTAATTTTTGTGTTTTGGGGGTCAATCTTGCTGGGGAGGGGGTGCATTGAACCCACAACACAGGCACACAAATCTAGGACGCACAATGCGGTGCATGGTGCACATAATGCGCATTGTGCGTGTTTGTGCATTGTGCAAAGCCCATCACTAACCAGATCTGCTGCAGCCAGATTGGTGACAAACAAAAACAGAGTGCGAATGGGGAAAGCCTCCAGCACCAAAGGGTTGGAGATGTACAACCAGATCTGCTGCAGCCAGACGGATTGGTGACAAAGCAAAGATCATGTGGCACATCCCCCTTTGTGCTTTATTAGGGTTAGAGATAAGTCAATGCTGTGGTTAAGATGGGGGTGGAGTTAAAGAAAAAAACAGGGATGGGGTCACCAGAAAAGCAGCAAAGGTGCCAGTCACAGTTTCCTTTTTCTTAGCAGAATCTCACTTTGAGGACAATTGACCCATTAGGGTTAAGATTATTGGGGGTCACAATTTTGGTCATTGTGCCAGATGATCAAGAAAGGGTTAGGGTTAAGAAAAAAATTGTGTTGCGGTTGCCAGAACAGCAACAAAGGGGCAACAATGTGGACGCCAATTGGCTCTGATCACACTTTCATCATGATTGACCCATTAGGGTTAGGGTTTTTTGACACCACATTTTTGTTCAAAGTCCCAGGTGCCCCCCCCCAAAAAAATTGGCCCAATCCGGTCACGGGAAGATGCATTTTTGATTCTGCCAGCAGTTGTGCATTTGATGCTAATCGCACTTTGGACATGGTAAACCCATTAGGGTTAAGGTTTTTTGGGGCCACAATTGTGACCACGGTGCCAGGTGTCCCCAAAAAAATTCACAGCAAAATCCGACCACAGGAACATGGATTTTTGATTTTTGTGACGAACGGACGAACGGACGAACGGACGGACTGACTAACAAATAAAGGCATTGAGAGACACTGGCCCAAGGGACCCGGTGTTAAGAGCAGCACAGCCGACAGAGCACCGGGTCCAGACGAAAGTTGCATTTTGATCTGGACTTTGGCTCCGTTCATTCCAGTGACTTTGAGGACATGGAATCAGAGGATGACGAGGAGCAGCACAAACACACTGCTTCCATGCGCCAAGTGCAAACTGAACTCACTCGCTTCTTCCCACCAGCAGAAACAAGGATCCCTAGAAATTAGGTTGCATGAGTCAATGCAATGTTTCCATTTGCAAAAACAGCTGCAGTCCAGTAGAATTCCATGAGCCACCAAGTGATCCACGAACTGCAATTGAAGGATCCAAACAGCTAGAAATTGGGTTGCACAAGTCAACATGATGTTTCCATTTGCAAAAACAGCTGCAGTCCGGTGAAATTCCATGACAACCAAGTGATCCACGAACTGCAATTGAAGGATCCAAACAGCTAAGCGGGGCATGTGCAACCAGATGTCCAGATCTGCTGCAGCCAGATTGGTGACAAACAAAAACAGAGTGCGAATGGGGAAAGCCTCCAGCACCAAAGGGTTAGAGATGTGCAACCAGATCTGCTGCAGCCAGATTGGTGACAAAGCAAAGATCATGAGGCACAGCCCCCTTTGTGCTTTGTCAGGGTCAGAGACAAGTCAATGCTGTGGTCAAGATGGGGGTGGAGTCAAAGAAAAAAACAGGGATGGGGTCACCAGAAAAGCAGCAAAGGTGCCAGTCACAGTTTCGTTTTTCTTAGCAGAATCTCACTTTGAGGACAATTGACCCATTAGGGTTAAGATTATTGGGGGTCACAATTGTGGTCATTGTGCCAGATAATCAAGAAAGGGTCAGTGTTGAGAAAAAAATTGTGTTGCGGTTGCCAGAACAGCAACAAAGGGGCAACAATGTGGACGCCAATTGGCTCCAATCACACTTTCATCATGATTGACCCATTAGGGTTAGGGTTTTTTGACGCCACATTTTTGTTCAAAGTCCCAGGTGCCCCCCCCCCAAATTGGCCCAATCCGGTCACGGGAAGATGCATTTTTGATTCTGCCAGCAGTTGTGCATTTAATGCTAATTGCACTTTGGACATGGTGAACCCATTAGGGTTAAGGTATTTTGGGGTCATAATTGTAACCACGGTACCAGGTGTCCCCAAAAAAAGTTTCGGCAAAATCCGACCACGGGAAGATGGTTTTTTGATTTTTGTGACGAACGGACGAACGGACGGACTAACTGACAAATGAAGGCATTGAGAGACACTGGCCCAAGGGACCCGGTGTCAAAGGCATTGAGAGACACTGGCCCAAGGGACCCGGTGTTAACTAACTAACTAACTAAGAGCAGCACAGCCGACAGAGCACCGGGTCCAGACTGCTGTGGCTCAGATAGGGTGAAGGGGATGAAGCGCCACCAAAGGGCCAACTGAGCTTCTCAGAATCAAAAACACGCAAGCAAAATGATGTTGTTTAACCAGGAAATGTCAAACTGTCTCAATTGTCTCAGATGCCACCGTAGGAAAGAGCCCTGTGTGGATCCCAAATCAGCCCGCCGCCATCGCAGGGTTTGAAGCCGTGGTGGCAAGCCATGGCATGCGACGATGGCTTCAGCTCGGTGATGAATGAGCAGGCATCCTTCGCAGCAAATTCTTTTTGGCCATGCAGGTGTGTGAGCAGGCGAATGTGATCCTGCTTCGCAACACGGGACATGGCAACGAAGACTGCTGCAAACTCCATTCGAGCAATGGCGGTCGGTTGGCAGGTGATATCAAGGACGACACGCTCAATGGTTCTGCCCTGGGCTTTGTGAACAGTCATGGCAAAGGCAAGGTGGAAAGGGAAGGATTCTCGGACCTTGGCAGTGGCAAGAGGGATGCAGATGTCACCAGTGGGGTAGGAGAACTTGCTGCATTTCTTGGCCGATGATGACACCATGGACTTGGCAATGGGGATGACAATTTTGGAATCGCTCGTCGAAATGCTAAGCTTTCGCAACTGGTCCAGCTGCTTTTGTCTTTTGTTGGAAACCTCCTTCTGATCAAGGGACTGGCAAATCTCCATGTTGACAGAGAAGGGTTCCATGATCTCAATCTCAGTTCCAAAAGGGAGGGCATCTTTCCCCTCCGTGAGAGATCTGATGCGATTGTGCTCGCTGCGATCCGAGAAAGTCAAGGAATGTGTCCGGATGGGGGCCCCGTTGACAAGTGCAACCTCCCCGTTGATGTTGTGAGAAAGGTTGCAGGGAGCAGCAGCTCCTACCCAGCATTGCCAAAAGAAGGCATTGTCCTCCGTGATGCGCTCCATGGCCCGATGGGGGGGGGGCGGTTCTCCTCCTTGCGCAGCCTGTTTCTCCATTTGAAGACGTAAGTGTTGTGCTCCAATGCCCAAAGACGAGCTTTGTGTCGAGCTATGTTCAGTCTTTCCTTGTTGGTGCCAACAAGGATGGGAGCAAACTTCCAGAGTTCCGGTTCATTGCAAATGTCATCGGAAGAAAGAGATTTGTACTGCAAGATGTCCTCAAGATCAATGGCGTGACCCAAGGACAATTTTCTGACAAACCTGTTGTGATTGGGGTCAGTGGAGCGCTTCTGTTGGGACAAGTGAAAACGCAGAAACTTGGAGAACAACAAGCAGCCCTTGTATGCAAGGGAACTGGGTTTGAATCGCAGTGCCTCCTGTTTGGCCTTCTTTCTCTTTTGTGTGGCCTGGTATCGGCCGGTCTTGTAGGCAGCAAAGTTTTTAGCTCTGTCTCTTTTGCTTGCTGCGGCAGCGGGGATGGACTCATCTGTTGTTGTGGATGAAGGGGGTGGTGGGTTGTCCAGTCTTCCTGCCTTTTGGAGGCGCAGCGCCCAAGTCATCATGTCCTTGGGAATGAAGGTTTTCTGAACAGGTCCCAGCTGGTTGAAGTCACCGGCAAACATGATAGGCAAGCCACCAAATGGCAGGGTGTTAGCCCGGATCTGTTGCAGCCGCATGTCCAACATGGCAATGATGCGAGTATCAATGGTTGAGACCTCGTCAATGATCAGGAAGCAGAGATTGTCAGCGTTGATCTTGTCAGCGATGACTTTGATTGCTCTGGGATCCAATGTCAAAGCATCAGAGCCATCTGCTGTGTCAAAGATGCGGAACATGGAACAGACTGTGGAACCATCCACATTGACAGTGGCAATGCCGTTGTAAGATGTTGTGCCCACTACCCCCAAGTCCAGCCGCACAGCTAACTCACATGTTGTCTCGGTGGCATAGCTTTTGCCAGATCCAGGATGGCCAGTGAGAATAAGGTGCGGCGCCATTATGTTTTTTGCGTGGAGCTCTTCCAATGTGATGTTGGCGCTACCGGAACTGTCTTTGTAGGTTGCAACATCGGAGAAGTAGGCAAACACTTTCTTCGCAGCCACCAATTGACTCAAGGATAGGTCGCGCTCCTCAATGTAGCAACGAGCCTGCTCTATCCGAGAAGCCACAGACACATAGATTCCATCCCGGCGTCTTTTTCGGCGCTTGTCGCTGTTGGGCTTTGCCTGTTCCTCAACAGGAAGTTGAGCAGCAGAGACTTTGGACGCAATCTCTCTGATGCGATCGGGATTTCTTTCGTGGCTCAGCATGGCTTTGGATTCCCCTGTGTGACCCCTTGCAGGACCAACAGAAGGTGGCTGTTGCTGAAGTGACTCAGAAGCAGGGTCAGCGGCACATGGAGGAGGTGCTTGAACAGGCAATGGAAAAAGCTGGTTGATGGACTGGTTCTGACCATTGCAAAACCTGGCATTCTCGCGTGCCTCGTCAATCTGTCGGCTGGTGAAGTTTTTATGGGACACCACATTCTCTGTGTCATCTTCATCTTGGTCACCTCTAGAGAATCTGGAATTGTGCCGAGCCAAACTTGCATGCAACATGGAGGCTGCTTTCTTTTCCATGTCAGACCATCTTGTTGTGTTTCGGTGACGGAAGTTTTGCATGAGGACATTCTTTCTGTGGTTGGATCGAAAGCCGCACATGTAAGTGAACATGGCATCAAGGCGCAAGCGATCCACAAGAAGAGGACTGGACTCCATAGCCTGCACACGCTCGCAGAATGTGTCCCAGGATAAATAATCGTCAAAGTCAATGTTGTCCATAGCAGCAGAACTGCCATAGACCTGTGGGTGAGGAAGAAAGAGAATGGAGTAGTGCTCAGCAAAGTCAGCTGCTCTGCGGTGCCATCTGATGCGTTTCTTTCAGAGTTCAGCCTTCTCAAATGCAGTTGCCCCAATGGTTGGTTCTTCTGGAGGAGGTCCTGGAGGAGGAGGAGGATGAGCATTGAAAATCAGGGTTGGTTGTTTGGCCCGCAGCGATTGCCCACGGGCATGATAGAGTGGGTGATTCTTGTGGAAACGAAAGGCCCTTCTGGTTTTTGGCCCACGCTTCTTCCCCGGTTTGCTATGGGGAGCAGGGTCACTAGCTGTGTCTTCCCCAGCATCACCGTCTTTGCCGCCTCCATCGCCATCGCCATCAGCATCAGCATTTTCGTCATCGTCCCCATCTATCATCTGCTGGGACAACTTCACATTGGAGTCAACAAGAGCATAGTGTTCAAAAACAGTCAGGTCTTTGAGGTCTTCACCCCGCAACCACCAATGAGCTGGGTAGTGAAGAGGGATGGCGAGGGTTGCGCCGGAGTCATCACCTTCACCTTCGTCATCAGAGAACTCAATGTCATCACTGGGACGTGCCTTGATTTTGTAAATGGGTGCAGGACCAAAATTTGGTGTTCGCCTGTTGCGATGCCGGAGGGCTGCTTCAAGAGCATCTGCGGTGTCCTCACAATTGGAAGCAAAGGATACATTTCCCACAGAGTCTCTGCTGCCTTCAGAGGAGCAGCTAGCAATGCTGTGGTCATCGCTTGGGGGGAAGTCTGTGTCAATGCCTTCCTCAAAACCCTCATCTTCGTCAGGGTCCTCATCATTGCTGCATGGAACAAGTCCTTCGTGAGCATGGTGAAGAAAGAAGTTGACACAACAATCTGCTCCCAAGTACTTGTAGTTCTCACTGGTTAGCTCAGTCCCCATGTTGAGTAGAGACAACGCAATCTGAGTGTCGCTCAACTGGATGCTGCGGGATAGTTCATTGACAACTCGGGCAAACATGTGCTGGACATAGCGCTTGTCTGTGCCTGAGTCATTTGCTCCACTTGGGTATTTTTCTACATGCTGCTGAGCCTGTTCCAACGCAATCAGACGGGACTCAATTGCCACCTTGTTTTTGCAAAGATAGGGAACAACATAAAACAGGGAACCATTGCTCTGCTGGGAATTGCCTAGCAGAACAGCATTGGTGCTTGAACCCATGGCATTGTGGCGGGTAGCATTTGTTGAGACTATGTAACCATTCCGTGCTTCAAGCTGACTGCTCAGGTCCTTGTACATGCGGACAACATTGACAGCTTCCAACCCTGAGAGCCACTCCTCCACACAAGGACCAAACTTCCCATTTGCATTGCGACCCAGTTGATTCACATCCTCCTGAAGAGTCTCCACAAACTTGGAAATGCAAAAAGCTTTCCCTTCTTCCAGCACTTTGGCTTCCTGAAGACAATTGTCAATGCCATTCCATTGGGTGTCTCCTGAGTCTTGAGGGTCAGAAAAGGGTGGATTTCTTCTGTCAACTTTTTCAAAGACAGCTTGAACTTGACTGGGCAAAGATGGTAGGCCTTGCAGCATGGGACGCTTCAGCTCCCAAACAATGATCCGGTCATCCAGTGGGGGGACAGGTTGTTTTTTGTAGTCCCGCTTTCTCTTAGATTGCTGCGGTTGAATGGGTTGCGTGCAAACTGCTGGTGTTATCTCTGAAAGTGGAATCCCTGCTTGATCCTCTTCTGTTGTTGTTTCAAGCCACTGCGGTGTTGTTGAGAAAGAGAAACAACAGCAGAAAGCGCCTCGGCACCTGTGACGTCCAGCAGGGGGCTTCTTGCATGTGAAAGTGTGAGTGTGGATGCCGGTTCGAAGAAGGTTCTCCCACATGAACTTTTCAAACTCATTGTCAGGCGCCCGTGGGGATGGAGCATGTTTCATACAAGGATAGCACATCATGTGCGCAGGCAATTGTTCCCGCCCTTTCTCAGACTTGCGCATCTTGTTTCGGAGCAGGTGTTTCATGTGTTGGTGAGAAGGGATCTCCGCACAGTACATGCTGTCAAGAGCTTTTTCAATTGTCTTGCAAACCGAACTGAATCTAACAGCCTGTTCGAGAAGCTTTGGAGTAATGCCTCCCCAGATGATGACATGAAAGTGAAGGGCACCCCTTGCCTGCGTCTCCACACATCCAAAATAGGCATTCACATGACCAAAAATGCCTTTGTGCCTTGGGCATTTGTCGTCGTTTGATCTGAAATACCATGTGCGAACTTGGTTAGAGTTAGTTCCCAGCTGGAAATCAAGGGGACAACCAATCAAGATCTGAAGCATGTTTTCAACAATGGCCCTGAATTCCAAAGCAACTGCAACAGGATTGTCAACAGAGGCTTGAACCCTATTGGAGTAGCTGAGAGGCATCTGCACATTTCCGTCATCCACATAGGTGCTGTTCTGGCGAAGAGCTTCAAAAAAGTTTTCATCTGCAACCGCAGGAAACTGCTCGTTGTTGAAAGTGTGACAGGCAGCACGAATGCTGCTGGGACTGTTGACATCATCTGGGGTTACCGTGAGAAGTGTGCCGGATGGACCGTAACGCTTGGCAGAGGCTATGGCATGCGAGAGGGATGTGGTGTCCCCTAGCAAACCCACGGTGCTGTTTCTGCCCCCAAATTGAAGGACGGGCAGCACAGTTCGTATGACCTCTTTGGCAACAGCGGAAGTGGGATCCTCAGCTGCTGCAACAACCTTCATCTGAAACTCTTTATCGCAAACTAACTTGGCATGTTTCTGAAAGGCCTTGGGATCTTTGCGAACTTTGGCGGCGAAGTTGACATTGACAGTTTTTCTGTTGTTGCAGTCATAGAGATAACAGAGAAGCTCAGTGTTGGTAGCAGCAGCATTGGTGTGTTGCAGATGAAAATGCTCTGCTGCAGATGGTTCCAAAACTGATTTGGTTGGATAGGTTTTCCCCAGCAAGAAAACCTCTGGGAAAGCCCCTGTCAGCAGGGTGTGCATTTCTGTGTATTCATTGAGAGGTTTTTCTTCCCGTCTTGAAGGAGGCATCTCCACATGATCTGGGTGCCCTACAGGACCACCCTCCCCGTCTCCGTGTGGTTCTTCATCACCATCCTTGTTGAGAGCGAGGTTCATGTTCAGAGCATCAGCTGTGTCTAAAATGTATCTGTTGGCCAATCAGATCTCTCCATTCAGTCCCAGTCCCACATTGAACTTCATTCACGAGAGAGATCTTTGGCGCACCGATGCCGCGACATTGACATCTAGCTAGCAGAGATAACATGGAGCAACAGAGCTCACTTCTTCTAGTAGACTGATCTTTATCAACAAATGTATAGATCTCTCCAGCCCACAGGACATACATATCCAACACCAGTGACTCCTGTCTCTTATACACATCTCCGAGCCCACGAGACTAAGGCGAA
>ENA-ORBV01017204-ORBV01017204.1-microbial-mat-metagenome-genome-assembly--contig:-NODE-17204-length-10374-cov-5.915412_pt1 | contig 10374 bp, 6 predicted proteins | sample MGYA00237777_ERZ505514 | MGnify/ENA primary metagenome ERZ505514 (study PRJEB26160, sample SAMN06269048) | microbial mat metagenome | isolation source: Oligotrophic lake microbial mat | place...
GCCATTTTAGACTTTGAAGTGATTTTACAATTCAGAAGTAGATTAATCTCACTCTTTCTCTAATTTAATATTTGTTAACAACAATATTGGATTTACTGGCAATAGCCAGATAGAAAGGGTCCGACGATAGAGATGTGGTGTGGGTTTGTGGCCAGCTCCAACAGGGTTGGCTGTTGTAGGTATGAGCCGGGGCTTGAGGTGTGTGTGTGCTGTGGTCTTGATGTTGCATTGATCTAAGACTTCTGCTACTCTAATGAATAGAGGTGATAGAAAAAGTTATATCTATCTTAGGTAGCTAAAGATAGTGATGGAAGCTTCCCCATCGTCTCTTGTGTACGTAATATTCCCATGAGAGGGATTGATTCAACATTGAATCCTGCTCATGGATTCATTTTGATAGACGCACGCTAGATCTCAACATGGATATGGGTGGCTAGTGCTGCACGGGCAATGGTTTGCGTTACTAGTAGTACTTATGATTCAGTAGTGATTGGCAACATCTGGGACTACGAAGGTGTATCATTACTGCCAACACTGTCAAGTGTATGCTAGCTAGTAGTATGGCCTATTGCCGAGCTGCAAGCAACTGGTGAAGACAAGCTAATACAATAGTATTAGTGAACCCTATAAGTAGGACGGTAGGTAGCTAATAGTAGGTGTGAGGTTGCTGCCTGGGCTATTACTCAAGCTTGCCAGCAAGTACAAGATGCATCCATGGCCACATCTGACAGTAACTTACTGGTATTCCTCCGCTCTGAACAAGGAAGAACTGATAAATCAACTTCCTTGCCAAACAGGTGCACTCTGGAAAGCTGCATCAGTGAAACATACACGTGATCCATCTATATTCAAAAGTGACGGCCATGACGTTGTCTTTCAGCTTCTGCGAAAGAATGAGAGGTTTCTAATCTCAGTTTCTTTAATTCATACAGCATGCCTCATCTTCCGCCACTTCAGGACGACAGTTACACCGTAGTCTAGCCACCATTCATGATAGTCTGGAGGTTATGCGAACCGGAAAATCTAGCTTCAGCATGACTATCCCTTCAAGCAGTACAGCTTGACCAATTTTCCATCCCCATCATTGCCCTGAGTAGTAGTAGTATACTGAATCAGAATTTCCGCCTGTGATAAACCCGTTTCTTTTACTAGGCCATCTAGATACGGCGACAGGTCCTCCAAAGCCCACTGTTTCCGAGTTGCAAACAAAATCTGAAAGCGTTTCTCAGGTTCCATGGGTAACTTGTCTGACGGGAAGTATTTCCACAGCCGGTTCTTCTGTTCCTCCATCTGGCCCTTTTTTGTAGCATTGCGTTTATAAGGCTTTCTAGAAAGTGAAGAGTAAGAATCCACCGGAATAGCCACACCTCGCAACATTTCAAGAGAAGTCTTGTACAAACGCCCAACTCCAGGGAGCTCACTTTGCCAACGTAGAAACAGTCGTCCTTCTTCCCAGGGCGTACTCTGCGCCTGGAAGAGACGATGGCACAAACACAGAGCAATCTTTAAATCAAATAACATGCACCACAGAAGGAACAAGAATAACGTCATGAGCTTGTCTCCGAATTTGAATACGTCCACATCTAGTGACGCCAACGATTGCAGAAGAACATACCTTTTTGACGTCCAACAAAACTTTTCCAGAGACGGATCCCAAATCAAGTAGCCGCTGTTGACTTTTGTCAATATTTTCATCGGCAATGAGAGTTGTGAGGGCATAGCGAATTATGTGCTCTTTTCCCGCAACAGATATTGGATCCCAGGGTGGCAGAAGTCGATCTATCACATATCGGATGAATTCATCCACCTTTACTCCTCCACATGCATAGTCGGAAAAGTCATCTGACTCAGCCAAGGTGGATATGATAGCATTTTGAGCGTCACACAAGGCTTCCTCCGACAAGAATCCGAAACAAGTATGCCTATTGTGGGTAAGCTCTTCGAAGGACGACATTTCAGGCATCGGAAAACTCTTCAAGAGCGCGAGCGCCTTTCGGATCTCTCCGGTGCTACATAGCAGTTCATAAGCCAAGCTCGGAATCGTTCTTCCTATTCTCGGTTCTTGGTAATTCCTACTGTTCGACCGATTGTGAGTGTAAGGGTCAAAGACGTGATTTTCCAAGATTTTGCTGAGATGTGCTGGTCTCAGTAGTTTAGGCCGTAATTCTAAAAAAGAGGCGCCTGAGCCTCCCGCCTTCATTAGTCTTGCTGGAACTGTCCCCATGCTTCCATCAATATTGTTTCTATCAAGTCTTTTTTTTTTTGAAGCGGAGCGTTCGTTTCGAGTGTTTCGCGAAAGCTGTACTGTTCTTTTTACAGGTGGTGCAAGAACAAGGACATTTGATGTTTCAAGTCGACTGATGGAAAAGCTTTGCTCTTTGGTTTCAAACACAAAAGCTGTTTGCCTCGCGATAGTAGTTTCATTGATACTACTCCGATGGGTGTCTGTACTGGAACACTTGGTAGCCAGAAAATAACATCCAGCCGCAAGGTCTTCCATCTTGGTGCCTTTGGGTAATTGCATCAGCACAAGCTCGCTAGAGCTCGAAGGACTTTCTGAGGTACAAGCTCTGCTGGGGGACAAGTTTTCTCGATTTTCATTATTCTTGCTTGCGGCCAGACTGCTTGTGGTGGGATCCGAAGATATTAGGTCTGCTTTGGGGAGAGAAAACAACACGGATTCCTTCTGTTGTTGCGCGAGGGAGACCAAATCATAATCTGCCATTTTGTAAAGAGAAGACGTATTTTCCTCGGTCAGTTTAATTAAGTGTTGTTGTGCATGCCATTATATATAGTACGCGAAACTCACATACGCATGAGAAAATTTCTCGTGACTCACCAAAAAGGAATCCCGAATGAACAAGAAAACAAATAACAAGCACTAATAACACGAGTATTTTTTTGTTTTCATGCAATCTTCTCTATGTAGTTAGTAGCTGATAGCTACATGCGGCGCACTGTCAGCCATTGTGGCATGCTTAATAGTGAGTTTGTGCAATTGAATGGAGAGGCGAATTTTGGAGTTCTGGTTAGAGCGAGTTTGGTGGTTAACCACCATTTTGGTGGTTATCCACAGAAACAACAACATACTTGCCTCAGTCTGTCAGTCTGAACGGCGCATCTGAAAGTTTCTTAAAAGCCTTGTGTTTGGTAGCATCCTGAGCTGTCATGTTCTCTTCTTCTATGAGACGCTCGCTTTCAAGGATTCTCAGCTTATCCTTTCTGGCTGTCACTTGCGGTGGAACATCCTGTGGCTCGACACCACGATGCAGCAATTCAATTCGCAAATCATCCATATTTCTGGCTTGTACGAGCTTGCCACATGGCACCAATCCTGTCACTTGGTATGTCTTGGTTTGCGGTTTGATCTGTTGGGCGACATTTGGCTTTTTGTAATTGGATCCAATGTCGTCAACAACTGATCGTTTGGCCTCAACACGATCGATTTTGAAGTGGCCCTTGGCAAGTGAATGACGGATTTGATTATATCTTGCATCGTACTCTCGATCTTCTTGGTTCAGTTGCCACAAGTTATGCTGTGACGATCTGGCCTTGGAAGATTCAATCAAAGTCTGCATCTTTGACGAGTTATAGCTCGTATCATTGTCAAGCTTGAATCGACCAAGGGGTGCATGGGATCGGATGATTGCCATGCACGTTCGATGCTCCTCTGAACGATCAGTTGCTGACACACACTTTGCTTCCTTGACTCCTCTCTCAACATGCTGCGTTTGCGATGCTAAAGGTAAGTAAGTGGAGTGCATGTGCCACCGAATCTCACCATTGTTTGCATCATTATAATCAAAGGATCGAAGGTCAATGTCGTTGGCAACAATCTGTGCCGCGTCTAGTGCTTCCGGAGTGCATTCAACACCACCATCAACAATCTTCTTGCGGAGCCATCGATCGAAAGAGTTTAAAGTGACTACATCACAGTCACCATGGGCACTCGATTTGTATTGGAACGTGTCCCAAAATTGCTGGACGCCATCCCCATACGAAGTAGGGAACTCCAGGCCCAGCATTACATGACTGATGACTTTCGCAAATGGAGACTCGCTCATCAATCCACACGGTAAGAGAGATGGATTCAACCAACGTTTGAAATGCTTGTGGAGGGCAAAGTCGGCTTCTTTGTAAAACACATTGATTTTATCAAGATGTTTCTCTCTTTCCGATGTCGCGTCAGCTGGGGACCATCGCGACACGCAGTCTCTGTATTGGTTCATGGCCGGCTTGTGCATGGTGCCCTCTAGGTCTCGCTGCATGAAATAATACCGTACAGCAATGTTATGAGACTGAAAGCCTTGAACTGAGGTAAGGTCGACACATGCTTGCATCCAATCGAGGTGTTTATTTATGTAGCTCTTGTGAAATCCCCGGATGAGAGCAATATCGAGGAACGTTTCTTGATTTAGCATCATCGAAAAGAGATCGGACGCAATTGCATATGGAGTGTTGGTGGAAGGATACATATTAATAACTGTTTGGCATGCATGGAACAAAATCAAATAGTAATCAAACATAAATGAACTTGCAACGCCGACAGTCCACCATCTTGTGAGAATAGGAGCCTGCAACATGCTGTAGATGGTTTCTTTCCATTTGCTAATCAAGGTAGGATCAACTGGTATTGGCTTCTTGAAATGTGCGGAGAACTCGTAGATCTTAGCAAACGACTGTAGGAAGCAACGCTTGTGTTTCTCCGCCGCTGGGATGTTTTGTTCTTCGGGATCGCCATTGTCTACTGCGGAGTCGTAATTATATATAAATTCACTTGACTTGTACAGTATGTGTCGCCATTGGTCGTTGTCGATAGACTCTTGTAGGCGATAGGCTGTGTGTAGCATCTGGGTTGCATTGACTTTGTCTAATGCACCTTCCCCAAAGGATGCTTTCACGGCATTCGATAGCTGCACTTGCAATGAATGAATGCAGCAGTTTGCGATCAAATATTTGTTGCCAATGTAATCAGCAACACATACGCCGAGTGGTTCCATTCTCTTGTGAAGGTCTTCCAACACACCTCCACCTCCACTATCAGTTGTTTGGCCGTGAAGAAGGTTTGTCCCATCATCATCTACTTCTCGTAGCTTGTTAATTGATGCCCGTACTGCCTCCGCACATGTTTCTGAGGTTCCTCCGGCGGCGTCAAGGTCCAGCAGTTGTACCTTTACCCCCGGATCGTTGCGTTTCCACCAAGACAGATATTTCACAAAATGGCCAATGCCTTTCTTATTACCCTTGTCACAAGCCAGGTAGACCTTCTTGTTGCGGATCTCATTGCCAAGAGTCATTGTATCACGGGCAGCTTGGTTGAAATTGTATTGCCGGAGTGTACCATCGCTCGGAAACGAATTCGCAAATTTGTTCATCTTGACGCCTTTAAAGATGCTGGTGTCCCAAAGATAAGCCATGACAAATAATGGTATCACAAACTGAGCTGCGGACAATGCGAGTGCGGGCGCAGATGTTATAGCAACACTCCACAACGTTTGTGCAAAAATAGAGTTCGTTTGGTATTGATTTGATTTGAGTTTCGTTCGAATGTTGTTGAGAATTTCGCTGTCATTCTTCCAGCGTTTGACAACCGAAATGTGGTGTAATTCATGAGACGCCGGGCATTCAATTGTAAAAGCTTGCCCTTGACTCTTGATAACCTTACTAGTCCAATTGACTTTCCTCTTAGGAGGCGACGGCGTGACACCAGGTTCGGTTGTTGTTGTGGCTTCTGGCTCGTCCACGGCATCGTTCGTTGTTGATTGTTTTTCAGATTCGACATCCACAGCCAAGATTTTGGCATCAACGTGCAAATTGTTTGATAGATGAGTAGTCACTGCCAACCAATGAGCCTTCTTGGATGGTGGCACGTCCTTCTCTTTCAATTTCCATGCCTGTAAACATAGTAACTCTTGCGATTTGTATTCCGATCTTGGCTTTCTCTTTATCGTTGTATTGTTCCAACGCTGGCATCCATCACATTGATACTTATGTTCAAGACCATCAATATCATAGCAATAATCACCAAGAACTCGAGGACTAAATCGCAATCTCTTGGGGGCAGCAGGGGTAATGTCTGTGGGAGGTTTAACATCATTGTCGTCATTCAAATGACGACGGGAGCGTCTCGCATTATCATCATCTTGATTGCTACTACTACGAGTGCTTCTAGTAGGTCTACTCGTCATTATGGATAAGCACGCTGTACGCTGACACTCACTTGACTGTGTCGGTGCGGCGGTATGCCGGGCAAGTACTTGAATCAACCGTGGAAGATGTATGTGTATGGAAAGCCCGTTCCGCCGCTTAAAGTGGCGGGACGCGCGCAGTATAGGTACGGATCGTAAGCACACAGTCAACAGAGACGTTCAGCTACAAGCAAGCCAGGTTAGTCCCCTATGTGGGTAGCTTTGTATATAGTCTAACCGGTCGGTTGGAATGTTATTTGGTCATTTGGTTGTATGTTTTTGTTCTTTTTTGTCGTAATAAGTGAGATACAAAAACTCCGTAGCATCAGTACCGAGATTGTCTGTCATCAACGGTGAGAACCCCAAAGAAAGTTCAAAAACGGTCATTTTCACTCGTGATTTGCAGTCAACAGTAGTTAAAACAACTCTTGAGTCACTGGACACCCGGTGAAAATCAAAAAATGATGACGTGTCAACGAAATGACTCGCACTTTCCCCACAGAATCACATGCTACAAGCCTTGTCGCGGAAAACGCTACCAACTAGCTGTCAGCTGCATTCACGTCTAGTCTATCGAATGCTAATATCTTCATAGTAAGATGGAGCTTACATCATAGCAGCTAGACGTGAGTGCAGCTACTAGCTAGGTTAACCGCCACATATTTAGTGGTTAATTTACGTGTGTGTCCTCTGTTAAAGTTTAACGGTCAAATTTTCCCAACGGCCGCGCACCTTCGCGCACTACTAGCTAGTAGTACTAGTACAATGAAACAAATAAATCACAATCAATGAATCAATGTGAAGAATAATAATGAATCAATGAATGAAGCGAGATAACAGCCACCACGCTACGCTATCATTTTTGGTACATGCATCATGAACAATACCGTCACAACGAAACTTGATTAATACATATCTTGGCATCATGGAGTCACTCTACTACCAGTACTTGGATAGCGCAGCGGTGGCCTCTTGGAATCCTGCGCTGGCGGCAAAAGCGATTATGGCGTTTTTGGCAATCTGTTGGATGCTATTGAAAGTAGTATTTATCTACCCAAAGAGGAAACGCCAACGCGAAAAAGAAAATGGCCATCATGGCACGATCATAAAAGGACACCAACACCAACAACGACAACGAGGACGAGGACGACGCGCATCGCCCGCTTCTGTTGAGGATTGGCAGGCTTTGGCTTCCAACGAGCTAGCTATTGTACACGAAGCTTCCATGAATGTTAGCTTGTATCTATACCCACCGACATCACTACCCTTAGCGTCAACAATAATAAGGCTTGTACTAATATGCTTCAGTTGGATGGTGCGAATACTGACATTTCCGTCGAGGGAGACCATCAGCAATACTTGTGACTCACTAGTAGAGGAGAACAAGACGAATGATGCGTGGAACCATCGCCGGCTGAAACTATTGCAATGGATCTCAACACCAGCCATGAATAAAAATAAGGCCAACCATTTGGATAGATTACGGGTGTTGGGTTCTGCACTTTGGTATCGACAGCATTTCCAAGGTCCAGTTTCTGCAGTAGCCTTGGCAGAATTATTGCAAACCAAAGCATTGGCGTCCGCCTCGTCGTCGAAGTTATCGTGGTCAGAATCATCCTTGTCGCCATCATCCCTTGGAAACACCAACAAGAATGATACCGATTTTGGATTGTCCACCATGAAGCATGTCATACTGTGGGCTTCCATGCCTCGGGATCGACGTGTCATCAGTCACTGTCTGGATGGTTTGGCGTTTTTAGCTTCATCATCATCATCATCATCGAGCAATACCCAAACCAACAGGAATAGCGACGTTGAGGCTGGTGGCGTATCTGCATTTCCGATCGATGTATTGACGCTTCTCTTGGAGGAGATTATCATTCAAAGTAACGATGAATGCGGAGATCCAGTACCAATACCAACCCATCAACAGCAGCAACAACCAGCAATGTCTACCCGGGCCAATACCAAACGAGAACACGCGCAGGCCATGCGAATTTTTGGATATCTGCATCTTCTAGACGTATTGATTCCATCCAACACAACGTACTCTGCAGCGGCATCACCATTTGATGATGAGGGGGATAGTTCCGATGGTGTATCTGATACCACATGCACCAGTAGTCGGCGACTATTGCCTGTTTTCAGATTACGGCCGGGTATTCTGAGGAACCCAAAAGCCAGCCAATCATGGGTTACACCCTTTTTGACACGACTTTTGGAAAAGGCCACCGAGGACTTTGCTGAACAGGAGCCTCAAGCGAAAGATCAAGTGCATTCTTCTGTACTTTGTCGGGAGTTTCTTCTTTGTGAACTGCCAACCCTCATGATGAAGATGCATCGGTTCGAGCATGCATGCCAGCTGCTGAATCGTAACCAAGTTTTCGCGAACGCACGAATGCAACTGTTAGGGTTACAAACGACGGTATAATGCTATCTTCAAGAATGGACGAATCTAATCAAATTCAAACGAGAATCGTTGCTATTGGGAGAAGGGGAATTGAAAGCATCGTCTCCCATAGTATCTTGGCTTTGCGACCAGTGCTTGTCTCGGGCAGACGAGGCCACTGCGCCGTTGTGGCAAAAAGTAAATTCTTTCCATTCAAAACGCTTGGAAATCCGGGCGGGTCTTGCCGAAAGCTGCTATGGTCTGGGCATATTCCTCTTGGCTAGTCCCATCCGGATCCAGACCCAGAACAGCATCACGACAGCTGCACAACTTTTACATCAAGCGCGCCACTTGCAGGTACTGGTGCTGGGGGAGCGATGCCGTCGACTTGCCCGGGCTGTGAACAACCTGGCAACTACACTTCACGTCCACACAGCTTTCCCCAACAAAAAGAATAAAAATACACGCGCAAGCAGAAGCAAAGCTCGAAGCGCTAATAGTGATTCTTCGCCCGACCTGCCCACTCGAATTTTTGAGCAGTCATATAATTTGTTGACCATGGCCTCTCAAATGCGCCGAGAGGACGACATGACTCTAGAAGATATTGCGCTCGAAGTTGGCAATATTCTTGAGAAGGTATGGTTGAATTTACAGCCAGTGCTACTTGTCCAAGCAGACGAGCTCCGCCAAACAATCAAGGTGTCGAAGTTTGGAACAGCATCACTGCCCAATCCAAAGAGTGGTGTCCTGTTTCGAAAGAATATGGTGTTTCGTCAACTTCAGTTGGCATACCGAGGCTTTCGGTCCTTTGTCGACGTACAGCTTGCTCTCTGTCAACTTCCTTGCTCGGCTGAGATGGCCGATAAGACTGGCTCTTTGGCTTGCCTGGCAAACAAAGTTGACTTGGTGCACACATAAAGAAGCCCCGACTTCGCCGCAGGGATACGTCACATCCAATCACTAACTGTGTTGAGGTCGCTCGAAGTGTGGTGTGGACCGGTAGCTCACATCGCATCATTGTGCACCGCTGGGGGGCCACTTCGCCACTTGAAGTGCTTATCTGAGTCACATCCTCCTTTGATTTCTGTCACATTAAAAACTGGCCAAGTGTCTGATGAGCTCACTCAATCATTGAGTTAGCTTGGGGGTTTCGAGTTGTACTGTAATAGTCTTCCGATTGATGCTATAGAGCCTGAGCAACATCTCTTGCACTTCTGCTTTGAATTCATTGCCCCGGTGCACTATGATGTTTTAGGTATCACAATACTAGCCACTGGAACGTTGGAGAAAGCCCAAGTCCCTTCCCTCATGCTTAGGTCCAGCAATCTAACAGAAAAGTCCGATATTCTAATGGGTGAACAGTCTGTTAGCACCAGCACACAAAAGCACTTTGCGTAGACTTTTAGCATCTCAGAGCACACTGACCACTTCCTTTCAAGCAGATTTTATTGCAACACAACAGAAGTGACATCACCCTAAAAGAGATGATATGTTTCTCATCACACCGCCCATCCTTATCTTCTAGTACTAGTAGAAACACATCCTGACATCTACCCAACAGAATGGTGTCTTCCTTGGGATGGAATCCTACGTTCATTGAGAGAACGACAACAATGGAATAACAAGCCATAATTGGAGTTCAAATGATTCAATGCCTTAGTCTTGTTCACTAGAACTGCCACCAGACACAAACAAGGCTATTTGTCTATTGTCGACAACGTGCAAGGAAGTCAACAATTATGCATCCATATGCCTTATGGAGGAATGGTCAGATGAAATTGCTTCGTTGTCCTTTGA
>ENA-ORBV01017206-ORBV01017206.1-microbial-mat-metagenome-genome-assembly--contig:-NODE-17206-length-10373-cov-2.745047_pt1 | contig 10373 bp, 9 predicted proteins | sample MGYA00237777_ERZ505514 | MGnify/ENA primary metagenome ERZ505514 (study PRJEB26160, sample SAMN06269048) | microbial mat metagenome | isolation source: Oligotrophic lake microbial mat | place...
GGCAACATCGTCCAGGCCAGCAGTGTCCTCTTGACGCAGCTTCTTGAAGGCCTGTATCGCGGTGAGCGCCTGGTGGAAGATCTGGCGACCCCCGCGATACAGGCCTTCAAGAAGCTGCGTCAAGAGGACACTGCTGGCCTGGACGATGTTGCCAAGGCTCTGTTAGCGATCAGCCGACAGGCGATGCGCTGTGGGGAGGTGGTATTGTCCCCCTCTGTGGCGCTGCCCCGTGCCATGCTGGACCCGCAGGCTGAGCTGATGAGATTGCTGCAGAGTGCCAAACAGGTGTGGTCAACGCGACACGCAGTATTGCAGTCCATGTTCACTCGCACAAAGCCTAGCACTCGACACAACGACGCAGAGAGCTCCACCTTCCGTTCGCAGTACTTGCGAGGAATCGCCCCGCTGGGTTCATTGGAGCCAGTAACAGCTGACGGCACCAGTGCAGGCCTTCATTTACAGTCCCAACTGGATCAAGTATTCCTTACTGTTCTACGGTCCTCTGCTCGTGCAGCCCGCGTAGCTAGCCTGGGGGGCACCTATCTGCGCTGCCTGGACTCGCTGGTGCACACCGCGTGCGCAGCCAAACAGATGGACCAAGCGGTGATGTACCTGCGACAGCTGGAAGATGTTGCCTGTATTCTGGGCTCCATGAATGAGAAGAGCTCTGGTGCCAGCAGGGATGCTGATACTGATCACCATCACGTATCTCGAGAGGTGCTCAACGGCCTGCAAGTCAGCTCCGAGGACTCCGTGTTCAGTCTCATTTGCAAGGCGCACTCCGCGCTGCTGCGGGCCTATGGTCTGACTAACAAGCCGCGCGAGGCGCTGGCGCTATACGTGCTCTTCTTCAGACGCTATCACTGCGTGACGGGCCGCATGACCGTACAAGTGCTGCAGAATATTCTGCCCTTCAATACCATCAACCTCCGACCCAGTACTGAAGTTTCTCGACCGCTGATGATCACCCCAGCGGATGGTGGATCCCCCTACGAGATCCAGCTGGTGTCGCCCTGGCAGCTACCGCCTGCTGATGTAGGGCTGCAGAGCACTGCGGTGGCGCAGCTCAAGGGAGCTGCCTTGATAGCCAAGTATCTGGGGCAGCTGATGGACACACCGACCTCATCGGTGCCATCATCATCATCATCAGCAGCAGCAGCATCAGCAGCAGCAACAACAGCAACCACATCAGCGACTACGACACCAGCACGGGAAGCACTGCTCGCTTGGCCTCTGCTAGCATCTGCACCGGAGTATGTGCCGGCTGAACTGATCGCCATCTACCGTGAATCAGAGGAGGCTGAGGTAACATACTGTGTATTCATAGACGTGTGCGTGTATGCATATCAGATGTCGTGTCTGCACCTGCCTGTGCACCGCTTGGTGACCTGAGTACCGTGCGTGTGGCCCCTCTCAGGCGGCTGGGATGTCACCTCAAGCACGACAAGCAGTGCTCATCGACTCACTCAAGGACACTCTGTCCTGGATCAGGAACCTGCCAAAGGAAGCTTCATTTGCTACACCTGACGCGTCATCTCGCAGCAGCTCCAAGCCAGCTGTGGTGGTGGCGTCAACCGCACGGTCTGGAGACCCAGCAGCTGATGCTCTGCGAGAGGATGTGCAGCAGCACAGTGATCTGGCTTCTGCCTCCCCGTCAGCATCGTCATTGGGGGTGCGCACATCCAGTGCTGATCAGCCGCCTCAGATCGCTGCTAACGCAGCTCGTGCACAGCACTACACTGCCGGGTCTTCGCCGGGCGCTGATGGTGCCTCCACCGCCTGGAATAGAGCGGCCTTCTCGGTGGTGGTGCGCGGGCTGCTGATAGCCGGTGAAGTGGACGCCGCAGAGCGTGTGATTGATCTGATGATCCTGGACGGGGCACGGCCTACCAGTCGCACATTCACTGCCATCATCTCGCACCACCTGCGGCAAGCCTGCTCGCTGATCCAGTTCCCAAGGGTCCGGGTGCCTGGTCAGGACGGATTCTGCAGCAGACGAGCAGTGCCGGAAGGGATCACTTTCCCGATGGAAGACGCGTCACTCACCGCGACATTGTCGCACTTGCGGACTGCCAGTCGCTCCTTTCATCGGCTGTGCGCCTTGAATGTGAAGCGATGCGGATCCCTGTATCGCACCATGCTTACCTGGTCCATGAGGGTGTGTGACCAGGCCAACATCTGGAGCTCCAGCAAACAGAGTTCCATACACGGGTCCCCTACGCTATTGGCTATCAAGCGCTTGTCGAACCAGCTGTGGCAAGAGGTGTTGCTTGACTTTGTGCAGCACTATCGTGAGGGCCCGCAGGTGTATCGAGTGTTTGCCAGGGTGCCCTTGTCGATAGTTGAAGGGGCTGAAGAGACACTAGATGATGATGATGATCATCATGAACTGGACGATGATATGGAGTCCGATGACCACTCTGTGCTCGAATACCAGCCCCGTTCAAGCAGTCACGAGCAGCAGCAGCATCAGCATCGACAGCAGGGGGCTGGTCACTCCGCCAGAGGTTCAGTAGACTTCTCTTCTTGGAGCCCCGGATCAGCGGTGTCACCTGCCGCGTCCACTGTTGGGCTTATGCTGGAGCGACTGGCCGCGTGGTCCAGAGATGCGCCGGAGTCCAAGCTGGGGAATGCCCCCAGACATCCATTCTCTGGTGACCAGCCGTCATCAGCAGCCGGAGATGATGCCACTGTCAGTGCCGATATGAGTGGCGCATCCGCTGCCGATGACCTGGGCAGGGACAGTGATGGTGCAGATAGCTGGGATGCTGGCATGCACGCTTCATCGCTCAGCGACAGTGACAGTACAAGCATGTCTCGCGTGCCTGCTGCAGCATTGCGACAGGCTGCCCACATCATGGCTAGCGTCAAGCCCAGACATGTGAGCATGCAGTCCACGCTGCTGCACTCCATCGTGTCAGGCTGGGTTGGGCTGTCGCGGAACCCCTTGCCCATCGCCCGCCTCTCAGCCTATCACATGTACACCTTCCTGCTGGTGAACGGGTATCCCCTGAACGCGCTGATGCACGCAGATCGTATACGGTGTGCTCGCTTGATGCCCTCTAAGTCTGTAAACAGAGTGGTGCGAGATGCTTACATCAACGCACAGGCCGCTGCTCTTCAGGGCGTGCTATCCCGTCTGCCCCACAATGGGAACTCGATGGCTCGAGGTACTCGGATGGACACTCGGACATTAGCATTTGAAGTAGCGTCTGATCTGAATAGCGCTGGGCAAGCATCACAACCTCTGCCTCTGTTGCCACGCTATGTGCCGACTGATGGTAGTCCTGACTCACGGCACACGGTCAAGGACGCTGCTCGCAAGCGCCAGCTGACACTGGATGCTGACTTCTACCTCAAGAGTCTGCGCACCGCTGTGGACATCAGGGATGGAGATTTGATCAACATCATATGCGAGGACATCGTGAGAGATGGACTGGCGATCGGATCTGCTTTCTGGTCCACTCTGGCTCGATTGAAGTCGCGCTGTGTGAAGCTGTTCGGTCGCGACAAGCCGCTGCCCGCTCTGTTCCGGCGCCCCGAAGTGAAGGATCACGCTGATGAAGAGACGGTTCGTGTGATGCGGCTACCGCTACCAGCAGCCCTCAGTAAACTCAAGGTGCTGCCTGTCCCATCTGCTGAGAGCCTACGACCCGTCAAGTCTGGGCAGCATGCGTCCAGCAGCGCGCAGACAAGCCCTGCCTCCACCAGCAGCGGTGTGGCAGCTCCTACTGCCATCAGGCTGTGCCAGAGCAGTGTACATTCCCTGCGCTCACTGGTGCGATCCAGGAAGCCGCTGCCCGCTATCAAGGTACTGCTGTCCATAAGGCAGCAAGGCTTTGCGGCTGAGCCATCGCCCGGTACTCGTTTCCCTACCATTGATCCAGCCGCTGATGACGCCACCAGGCAGCGTGCTCTGCTGGAGCTAGAGAATCTTATGGAGTCTGCCTATTGCATTGCCATCCGAGCATGCGGTGAGCTTGATCGAATGGACTGGGCATTCGGCTTGGCCAAGCTGTACAATGCTGATAGAGGAGCCGCTCTGAGGCTGAGTGGACTCAATGGTGATCGACGGGGCAATGTGCTCAAAGCGTTGCATCAAGTCGTGTGTGAGCACACTATCAAACGATACAGGGGCTCTGTGGAAACAGATGAGACTACTTCGCCCACCCTTGTTTCTAGTGCGACTGTCGGCGCAGCGGCCGGATCTCCCCATCTGAGTGTGGAGGCAGCAGAAGCGGGTTCCCCTCTGGCTGAACCTACCGATGCGGATGACCGCCACGCCAATGCACCATCAGAGCACTCGAGGCACAAGAAGCTTACTCGCTTTATTGATCAGCAGCTAACAGCGGAGGCGCACGTGCGGCAAGGAGCCGCGACTCGAGCCAATGACGCGGACGCTTATAATCTATTGCGATCACTGTTCCAGGGCAGATTTCTGGATAGGTCCAGCCTTCAGCTGACCATGCGGATGTATCGCGCGATCGTCAACTGGAGCCAGCGTGGAGATCATCATCATCATCAGCAGCAGCATCAGCAGCAGCAGCAGCAGCATCAGCAGCAGCGCGGCCCTGCGGACTGGGTGGCTACTTCTCTTGCGAACGGCAGCACGTTTGCGTCGTTGGAGCGGCGTCTTACGCGGATTGTGATCTGGGCCAAGCAGCTGCAGCTGGAGGAAGCAAAGCTGGGAGTTGCACCGGTCGAGGCCGGTACTGGGCAAGCAGGCACTGCCAACAGTCCAGGTACTCGATCGCGGTCCACAGATTGGGTGGACCAACTGAATGGGCAGAAGATTGCAGTGGCGAAGTTGATTCATGAGCAAGTGCACCGACTGCAAGCCTCCGCGGGCCCCACCTCAACAGCACCGCTGGGCTGATGGTGTGCTTATCTCATTAAGCAATTCACGTGCGAAATTTCAATAGATCATCAGATTACATGTTCATGCAATCGAAGCAAGAGTTGTGCCTTGGGACGCGGCTGTACGTTGGTGAGAGTTGTCCGGAAGGAATTGCGTACATGTCCTCCCAGCTGAAAGAGATACTCGCTGCTCACATGGTGATCATCATTGTTCTGCTCATGAAGAAGCGAACAATATGGCACAGATGGAGATTGACGCAAGTGCAGACACATTCGACCCGTCATGTGCTTCATTAGCCGTCCAGTTCGTTGGTTGGCTTGACTCTCACCGTCCACACCTCCTGAATGCCCAGTTCACAGCTGCCGCCTCAAGCAATCGCGATGCAAATGGTGCAATTCGCTCAGATTTTCTGGCCCAGGTAATCGATCATCTGTTCGCTGTGCCACGGTACACGCAGCGCTAGTCATTCACTGGCATTGTCTGTGTGTAGACTCTAGAGATGCATGTTCCACCGGGCCCTGTTTGCTTCGATCGAGTTGGTGCTTGCGACATAAATCACTTCGTTGCATTTCTGGAAGATAGAGGAGGATCCGCCTGCAGCAGCTCAGTTGAGCGCACAGTTAGATCGATGATCCGATCTCTTTACCAACGGTACAATCAGCCTATCCCAGCAGCGCTGGAGCAGAGTGTGGCCAGCTTGAAGCGCCCGGCCGGGCAAGACCTCAATCGATCAGGGGCTCGCAGGCGTGTGGCGCGAATAGATCTCAGCATGATGAAGATGGACTTTTGCCTGTACCATAGGCTAACTGAGGAGCTGTTTGCTTTGAATGAGCCATCATTCTCCAGCCATCTGTACATGCTGTTGATATGGAACCTGATGAGCACTGCTAGCGGCGTCGACTCGATCCGGCTCGACCACCTGCGCTGGCAAGACGACGCGTTGCAGGTGATGATGCCTCATCCTGAAGGGGCTCCATGCCTGGATGGTGTGACCATGCATCCTTGGCACGTGTATGCCAACCCATTGATGCCGCACATGTGCCCTATTGTGGCGCTGGGCATCTACCTGCTTACACACCAGCTGTCGCATCAGAGCGCTGCGTTATTCAATGGGACCGATCATCGTCAACGGTATATTCACAGCTGGTTGCTGCTTGGTCAAGCCTTACTCTCCTGATGGGTTCGTGTGTGTGTGCGCAGGTATCTGGATGCATTGCAGACCCAGCAGGCACGTGCTGCCGTGTTGCGGCATCTGGGCGGCAGGGGCCTGTCTGTGGAGGACATTGCATTCAGCGCCGTACAAGCAGGCGCTGCAGGATATACCTCATCCTACATCACCCCCTACCCTCTTGAGGCGCTCTGGCTTCGGGCTAGCACCATACCAGACATCGTGACAGGCCGGATTCCCTATTCCCCCCAGCAGGATCAGTATATCGGCAGGGTGCTATCAGGGCTACCCGTGCATTCGCACGACTTCGCTCTGCTGCCGCCTCACTTCCCTGCCCAGCACCGTGCAAGGGCAGAATATGCCGTGCGTACGCTGTTTCCAACGGCGCCGCCAGACTTGGAACCGGTGCTGCTGATGTGTTTGGCCTCATTGGTGTTCCACCAGCAGCATCTGAGAGATCACCTCCCAGCGACACATCCCATATTCACGTCTGGTCTATTCACCACCAGCCTGCATCAGGATCTCCTGCCGATGGTGGTGTCCGGTCACGCCCGGTCTGATGGCGAGATCCGGGCTACTGGCGTGCCCTCGCACATATCCACATTGGTGATGTTGCACGAGCTGCGCACAGGTCTGCAATTGGTTATACCGGCTCTGGAGGCCAGCATTCCACGTATCGTATCGCGCGTGTATGAATTACTGGAGCAAAAAGCTAGTGCCTCTGCTGCCCCTGCTGCTGCCCCCGCTGCTTCTCCTGCTACTTCTTCTTCGTCTGCTGCCCCTGCCGGTGCTGCTGCGGCTACTTCTTCTGGTTCGCATACGCGTGCGGGCGCGGGCACGCTTGACGGTAACGGCGTGTCCTCTGCAGCGGGGCCGTTACCCCAGCACTCGATGACGAATACAGCGACTGGAGTGCTGCTGCTCCAAACACCTGCTCCATCACAGTCCAGCAGCAGCAGCAGCAGCAGCAGCAGCAGTATGGTGACGGGGGGCCCAGCCTCGGGCTCCGCTGCGACGTCTCGGGCAGAGCCCGTCACCTATCAGCGGCATCTCTGGCAGGGATCTTATCACGCGGTGCCTGAAAGCTTTCAAATTCCCGTCGCTGGCCTTCACTCTGGCTGGTCGCAGTGGATGCTGGGGGACAGCACGATGGGCTACCCGCCTCTGCGCGGTCTCAAACCAACAGATTTGCCAACACCGCAAATGCGGAGGCGGTGGACTGACTTCAAGCGAGTCATGCTTGAGCTGGAAACAAAGGTGCCGATCTGTTATCCCACAGAGCTGTACGGCGCTCTGCGCACATTCTCGTTGTTTGTGATTATTTGGACAGGCTAAAAAGTTGCGCCTTTGGAGAGAGAGCCCCACCGTATCTGAGGTGAATGCGATGTATGCTGCCGCCTGGCCAAGCCTGGCAGAGCCATCTCCGATCAACGGGCGAGTTCGAGCACGAGATCCAGAACACCTCAGCTGGAAGACGCTGGCCGCACGCCTGCGAGCTCGTGTGCGGGAGGCTGCGTGGAGTGCTGCTACTGCAGCTGCAGCTGCAGCTGTGGCTGTACCTGCGGCAGCTTATGTGTGCCAGCAGCAGACTGATGGCTCAGCTGGACCTCAGCAGTGCCAGCAAGGTATCAAGATGGAACACTCGATGACACGGAATTGCTAACCGATTGTTGCTTGGGATGACTAGGGGCGTTAGCATGGTGTCAATAATTTAAATAGAATCGGATGCTATTTCTGAACCAATCAGCTGCGCAATCAACCTGTATTCACAGCGCAGCGGGATGGGGAGAGGAGGCCGCAGGCAATCAAACGAACTTGAGCAGGCATCATATAGCATAATGCTGGACCCGTCTGATCCAGACTGGACTGATAGATCACAGCTGAGCAAACAGCGCCTTGGCCTGCGATGAACCAGCGGTGTAGTGTGAGCTATTCGAGCTAGTCAGGCTGTAAGCTAACAGCACAGGTATGCACCACTCACCTCAGAATGAAGCTCGGCAAGCCGTCGATAGTTACCCTCTCGCAGGGCTTTGCGTGTGTCCGCGATGAGTTGCATCTGTAGGGAGGACCCGCTAACGATCAGTACAGCTCCGAGGTGGTATCGCAAGGAAATAGAAGATGGAGGAACCCTGATGTATAACGCAGCCACACAGCTACGTGACGGACACGGCAGATCATGTCTGAACCCACCTCAACGGCTTGAGAGTCCCGGTCGTCGTTGCTGTCCGTCACCGATTGAGACCCGAGGCGAGCTGCATCCCTGTGGAGTGCAATAGTCCAGCATTCATCAGTATGAGCAACAGGACGGTAGCATGGCCAGTCATCAGCAGCCACATACGCGCCCGCGTGCGCCAGCGCAAGACGGTGCTCGAATTCCTGTGCCATTTCGGAGGCTCGCTTGACCACCGATTCGGGCAGTCCAGCCAATCGAGCAACATTCATGCCATAGCTCTTGGGGCAGGAGCCAGGGGAGAACTTGTAGAGGAAGGTGACGTTCTCGGTGGCTGGATCCACGACACATGCCTGTGTCATAGCGCACACCACGAGACAGGGTTATTGATCTACGTGCGCAGGCAGGTCAACACAGCGCACATCAATTACCATGTGGAACATGGCGATGAGAGCATCGCGAGCAAACTCCTCCATCAGCATATGGTAGTGCGTGGAGAAGAGGGTCAGGCAGCCGATCTGTGTGTTCATTTCACGGTATGAGCACTGATGACATGATGCTGCTCTGCAGGCCACCAGTCACCGTACCTTGCGCGAGAGGTGCAGGATTACCGAGTACGCGATGGCAGTGCCGTCAAAGGTGGATGTGCCGCGCCCTAACTCGTCGAGAATAACCAGGGACCGCGAGGTGGCATGACTGTGTGTACATGTGCACGTGAGTCAGAGGCAATCCAGACCAGTTACACAATGCATGCAGTTGGACTACACTGCCACCATACCGCAGGATATTGGCAGTCTCCTCCAGCTCCACCAGGAAGGTGGACTGGCCCTGCATGATCCGGTCATTGGCTCCCACTCGCGTGAATATGCGGTCGATGGGGCTCAGGCGACAGGACTCAGCGGGCACAAAGCAGCCTGTGTGGCAACCAGGTGTCAGTATTGCTGATGACGTGTGCACCAGCTTAAAGAGCAATCACACGCTCGGGCAAGCACCAATGCAGGCTATTATGATGGTGCCGCACGTGGGAGAGCGACATACCAAGCTGGGCCAAGATAACATTGATACAGGTCTGTCGCAGCAGCGTGGACTTGCCGCCCATGTTAGGACCTGATACCAGCAGGAACTTGGCTGGCACCTCCTACCATATCACGACCCAACACACATCAGAAAACATAGCTTATGCATCGATGAATGGATGGATCACACAATGTTACCCACGCTGATAAGGGCACAGCCAGCTCAGCACTTACCTCACACCCGATGACCGTGTCGTTGGGAATGAAGGATGATGAGGCAGTGGAGCTCTGCTGCGCCGCTAGGGCGGGGTGGACAGCACCGCGAAGCTCTGTCAATGCGATGAGATGCATGAAGTGCAGTCAGATGATGCTACTGCTCAGACATATCAATGCACCATGCAGTGATGCCCCCATATCATACCCAGTATAGGACCAGTGTCACTGGGCACGAACTGTGGTCTGCACCTGGTAGCCTGCCAGTCCCCGCACGCGGGCATACAGCCAGATGATCACTGACACTGGAATAACACGACAGCAACTCCACTTGACGTTACTTACGAAGTCAGCACTTGTGTGAGCGAGAGAGCACAGGCAGTCCAGTTCAGCCAGGCTGCGCACAGCTGTGCATCACACACCGCACAGAGGATACAGTGTCAAGTGTAAACTAGGCGGGGTCAACCTGCTCACAACTGCAGTAGCGATACTGGAGCCGGCAGAGTTAGCTTACCAGTCATCCACAGGTCATAATGCTGAATGAACTGCTCAAACACGCGCCGCATGGTGTCCTTGAGAACGCCTTCCTTCTTCTCCTCAAGCGAGTCCAGCTCTTTGGCGTTCTGATGTGCAGGGGCATGCATCATGCACCATGCTTCAGTACACACCATCACTCATCCAGCGATACCAGCGTGGCCCAGCCTCACAGCTCATCAGTGACTGACTGACTCACCTGTAGCGTCAGCGGTGAACTGTATCGCTTGACAGTCTTGGTAGAAGACTGCAGCGTGAAGTCATCTGAACCCGCACACACCAGACGACAGCACATATCCCAGCGTGAGCGCAACAGTACTGGCTGCAGGCATCGTGCCTGTAGGGCTGTCTCTTATACACATCTCCGAGCCCACGAGACTAAGGCGAATCTCGTATGCCGTCTTCTGCTTGAAA
>ENA-ORBV01017207-ORBV01017207.1-microbial-mat-metagenome-genome-assembly--contig:-NODE-17207-length-10372-cov-7.932783_pt1 | contig 10372 bp, 9 predicted proteins | sample MGYA00237777_ERZ505514 | MGnify/ENA primary metagenome ERZ505514 (study PRJEB26160, sample SAMN06269048) | microbial mat metagenome | isolation source: Oligotrophic lake microbial mat | place...
GCTTTACTCTATTGAGCGTGTGTAGTCCGGGACCGGACTCGGAGTCTCCGAACGCCGCATCCTCCCCGGAACGACATGTCGCATCGGCGACTTCCTCCGCTCCGATCCCATGCCCGCGCGGAAGGCTGGAGGACGGGTGACCGGGCCGATATGCTATTTGTAGTGTTCATTCGTTTCCGCCATTCCCCACGCGAAATCACGCGCCACCTCAGCCCGCGTCGCTCGATCGCTGCTCCGTCCGGACGTTACGAGCTCGACGGGCTTCGGCCCGGCCGCTGGCGATGGCGGATAGAACGACGGTACTCAAGCCGGCCGAATCCGAATCGGCGGCAGAGATCGCGCCAAGCAAAGGGGTCGCTGGCAGGCCGGTCTGATAGAGCTGAGGAAAGTCGTGATAGGCGTTCCCCCACACATAGATCGAGGACTGCCCTGCAGAGGGAGGTGGTCCGACAATGACAGCCTGGGAAAATGCAACTTTTCCATGGCTGACGGCGAGTGCCGCAACAAAGGCCACGACAGTGGGTTTGCCCCAATCATTGCTGAACATAAAGAATCTCCTAGAAAACGCAAAGCATCGCTCGGGATCAGGCGCAGATTTGGCGGCTGATTGCATGGTAAACCCCCAATGCGACCCCTTCGAGAGACGCACTTCGGCGCTGCGATCGGCCTTCAACCTGCGGCAGCTAAACCCAAGGACCGGGTCAGTGGGTGATCGAGAACCTTGCCGGGGGGCCCTTCGGAGAAAAAAAAGGCGTTTGAATTTTCGGTTCTTCCGGACTATTTGTGGGTGCCTTTTGGCCTTCCGATAGCGGGCCCAGCTCGGATTTCACCTTGGCGCTCGCGCGAGTTGACGCACCCTCTGCTCACCAAAGTTGCCCCCCGCTTCGGTTGCTTGTCAGCAGCTGGGCCTTCCATGGCTGTAGCCGCTCAAATGCCGCGTCAACAGCCATGGACCAGCGTATTTCCCCTACTTGGCGTCAAGGGTGCGCTTCGCCGGGCTGCCAAATGCGCAGCCCGCCCTTGACTCCACTTCGAGGGAAAAGTGGTACCAGCACCGACCAACTGCGGCGTATCGCTTGGGCCTCGGATTTGGTAGATCGGACAAGCTTCGGTGGCGCGCCGCACTGCAACTGAAGGGCGCAGGAAAGTCACTGCGAGAAAAACCTGCCGCTATCGTGGCCTTCGGTATCGCCGATCTACCTCTACAGCCTGTGCTGCGGAAGCCGCTCGGAGCCACAAACTCACCCACAAATTCAGCGGACGAAGCGAAAAGCCTATCCCCGCCACCCATGAAAGTGCCGCAGATGCCTAGGATGTGAATGTGCATGGCGTTGATGCTAGCGTCATGCGATGCAGAGCCCGCCGCCCTTGATCCTGCCCTTCGCGGGCATCCCGTCGATCGCCAGCCATCCCTGGCTGTACCCGATGTTGGAGTCGGCCCACATCTTTGGCGTGGCGCTGCTGGTGGGCAACCTGGTGCTGCTGGAGCTGCGGGTGTGGGGCCGAGGCGCCGAGCTGCCTGTCATGGCCCTGGCCCGCCTGGCGCTGGGCATTTCGGCCAGCGGCTTTTGTCTGATCGGCGCCACCGGCTTGCTGATGTTTGCAGCCGCGCCGCAGGAATTGCTGGGCAACCGGTTCTTCCTCATCAAGATGGGCCTGGTGTCGGCCGCCGGCCTGAACGCGCTGGCCTTTCACCTGCGCCACGGCCTGCACAAGCTTGACCGGATCGCCCGCGCACAGGCCGTGTTGTCACTGGGGCTGTGGCTGGCTGTCATCATCTGCGGTCGCTGGATCGCCTACGCCTGAAGGAGCTCGTTCATGATCGATCGTCGCGTGTTTGTCATTCACGGCCTGGCCCTGGCTGCCATGCCGGCCTGGGCCCACCATGGCTGGAGCAGTTTCGACCAGACCCGGCCGCTGTACCTGGAAGGCAAGGCGGCCAAGGTCGCCTGGCGCAACCCGCATGCCGAGATGGAACTCGACTTGGCGGCTGATCTGAAGCTGCCTGCCGACCTGGCCACGCGGGTGCTGCCCGCGCAGACGGCGGCGGTGGACGCGCAGGCGGTGCTCAAGGCCGCGTCGCTGCCCGCGCGCAAGGACCGCCGCTGGCAGGTCGAGCTGGCGCCGCTGACCCGCATGGAGGCGTGGAAGGTGCCGGAGATCAAGGCCGGCGACAGCGTGGCCCTGCTGGGCTTCACCTTCACCGGCGAGAAGGGCGACCCGGTGCTGCGCGCCGAGTATCTGTTCCTCGCCGGCAAGACCTACGGCCTGCGCTCAGCGCCGGTCTGACGCGGTTGCCCAGGCTCGTCAGCCGCGCAGTGCCTGCGCGGCCGCCGCCACGGTGGCCGCGATGTCGTCGGCGCTGTGTGCCGAGCTGACAAAGCCCGCCTCGTACAGCGCCGGGGCCAGGTACACGCCCTGGTCCAGCACGGCGTGAAGTGTAGTAAGAGTGTTACGCCTTTGGCCGGAGCCCGTTATAGGTAGAGCGTTACAGGATTACTACGCGTTTTTGAGTAGTAATCTTGCAACTCGTCAGTCATTAGTAGTAATGTTGCAACTCCACGTGTTTCGACCTCCATTTCGAAGCGATGTCCCCCAGCGCTGAACCTGAACCGGGTGGTGCCACCTATGACCGCCCGATGCCGTTCGTTCGGCGAGCCTCGGATCGCCGCATCGAGGTCTTCAGCCCGAAGCTTGGCCGTCGATTGAGCTTGTCCAGCTACGCCGCATGGCAGCTCTGGCTTGCGCTTGAGGCCAACCCTGACGTGAGCACTTATTGCGAGCGCCCAACCTTCATCGCTGGCAGTCCGCGGCGCGTCATTGACTTCTGGGTTCGCTTCAAGCGCGATCAGGAGGCTGAGTTCTGGCTGCTCGACGACGCCGATGATGTCGATGAATCTGCTGACAGCGGTCCATCCGCCGAAGGGGCTGAGTCGCCAAGCGGCCCCGCCGTCCCGGCGCATGTTCACGGCACGCCCTTGCGCCTGATTCCTCGGCGCAATCTCTTGACTTGGAGCACACCCGTGGCCAACTGGGCGCAGATGCTCCCGCATCTGGTCACCTGGCGCCGATTCTCTGATCCTGTGCTCGCACAGGCCATCGCCGTCCATCTTGGGCAGTCGCATACGCTCGACGATGTCTTGGGGCACTTCACCGAGCACGACGCCGCAATGACGGAAGCAGCGCTCTACAGCCTTGTGGCCGCTGGCCGCGTCTTGAGCCCAGACTTGTCCAGCTTGCCCTTGAACGGCGCAACGCGTTTTCGGCGGGCCTGAGCGCGCACCATCTTCACACTGCGCGATGAACGATGTCTACCCGTAAGACCACCGTGCGCCACGCGCTGCGCCTGCTGGATTGGCCCAACGTCGACCCTCGGGCCCTGCCCAGTGCCCAGGCCGATGTCTACCGCGTGCGTGCGGCCGCTGTCAGCGCGTACTCGCAAGGCCATTCCCTCGCGCGCATCGAAGCTGACACTGGCGTTCACCGTGTCACGCTGTTGCGGCTGATTGCCCGGGCACTTCGCCCGCATCCCGATGCTCGGCTCTGGGGCTACCGAGCGTTGGTGCCCTTTGCGCATGTTCAGCCCTATGAGCGGGCGGCAGCACCCAAGGTGCTCGTTCACGGCAAAGCCGGCAACGCCGGGGCATTTGCTCAGCTGCTGTTGCGCCATCCTGGCTTAGCCAAGCAGCTACGCAGCGAGGTCACCTCCGGCAAGGTCAGGCTCGAGCCCGGCGGTCTGCGCGGGCGGCTGAGCGGCCTCAAGACCGCCATTGGCCGTTTTCACCAGACCTGCCGAGAGCTCGGTCTGGGCGCAGGTGACTACCCGCTGAACCAGCAAGACAGGGCGGTGCGCTCGCTGGCCCGAACTCTGCGGGCGTGGATCGACGACAACTATGCGCTTGCTGCCCATGCGTCAGGCACCCGCATCAAGCCCGCCTCCGCGCTGCGCCAATCCACCCGGGCCGTGCTCGACGCCTTCGATACGGTGGAATTCGATGCCCACAAGTTGGACCTGCGCCTGAAGGTCATCCTCGAGCGTGATCCGCTGGGCGGCGAGCACAGCGTCGAGATCGAGCGCGTGTGGTTGCTGGCCGTGATCGATGTGGCCACGCGGTGCGTGTTGGGCTGGTCGCTGGGCCTGGGCCGTGAATGCAATCGCTTCGATGCGATCGAGACCATGAAGCGTGCCGTCGCGCCTGCTGCGAAGCCTGAGCTCAGCCTGCCGGGCTTGCGCTTGATAGCCAGCGGTGGCTTTGTCTCCCAGGCCCTGCCGCAGACGCAGTTTGCCTGCTGGCGTCAGATTCGCCTGGACAACGCCCGTGCCCACCTGGCCACGACCAGCTTGGACGTCTTGTGCGACACGCTGGGTTGCACGGCTGACTTCGGACCCGCCTACGAGCCCGACGACCGGCCTTTCATCGAACGATTTTTCGGCACCCTGTGCAGCACGCTGTCGCACCGACTTCCCGGCGCGTTGCCCGCGCGCAAGCATCAAGCCCAAGAGAAGGCCATCGCGCGGCGCTCGCGGCGCCAGCGCAAGGACGCATCGCTACAGATGATCGTCACGTCCGAAGAGCTGAAGGAGTTGCTGGAGCACACGATCTGGAACTATCACGGCACACCCCATGCGGGTCTGGGTGGGCTCACGCCGCTGGAGATGATGCGCCGCCATGTCTTGGGCATCGGCCGCTCAGCCGTGCGGCTTCGCATCCTGCCTGCGCTGCTGCGCGAGCAGCCTCAGTTGCTTCACGATCCCGTGTCCTGCCAGGTTCGCGGGCAGCTTGCGCGCGGCGAGCGTCCGTACATCACGTACATGCACGTGCGCTACACGAGTGTTCAGCTGTCTGGCCGCCCGGGCCTGGTCGGGCAAACGCTGAACGTGCACGCCGATCCCCAGGATCTTCGCCAGCTCGTCGTCATCACGACAGCGGGCGAGATCCTGGAGCCATTGCTGGCCAGCGGACCCTGGCGCGAGCACGCGCACTCGCTGTGGCTGCGCCGGGCGTTCTTCAAGGCCAAGCGGCTGCGTCAACTGGACTTCGCCGCTGGTGACGATCCCATTGAGGCGTTCCTGGCACACCGGCGCAAAGAAGCGCGTCGGAGCAAGCGCGCGGCCAGCGACGTCGCACGCGTGCAGCATGAACGCGCAGCAAAGCGGCCGACGAGCACGGATCCCGCGGCAACGCATCAGTCGGCAGACAAGGGGCGCGCACTGGCTGAACCCAGCTCCTCGCTGCCGGGGCTTGTCAGCGGCCCGATCAAGGCGGCGTCGCTGCGCATCGACCCTGGTTATTCACGGCAGCTGCAGCGACCGGTCTTGCGCCCTGTGTCGCACGACCGGAGCCTCATCAACGGGTGACGGCCGGGCCCGCCTACCTCCGGCCGGTTTTGGCGGCCGAGGCTCAAGCGCGGGCACGCCCCATTTGGAGTCGCGATGTCCGAGCCTTCCCCCACCACGGCAACCCAACAACCCCCGGCCACGCCTTCGATGCGGCGGCGCAAGCCTCTGGGCCTGCGCGCCGCGCCACCCTTGCCATCCCCATCACCGGCACCAGCGACGCTCGCCTTGCACCCCTTGGTGAGACGGCACTACCGCGTGGCCACCGCGGCAATCGAGGAGCTTGTGGACCTGGTTGAACACTGCGTGCGCCTGCTCATCCCCGGCGCCCTGGTGCACGCGCGACCGCGCATGGGCAAGACGCACGCGATTGACTACGTCGCGCTGCATCTGAACCGCCACCGCCCTTCCGTGCTGGTACTGCGCATGTCGTGCGAGCACCACCGCACCCAATTCGAGGGCCCGTTCTTCAGCGCGCTGCTGTCGGCAGCCGGCGTGCGCGACACCCAGCCGGCCAGCGTCTGTCAGAAGCGATTCGCGCTGGCTCGGCGGCTCAGTGAACAAACCCAGCTGCGCGCGGGTCACATCGTGGTGCTGTTCTGCGATGAGTCGCAACGCCTGTCCAAGCATGCGCTGGAGTGGCTGCGCGATGTACACGACCAGCTGGCGCAGCAGGGCGTGCGGCTGATCACGTTCCTCGTTGGCCAACCCCAGCTCATGGAACACAGGGCGCAGTACCAGCTCGCCGGCGACGAACAGATCGTGGCGCGATTCATGATCGAGCAGCTGAATTTTCGGGGCATCGTGACTGCGCAGGACGCCGCCACGTGCCTGGCCAGCTACGACCGGACGCTGTACCCCGAGGTTTCCGGGCCGGCGTTCACGCAGTTCTTCTGTCCGCTGGCGTGGGCCGCTGGCTTGCGGCTTGAACACTCAGCGGCCGATCTCTGGAACGCGTTTGTGCAGGCGCATGCTGCCGCGCAGCTGCCTGGCGCCATCGAAATCCAGATGGACTACTTCACCCGCGCGGTCGAGGCGATTCTCACCACCGCGCCCGACTGGGACAGCATTGGGTTGAAGCTCGGGCCTGCGCACTGGGAGCGCGCCGTGCGCGAGTCGGGCTATGTGGCTGCGCAGCAGACTGTTCGAGCAGCCACCTGAGCCGCGGCACCATGCCGCTGCCCATCCTCATTCCGGCGCCTCATGAGCTGCACCTGCTCGGACGCTACGTCAGCTTTGCGCCGGCACAGCGGCGCTTTGCCTGGCGACCCAGCACGCGGTTGCAAGAAGCGCCCCACTGCAGCCGACCACCGCGGCAAGGTCGCTTTGCAGAACCAACATCGCGAGCGATCCGCGCTGCCCTGCTCGCGCGCTGGCAACGACGCAGTGCTGCATGGGCGCGGCCTCCTCCCGTCGAACCGATCCAGTGGCGCTCCAGGACAGGGAGCGATATCCGCACTTTGCTGAGCGACGCTGAATCGTTGCTGAAATGCTTGCAGCGACGACGATGCAGCGCCATGAACATTCGGCCGCGCATGTTGACGGCACTGGCACGTGGCTTCGATGCGCAGCGGTGGCGGCTGATGGTCGCAGCCGATCAGAGGGAAACACTGGCAGCCCTGTTGTGCGCCATGTACTGGCGCGGCTGTCGCCACCCGCTGGCGCTGGGCACGGCCCAGCTGCATCCACCGACCGCACTCGTGCGCTGGCTGTCGCGTTTCACGGTGCAGCAGCAGGTCGACCACGGCCGGCAGATCCTGGATGCACTCGTCGCCGAGGAGGCGCGGGTGCACGATTTCGCCTTGCATCTTGTGCACCGCATGCTGCCGCAACGAGGCGCGCAATCGCGTTGGGTCGCGCTCTTGCCTGATCTGCTGAGATGTATAGAGCCGCAGTGACGTTCAGCAGTAACACGTTTACTACTGTTTGCCTACGACAGGTGGGTGTCAGAGGCCCTTCTCAGACATCCTTCGAAAGGCCGATTTGGGCGGCAGTCATAGTTTTACTACTTGTTTGAAACAACATTACTACACTTCACGGAAGAATCGAGCTGCTGCGCGCCACCCTGCCGCGCGGGGTGGCGCTTGAGGCGCGTGTTTGCGCTGCCGCGCTGAGCGCACAGGTCGACGCCACCCAACTGAACCAGGTGCTGTTGAACCTGGGAACCAACGCCTGGCACGCGCTGCAGGGTGCGCCGGGGCGCGTCGAGATCGGCCTCGAAGAGTTGCCGGCCCGAGCTGAAGGCGGCAGCGCGGGTGGCGGCGAAGGCGGCGCCGTGCATGACGGCCAGCCCGCCACCGCCTGCGCCCACCTCTGGGTGCGCGACGAAGGCTGCGGCATGGACCCAGCCACCCGGGCGCGCATCTTCGAGCCCTTCTTCACCACCAAGGCGGTCGGCCGCGGCACCGGCCTCGGTCTGGCGATGGTGCAACGCATCGTGCAGGCCCATGGCGGCACGATCGGCGTCGACTCCGCACCCGGCCAGGGCGGCTGCTTCCACGTCTACCTGCCGCTGACGCAGATGCCCGACCTGGCGCTGCAGGGCGACGACGCGGGCGACAGCCGCGCGGCCGATCTGGCGAGTGCCTGCGGCCAGCAGGTGATGTACAACGACGACGATGAATTCATGACACTGCTGGTGGCCGAACTGCTGCCGCGCGCGGGCTTGCGCGCGACGTGTTTCGAAACCGCCGAGCAGGCGCTGGCGGCCCTGCGGGCTGCGCCCTACCGTTTCGAACTGGTGATCACCGACTTCAACATGCCGTGCCAATCGGGGCTCGACGTGGCGAAGGCCATCGCGTTGATGCGGCCCGACCTGCCTGTGATCATCACCTCTGGGGAGATCACCGACGAGCTCGTGGAGGGCGCCGGCCAGGCCGGGGTGCGCGGCCTCGTCAACAAGGAGGGCACCTTCGAAGACCTGGCTGCCGAGGCGCTGCGTGTGCTGGCCAGGGTTTGACGCCAAGGGCGACGGCGGCTTGAACAGACTTGCCGTTGCACTGGCGCTGGGGTGCGGGCCCTTCGTGGCCTGGCGACAGGCTCGACCAAAGCTACTCGGAAGTGCAATCGCTTCTGATACTTCAGAGTAGACTTCATAGTCATGAAATTGACCGACTTGCTCAAGCAGCCCGAGGGCAAGACGCTCGAATTCAAGCGTGATCTCTCCTCCGTGGCGGGCGTGCTCCGCACGGTCGTCGCCTTTGCCAACTCGGCCGGCGGCACGATCTTGATCGGCGTCGAGGACGGTACCCGCCGGGTGCGCGGAGTCTCTGATCCCCTCGCACTGGAGGAGCGCCTCGCGAATGTTCTGAGCGATGGCATTGCGCCACACCTGATGCCCGACATCGAAGTCCTGCCCTGGCGCCGTACGAACGTGCTGGCCGTGCAGGTTTATCCAAGCCCCGCCCGCCCTCACTACCTCAAGGCGGCGGGCATGGCCACCGGGGTCTATGTTCGCGTTGGCTCCACCAACCGGCGCGCGGATGAAGAGTTGGCTGCTGAATTGCGACGTGCGGGCCTGGGTAAATCCTTCGACGAGCAGGCCCTGCCGGCACTCGACTCTGAAGCCGTGGACTTCAGAGCTGCTTCAGAGTGCTTTGCGTCGGTGCGCAAGCTCAAGCGCAGCGACATGGAGACACTGCGGTTGCTGGTGCCGCACCAGGGACGCAAGGTGCCGTCCGTCGGCGGCATTCTGCTGTTCGGCCGCGAGCGTGAGCTTCACTTCCCCGAAGCCTGGATTCAGGCGGGGCGGTTTAGAGGCACCGACAAGACAAGCATTGCCGATTCCGCGGCGCTGCACGGCCCATTGCCCAAAATCATCGAGGCGGCCATCGAATTTGTTGGCAAGCATGGCCTGCATGGCTTCGACATCGGCGCCGTGCGCCGGACCGACACCTGGAGCCTGCCGCCGGTGGCGCTGCGCGAGGCCGTCATCAATGCCGTGGTGCATGCGGATTACGCCCAGCGCGGCGCGCCGATCCGGATGGCCATCTTCGATGACCGCGTAGAGATCGAGAGCCCTGGCCTGCTGCCATCCGGGCTGACGGTGGAAGACTTGAGACGCGGTGTGTCGAAGCTGCGCAACCGCGTCATCGGTCGAGTGTTCCAGGAACTCGGGTTGGTCGAGCAATGGGGCAGCGGCATCCAGCGCATGAGTGCGGCCTGCCGTGACGCTGGCCTACCGCCCCCAACGCTGGAAGAGATCGGCACGCACTTTCGAGTCACGCTCTATACAGCGCGTGGCCCGGCGCCGAAACTGAACGACATCGACCAGGCGATTCTCGACCTGCTGTCGGACGGCGATGGACGCTCGACCAACGAGCTTGCCGCCCATATCCAGCGTACCCCGAGAGCAGCGCGCACGCGCCTGGCGAGCCTGGTGGAGCGTGGCCTCGTTCGCGAAATCGGCTCCAGCCCGCAAGACCCGAAACGGCGTTACTTCAAGGCGACGAAAGACTGACGTGGCTCGTCCGATGCAGCCCCGGGTCACGCCATCGTGCCGCACTGATTGTTCAGACGCGTCCCGGGTCGGTGTCAATGAGGCCCGCAGCAGGCCACCGTGACTGCGCACCCATATCGTAGGCAAATCCGGCCCTGTTCGGCGCTTCATGCCCTGCGACCGGCTTCCACACTCGGGGAGGCTGCAAACCCTGCCGGAGCGCATCTGCGCGCCAAGGCTCAGGGGCCGGGCAGCGCCGTTGCCGTGATCGGGCATCGGATTCACATCAACACGCGACATGAAACCCAACTTCAATCCGATCCGCCTGTTCGCCGAGCTCATCGCCATCGTGGCGCTGTGCCAGGCCGTCACCACGTTCGCCCTGCCCCTGCTGGGCCTGGGCGACGCCGGCTCGCGCAGCCCGCTGCTGGGTGCCGCGCTGCTGGCGCTGCTGGCCGGCCCCGGCGTGTATTGGCGCTGCATGGCCGCCGCCCGGCGAGCGCCGCCTGCTGCGGCGCGCCAGGCCGCCTACCGCAGCGGTGGCGGTGGTGGTGGTGGTGGTGGGCGCTCGGCGGTGGCCATGACGGCCGCCGCGC
>ENA-ORBV01017208-ORBV01017208.1-microbial-mat-metagenome-genome-assembly--contig:-NODE-17208-length-10372-cov-6.455075_pt1 | contig 10372 bp, 11 predicted proteins | sample MGYA00237777_ERZ505514 | MGnify/ENA primary metagenome ERZ505514 (study PRJEB26160, sample SAMN06269048) | microbial mat metagenome | isolation source: Oligotrophic lake microbial mat | place...
CCGGTACGTCGTACCTGCCAGTTAGTACGTACTAGTACTACTAGCTAGTAGCATCGTTCGCAATTTTTGGCAATTAAATTTGGTTAGGATGGTTCCGCGCCATAACCAGTGGCTACGTACTTGTCCCGGTACTACCCGGTGTACTAGGAAGTGGATCGCGCTTATTACAAGCTACATCATGAATAATGACCTCACACACTTTAAACGCTTTGTGTAAATAGACATTGGTGTCATGTCTCGGTCATTGAAGTGGTCTTCCCCGATCTGACGTGATCTTCATTATTAGAGAGTTACTCACGAGACGACATACAAGCCTTTAATCGGTTGATTATATATCGGTTCCCTTATTGATTCACGAGTTTACTTTTAATGACTTTTCTTGCTTATGAATCGTGTCCCATTAGGCGTTAGGCTAACCGTTCAAGGCACAACTGGTCCCGGCGGATTATGACCGGTTTTGCCCGGGACTAGCCTTCGCCTAAAATACACTACCATTTGATTCTCAACAGTGATTAAGTCACCATTCATGACTCGGGTGAAGATAGGGATGAGGTTTAATAATGCTTCTTTGGAAACTGAAAACTTCACTCAGCTCAGCTGCCTCGTTTGGTCTTGCTTGATGATGAAGGCACAACAACACAACACCAGCAACAATAACAATAACAGCCCGGTGTTGATGGACCTCACGAATTGCAAGCGGCAGCCAATATCCATGAATACAGTATGATTTACTAGCTGCGTAGCTTGTGAAGTCTAATGGTAGCAGAGTAAAGCAGTTTTGTTACTTCTTTGTCTGGTCAACAAACCAACCGTCACAGACGCATTTCCCATCATAACGGATGGATATGGCGCTTCGTCGATGCTCTTTACTGCATTACTCCTCGTCACAATTCTCGTGATTTCCTCGCCACAAGGGCTTGCATTCTCAGTGGAAAGAGGTCCACGCCATAGATGTGAAACATTTCTCAAGGATGCTGGCACCTGCAGCGATCCATCTTCGACAGCCAAAGTTTTCAAGGCAAAACAATCCGTCGATTTTGAAACGAAAAACTTTGGAGATGGATCATTGTTTCATAGAAAGGCAGGTCTCACACGAAGAAGTTTAATGATTGAAATTATCGTTTCCTTCTGCTCTATCAATGCTGCAACAACTGCGAACGCTGAAGCCACTACTGCTTCTTTCGCAACGACACCGATCGGCGAGACAACAATCATTAGTGATGAAGTTGTCTCTACTCTTACGTACCAAAAACGTTTGGGGGAGGGAGCTTACAAGAAAGTGTATCTGGTAGCATCCCCGCAAGGCCAAAGATGGGCGCTAGCTGTGGAAAAAGTCCGCTCCAAAAGGGATGTCAAAAATGGACTACGAGGAATTCGCATGGCCGAGGAGCTTCAACATCGCTTGGTCAAGACGGGTGGTAGTGAATGCCAACAAGACGGCTTTGAGCGAGTGGAAGGATGGTGGTTTCAATCGACAGCCTTGCCCGAATTTCAGTCCAATGGAAAGGTCTTTCCAAGCACGACCGCCAAAGATCGTACCCAAGATGCGCCTCGTAAATTTTTGGGTCGTACCAAATGGTTGGTGGCCCTCAAACCAGTCTACGATATGGATCTGAGAAAGTTTTCCGAAAGGTCCCCCACCCTATATCCAATTATTGCAACCTCATCACCAACTGCTCCCAACAAAACCAGCCCTCGAATAATTGCGGGGATTGACTTGAATGATGTAGACACCAGTGCGCTCCGACTGACCTACGAGTTGTGCGATGTTGGACGTCTGATGCATTCCTACGGCTTGGTCCATCGTGATATCAAACCCAAAAACATTATGCTTCACAAGGGAGGCCGACCTGTCATTATTGACTTTGGCTTTGCTGCCTTTGTCAGCAAACCTGGACGATATGGTCGACTCTGTATTGAGGAAACAGCCGGCAAGATCAAGGGTGAGACGGGGTACATTCGTTCCGATGACGCCGCTCTTTTTCAAGGGTGCACCGAAGGAGATACCTATGCCATGGGCAAGACAATCTATGAGGTCATCTTTGGCGGGGGCGACACAAAGACAAAATCGTCATCGTCTTCGTCATCTTCTGCATCGTCTTCATCATCGTCGTCCAGTACTAGTAGTAGTTCGTCGTCTTCCTCTTCCAAGATGACATTGGAGAAAATCAAGGCCGAAGAGACAAAATTCCGAAACCTATTGGAAAGCGACCGGGCTGGCACCAAGAGTCGTTTTCTCTTGACGAGCAGTGGTCGTGATACCCTTATGCACACCATTCGAGGTCTTTGTCAAAAGCAAAAACCCCTTTCCTTTGGCGAAGCAGCAAAGGAATTGCAGAAGAAACTGTTGGACATGGATACTTCCGTCGTGTGCGCTCAGGTGTGAACTACGAAACACGCTACATGAAAATACATTTTTTTCTTTGCCGTCCATACAGCAAAATTCTACTACCTTGTGCGGTGCTATTCAAAAAGACAAACAAATTATCTGCACACGACAAATTGACGCTAATGGGGAGCTACATGGCAGCAATTAAGATGACTATCAGATGGTTGATTCATTGCGTTTTACCACTTGGCAGTTTTCTTTTTAAAAGACTGTAAAAAAGAATTGGCGCAGTCGAACTTTCTCGGCTAGCAATGTCAACACCATGCCAGCACCATGCCAGCACCAGCTAGCATGACGATTAGTAGCCACCATGCACGTGCTGCCTCTGGTTTGAGGTTACTGGCAATCTCTTTTTTCCAGCGGTTCATACTTTTGCCAGCAAGCATTTGCAAAGCAATGACAGTTCGCTCCTCCTCTAGTACCAACATTATAGTACTTTTAGGTCTGCAAGTTTTCAAAACAAAATTTTACAAAACTTGACAAAACTTGACAAAACTTGACACCTGCAAGTTTTCAAAAACAAAATTTTACAAAACTTTACAAAATTTTACACCTGCAAGTTTTCAAAACAAAATTTTACAAAACTTTACAACCTGTAAGTTTTCAAAACTTTTTAAAACTTGTTTACTTTGCTGAAACACGACTAACGAGCAGGAAACTCTGCGTACAACAATCGCATGCGTACATGTACAACAATCAATCGTGACCATGACATAACCCCAACAAAACCTGTCGCATCGAGAAAAAGGATTGCGTTGTATGAAACTAATCAATGTATCATTGTAATTATTTGCGCTTCGACTGTTGAGTTGAATCTAGCCAAAGAAAATCAGGCCGAGGGTTACTGTATTTGTGCGACTATGCTTCTTGGCGCAAATACGGCTGTGACTGGTCCTCTTCCATTTCGCCATCAATGCGGCTACCTTCGCACATAGAAAGCTATGCTCTTGTAAAGCACCAGCAGCAGTAGGAAGCGTCTGAGGCACCCACGGCGGCATACTGTGTCAATTTGGAATGTCGAAAAGGTCGTGGTGATCAACTCCGCCAGCGTGCCTGGCATCTCCAAAAAGACGCCCAAGAGAGCCCACGAGAGCACGAGAGCACGAGCGGAATGACGAAATCAATCGACCACCACGCCAAAGAGGCACCGGCCAAGAATGGTCGAGTTGTTCGTGTCGCCGCATCGCAAAATCTTGATGAGAAGTAGGGACTCACTCGGCTGTGAGCATGGCGTAGTACTATTATTTTACCACACGAATATTTTGTCCTTGGATGACTTGTAAGAGTGCCATTTCTTCTCGTCGCTCTTCAACGGTCAAATCTTTCCAATCTCGACCCGCATTACTTCCACTGTCGTCGCTGTCTAGTGTTTTACGTTTCAATTGTTCATCTTGCAGCAATTGATTCAGATCTTCTTTACTGAGGGGTCGCCCCAACCCTCGGTTGACATTCACAGCGGCGCCGCCGCCATAACTTGACGACGACGACGATAACATGTCGTCTAGCAAGGTAGTATCCAATCCCATGAATTGTGCAATGGCAAACCATGCTCCCAATATGATACTGATAGCAATCGCGGCCAAACCAGATGCAATCAGTGCATCATTTTGTGTATTGTCGTCTCTGGATCTCTCCGTTCGTGGTGTGGTACTGACCGCACTATCCCTTTCCATAGAAAGATCCTTTGCGTATTGAATGGCATCCACACCGGGCAATTGTTGTTCATACGGCAAAGCCTTGTACCCAATTTCTTCCAATAATGCGGGTGTTGGTTTTGCTAGCTGCTGTTCGTTTTGCCCAAGTGGATATGCCAATGCAATCAATTCGGTTGCCTTTTGTTGTTTGGCACGTTCCTCAAGTTGGATCAATATTTGTTTTAAAATATCTCGAGATGTATGGCTGCCGCTCATTTTCACACAGCAACGACGAATGGCGGCCGTCAATTGTTGTGGAGAGGATAAGGAAGCACCCGATTTTTGATATTGGATTTGGGTCCCCACAATCAATCCGGCGGTTCCTACCACCAAACCATTGTGCTCCACTACCAGAAAACAACCACCATCATCTGGATCGTACGACTCTTCCAGGAGTGTTTCAGTTCGACAATCCATGTCCAAGGACCCTTCGGGATCAAATACTGTCAAGGATTGTTCTTGTTGTAAAAAAATGTAAATGGCAGGTCCATCCCCTGATGTCCATTCTCGAATATTGACTTCTTCACTGTCACCACTTGATAATGGCAATGCCTGCAATGTAATACTATCAAAATCGCTGATTGGTGCAAATGATGAAAATGGACGAGTGTGTATCTTTGTGGTTGCCACCAGGCGCTGTCTTTTACATTGCCCTGGCTGTAAGCGTAACCGATTTTGAAAGGATACCGTCGCAGCCGCCAAAGTGCCAAACGAGTGAACGACCTTCACCTGCTTTGTCCACGAAACAGCCAGAAAAATGCCCGCCAACCAAGAGCAGCAGTAGTTCATTCTTCTTTTTATCTTAGTTCCCATTGTTGTTGTTGACCTTGGTCTATCTATCTAGCTAGCTCGACTATAATAGACGTAGTACTACCGAAGTCGAAACTGAAGTGTGACAATAATGTTATTGAGTCAGTCAGCCGCATCGACTTTCTGATGCCGATACAATGAATGCATGATCTTTCATGAATCTTAAAAGCAAAGGCCTTTTTTTCGAGCTAATGTGCGTACATAAGTTGCATGAATCGTGAACGGCTACTTTTTTCACGGAAGGCATACAACGACAAAAAGGAGGTAGAAAGGACACCACGATGACCAACAGGCCCGTACAAGTACAGCAGTAGCACTTTTACTACCGTACTAAGTACGACGTATACCGTAGCTCTAGCTAGCTATAGTTAGTACTACACTGTAGTATTTTCGACCTCATCATTGATTCTATCTTTGTTGTTTTTGTTGCCGATCCCGAAGCCCGTCGCATCTTCCATGCATCTCATTTATTATTGTGCATTGAAAGTGCAACAAGAATCATTACTACTACTCCGAGTAGCTCTCGAAGTACCCGGAACTCTGCGCAACTAAACCTGGAATGCCATCAAAGCATAAAATCAATTGGACCTGTTGTATAGTAGTCATAGATTCTCTCTTTTTGAATTATCCATAGACAAGAACAACAATCCACAATACAATCAATATCATCAACATGTACGGGAGCATTCGAGAAGACACAACGACGACAACTACAAATACAATGAATAGTCAAAGTGACTATCATCGTCACACCGACAACACCCATGGCACCAATGGCGTCGTCAAACCAACCGCAGCCGTAGCAGCCGCGGTTGCGGCGGCCATTTCGCTTCAAAATTCAGGTGCCAATGGCAATGCCACTAATAAACTAGAGCCCTTGACGCAAGAAGCCATTTCCATTCGGATTCGACAAGAAGGCCCTTGTCCACATGGACATCATGATCCCTTTCCGGAAGGACGCGCCACCATTTTTAGTTGTGTCATTAATTTGGCCAATACCATTGTGGGAGCGGGAATGTTGGGTACGTATTATCATCATTATTATGAGAGGCAGCAGTGCCGAATGTGAAAAACGAGTGAGGCTTTCCATTATGGTTTTGGTTTTGCTCACACACTCTTCACTGTCTTAACGTTCATGTTCCTGCAGGCCTTCCTGGTGCCTTTGGTGGAACTGGGTATATCGGAGGATGCATTTTGATTTTTGTGGGGGCCATGTTTTCGGCGCATGGCTTGTCCTTGCTCAGTCGGGCCGCACAACAGGCTGGATTGCCGTCTTCCTTTTATAGCGTGGCACGAGCGGCAGTCCCACAATACACCATTTTAATTGATTTGGCCGTGGCCCTCAAATGTTTTGGGGTCGCGACCGGCTATTTGATTACGGTAGGCGATTGCATGGTCGATGCCTTGGATCATATCCTACTATCCGATGACAGCGACGAGGAACCATCCTGGTGGATTTCTCTGGTCTTGTCCCGACGATTTTGGGTCGTGGGAGCTACCATTGGAGTCTTGCCGGTATCCTTTTTTCGAACCTTGGATGAACTCAAAAAGGCCAGTGCCTTGGCTTTGATTTTTGTCTTTTTCTTGGCCTTTGGAATTATTGCCTATGCCAATGGATTGGCCGATCCTTGTTTCGGCAATGATGATTATAATCTGGATGACATGAATGACGACGTGGGAACCTGTGTAGGAGAAATTGAGAAATTCACGGATGTACCAAGAACCATATCGAAGCTTCCTATTTTTGTCTTCGCCTTTACTTGTCACCAAAACATTTTCCCCATTGTCAATGAATTGCAACAACGAACACAACAACGACTCAATCTGGTCATTGTCGTTGCCATTGGCTTTGCCCTTATCTTATTTACCACGGTGGCATTGGAAGGCTACAAGACGTTCGGAAACAATGTCCGTGGAGATATCTTACTCAATTATCCCGAAACGGGCAATGTAACTGTCTTGAGAATATGCATTGCTTTCATGTTAGCCTTGCATTATCCACTCCAATTGGATCCATCGCGAAGATGTATCACCAGCTTGATCAAAGTCGTACAACAATGGCGACAAGGACAATTGTACAAGGTCTTTCATAATGGTTACGACAACGAAGAATCGTCAGGACTCGAGGACATTATGGAAGATGAAGCCAGTGTTTTTTCGGGCATGAATAGTACCAATCACTCTACGCGCACCAACAGTGTGAGGGGTAGTTTCCGGGACAGCGTTGCCAATCTTGCTGCGGAACAAGAAGGAAAGGAACATCTCTTTATCAATGAAACGACCTTTTATAGCATCACTATTGCTTTCTTGTTCTTGTCCTTTTCAGTGGCCATGATGGTGGATGACCTGGTACGTTACGTTCGTTTGTTTAGCAGTAGTTGCGAATCATGGATGGCTGCAAGTGTGGCAACAATCCTTGCTCATCAAAAGTATTATCTTTTCCTTTTTTGAAACGCAAACCTGATTCTTGAAGGGTGTCGTCTTGGCTCTGGTGGGTGCGACAGGATCAACGTTGGTCAGCTATATATTGCCAGGGCTGATCTACGTCAAGATCCACCCTACCATGGACGCGTCCAAAATCTGCGCCTACGTACAGCTCATTATGGGTTGCTTGATTATGCCGGTTGCTTTGTATTTTGTGCTCAAGGGGGGCATTAAGCACTAAAAGAAGAAACAAAAGGTGTATCCTACACCACAGTGAATACCTAACAATAAAATAGACTTGCATATTTTCCGTAGCTGTGAAGCGCTTTGGATGCCTCTACGAAAAATCAAAGTACCGTACTTTTAAGTGCAAAATACATAGATTCCTACAAGGCATTATGCTTCTTTCATAAAAAAAACTGACTGGTATCAAAAGAACCTTTACACACATTACATCAGAGTACCGATACCACACTTAAAAAAGTCGTTCCCTTTTTCATGCATCATGATCTGGCTGTTGTTGTTGATTTTCTCCCATTTCCAAACCTTTGATCAGCAAATCCATTTCTCCTTGTTCAAACTTGGGCAGCCCATCGCTTCCTGTGGAGTTCAACAGGCTATTCCGAGCTTGCCGCACTTCTCCCTCATTATCAAACAATCGGTCTGGTTGTTGTTGATGGTGCTGATGCCCCCCATCCATAAAACCAGTTCCGTAGTTTTGATAGTCTTGATTATTATTCTGCTGGAACTGATTATTGTAGTGATTTATGGGAAAGGAGGATTGTTGTGGATACCCTCCCATGGCCGGGTACATTTCTTCCGGAACGGCCGGCATGCCACCACCATGTTGATGGAATTGATTGGGATTCATCCCCATTGGGCCCATAGGTGCGATAATATTGGTGGGAATATGGAGCTCTGAACCAAGCATTGCATTTCCTGGGTGATGCACAAATCGATTATCGGAACTCCCCACAGGACTCAAGTTCGGATTGTTGAGATTAATATTCGCCATGGTTCTCGCTGCGTTCATGGTATTCATACTCATCGAACTGGACGTGGACATGGCACTTATGCTACCTTGTCGTTGCGCCAAACCAGGGGGCGGATTATAGCTCGATATGGACATGGCACTTATGCTACCCTGTCGTTGCGCCGAACCAGGTGGCGGGTTATAACTCTGGCTCTGGTGGGTTACGCTACTCGCTACGGAAGCACCGCTGCTGGTCTGGCGATAATGCGAAGTAAGCACACTCGGCCGGTCCAGCCCGCCGCTGCCCGAAATAGTTGTGGGAATGGGTGGCGTAATGTTGTGCGATGTCGACATCGCCGTTCTGGATGTCATGACCGACGCATTGCTGCTGGCGCCGGCGCTGCCATCTTGAAAAGCGGCAGCCTTGTCTGCTGTCAAACCGCGAATGCGGCTGTTTAGACCCTGCCGCTGCTTTCTTTTCTGAAGGCTTTTAACAGCAGCGTTCCTCAAGTGCTGCATATCCGGAGGCAAGGTTGGTAATGTACTAGGGAGAATCGAGGCATCGGGATCCGCAGTTGTTGCAATCTTTTGAATCGCATTCAACGACGCTCGACGCCCTTGTTGGATGTGCGAATCCGTTTCCTCTCCTTGGGTTGCCTCCTCTTCCCTTTGTGCCGCTTTGCCGCTCAACAGGTTCTTCAGTGCCATAATTGAATTGGCTTTGTCCAGCTTTACGTATTGATCGTCCTCGCCTTTCCTCCTCAAACTAGGGATTTGTGAGAGAATTCTTCCACCCCAGAAGTTTTCAATCGTCCCGAGCAAATCGTTCGCCATTTTGAGTTTTGTGTCTGGGTCAGCACTGGTGTATGCGGTCGTCTGAATATTGACCATGACTCGTAAACGGTTATTTCCATGCAGGTCAGTGCCTGGAACGAGAGCAGTTTTTGCCGTGTTCATTAATACATCCATTTTGAGAGTGTCTTTAATGATAGGTGGACGTTCAAATGTGGTGGCAAATCGCCTCTGCGATCTCCCAGTTCCCCCTACTTCCACCGATCGCGACCTTCCAAAGACTGGCCTAGGTCTGTTGTCCACTGCCGGGTCTGCTGATTTAGCTATACTGGAAGGTGAACTGGATCGGGAGGTGGAACGAGACTTGTCATCGTTGTCTGATGAATCTTCTGATTTGACAATACTGCCCTTGCGACTCGATTTCTTCTTGTCCACAGTGTTTGACTCAATTTCTTTGCCAGGGTCTCGCTCTTTAAAGTTGGGCAACATACTAGAAGAAACAGAACGGCGCAGCAAAGAACTGCGTCGCCTGCGTTTCTTTTCGGCATCATCTTCTTGTTTTTTCTGGAGCGCTTCCGCTGATTGTTGTCCTCCTCCTCTTGCCACGGTTGAACGACTTTGATTCTGTACGTTACCGAGAGCCTGGCGGACCAACAGACGGGCCTTTCCTGTCTCCACTACAGACCATTCGCCCTTCATGCGGCGCTCTAGAAACCTACCCTTGGGAACACATTGATCCTGCACGATGCCCATAATCTTCTCCACAATCGCCGCACTACTAACTTCGTCTCCCTTTTCCTGGGAGTCTGTAAAGGCATGGTTGTAAATGTTGCACAGCACCTCCAGCCGATTGTTTCCTACATGGTAACTATGAGCGGCCAAACTCAAGCCCACATCACTCTCGTTGCTGGTACGAGGATTGGAGATCTCGTCCGCCAACACATCGTAGTTGGAGATCGCAAGCTCCTCCGTAGAAGGCGGTGGCATGGCTGCGGTAAGGAAGGTTGCAAGTAACAACAAGCTACGTAGTTGCTATCTGTAGCTAGCTAGTAGTAGCTACAAGAAAATTCGATGAAGGAAGCCTTCTCGATCTGGTCACCTTTTTTTCTTCTGGAGAACTCCACCGGCCAGCAAACAACGAAGAAGCACGCAACTGTAGATAGGAGTCCTTCTAGTGGTAGTACTACAAGTAGCTAGCAGTAGTCTACTATGTATCTGATCTGTCTCTTATACACATCTCCGAGCCCACGAGACTAAGGCGAATCTCGTATGCCGTCTTCTGCTTGAAAA
>ENA-ORBV01017211-ORBV01017211.1-microbial-mat-metagenome-genome-assembly--contig:-NODE-17211-length-10370-cov-8.647722_pt1 | contig 10370 bp, 10 predicted proteins | sample MGYA00237777_ERZ505514 | MGnify/ENA primary metagenome ERZ505514 (study PRJEB26160, sample SAMN06269048) | microbial mat metagenome | isolation source: Oligotrophic lake microbial mat | place...
AGATGTGTATAAGAGACAGATCGATATCTATCGCGTGGTCGATTATGTCGTGGAGCGTCCCTTCTCCCAGCGCTTGATGGGCACCGGCAATCTTCGCTTGCGCACGATGGACAAATCCTCTCCCGAACTCAACATTTTCGGGATCAAGACGGATGTGCCTGCGCTCTACGAACGCCTGCGGCAAGCGACTGAGGTGGAGCGGGCTCGGCGCGGTGTGCGAATGGTGGACAATGAGTAGCTGTGAGGGCTGCTCGGGAAACGACGCTAAGACTCTCGGTAAAGGTGCATGCAACCCACCATTTTTCTTTTCGACATTGATGGCACGTTGATCTCGGCTGATGGCGCAGGTCGGCGCGCGTTGGAACGAGCGTTTCTTGTGGGGCACGGGCGAGCGGGTGCGCTTGAGTTTCGTTTCGACGGCATGACCGACCCCGGGATCATGGAGCAAGCCTTAACCACGATGGGCTTTGCAAGTTCGAGCATAGCCGAGGAATCGCAGCGATTGTTGGAGTTCTACTTGGAAGCTCTGGCGGAAGAAGTGGCGATCACCGAGCACTACCGGGTGCATCCGGGAGTCGAACAGATCCTGAGTGAGTTGGCTACACAGGAAGAAGTGGCGATTGGGCTTGGAACCGGCAACTTAGAGCGAGGTGCTCGGATCAAGCTGCGTCGTGGGGGCCTCGACAGGCACTTCGCGTTCGGCGGCTTTGGCTCGGATCACGGAGTGCGCTCTGAGCTCCTGCGGGTCGGTGCAGAACGGGGAGCCGCCTTGCTCAATCGCCCACGCGGCGCCTGTCGGGTTGTGGTGATTGGAGATACTCCCAAAGACATCGAAGCAGCCCATGCCATCGGCGCAGAGTGTCTGGCCGTCGCCACGGGACACTACGAAGAGTCCGAGCTTCAAAGCTTTTCTCCGGCTTTCGTCGCCAGCTCGCTCGCTCAGCCCAGCGCACGCAGCTGGCTGTTTGGAGAAAGCTTGGATCCCGTTATTTGATCGTGATCGGGGGGATCGGAACCTGGCATTGCTTGGGAGGAGTCAGCCACTTGATCATGTTCAACCAGAAAGCTTCAACCTGGTAGTCCTTGTGATCGACCCATTCGGTGTTGAACGTGATCCACTCGTCGCCCCACATCAACACGCGGCCCTTGACGACTTCTTGGACCTTCAGCACATCGTATCCGCCCTCAGTAGCCAGTGTCATCCCCGTGCCTGCTACTGGGTAGCCATTATCGATGCCGATCCGAGTGATGCCGGTGGTGACGGGGTGCGTTTGCCACATCGCTACCGGAATGGTGTTCCCGCCCATCTTCGCCAGGATCTGTTCTTCGCCGTAACTCATTCCAACCGGAGCCAAGAGGGAATTGACGTTGACTATCTCGGATTGGTCCGCATAGCCGATCATGGTCATGAAGCCGCCGCCCTGCTTGATCCAGTCGTTCAGCGCTTGGATCTCTGAAGCTGAATAGGCGCGTCCAATTTCGCTCACATTTTGGGAAACAATAACCTGAAACGGCGCCAGCAGCGCAGGCGTCAAAACCATCGAGCCCAAGTCCACCGCGCCGCTCACCGAGCGCGAAGCCAGCCAGGTGGCGAAAACGTCCCCCACGCCCGCTGTCCCGCGCACGCCCAGGGTTGCAACTTTGAGGCAATCGCAGATGCCATCATTGCCTACGTCCAAATCATCCACCACGCCGTTCACATCGTTGTCGATGCCATCGCAGAGCTCGGGGATCTCCGGGTGAAGCGCGACCGGCCCACCGCTCCCCACCGGCCCACCGAGGCCACCGTCGATATTGAATCCTGTGCTCGCTCCGGAGCCATTCGTGGCGTTTCCTACCTTGCCGCCGGTGCCCGAACCTGTGTTGCCCGTGCTGCCCGTATTGCCGGTGCCCCCGGTTATCCCGGCACTACTTCCGTTTCCTCCTGTCGCGGAGTTGAGCCCAGCCGTTCCACTACCGCGTTCCGCATTGCTGGAGCTGCATCCAAATACGTACAAGCTAACAACTAAACAAGCGGTTGCGTTGAGCGTGCGATGATCCCGATGAAGCATAGAATTTTCTTCCCTTGGCTGGCTTTGCATACCGTACCATGTTGCTCGCGGATCCGGAGACCCTCAGCGTGCAATCTCGCGCCTTCACTCTCCTTGTATTCAGGAATGACGCGAATGCTTTCCCACTGTGTGCCACATGGTGCGCATTGACCGGCAGGGTACCTCTTTGGCATTTCTTGCGCGTGCTTGGCTCCACCGTGCACACAACTGAGCGTTTCCATGCCGGAAGCATTTCGATTCTGCTGTAGAATTTTCTTCACAACAGCCAGCTGCTGTTGTGCTCTCTAAGGGCGTGTTTTTGTGCCCATTGACGACGCGCTGCGTGGCTCCTGGCTGCCAAGCCAGCGGAGCCCTTGTCGGGTTGTCGATGGTGCCGTTGTGTCCTTGCCTGTATTGCCGGCGCTCCAACAATGAATCCGCCTTCCTCAGGACAGAGTACCGCTCCCGGCGCGCGCCCGAAGCTCCAGCCCAAGAAGCTCTTTGGGCTCCTGCGTTATTCGCGCGAGCACCGCGCAACCTATGCGCTGATGCTGGGCTTCATGGTGTTGCAGATGGCAACCTACCAAGCCCTCTCCTATTCGCTGAAGTACCTGATTAACGACATTTTTCCCAAGCGACACGTTCCCTCGTTGTTGTTGTTTGCGCTGGCGTGGATTGGGGTCTTTGCTGTTCACAGCCTGTTTACGCTGCTTGCCGCCAAGAAGCGTATCTTTCTGATTCGTAATCTGATCACACGCATCCGCGAGGAATTGATCAAGAAGCTCCAGGTGCTCTCCATCAGTTATTTCGATCAACGTGGGACGGGCTCCACGTCGGCGAAGCTGTTGATGGACATGGATAAGGTGCAACAGTTCTACGATTGGGTTTTCGTGAACTTGGTGCAGTCGGTGTTTGGGGTGGTGATCGGTGTGCCCGTGCTGTTCTCGATCAACCCCACGCTCACGCTCTTTTCCCTGTTCTATGTACCGCTCGTGCCGCTGCTGCAGCGCGTATTCCGCGGCAAAATTCTCAAACAATCCTACCAGCTCAGGAACACGAACGAGAAGCTCAGCGCCTCCATTGTGGAGTTCATGACTGGGATTCGCCACGTCCGCATGTTTGCCGCTGAGGAGGAGCACAGCCGGCAAGTGATCGACGATGTGCGCCAAGCGCGCGATGTCGACATGCGCTACTCGATGATCATGCGCATTTTTGGCATGACGATCCAATTCATCGGCGAATTTACGCCCGTGATGCTGTGGGTCGTCGCGGGGGTGATCATGACGCGCGACGCGAATCTTCAGCTGGGGTCGATCATTGCCTACATCGCACTCGTTACCTTCATGCTGGGGCAAATCTCGGTCGTGTTTTCCTCATTCGATCAGATTGTAGCCGCTTCGCCCTCCGTCACCGCCATCCTTGGGATTTTGGATAACGACCAAATCGAAAATCCCAACCCCAAACTGACCGAGTTCGTGATTGATGGCTCGGTCGCCTTGAAGGATGTCACTTTTGGCTACGCAACCCGCGGTGAGCAGCACCAATTGCGGAATGTTTCGCTTGAGATTCGGCCGGGTGAGCACGTGGCGTTTGTGGGCCGTTCTGGCTCCGGGAAATCCACCGTGGTTAACGTGCTTCTGGGCCTTTATCCGGTCGATCAGGGCAGCGTAAAATTCGGGGATCTCGACCTGAGCGAGCTTCGATTTCGCACGCTGCGCGAACAGATCGCGATCATGAATCAGGAGGCATTCCTCTTTAACACGAGCATCCTTGAGAACTTGTTGTTTGCCAATCGCACGGCGAGCCTGGAGCAGGTGATCGAGGCGTGCAAGAAAGCCGAGATCTACGATTTTATTGCCTCGCTACCCGAAGGGCTCAACACCGTTACCGGCGAACGGGGCGTTCAACTATCCGGTGGGCAACGCCAACGTATCGCCATGGCTCGCATCTTCTTGCGTGAGTTTAAGCTTCTCATCTTGGATGAGCCATCTTCCGCGTTAGATGTTCTCACGGAGCACACCCTGTTTGAAACGCTGCTTCAGAATATTGCGGGCAAGACATTGATCATCATCGCGCACCGGCTTTCGACGATTAAGAGTGTCGATCGCATCTTCGTCTTCGATGAAGGTGAGGTGGTGGAGCAGGGCAGCTTCAGTGAGCTGGTAGCTCAAAAGGGCCTCTTCGCGCAGATGGTCGAGGCCAGCTCGTTCGAATCCGTGCAACGCACCCAGCCCGCTGCCTGAGCAGGGCGGCACAGTGGGTTCCACTCGGAGGATCCACTCGACGGAAGGCGCGTTGACCCCCGCTGAACAGATGTGACGAGGTGCGGAACAAAACCCATCCACGTTCGGGCTAGTGCGGACCAATCCCCTCCACGCCCGGGCCAGCGAGACAGGAGCACTGCACAGGAGCGCAGGCCATTCTGACGCTGGATTGGCGACCTCTGATGTTGGTTCGCCCAATTGCTGGCCGACCTCTTGACACCCCCCCGGGCCTGGCTAACTTGCCGCGCTGCAACTGTCAGCACTCGCACCTCGTGAGTGCCAAGCGGCGGCAAACGGCTGAAATCAAAAGGTTTCTCCGGTTCCTAGGGCGATGCCCGGCGTCTTTGCGGCTCGCCTGGCAGCTTCGCCGACCTTCCAAGCTAGTCCACTCCAGAGGAGTGGCGAAATTCCAAAACCAACAAATACGGAGGCAAGAACACCGATGGCAAAAATCCGACCCCTTCAAGACCGCGTGATTGTTAAGCGCGTTAAAGAAGAAGAGAAAACCAAGGGAGGGATCATTATCCCCGACACCGCGAAAGAGAAGCCTGTTGAAGGCGAAGTGATCGCGGTTGGCAATGGCAAGGTGCAGGACGACGGCAAGATTCGTCCGCTCGATGTCAAAGCGGGCGATCGCGTGCTGTTTGGCAAATATGCCGGCACCGAGGTGAAGATTGAAGGCGAAGAGCACCTGATTCTACGTGAGGATGACATCCTCGGCGTGCTCGAGAAGTAACGCTAAGGAGACTATAGATCATGGCTGCTAAAGAAATTGCGTATAACGAAGATGCCCGCGCGCGTATCCTTGCTGGCGTTAACGCGCTCGCGGATGCGGTGAAGGTAACTCTCGGTCCGAAGGGCCGAAACGTGGTGCTTGAGAAGAGCTTCGGCTCTCCCACGGTGACGAAAGACGGCGTGACCGTTGCTAAGGAAATCGAGCTCGAGAATAAGTTCGAAAACATGGGCGCACAAATGGTGCGCGAAGTGGCTTCGAAGACGTCCGATGTGGCCGGCGACGGCACCACAACGGCAACCGTTCTCGCTCAAGCGATTTTCCGTGAAGGCTCCAAGCTGGTTTCTGCCGGGCACAACCCGATGGAGATCAAGCGTGGCATCGATAAGGCTGTTGAAGCTGTTGTTGCTGAGCTGAAGAAGATGGCCAAGTCCACGAAGGACCCGGCTGAAATCGCCCAGGTTGGTACGGTGAGCGCGAATGGCGATGCCAGCATCGGCAAGCAGCTCAGCGAAGCCATGGAGAAGGTTGGCAAGGAAGGCGTGATCACCGTGGAAGAGGCGAAGAGCGCCGAGACCACGCTGGATGTCGTTGAAGGCATGCAGTTCGATCGCGGCTACCTCTCGCCCTACTTCGTTACGGATCCGGAGCGCATGGAAGTCTCGCTCGAAGATGCGTATTTGCTGTTGAGCGAAAAGAAAATCAGCAACATGAAAGATCTGTTGCCGGTCCTCGAAGCGATCGCTCGTCAGCAGAAGCCTCTCTTGATCATCGCTGAAGACATTGAGGGCGAAGCGCTCGCAACCTTGGTGGTGAACAAGCTCCGTGGCACGCTTTCCTGCGCTGCGGTGAAGGCTCCTGGCTTTGGCGATCGCCGCAAGGAGATGCTGAAGGACATGGCTGTTCTGACCGGCGCTCAGGTCATCAGCGAAGAGCTGGGCCTGAAGCTGGAGAACGTCACGATCAGCGATCTCGGCCGCGTGAAGCGCGTCAAGGTCGACAAGGACAACACCACGCTCATCGATGGCGCTGGCGACAAAGACAAGATCAAAGGCCGCCAGACGGAGCTTCGCCAGCAGGTTGAAGCCACCACCAGCGACTACGATCGTGAGAAGCTCCAGGAGCGTCTCGCCAAGTTGGTCGGCGGCGTCGCAGTGATCAAGGTTGGTGCTGCTACCGAGACCGAGATGAAGGAGAAGAAGGCACGCGTCGAAGACGCTCTGCACGCAACCCGTGCAGCTGTCGAAGAGGGCATTGTGCCCGGCGGCGGCGTGGCTCTGCTCCGTGCACAGAAAGCTCTCGATGGCCTCAAGCTGAGCGACGAGCAAATGGTGGGCGTGCGGATTATCCGTCGTTCATTGGAAGAGCCCCTGCGCCAGATCGTTGCTAACGCTGGTGAAGAAGGTTCGATCGTGGTTCAGAAGGTGCGCGAAGGCAGCGGCAACTTCGGCTTCAACGCGGCAACCGGCGAGTACACCGATTTGGTGGCAGCTGGCGTGATTGACCCGGCCAAGGTTGTGCGCACAGCCCTCCAGAACGCTGCCAGCGTTTCTGGTCTGATGCTCACCACCGAGGCGCTCGTGGCCGAAAAAGCCAAAGACGAGAAGCCCCAGGCTGGTGGCGACCACGGCCACGGCCACTGAGTAACGGCGAAATAAACTCCCTGCCGTAGTGGCAGAGTGAGTGCGAGAAGGCGAGTTCGAAAGGGCTCGCCTTTTTTGCGTGTTTGGGCGCGTCGAATCAGTGTACGCGATCTTGGGGCTTGTCTCGTGGTCTCAGATCTGAGACACTCACCAAGTGAAGGTTGCCAAGTTTCACCCTGCCGCGCGCGACGCACTTCGCCAGTTTCCGGAGGACGTTCGCCGAGGGTTTGGCAAAGCCATCTACGATCTTCAGCAAGGCTATTCCTTGGCGATGCCGCTTTCGAGGTCGATGCCTGGGCTCGGGGCGGGGGCAGCTGAACTTAGAGTGCGGGATTCCGCTGGCGTTTATCGGGTTTTCTACTTCGTGAAGAGGGCAGACGTTGTGTTGGTATTTCATGCTTTTGCAAAGAAGACCCAGAAAACGCCCGATCGGGAAATCGAGCTTGGCGTGAAACGCCTGAAGGAGATGCTGTGATGAAAAAGAAAGCTAAAGCTGTCTTGGCTCGTACCGCTGGCGAGCTCGCTGAAGTTCTTGGTCTCGATCGAGCAGATGGAATCGAAATTGCGGTAAGGAGCGCGCTAAACACCAAGATCATTCAAGTGATCGAGAAGCGAGGTCTCACTCATGCGGAGGTGGCTGCTCTTGCCGGCACATCGCGTACGCGCATCACCGCCGTGATCAATCGAAACACCAACGACATCTCTACCGACCTGATGCTCCGGGTGCTCGGTGCGCTCGGCGTATCGGCGAAAGTGACCTTCGGGCGCGCTGCCTGATTGCGCCCTCACTAGCTTCACTGGCCAGCGGGCAGAACCCAGGAGAGATTAGGGCGGGTTGCAGGTGGTGCATCGGGGGGTTGAGCGTTGAACCCATCCCTTAGCCCCGTGCCGCCTGAGCTGCGTATTCCGACGCCATTCTGTCTTGACATGATCATATAGATGAGCCAAAACATGGTCATGTTCAGGGTTAATATTCACGAAGCGAAAGCTAATCTTTCCAAGTACTTGGATGCGGTAGCCGCTGGCGAAACGGTCGTGATCTGCAATCGAAATGTACCCGTTGCGGAGCTTCGGCCCCTCTTCCGAGCGCGTTCGGTGCCTCGTCCTATTGGGCTCGCCGCTGGAAGCTTCAAAATCCCGAAGGCCTTTTTCGAGCCTCTGCCCGAAAGCATCCTGGCTGAGTTCGAAGGCAAAGCGTGAAGCTGTTATTGGACACGTGCACGTTCCTTTGGCTCACGCTGAATGCCAAGGAGCTCTCTCGTGCGGCTCGGAAGGCGTTTACGGATCCCGACAATGAAGTGTTCTTGAGCTGCGTCTCCGCGTGGGAGATCGCAATCAAACATCGCCTGGGTAAGTTGCCCTTACCCGAAGCACCGACCGAGTTCGTGCCGAACGAGCGCGGTCGACACGGCATTGATACGCTGGCGTTGACGGAGGTTGCAACACTCACGCTCGGGCGCCTACCCGATCTCCATCGGGACCCGTTTGATCGAATGCTGGTGAGCCAGGCGATCGCAGGTGGTTTGTCGATTCTCACCCCCGATCCGTTGATCCAGCAATATCCTGTGATGACACTCTGGTAGGTTCGAAAGGTCGCTTGCCATCGGTGTTTCTCAGGCTTAGCGCGCGCTAGGCCTTGCTTCCTTTCCGAACTGGTCGTAGCACCCGGCCGCCATGATTAGTATTTCTGGGCTCAGCAAGAACTTCGGCTCGAAGGTGCTCTTCGAGAAAGTGACGCTGCAGCTGAATCCGGGTGAGCGCTACGGCTTGGTGGGCGCCAATGGCAGCGGCAAGACCACCTTTCTGAAGATCCTGACGGATGACGAAAGCTCGAGCGATGGCGTCATCATGTACGGCAAGCAAGTGCGGCTCGGCATTCTGCGTCAAGATCAGTTTGCTAACGACGAAGAACGGATTGTTGATGTCGCCATGCGCGGCGATAAGCAAGTCTTCGCGGCGTTACAAGAACTTGACGCGTTAGCTCACGATCCAGATCCGAGCCCAGAAAAGCTCGGCGATGTGAATGATCTCTTGCATCGCGAAGAGGGCTACACGCTGGAGGCACGTGCCCGGGAAACCCTGGAAGGCTTAGGCATCGAGAGCGCGCTGCTGGATCAACCGCTTCGAATTCTATCCGGTGGGTTCAAGTTGCGAGTGCTGCTCGCGCAGGTGCTCGTGGGGCGGCCGGATGTTTTGCTTTTGGATGAGCCGACGAACCATTTGGACATTCTTTCGATTCGTTGGCTCGAAAAATTCCTGCAAAATTTCGCTGGCTGCGCCGTTATCATTTCTCATGATCGCCGGTTTCTCGACTCCGTGTCGACGCGCATTCTGGATGTGGATTACGCCACGATCATCGATTATCCCGGCAATTATACCGCATTTTTGACCCGCAAGGATGAGACTCGCGATCGCAAAGAAGCCGAGATCACCAAGCAAGAAAAGCTTTTGGCAGAAAAGAAAGCCTTCGTAGAGCGCTTCCGCGCCAAGGCCACCAAGGCTCGCCAAGCTCAGAGCCGCGCCAAGCAAATCGATAAGATCGAGATCGAAGAGCTCGCGCCCACTTCGCGCCGTTTCCCCAAATTCAAATTTGAACAGCTGCGCCCCAGCGGCCGCGATGTGTTGAAGGTGGAGGGGTTGCACAAGGCGTATGGCGATAAGCAGGTGCTCACGGGCGTTGGCTTCGAAGCCCGACGCGGCGAACGCATTGCCGTGATCGGCGCTAACGGAATGGGGAAATCAACGCTGCTCAAGATCATCACTGGAAATCTGCTCCATGATTCCGGGAGCAGCGAATGGGGGCACGAAGTACGCGTTGGGTACTTTGCCCAAGATCACCACGAGCTGCTGAATGATCCGAAAATCACCCCGTTGAATTTTCTATGGGATGCTTGCCCGATGGAAGCGGTGAGCTACGTGCGCGGTCAGCTCGGGAGAATGTTGTTTTCCGGGGATGAAGTGGACAAGCCGGTGACAGCCCTTTCAGGCGGCGAAGCGGCACGCGTGATCTTCGGCAAGCTCGCCATCCAGAAGCCGAATGTCTTGGTGTTGGATGAGCCGACCAATCACTTGGATCTGGAGGCGATCGAGGCGCTCACCGATTCGCTCAAAGCTTACACGGGCACGCTGGTGTTCGTTTCGCACGATCGACACTTCGTGTCCCAATTGGCCACGCGCATCATTGAGGTGAAGAAAGATGGCCTGCTGAACTTCAATGGCACCTACGATGAGTACATTGAGAAAGCCGGCGACGACCATTTGGACGTGAGCACGGTGGTGTTGAAGGCCAAGAAGAAACCAGAAGCCGGCGACAAACCCCCAACGGGAATCGCCGTGCCCGAGGCGAAACAGACTGCCAAAATCACTGCACCCGATCCCAAGCTGAAGAAGCCTCTCAACAATCGCGCTCGCGAGCTCCCGAAAAAACGCGACCGTCTGCTGGCAGAGATCGAAAAGTTAGAAGCAGCGAAGGGAGCCATCGGGCAAACCTTCGCCGCACCAGGTTTCTACGAAGCCACCAGTCTCGAAGACCAAATGAAGCTCGGTTATCGCCAAGCAAATCTCGACCTTCAACTCGAAGAGTTGATGCGGGAATGGGAAGGGATCGAGGCCGAGATCGCGGCACTTGAGGGCGCTTAGGGCCGCCTTCACTGGGAGTTTGTGCCCGAAACTTGGCCGTGCCGGGCCCGAGTCGTTACGC